>ERZ1674243.104-NODE-104-length-18908-cov-15.186389_pt1 | contig 18908 bp, 14 predicted proteins | sample MGYA00581201_ERZ1674243 | MGnify/ENA primary metagenome ERZ1674243 (study PRJEB41354, sample SAMEA4873342) | human saliva metagenome | biome: human-associated habitat [ENVO:00009003]; feature: mouth environment [ENVO:08000002]; material: saliva material... | reverse complement strand
CGCCGTGTGCGCGTGCCTCCCAAATCTGGTACTCGTCGACGGTGAAGTCCTTGCGCAGCACGGGGATGTTCACGGCGGCGCGGACTGCGTCAAGGTCGGCGAGGGAGCCGTTGAATCGGCGCTGCTCGGTGAGCACGGAGATTGCTGCGGCGCCACCTGCCTCGTAGCGTGCGGCAAGCGCAGCGGGGTCCGGGATTTCACCGAGGGCACCCTTGGAGGGCGAGGAGCGCTTCACCTCAGAAATAATGCGTGCGGTGGTGCCGTTGCCGCCGCCGGGTACTTCGCCGCGTAGGGAGGCAAGCGCGTCACGGGCGGGTGCGGCTGCGAGGGCGCGCTTCTTCATTTCTTCGAGGGGAACCTGCTGTACGCGGGCGGCGAGGTCTTCGCGGACGCCGACGATGATCTCGTCGAGAACGGTGCTCATGGTGTCTCCTTGGGTTACTTGGTGGCGTTGACGGCTGCGTCTGCGTCCAGGGGTGCCAGGCCGGAGGCGGTCAGCACGGCGCGCAACGGGGCGGCGGACTTGTTGACGGTTTCGAGGGTTTCGGAGTCCGGGTTGGAGTCCATGACGAGGCCCGCACCTGCCTGTACGTAGGCGGTGCCTTCCTTGAGTACGGCGGTGCGGATGGCGATTGCCATGTCCATGTTGCCGGCGAAGTCGAAGTAGCCACATACGCCGCCGTAGACGCCGCGGCGGGTGGGTTCGTATTCGTCGATGAGCTGCATGGCGCGCGGCTTGGGGGCACCGGAGAGGGTGCCCGCCGGGAAGGCGACGCGCAGCACGTCGTAGGCGCTGAACTGCGGGTCGAGTTCGGCGCTGACGGCGGAGGAAATGTGCATGATGTGGCTGAATCGCTCAATAATCATGAACTGGTCGACGGATACGGTTCCGGGCTTGGCGATGCGCGAGAGGTCGTTGCGTGCCAGGTCGACGAGCATGAGGTGTTCGGAGCGTTCCTTCTGGTCGGCGAGCAGTTCCTCGGCGAGTGCGAGGTCTTCTTCGCGGGTTGCGCCGCGCGGGCGGGAACCGGCGATGGGGTGGGTGCTGGCGATGCCGTCCTTGAGGGTGACGAGCGCCTCCGGGGAGGAGCCGACGATGTGGAAGGGGGTGCCGTTGCTGTCTTCAAAGTTGAAGAGGTACATGTACGGCGAGGGGTTGGACTGGCGCAGTACACGGTACACGTCGAGTGCCTTGGCGTTGGTTTCGGCTTCGAATCGGCGTGAGAGCACGATCTGGAAGACGTCGCCGTCGATGATGTTCTTCTTGGAGCGGTCGATGGCGTCCTTGAAGCCCTGTTCGCTCCAGGTGAGGGTGACGTCTTCGCGGACCTTACGGTCAACGTCTGCCACGCCGGAGAGAGTGGAGGTGGTTGCGGTGGCGCCGCGCTGTAGGCGGCGGAGCATGCTGTGCAGGCGCGCGACGGCATCCTCGTAGGCGCCGTCAACGTTTTCGCTGGTGCCGTTGAAGTTGATGGCGTTGGCGACGAGCAGGACGGTGCCGTCCTTGTTGTCGTGAATTGCCATGTCGGAGACCATGTTGAGCGCGAATTCGGGCAGGTTCACGTCATCGGCGGGCGGGAACGGCAGGTGCTCCCAGTGGCGCACGACGTCCCAGCCGAGGTAGCCAACCAGGCCGGAGGTGAGCGGCGGCAGGGTCGGGTCGGGTTCGGTGTAGAGCATCTGCAGGGTCTTTGCGATGGCTTCTACGGGGTCGCCGTCGACGGGTGCGCCGGCGGGGGTGCGGCCCTGCCAGTGGACTGCGCCGTCAACGGTGGTGAGGGTGGAGCGGGAGGACGCGCCGATGAAGGAGTAGCGGTCCCAGGCTGCGGATTCGCCTTCTGCGGAGATTTTGGCGGATTCGAGCAGGAAGGTGCCGTGGGCTGCATCGACGGGTTCGCCCTGGTCGTTTTGGAGTACGAGGGATCGGTAGATGCCGATGGGGGTGAGTGAGTCGGCGAGGATTTTGATGTGTACGGGAATGACGCGGGTGCCGGCTGCGCGGGCGCGGAATTCTTCGAGGCTGGGGGTGATGGTGCCCAAATCCTGCATTGCTGTACTCCTTGGTGTTGGTTTGGGAGCGCGTCGGTGCGCTGTGTCCCTTAGCTGCTGCGCGGGGTTTTTACCGGTACATGGGGTTTTACCGGTACATGGGGTACCGGGACATATGTTCCGGTGTGTATCTCTCTGGCGCATACTTGCCAGATCCATAGACGCCCGATAATGCCTGATAAATCCCGGTAAGCCCGGTGCGCGGGTTGTTTCAGTTTAACCGGTACTACGGCCCAGTTCCACGGTGAAGATTCAATAGTTCTCTTCGTGAAACTGAGCCGCGTACCGTTCAGCCGTGTTAGTTGCTGAACTGCTTGAGGGTTGCTGCGGTCTGCAGTGCCGCTGCGGTCGCCTCGTAGCCCTTGTCTTCGTTAGAGCCTTCCAGGCCTGCACGGTCGAGTGCCTGCTGCTCGTTGTCGCAGGTGAGCACGCCGAAGCCGATGGGGCGGCCGGTCAGCACGGACACGTCGGTCAGGCCGTTGGTTGCGCCCTGGCAGACGTAGTCGAAGTGGGGGGTGCCGCCGCGGATGACCACGCCGAGCGCGACGATTGCGTCGAACTTCTCAGCGAGACGGGTTGCTGCGACGGGCAGCTCGAAGGTGCCGGGAACGCGCACGAGGGTCGGCTCGATGCCTGCGTCGCGTGCTGCACGCTGCGCGCCGTGGATGAGGCCATCCATGACCTGGGTGTGCCAGCTTGCCGCTACGATTGCGAGCTTGAAGCCCTTGTAGTCTTCGGGGTTGAGGGTGGTGTCTGCTGCGCCTACGCCGCTCATTGTGTTCTCCTTGTGGGTTTTGGGGTTTTGAAAAATTAGGGGTTTGCAGGGGTGCCGCTACGCGCTTTTGAGCACGTGGCGCATGCGCTCACGCTTGGTCTGCAGGTAGTGTGCGTTCTCAACTCGGGCGGGAATTTCGTCCGGGATAAGTTCGGTGACCTGCAGGCCGAGGCTTTCGAGCGCCTCCTGCTTGGCGGGGTTATTGGTCACGAGCCTCAGCTCGTTCACACCGAGTTCCTGCAGGATCAGTGCCGCCTGCGAGTAGTCGCGCATGTCGCCATCCAGGCCGAGCGCCAGGTTCGCGTCGAGGGTGTCGAGCCCGGCATCCTGCAGCGCGTAGGCGCGGAGCTTATTGACCAGGCCGATGCCGCGTCCTTCGTGGTTGCGCACGTAGATGAGGTACCCGCCGGTGCGGCCAATGATGCGCAGGCCGTTCTCCAGCTGGGGTCCGCAATCGCATCGGAAGGAACCGAAAATATCGCCGGTGGCGCATTCGGAGTGGATGCGCACCGCGGGTGCTTGCCCGTCCTCGGCGGGTACGGGGGTGCCATCACGGTCGAGGGCGCGGGCGCTGAGGTGCTCGGCGCCGTCTGCGAATCGCCAGGCGCGCAAACCGAACAGACCCTGCGGGGTGGGTACGGCGACCTCTTCGGTGCTTTCGACCAGTAGCGGGCTGGGGTTGGGCACCATGTCGAGGGGGCTGACTCGGTAGCCTTCAGCGAGCTGGGAGGCGATGCGCAGGGATTCGGCGCTGAGCTCTTCAACCTGCGCCTCAACCGACTCGACCAAGGTGTCCGCTGAGGGGGTGCCCGGCTCTGCCAAGGTGACAGCCGCGGGGGTGCTCAGCTCTGCGGGAGTGCCTGGCGTTGCCTGGGTGTTAGGGGTTTCGCTCATGCGTTCTCCTACGCCTTAGCTACGTACTTGATGAGGTCTTCGATAGAGATCATGGGCAGGTTGTGCTCGGTTGCGAAGGCGCGTAGGGCGTCGAAACGCATCATGGAGCCGTCGTCGTGCACGACCTCGGCGATAACACCCACGCCGGACAGGCCCGCCGCGAGGGAGAGTTCCACTGCGGCTTCGGTGTGGCCGGGGCGCTCCGCCACGCCGCCGTCAACGGCGCGCAGCGGGAAGATGTGGCCGGGGCGGGTGATGTCCGCCGGGGTCGAGGATGCATCCGCGAGGATCTGCACGGTGCGTGCGCGATCTGCCGCGGAAATGCCGGTGCTCACGCCGGATGCCGCATCGCAGGAGACGGTGTATGCGGTGCCCTTGGGATCCTCGTTGTTGGTGACCATGGGCGGCAGCTTCATCTCGTCGGCACGCTTGTTGCTCAGGGGTGCGCAGACCACGCCGGAGGTGTAGCGAATCATGAAGCCCATCAGCTCGGGGGTTGCGTGCTCGGCGGCGAAGATGATGTCACCTTCGTTTTCTCGGTCTTCGTCGTCAACGACGACCACGGCGCGACCTGCGGCGATAGCGTCCACTGCGGTCTGCACGCTATCGAGGACGCTTGCGGCATCGGCGCGACGCGGCGCAACCTGCTCACCGGAGTGCGCAGAGTCAGCCTGGGGCACGCCTGCGAACGCGGTCAGACGCTGCACGTACTTAGCGAGCGCATCGGTCTCAAGGTTCACGCTGTCGCCGACCTTGAGCGCGCCGAGGTTGGTTGCCTTCAGGGTTTCGGGAATCAGGCCGACCTCGAACCATGCGGGGGTTTCGCCGGGCTCAGAAACGGCGGTGACGGTCAGGGACACACCAGAAACAGCGATGGAGCCCTTCTCAGCGAGCAGGGGTGCCAGTTCGGTGGGCAGGTTGAAACGCAGGGTGCTCCACGCCTCGTGCGCGGTGACGGATGCGAGGGTACCTACCGCATCCACGTGGCCCTGCACGACGTGACCGTCGAGGCGGCCACCGGCAGGCAGGCAGCGCTCCAGGTTGACGGTGTCACCGGGGTTCAGGTTGCCGAGGTTGGTGCGGCGCAGAGTCTCACCCATCGCGTAAGCGCGGAACTGGCCGGGCTGCAGCTGGTCGAGGTCGATAGCAGTGAGGCATACACCGTTGACGGCGAAGGAGCCACCGTGTTCGAGGTCGGCGACGATGTCACCGGCGTTGAGGGTCAGGTAGGCTGCGTCGCTACCTTCGATGGGGGTGATGGATTCTACGGTGCCGAGGGCGCCAATGATTCCGGTAAACATGTATGCTTTCCTTTTCTCGCCGTGTCCGCCGGGGCGTCGTCGTTGAGGGCGACGGGCGGCGATGGTTTGTTCGTCGGTATAACTATACGTATTTTTCGAATATTCCCCGTGACGGGGAGCTTTTGTGCCAGCATACGAACCAGCCGGCACAAACTAGCCGGGCGCCGGCGGGGGTTCCTTGAGGTACTACTCCCCCGCCCGCGCTCAACCCAGGCGGATGCTAGTTCAGCCGCGACTAGTCCAGCCTCGGCTAATCTAATCTCGGTTCGGGCGCGTGGCAGGCGTCCAGCTTCGGCAGGGTACGCCGCTCACCCGGTTCCTGCGCCGTTCCGCGAGGTGCCGGCACCAGGTGCGTTGCGGTGTCATTGCCGAGCACGCGCACCGCCGGGAACATGCCCAGGTCGTCCAGTTGCAGGCGCGGCGCCTGCGCGAGGGTGTCCACGAGCAGACGGTACACGGCACTCTTGCCCTGCCCCATGATCATGGGGGCGCGGTACCAGACCATCTCGTCGATGAAGTCTTCACCGGCGAAGAGGCCGACCATGCCGGGTCCGCCCTCAATCATGAGGTGCCGCACCCCGCGGGCGTACAGCTCATCGAGCAGTTCACGCGGGTCGTGGGTGAAGACCTGCAGGAAGTTCTGCGGGTCCGCCTCCACACCTTCGGGCGGGTTGAGGCCGCGCACGCGGTAGTTCTCGGTAATCTCGGTTTTGCCCATGACCACGCGCAGCGGCTGCTTCTCGAAGCGTTCACCGTTGGCGTCGCGCGCGTCCAGGGTCGGGTCGTCCATGAGGGTGGTTCGGGTGCCGATCATGACGGCGTCGGCGCGGTGACGAATCAGGTGCCCGTCAATGCGCGCGGCGGGGCCGGTAATCCACTTGCTCGTGCCATCAGCAGCCGCGATGAACCCGTCCAGGGTGGAGGCGCTCTTTGCGGTAATGAAGGGGCGGCGTTCGGCGGCGGCAATGAACCAGCGCTCATTCAGCTGGTAGGATGCGTTCGCGAACTCCTCCATGGCGTGCACGGTGACGCCCTGGGAGCGCAGGTAGGCGGCGCCTCCGGCGGCGTTTTCGGTGTCGTCGCTGTAGGCGTAGTAGAGTTCGCTAATGCCCGCCTCGGCGACGGCGTGGGAGCAGGGGCCGGTGCGTCCGGTGTGGTTGCAGGGCTCAAGGCTCACGTACATGCGGGTGCCGGTGAGGTCGGTTCCCGCGGCTCGGGCGGCGGCGAGGGCGTCGGCTTCGGCGTGCGGGGTGCCTGCGCCTCGGTGGTAGCCCACGTGCAGCAGGTGCCCGTGCGCGTCAGTGATGACGGCGCCGACGAGGGGGTTCGCGCCGCGGATACCCTGGCGTGCCGCCTGCAGCGCCAGGGTCATGGCCTCTGCGTGGCTGAGCTCCTGCTCGGGGCCGGGCAGCTGGAGGGTGCGTGCGGCGGGCAGCCCGGCGAGGTGCCCGTACTCCGCGGCGGAGTAGTCCGCATCGTTGCGCGGCGAAGATACGCTCGGGGCGATGGTTACGGGCAGGTGCGCGTTCGCCAGCACCTGCAGCGAGGGGTTCTGCGGCATTTATGCACGGCCCTTCTGCACGTCGGTTACCTCAACGGTCACGTCGGGGAACTGGGTCTGTACCCGAGTCTTCTGCGCCTCCAGGTTGCGGGTGCGCCACCAGACGAAGAAACCAACCAGGGTGAAGCACCCGTAGAACACGTACATGAAGGAGGTCGCGTAGTAGCCTGCGCTCCACAGCAGCGGCACGCCGACCAGGTCGACGGCAACCCAAATGAGCCAGAATTCAACCCAGCCGCGCGCCATGCCGTAGGTGGCGAGCAGCGAGCCGGTGAAGATCCAGGCGTCGGACCAGACGGGTTCGTAGGAGCCGAGGGCGCGGAAGATGGGGGTGAGCAGCAGGGTGCCCGCGACCATGGCGACAACCAGGCCTGCGCGTTCGGTGTTGGTAGCCCACTTGGGGATCACTGCGGCACCTTCGGAGGCGTCACCACCGGCTGCGCGGGTGGCACGCCAACGATGCCAGCCCCAGATGGACACTGCAATAAACATGATCTGGCGGCCTGCCTGGCCGAGCATGGTGACGGGGTGCGGGCTGCCGACGAGGGCGCCCAGGAAGACGGTGAGGAGCAGCAGGTTGCCGAGAATGCCGACAGGCCACGCCCATACTTTGCGTCGCATTCCGCCGAGCGCCGATGCCAGGCCGAATGCGTTTCCGAGAACTTCGCGCACGAGGAGGGACTGGTCCCCCACGTGAATTTGTGCGTCGAAGAGCCACCGCAAGATGTCCATTGTTTCTTTCCTCTCTGAGTTGGACCGTGTGTCGGATGCGCTGGGTGCGCATCTGCGGCGGCTCCGGGGAGAGGAACAGAAAGGGCGGCTACCGCGGGCATCTTATGGAGTGCCCGATTTATGGGTGCCCGGTATCCGTGGTGAGGCGGGAGCGGCGAATCAGCCAACCGTGGCTGGGACCAGCCGGCTGCGGTCGAGGGGAATAACGTACCGGCACCTAGGAAAGGTGCCTCTCCCCTGTCTCGCAGAAAGCCGTCTCGCAGAAAACCGCTACGCTCTTGAGCAACAGTTTTCTCAAGCATTTTTCTCGAGCAACAGTTTTCTCAAAGAACCGCGTCGGTGCACCCTGCACGCTACCCCGAGGGGCCTCGGGAGGTGCGGCGGAGTGCGCTCCTGCCTTTTTCTGCTCGTGCTACCTTCCATCCAGACTGTACTGTCGGCACCGGATTTTCACCGGTTCGGCCTCTCTTGCGGGCGGGCTTCTCTAGCGGAGTCTTGGCGTCCTGTGCGGATGCGAAGATTCGTACGATTTTTTGCCTGCCTGCGAGAGCGGTTCGCGGGCTGTGACCGCCGGTTCGGAATTTCACCGACCCCGGAGCACGATGTTGATACTGATTATGCCACAGCGCACGCCGGGGGTTTAATTTGTTTTCTCTGGGATAACTTCCGTGACAAGATGACGTTTTATGACTGTACTCTCAGTGCGCCTTCAAGCCCCTCTCAACAAGCCCTCGCGGTAGTCACTTGCGGGACCGTTTTGAACCCGATTCTTCAATTTTCGGGAATGATTTATCACGGTTTCATAACGGTGGAGAGCACCAAACAGACCAAAGAGTTATGAGGACCTTCTGAGGGGTTACCCAGAACACATTGAACACCCGTCAATACCTTTATGACAAGGAATTATAACAATAAGGTTAAATTATTGGTTTAAGGTTTACTCCAGGGGTGATTTAAGGTTATTCTTATCTACAGGAGCTCCCATCACCGATAAACCGGTTCCGTTGAGAGCAACATGATTCGGACCATCCGAGCACTCACATCAAACCCTTAAGCTTCTGCCATTTGAAGCTGGAAAACTGGCCTGCGGACTGCATTCCTAAGGATGGTTTTCACGCAACATCTGCGCGCACTAAACTGCGCGGTTTATGCGGCACACGATGCTGAGGTGCTTCACCATCGGGAGGCAACCACACCGAATTGTTTTTCTCAACGGAACCGGCGTGGGAGCTCTTCCGAATAAACTTCCGGAAGAACGCGTAGCATGCGCCTTTGTACACCTATACAGGGGGCGTTGTGCGTATCGAACGGTCATAAGCTCCCGTTCTTTTGTCGTCGCCTACCGTGGTGCGCGATGGGGGTTACGGGAACCTTGCGGGATGGTTGATCCCGCGCGCTCTGCATTGTCTTGTGGAGTGTGGTGTGTTTGGGTGGCGTATTCGCAGTGCCGGAGCGAATACGCCACCCGTTTTTAACGTGAGGGCGTACCGGACACGCGAAGCGGGGGCTCCGTCCTCAAGGCGCCCCAGCGCCGCAGAGGGGGCACTCCCCCGCGAGCGGCGTCCGGTATGCCACTCTCTCGCAAACGCATTCAGAAAACGTAACGCTCCCCCAGCTACACACGGTAGTTGAGGGAGCGTTATATCTATATAAGGCTAGAAGCCCTGAGGGATTAGCCCTCTACGGAGCGGAATGCTACAACCGCGTTGTGACCGCCGAAACCGAAGGAGTTCGACAGTGCCACAATCTCACCAGCGGGCAGCTCGCGCGCCTCGGTCACCACGTCCAGGTCAATCTGGGGGTCCTTGTTGTCCAGGTTGATGGTGCAGGGTGCGGTGCGGTGGTGCAGCGCCAGTACGGTCAGCACTGCCTCGAGGGCACCCGCGCCGCCGAGCAGGTGGCCGGTCATGGACTTGGTTGCGGAGACGGCAATGTTCTTGGTGTGCTCGCCGAAGGTTTCGTGCATTGCGGTTGCTTCGGGCAAGTCACCGGCGGGGGTGCTAGTGGCGTGCGCGTTGATGTGCACGACGGTCTTCGGGTCGATGTTGCCGTCTTCGAGGGCTTCGCGCAGTGCGCGGGTTGCGCCGAGTGCTGCGGGGTCCGGTGCGGTGATGTGGTAGGAGTCGGCGGATACGCCGGTGCCTGCCAGTTCCGCGTAGACGCGTGCGCCGCGTGCCTTGGCGTGCTCTTCGGATTCGAGGATGAGTGCTGCTGCGCCTTCACCCATGACGAAGCCGTCGCGGTCGACGTCGTAGGGGCGGGATGCCTTTTCGGGCTCGTCGTTGCGGGAGGAGAGTGCCTGCATCTTGGCGAATGCAGCCATGGGAAGCGGGTGGATTGCTGCTTCGGCGCCGCCGACGATGACGACGTCAGCCTTGCCGCTACGAATCATTTCGGCACCCAGCTCCATGGCTTCGGTGGAGGATGCACATGCGGAGACGACGGTCTGCGCTGCGGCGCGTGCCTTGAGGTTCATGGAGACTGCTGCTGCGTTGCCGTTGGGCATGAGCATCGGGACAGTCATGGGAAGGACGCGGCGGGGGCCCTTTTCGCGGAGGGTGTCCCATGCGTCAAGGAGGGTCCACACGCCACCGATGCCGGTGCCGAAGGCTACGCCGGTGCGCTCGGGGTCGACTTCTTCCGCGGATTCAGCGTCGGGGCCGGTGAATCCTGCATCTTCCCATGCTTCGCGTGCGGCGATGAGGGCGAGCTGGCCCGAGGGATCCAGGCGCTTTGCTTCTACCTTGGTGAGGCGGCCGGATTCGAGGGCGGGCACAGCGAGCTGGCCTGCAATGTATACGGGCAGGTCGTATTCCTTGACCCAGGGGTAATCAAGGGTGGATACACCAGATACGCCCTTGGTTGCGTTTTCCCAGGTGGTGGGGACGTCGCCGCCAATGGGGGTGGTCGCGCCGAGGCCGGTCACCAGCACTTTTCGAGACATTGTGGCACTTTCTCTTCGGTGGTCGATTTGGTGGTTTATCCGGTGGTGTGTGGATAAAAACCTGTAGGGCCCGGGGTTTACAGTGGGCGTTTTCACGCCGTGGAGAGTGCAGTCATCGCACCCTGCGTGTTCCCGGGGTGTGTTGGATTGAAAGCTGAGTGAATAGCGATGCGGCGCGGGCCGGTGAGAGCCCGCGCCGCCTCGTTATTGGTTATAGCTTAGGCAGCGTTCGCGATGAACTCGACTGCGTCGCCAACGGTCTTGAGGTTCTTGACCTCTTCGTCCGGGATGGTCACCTCGAACTTCTCCTCAGCGTTCACGACGATGGTCATCATCGAGATGGAGTCGATGTCCAGGTCCTCGGTGAAGGACTTGTCCAGCTGAACGTCCTCAACCTCAACGCCGGTCTCTTCGTTAACGATTTCTGCCAGACCTGCGAGGATCTCTTCCTTGTTAGCCATTCAGGGGCTCCTTTGTTTTTTCGATGGTCATCGCACCCGCCGGGTGGGGGTACGCGTGCATTACCGAGTTTATCGTGTCTGCGTGGTGTACGCATGCGTCAACTCGGAGTTTAGGGGATGCTTTCCCGCTTTATTTTCTTTCTCGTGTACCGGCACTGTGCCGGTCGTGAGGGGCGGTGAGCATCGGGCTCTGGTGGTTTTTCTTAGGGAAGGACGACTACCTGAGCTGCGAATGCCAGGCCGGCACCGAAGCCGATCTGCAGGGCGAACTTGCCGGAGAGTTCCGGGTTCTCCTTGAGCAGGCGGTGTGCGGCGAGGGGAACCGATGCGGCGGAGGTGTTACCGGCATCAACGATGTCGCGTGCCACTGCCACCGTGTCGGGAAGTTTGAGGGTCTTGACCATCTGGTCAATGATGCGGGCGTTTGCCTGGTGCGGGATGAGTGCGCCGAGCTCGTCGGGGGTGATGCCGGCAGTTTCGAGTGCCTGCTTGGCGACCTTTGCCATTTCCCATACTGCCCAGCGGAAGACGGAGGGGCCGTCCTGGCGCAGGGTGGGCCAAATCTTTTCGCCTTCCTGCACGGGGTTTGCTACGAAGTCGCGGTTGCGGATATCCAACAGGGAGTGAGTCATACCCACAGTACCCCAACGGGAGCCGTCCGAACCCCACACAGTCGGTGCGATACCCGGCTCGTCGGAGACGCCTACAACTGCTGCGCCTGCGCCGTCGCCGAGCAGGAAGGAGATGGTGCGTTCGGTGTTGTCGATGAAGTCAGAGAGCTTCTCAACGCCGATGACCAGCACGTGCTTTGCGGTGCCTGCGCGGACGAGGGCGTCTGCCTGGGCGATGCCGTAGCAGAAACCTGCACACGCTGCGGAGATGTCGTATGCGGGGCATTTGGAGCCGATTGCGTCAGCGACCAGGGTTGCCAGGGAGGGGGTTGCGTAGGGGTGCGAGATGGTCGAGATGATGACCGCCTCAATGTCCTCACCGGCTACACCGGATGCTGCCAGGGCGTCCTTGGCGGCACCGATGGCGAGGTCGGCTACCGACTGGTTTTCGCTGGCGCGATGGCGGGTTGCGATGCCGGTGCGCTGCTTGATCCACTCGTCGGAGGAGTCGATTGCCTCAACGATGTCATCGTTGGGGACGATGACCTCACCGCGGGCTGCGCCGTAACCGAGGATGCGGGAGTAGCGGTTGATTTCGTACTGCTTGAGGGTAGTCACGTATTCAATCCTTAGTGCTGATGCTCGCAAGACACTGTGTGCCTCGCATGTCTAAAGTGCATGTCTAGTGTGAAGGGTTCCTAGCGCGGGGAGGGCTGGGTGCTCTCCCCCCGGCGTTTAGCCCTTCAGCGAGGCGAGGTCCTCGGGAGTGTTGATGGAGGTGCCGGGCACGCCGCGCATCGCGCGCTTTGCCAGGCCGACCAGGGTGCCTGCGGGGGCGACCTCGATAATGCCGGCAACTTCACGCTCAAGCAGGGTTGCCATGCACAGGTCCCAGCGGACGGGGCTGGTGACCTGGGAGACGAGGGTCTTGACGAACTCTTCACCGGATGCCACGGCGGAACCGTCGCGGTTGGTCAGCAGTGCGGAGGTCGGGTCGGAGACCTGCAGGGATGCGGCGAACTCTTCCAGGGCGGGCACGGCGGGTGCCATTGCCTCGGTGTGGAATGCGCCAGCAACCTTCAAGGGGATGACGCGAGCGCGTGCGGGCGGGTTCGCGGCGAATGCTTCGATGGCGGGGATGGGGCCTGCGGCTACAATCTGGCCGCCGCCATTGGAGTTTGCTGCGACGAGGCCTGCTGCGTCGATGGCTTCGCGGACGTTTTCTTCAACGCCGCCGAGTACTGCAGCCATGCCGGTCGGGGAGGCGGCTGCCGCCTCCGCCATGCCGTTGGCGCGCACGCGCACGAAACGCATTGCGTCTTCGTCACTGAGTACGCCCGCGAGGGCTGCTGCGGTGATTTCACCGACGGAGTGACCCGCGAAGATGAGCTCTTCACCGTCGAGTTCGCGCAGTGCGAGGCGACCGGTGACGATGCCTGCAGCCACGATGAGGGGCTGGGCGATTGCGGTGTCCTTGATGGTTTCTTCTTCGGCTTCGGTGCCGTAGTGAATCAGGTCGATGCCTGCCGCTTCGGAGAGTCGTTCCAGGTGCTCACGCACACCTTCAATCTCGAGCCAGGGGCTCAGGAAGCCCTTCTTCTGGGAGCCCTGTCCGGGGCAAACGAGTGCGCGCATGCGGTGCGACCTTTCTGGTTTTTAGTACTCGTACGCGGTGCCATTATAGAGACGGAGACCACGGTTAGTCTGTTACCTATGCTACCTTGTTCAGCCGCTTTATCTAAACATCACTGTGCAGAAACTTTGGGCTGCGCGGGATATTTAGGTAGACGTTGAACAGTGTATAGCTTAGAACGATTTCCCCCATTCGTACAACCCGAACGGGCAAGGTTCAAATAGAGAGACAGCTAACTTTCGGGTTGCCGCCCCTATGCTCGCGGATGCGCCCGCGCGTACGTCTCCGCCAGACGCTTCATCGACACGTGCGTGTAAATCTGCGTGGTCGCCAACGACGAATGCCCCAGAAGCTCCTGCACCGAACGAATATCGGCACCACCATCCACCAGGTGAGTCGCCGCCGAATGACGCAAAACGTGCGCACCCGACGCCTGAGTATTCTCCACCGTGCGCAACAGGCGGGTCAGGTCCTCACGAATCTGACGGGCGTTCGCACGCCCGCCCCGAGGGCCAATAAACAGCGCCGTCACGCCCTGGGCCCCCTCCGGAATCCACTGCGGACGACCATAGGACACCCAACGATTCAACGCCTTAAGCGCCGGAGTACCCAACGGCACCACGCGCTCCTTATTGCCCTTACCCAGCACGCGCACCGTCTTATTCGCCCGGTCCACGCTCTGCAAATCCAGGCCGGTCAGCTCAGAAATACGCATGCCCGAGGCGTACAGCACTTCAACCACGGCTTCGAGGCGCAGCAGGCGCGCATCCCGAGGATCCTGCGCCCGACGCTCCTGCAGGGTAGTCAGCAGCTGGTTCATCTGCTCACGGCTCAGCACCGGCGGTAGGTGATTCTCCCGCTTGGGGGTGCGCATACCGCGCGTCGGGTTGGCGTGCACCAGCTCCTCCTCCTGAGCCCAGGTGAAGAACGTGCGCAGGGTCGAACCGCGGCGCGCCACCGTAGAACGAGCCGCCTGCCGCAGATATAGCGAACCCAACCACTCACGAATCAGGGACGCATCAATGCTGTCCAGATGCCGCACACCGCGGCGCGCCATGTAGCCGAAGAAGCCCTCCAAATCAGAGATATACGAGCGGATCGTCTCTTCAGAACGGTGCTTCTCATAGCGCAAAAAACGCTCAAAACGGTCCAGGACAGGGCGGAACACCTCACCGGAAACACCCAGTGCAGAATCGGGCAGAGTAGAGCTCTCTACTTGCTCCGGCGCAAGCGTGCGGGTATAGGTCACCGGCAGGGTCGTGGAGGGAGCCTCGTCCCGGTACTCCTCGCGGTTCTCGTTCCGGTTTTCTGTTCGGTTTTCGTGCTGGCGGGCGGCGGTCATACGTCCCTCCTTTCGGGTTTCTGGTTCCTGGCTCTGGCGGCGTTGATGCTTCTCGACGTTGTATTTCTGCCCCCGGCGTATCTGCTGATAGCGTGGCGGCGGGGTAGGCTCCGCGCCAGTATGCGCAAGCCTACCCCAATTGTAGAGAGGTTCCACGCTCTCCACGTGCTGCCTTATTATGACCGGCCGTCCCGTCATGCCCGACCGCCGCAACCCGCTACTGCCGGGATGTTCACTACGGGTGTTCAGCCGGGGCGTTCACTACGGGCGTTCAGCGGGGGCTCTTCTACGCAGCGACAGCCGGGCGGACCTTCCTCCAACTCGTTCCGCTGCTCTCCGCCAGACCACAACGACCCAGGTGGAACAGGTCAGCCATCACGTCGCGAGCGCTCAACCCGAGGGCTGCGGCAATCTCATCCACGCCGCGGTAGGAGCGCGGGCTCAAATCATCCCAGACCCTACCCTGTCGTTCGGTCAGCTCATCCAGCGCGCTGGAGGAGGCAGCCTGATCCCACTCGCTCTCGTGCTCGGTGCCCAGCTCAAACCCGGCGGCGGCATCGTACTCGAGGATGTCGGCGGCCTCGGTGAGTGTTTGCGCTAGTCCATCGCGCAGCAGACGGTTCGTGCCCACCGAGTTCGGCGAGTTAATCTGCCCCGGAACCGCCCAGAGGGTACGCCCAATCTCCATCGCGTGACGAGCCGTGTTCAGGGCACCGGAACGCCAGCGCGCCTCCACCACAATGGTGTGCCGCGCCAACGCCGCAATCAGGCGGTTACGCTCCAGAAAACGCCAACGCGTCGGGGTATTGCCCACGCTCACCTCGCTCATGATGAGCCCGCGGTCAACAATCATGTTCAGCGCATCCGAGTTCTGCGCCGGGTACAGCCGGTCCAGCCCACCCGCCATGAAGGCGATGGTCGGCAGGTCGCTGCTCTGCTGGGTCAGCGCCGCCCGATGCGCCGCAATATCAATGCCCATCGCACCGCCAGAAATCACCGTGTACCCGCGGCGCGCCAGCTCGGCGGCAAGGTGGGTCGTCGCCTCCGTACCGTAGATGCTCGGGTCACGCGAACCGACCAGCGCCACGCTCGGGGCAGATGCCACATCCAGCAGGTGCCGCGAATCGCCTCGGCACCACAGCCCGTACGGTCGAGCGGGCCCCAAATCGTTCAGCTGCGGCGGCCACAGCGGATCGGCGGGAGTGACCAGCCATGCCCCGCAGGTTACCGCCATATGCGCCTCCGCGTTCAGGGTGCGTTCCATGCGGCGGTTCCAGCGCAGGCGGCGGGTTGCGAGCGCCTTGTCGAACTTATCGCGGCTCATCTGATGCTCACCCGGCGTGTAGTAGCCATTCGCGCTACAGAACAGGGCAGACTCCCCTTCCGCGGGTGTGCCCACCGAGTGCAGAAAATCGCTGAGCTGCGTATCCGGTTCGCCGTGCTCCCAGGTGTGCGCATCGGGGATGTGCCCGGTCAGCAGGTAGTGCAGGGTCAGCGGCGCTCCCAGGGTGGTGAGGGATTCGACCACGAGCTCATCGGCGGGTTCGGCGTAGCGCATCAGCTGGGCGGTGCAGCAGCGGATGTACTCGCGGCACGCCGCCTCAACCTGCTCCGCGCTGAGGGCGGGGTTGAACAGGGGTGCTGGATTGAGCAGAGGCACAGGGTCAGAACCGCTGGAGGCTGTACCCGCCGCAGGTTCGGGGTGCTCACCCTGTGGCACCTCGCTCTGCTGTTCCTCCCCCGGCTGCTCTTCCCGGCTCAGGTCCTGCAGGTTCATCTGTTCCAGGTACACCGGGTTCAGGCAGGAGGTGAGGAAACCCGGCAACCGCGCCGCGTTATAGGGGCTCGGTGAGGGTTCGTTCCCCAGCGACAGAATATGCGCCACCCTCTCACGCACCAGGGCGTGCGCATCCAGGGTGCGGCCTGGCAGGCGGATCTGCAGTTCCTCCTGCACAAAATCCTCCGCCGCGCGCTCTTCTGGCACATGCTCTTCAGGCACGCTCACTTCTGGCACACACTCGTCCGGCGCTGTTTCTCTCAGCCCATTTTCTTTCAATTCGGCCTCTTCAGCTCGTTTTCTGAGCTTCTTCTCACTCATGACGTTCTTCTCCTCTCGTGAGTGATTCCTTCTATAAACCGGCACGCTATGTCAGCTGGCCCTATTTCAGCTGGCGCATTATTTCAATTGCCCCTGCTGCCGCAGAAAAAGCGCCACATCCAGGTGCTCCCGGCTCGGGTAGGCGGCCCCCTCCAAATCGGCGAGAGTCCAGGCGATACGCAGCACCCGGTCGTAGCCGCGAGCCGTCAGCGTTCCGCGGTCCACGGCGGCGTTCAGTTCGCCGGTGAGCTTCGCATCCAGACGCAACGGACCGCGCAAAATCTTGCCGTTCATCTCCGCATTCGTCTTCAACCCGTACGGCTCCAGACGCTCCCGCTGAGCCTGTCGCGCCGCCATGACGCGCTCACGAATCTGCGCCGAACTCTCGTTCACCTGACCGCCCGCAAGCTCCGTGGACGACACCTTCGGAACCGTCACATTCACGTCAATGCGGTCCACCAGCGGGCCGGACAGCCGCCCAAAATAGGCGCGACGCTCACGCGGGGCGCACGTGCACTCCGTACCGGTGCCCACGTTCATGCCGCAGGGGCACGGGTTCGCCGCCAGGATCAGCTGAAACCGCGCCGGATAGGTCGCCGACGCGCTCGAACGATCCAAGGTCACGGTCCCCGACTCCAGGGGCTGACGGAGCGAATCGAGCACCGTGCGTTTGAACTCCGGCGCCTCGTCGAGAAAGAGCACGCCGCGGTGCGCTTTAGACACACAGCCCGGGCGGGGAATGCCGCTACCGCCACCAAGAATCGCCGGCGCGGAGGCGCTATGATGCGGCGCCTCAAAGGGCGGCTGACGCACCAGCTCGCTCAGGTGCTCCCCCGCCGAGCAGAGGGAACGAATAGCGGTCACTTCCATCGCGGCATCATTATCGAGGGTCGGCAGGATGCTCGGCAGGCGCTCCGCCAGCATGGTTTTACCCGAGCCGGGCGGGCCTGTCAGCAGCATATGGTGGCCGCCGGCAGCTGCAATTTCCAGGGCGAAACGGCCCTGTGACTGACCGGCAACATCGCTCATATCGGAGGGAATTTCAGTCGGTTTCGCTACCGGTGCGCTCGCCTCCGTCTGCGGGGCGGGCGGGTAGGTCAGCTTCTGACTCTCCGCGCCGAGCGCGGCAAAAACCTCAGCCAGGCAGCGGAAACCGCTCACCTGCGCGCCGGGAATGAGCGCCGCCTCCTCAGCGTTTTCGGCGGGCACAATCACGCGGTGGTGTCCGGCGTCCACGGCGGCTTTAACTGCCGGCAGGATGCCCGGCACGGGGCGTAGCGTTCCGTCCAGGCCCAGCTCACCCAGGAAGACGCTATCGCCGCTGGGGTGCAGTTTCTTCTCCGCCTGCAGCGCCGCAACCACAATGGCTAGATCGAACGCCGAGCCGCGCTTGGGCAGGGTCGCCGGGGTCAGGTTCACCGTAAGCCGGTGCTGAGTGAGGGTGATGCCGGTGTTTTTCGCTGCGGAGCGCACACGCTCTTTCGACTCGTTGAGGGCGGTGTCAGGCAGACCCAGCAGCACGAAGCCGGGCAGGCCCTGTGAGATGTCAGCCTCAACGTCAACAATGTGCCCGCGCAAGCCCACGAGCGCCACGGAATAGGTGCGTGCGAATCCCATTACGCCACCGCTTTCAGATGCTCGAAGGTAAAGGTTTCGCAGGTTCCGGTCACCGCAATTGCGTCGATGCGAAAGCGCGGAAAATCCAGGTTCTCGCGCAGCCTGCACCAGAGAATCGCCAGCGAGCGCGTGCGGCGCGCCTTATCACGGTCAATGGACGCGAACGGGTGCCCAAAGTCTTCGCTGCTGCGGGTCTTGACCTCAACGAAAACCAGTTCGTCCTCGGGGTCAATGGCGATCAGGTCGAGCTCCCCGCGAATCTGTTCGTGTTCCAGTCCAGCGGGCGGTCGCCAATTCCTCTCCAGAATCCGGTAGCCGTTCGTCTCCAGGATGCGGGCGGTCAGCTCCTCGCCCCACCTACCGACGCTGTGGGCGCGAGGCGAGGTTCTGCGGAGCAGGGGTCTGTTGGGTGCGCTTCGGGTTGCGGCGCGGGCTGTTATTCGGGCTGTTGTCATGGGTCTCTCCCCCGGTAGATAGCGGTAGTGCTTCTACTGTGCCCGCCGCGCGCGTGCCCGAACGCGGTTAACGAAAAACTGTGGATAACCTCGGTTCCCAGAAGGAATTAGAGGTTATCCACAGCCATTTATTTGAAATTTTGGGGCATATTTTTCAAAAACACCGCTCGAGTGCCGATTCGCAGCGTCATATTCGTGCTGGTTTATCACGCAGTTTCATCACGCGGTTTCATCACCCAGCGCTGCCGCCCGGTAGCTCAGCAGCCGCCTGCTTCCCCCGGCAATGCGGTGAATCAGGCGTGAGCTAGGTGTTAAAGTCCGGCATTTCCGGCACGGTGAACTCCTGGTTGGGCAGGCGCTCCTCCACGTTCACGTCACGTACCGAGTAGGCGTGCACCTTCTTCACAAAGCGGTTGGAGCGGAATACATCCCACA
>ERZ1674243.100-NODE-100-length-19636-cov-18.793218_pt1 | contig 19636 bp, 15 predicted proteins | sample MGYA00581201_ERZ1674243 | MGnify/ENA primary metagenome ERZ1674243 (study PRJEB41354, sample SAMEA4873342) | human saliva metagenome | biome: human-associated habitat [ENVO:00009003]; feature: mouth environment [ENVO:08000002]; material: saliva material... | reverse complement strand
GCACCCGCCCTCGCTTCGCTTCGGGCACCCTGATGTCACTTTCGGACGACACCGCACCTTCACGCCTTCCTCAACAACTAGCCTGCCGCCAGGGTCTGTGCCGGATCAATACGCGAAGCCTTCGCCGCCGGGTACAGACCAGCCAACACACCAACCAGCGCACCAGCGCCCAGGCCCAGCAGAATAGTGTCGGCACTAATAATCGGCGTCCAACGGTTCATCAAAGACACAATCGAGATGCCGTTAACCGCCAGCACAATACCAGCCACAGCGCCCAGGATGCCGGTCAGCAGCGCCTCCGCCGAGAACTGCAGCAGAATACCCGAAGGGCGCATACCAATAGCCAGACGCAAACCCACCTCACGGCGACGCTCCATCACCGCAACCAGGAACGTGTTCATAATGCCCATTGCACCAATCACGAGGGTAATAACGCTCATGGCAAGAAGCATGGTGCGTTGCTGCTGGTCGACGGCTTCGCGAAGGGTCTTCGGCTCCGGCGGAACACTCACGCTATACAGCGCGGGGCGTTCCGGCGAGAGCGCGTACGGTGCTTCCTCCGCAATCTGGTTTGCGGCACCGGCAACAGTACTCACAACAATCTGGGTGGAACGCTTACCGGTCTGCGCCGCAGCGCCACCACCACCGGCAGCGGGCTGTGCTTCTTCAGCATCGGCACCAGGCTTCGCGCCCAGAGGCAGGTAGACCGAACCGTACGAAAGAGTCAGCGAGGGATTCTCCCTCACCACACCGATAACGGTGTACGGCTCGTCGTGAATATAAACCGTGACCCCGGGGCTATAGGGCAGCGCGAGCTGGCGCATCACGCTTTCGCTGAGCACCACGACCTTATCGTTACGCTCCACGTGCCCCTCATCGAAGGTACGACCCCACACCAGTTCATGACCCTGCACGCTAAAGATGCTGGGGGTTGCCGCAAGGACGGCAGCCGTCACGTTAACACCGCGCTCACCGAAGTTGTCGGGGCCGCGCTGAATATCGGTGGATTCATCCAGCTGATCCACCAGTGCGGTACCGGTCACTCCGTTCAGCTGGCTAACACGCCGGTAGTTCTCACTTGCCGCCAGGCTCAATAGTTCAGCGCGGCTCATGGATTCGGTTCGGGTCGAGCTTATCGTCAGGTGCTTAGCCCTAAAAATGTCGAAGCTGTCAGCCAACTGCCCAGAAATGGTGGCGGTCAGACCAACGGTCAGCACAAGCGAAGCGATACCCAGAACCACACCAAGCATGGTGAAGATATTGCGCCTCACCCGGTGAACGGTAGCGTCCCACGCTTCTTTGAGGGAGGCGAGCGCCCAAGGTGCACGCCCGCTCCCCTGCGGCTTAGAGGCTTGTTCCTCAGTAAAGCTAGGCAGGTTCAAAGACGCACGAGCGGTCGTTTCCTCCTGCCGCGGCGCCTTCTGCTCGATGAGCTGCCCCTCGTGCATGCGCAGCACCCGGTCGCAGTGCTCCGCCACGAGCGGGTCGTGGGTAATCACAATCGTGCTTTGCTGATTACCCGTGCATTCACGGAGCAGGTCAATCACTTCACGGGTGAGCTCTTCATCCAGCGAGCCGGTCGGCTCGTCACAGAGCAGCAACGCCGGTTCCCCGATGAGCGCACGCGCAATAGCTACACGCTGCTTCTCGCCACCGGAGAGAGTGGTGATGGGCGCATCCGTCCGGTGGCTCAACCCCAGCAGGGCGAGAGTATCCGCAACACGTTGCGCTCGCTCCGCTTTGGGCACACCACGGTAGATGAGCGGTAGCTCAACGTTGCGGTACACGTTCTTATGCTCGATGAGGTGGAACGCCTGGAAGACGAAACCGATGTTGTCTAGGCGCGCTTCAGCTCGCTGTGCCGCGGTGAAGGTTGCGGTGTCTGTACCGTCCAGCAGGTAGCTGCCGGAGGCGGGCGTGCTGAGCAGACCGAGGATGTTCAGCAGGGTTGATTTGCCACTGCCGGACGGCCCCAGGATTGCGACGACTTCTCCGTAGCGGACTTTCAGGTCAATATTTTTGAGCACGTCAATTCGAGTGTCACCCTGCATAAAGTGCTGGGACACTCCCTGAATATCGACGCTATAGGTTGGTGGGTGCGCGTGAGCAGCGCTGGAGTCAGTCATGGCTACTCCCTACTTTTTCTCGCGCATGATTTTGACGCTATCGCCTTCGTGCAGGTCACCGGTGACGGCGTTCTTGCCGTTGGCGTTGCTGATGACGGTAACGGTTACCTCGCGTTCTTCACGTGCCTTCGATCCGTTGGAGCTTTCGGGACCGAGCACGATGACTCGGGTCTGTCCGTCACGGGTGTAGAGCGCCGATGAGGGTACGACCAGGTGCGCTTCGGGGGTTTCTTCGAGGGTGAGTTCCGCGTTGACGGCGCCTCGGAGGCTGTCCGCCTTATCCCCTACGTCGAGAGTGAGGATACGTTCCCCTTCGGTGCTTCCAGCCGCGCCGGCTGCGCCCTTGAGGTTGGAGCCAGCCGCGCCTTCTGCACCATTGGCCTGGCGACCGGCCTGGCTGTTGCCTGCGGCACCGGCGGCTTCGGTGGTGTTCTTGTATCCGAGGGTTGCGACGTACTCAGTATCACTGAGGGAGGGCACGGTTACCTTCTGGCCGCTACGGGCTTCGGGGGTGAGCCTGCCGGTGGTTCCGGTGCAGCTGAGGGTCTTGCTACCTTCTGCGATGGTGGCTACGGGACCATCTGCGATAGCGCCGGTTGCGCGGGGGTTGCCGGTGACGAGTCCGGCACGGTTGATGATAAGGAAGTAGCGGGCGGGAATAGGCTGGTCAGTCTTGACGTGCGCGTAGCCGAGGCTGTCGAGGAGGTTGTTGAGAGCCTCGTAGGTGTCTTCGGTGATGCGCGCGGGCTGCGGGCCCTGACGTCCCATGGCAGTCAGTGCCTCGTTGAGGAGTGCGGCGTCGGGGCCGCTGTCGTCGAGTTTGAGGTCGCGGTAGAGCGCGAAGCCGCCGGTGAGGGTGATGAGAGGTTCACCGTTGACTTCTGCGATGAGGGTGCCGTTGCCGACGGTGTCACCATGTTTGATGGTGATTGCGGTGTACTGCCCTTCACCGCTGTAGCGTAGCGGGGTTGAGGTGGCGTAGTTCGCGGTGCAGGTCAGGGGCACGGTAGTGCGCAGTTTTTCGCGGGTGACCGTGGCGGTGATGGTGGAGGGGTCCGGGGGTGCCGCTTCCGCGTCTTTTTGGGCGGTGGTTTTGATGTTTTGGGCGCTGATGAGCGTACCGACGGTGATGATGATGAGCAGGGCGATAATGCCGTAGAGCCAGAGGGTTTTCTTCTGGCGGGTGGGGGTGGCGCTCATGGTGTCCCTTCTTTGGGTGCGCGTACGGGAACGCTACTGTCTGTGCCGTTTGGGCTTAGGGGCGGCGATGCCGTGTGGGGTTAGTTTATGCCCGGCACGGGGATACGTGCCGGGCACAATACGCTGTGACGAGGTGTAGCTGTTGCAGCTACTCTGTACGCTTGTTCTGGATAGTCCGGTCTGGATAGTCCGGTCTGATTAGTCCGGAGGGTTAACTCAGAATCTTTCGGGCGTTTTCTTCAGCAGTTTTCTTAATCGTGGTCACCTGTTCGATGAGACCCTGCTCCTTTTCGAGGAAGGAACTCAGGTAAGCGATAGCCATCTTTCGCTGTTCGGCATCCAGCCCGGTTGCTTCACGGCAGGTCGCATCGTTGATTGCCAGTTCGTGGGTGTCTTGGTTGTTCTGGCGGTACTGTTCGCGAGCCATAACCGGCGTGGTGTAGTCTCCCCCGAAGCGTTCCTTCATACACTGTGCCCACTTCTCGGTGGCGGGCCCAAGGTCTTTGAAGATTGCGTCGTTGTTGAGGTAGTGAACCGCAGTGACGTAGACCTTTTTTATGGTCGCGCGGGATTCTTCTGAACCGAAGACTGCGCGGGTGGCTTCTTGTTGGCAACCGCCCTTTCCTTCGGTGCCGTAAAGAGCCTGCATTTCGGCTTCGCTCATAGTACGGCTCTGCTCTTCCAGTGCTGTAGTAGCCAAAGAGTAGCGCTCTTCGTATCCGCGAGCGCGGGCGTCCGCAACGGTGAGAGGTTCAACATCAGCCTGCAGAAGCAGCGAGATTTCAGTTTTTCCGGCAGGAACCTTGTAGTTCGAGAATCCTCGTTCAGCCATGCACTGGCTCAGGGAACGCTGGTAGGCACGGGCAACGTTGTCAGAAAGTGAGGCGAGGTTCTCTACTTTTTCGATAGCTTGGTTATCGGGATTCGTGGAGGCGCTATACGCCTTCTCAGCGTTAGCGGATGCCGAGGAGTCAGCGCTGGGCTGCCCGGATGCGCAGGAGCTAAGCATCAGGGTCAGCGGGAGTAGAGCCCCGGCAAGGGTTCTTAGGGTGTTCTGTCGACGCATAGGGGCACTTCCTCGTGAAATATATGCTGCATCTTTGTCCACTCGCTCAGGGGCTCTTCGTTGTTTGCCCTTGAGAGAACATATTTTGAACACTAGCCTACTATGCGCCGGGGAGGGGTGGCAAGGGGGGCGGTGTTTATCCTCGCCCCGCGGGTGGGGATGGCACGCCGCGTGTTTTTCTTTCGGGATACGGTTGGGGGGACGGTGTTCGTCCTCGTTCCTACAGGGGCACCCGCCCTCGCTCCGCTTCGGGCACCCTGATGTCACGTTCGGACGACACCGCCCCTCCACACGCACGCTAGGCTACCCGAGGTGGCGCGCCGTGTTTTCCGGAAGCGCCCTCAGGGTGTCAGCCCGGACGCTCTCCGATGCGGAGCGAGGAGAGGGCGGAGCGTCCGGGTGACGGGTGCCCCTGCGTAGGCGCGGAGGAAACATGCGGCGTGCCGTCCCAACCAGCAGGGTGAGGACGAACACCGCACCGCAGAAGCGATTTAGCGTCCGGTCATGCCCAGCAGCTCATTCGCGCGAACGCGAGCCCAACGCTCTGCATTCAGCACAGCCTCCAGCGTCAAATCAGCGTCAGAAACAGCCTCAGCGCTGCCGGTGTGCTCCTCCAGCACACGCGCCACCGAATCGACAATGTCGGTAAAGCGAATCGCGCCCGCATGGAATGCTGCCACGGCTTCCTCATTGGCGGCGTTGAACACTGCCGGGTGGGTGCCGCCAATCTTGCCGGCGTCCTTGATCATGCGCACGGCGGGGAATGCTTCCTCGTCCAGAGGCTCAAAAGTCCAGGATGCCGCCTTCGACCAGTCACAAGCGGGCACGGCGCCGGGGATGCGGTGCGGCCAGGTCAGGCCCAGAGCGATGGGCAGCACCATGCTCGGCGGCGAGGCCTGCGCGATGGTTGAGCCGTCCACGAACTGCACCATGGAGTGCACGATGGACTGCGGGTGAACCGCCACGTCAATACGGTCCAGGTCCACGCCGAACAGGTGGTGCGCCTCGAGCACTTCGAGTGCCTTGTTGACCATGGTTGCGGAGTTGGTGGTGACGACCAGGCCCATGTCCCAGGTGGGGTGTGCGAGCGCCTGCGCGGGGGTCACGTCGTGCAGCTGTTCGCGCTTGTAGCCGCGGAACGGGCCGCCCGATGCGGTGAGGATCAGCCGGTCGATTTCGGCGTCGGTTCCGGAGGCGAGCGCCTGCGCGAGGGCGGAGTGTTCGGAGTCGACGGGCACCATGGGGGTGTCCAGGGCCGAGGCGTCCACGGCGGCGCGTACGAGCGGGCCGCCTGCGATGAGGGATTCCTTGTTGGCGAGTGCCACGCGGTAGCCGCTGTTGAGGGCGGTGAGGGTCGGTTCCAGGCCGATGGAGCCGGTGATGCCGTTCAGGACGGTGTCTGCCGGGTGCGCTGCCGCCTGTACGGATGCTTCGGCGCCGTGAGCGATCTGCGGGGTGTAGCCGGTGACTCCGGCTTCGGAGGCTGCCGCTTCGATGAGGTCGCGGAGGCGCTGCGCGTCGTCGGCGGTGCCGCTGGTGGCGACCAGTTCGGCACGCACGTGCACTGCCTGGCGTGCGAGCAGTTCGAGGGATCGGGAGCCTGCGGAGAGGGCGACGACCTTCAGCGGTGCGTCGTCGGCGGAGGCGCTGGTGCCTTTGAGCGCGGCGAGGTGGTCGATAACCTCCATGGCCTGGGTGCCGATGGAGCCGGTCGAGCCGAGGAGGGTGACGCGCTGCGGTGCGCGGGTGAGTTCTGTGAGGGCGTCGGTGAGGAGGTCGCGGCTGCCGCCGACGCGTGCTGAGGATCCAAACTTCATGGTTCTAGTGTCTCACGAGCTCGCGGCTTCGATGCGGCACGCTGGCTCGCCTCCGCATAGACCCTTCCGCGTAGAAGAGATCTCAGCATAGAAGAATCCCCCACCCTGTCGCCCGGGGCGAGGAATTCAACACATACGTTTTAGAGCAAATCCTGCAGTAGCTCGATGCAGCGGTCCAAGAAGGCGTCCACCTGCGTCTCGTCGTAGCTGACGGTGCCCGATGCCGGGCGGAACATCGCGTGGCGCACAACCGAAGGGTCGAGCGGCTCTTCGCTGTTGAGCTGGGCGTAGACGTGGTCGCAGACGGCGTCCACATCGCCAACGAAGTAGCCCATGTAGCGGCGCTTGCTGGGGCGGCGGAAACGCTCACCGGCGGGACGCTCCAGGCGGCCGGCGAGCAGCTCACCGGTCTCCACGAGGGAGCGTTCCCAGTTGTCCAGGCCGTACGCCTCGATGTAGCGGCTGCGCTCGAGCTTGGCGAAGCGCTCCTCAATCTTTTCGAGGGCGCGATCAACCACGTCGAGCTTGTAGCCGCCGGGCTCCTCGCGGAAGATGACCTGACGAATCCGTCGGGAGGTGTAGAGATCTTCGGGGAGCTCGGCTGCTCCGCTGAGCTTTTCGTAGTCCTCGGCGAGGCGGGTGAAGAGGCGGTCTACTTCGCTGCGCTTGTAGCCGGGTTCGGTTTCTCCGGCGCGGGCAAATCCGCCTCCGTGGGTGGTGCTTGCCAAGGTGGGCTCCTCTCGACGATTGAACTTTAAGAATACCAATGCGCAAGCTACCTGGTGCAAGGTGGGCGAGCGGTGTCTTAGATATAGCCTTTTACGCCCCTCATCAACGGATACAGCGAAAGCGGGTACAGCAAAGGCGGGGCGCTCCTCCCCCACTCGTGGGAAGAAACGCCCCGCCTCCATAAGCGATAAAAGCTTGAAGCTTTAGAGCGGCATAATAAACCGGAAAATCAGGCAACCAGCCGCCGCAGCGAAAAGAATCGAGTCCAGGCGATCCATCATGCCACCGTGACCGGGCAGGATATTCGACATGTCCTTCACACCCATACGGCGCTTGAACACGGACTCCACCAGGTCACCGGCAGTCGAAGCGACCACCATGACCGCCGCCAGCGGAATAGCCCAATACCAGGGCGAACCCATGACCGCCAAGGCGATAGCGCCAACAACCGCCGAGCCGACGAAGGAACCAGCCAGGCCCTCCCAGCTTTTCTTCGGGGAGATCTTCGGCGCCATCGGGTGCTTACCCCAATTCACACCGGCAATAAAGCCGAACGTGTCATTGCAGATGGCCATCAGCAGAATCATGAGGATGCCGCGCTCGCCGTGGTCCGTCTGGAAGTAGACCATGGCAATGCCCAGCATCAGCGGCACCCACAGCAGAGCCAGGGCGCTACCGCTCAAAGACTTACCCAGTGAGACCTGACGGTCAGCACGCACGAGAGCAGAAGAGAGCAGCAGCGCCAGCAGGCTCACCGCCAGGGCGATGCCCAGCCCGGTAAAACCGAACAGGAAAGACACCACCACAATTGCGCCAGACAGGGCACCCAGCAGGTATTCCGGGATGCCGTAGCCGCGGCGGGTATTGAGCACGTGCCCAATTTCCCAGGCGCCCAGGCCAGCCGCGGCAGCTGCAAGCGCCACAAAAATCGGCTGGTAAATCAGGCCCAGCACCAATAGCACGCCGAAACCGACGCCCACACTAATGGCGGCGGGCAGGTTACGGCCAGCTTTGGCGCTGCGCGACTTCACCGGCGTTGCAGCGGTCTGCGGGCTCGGCTGTGGAGCAGGCGGCGTGCCTCTCTCTTCTTTCGCTTCTTTGCGTGTACTCATTAGGGTTTAGACCTCGAGCAGTTCAGCTTCCTTGTGCTTGTACAGTGCGTCGACCTGGTCGATGTGCTTCTTGGTCTGTGCGTCCAGTTCCTTCTCAGCACGTGCGCCTTCGTCTTCACCGATTTCGCTGTCCTTGACCAGCTTGTCAATAGCGGTCTTAGCGTGGCGGCGAACGTTACGGATGGAGATACGAGCCTCTTCAGCCTTGTGGTTGACGAGCTTGGTGTATTCCTTACGGCGCTCAGCGGTCATTTCGGGCATGACAACGCGGATAGCTGCACCGTCGTTGCTGGGGTTAACACCCAGGTCGGAGTCACGCAGAGCCTTCTCAATAGCTGCCAGTGCGGTCACGTCGAAGGGAACGATCTTGACGGTACGTGCGTCCTCAACGTTGAAGGACACCAGCTGCTGCAGCGGGGTCGGCGCACCGTAGTACTCTGCGGTCAGGCCGCTGAAGATTGCGGGGTTCACACGACCGGTACGAACCTTAGCGAACTCAGTCTTGGTTGCTTCGATGGTCTTTTCCATCTTCTCGCCGGCTTCGGCAAGGATTTCTTCGATCACGAAAGGATCTCCTTTGTCGGAATTCTGGGGTGCCAGAATTGTCGGTGGGCGCACGCTCAGCCCTCATGATTCCCCGTCGGTCCGCGGCGCGTCCGAGGCGAAAACCTTAGGAATACTGCGAAGTTGGCGGGAAAGAGGCAGAACGTCGTATTTGATATAAGTCTAGACGGTACCGGCGGGCATAAGCGAGTTTTAGCGCCTACCCGCGCGGTACCGTCCAGAATAAGTCCGCGCTATCGAACACGGTCACAATCAGAGGGGCATCAAACATGCCCCGGCCTAGAAAATTAGGCGTTAGCGAGTAACGAGGGTACCCATCTTCTCGCCCAGAATTGCGCGGGTCACGTTACCGTCACCCTGCATACCGAACACGCGCATGGTCACGTTGTTGTCACGGCACAGGGAGAACGCGGTCTGGTCCAGCACGCGGATGTTACGCTGCATAGCCTCATCGTAGGTGAGGTTGTACAGGCGCTCAGCGTTGGGGTCCTTGTTCGGGTCAGCAGTGTAGATGCCGTCCACGCCGTTCTTAGCCACCAGAACCTCGTCTGCGTGGATTTCCAGGGCGCGCTGAGCAGCCACAGTGTCGGTGGAGAAGTAGGGCAGACCCGCACCAGCACCGAAAATCACGACGCGGTCCTTCTGCATGTGGCGGATCGCGCGGCGAGGAATGTAAGTCTCAGCAACCTGCGGCATGGTGATAGCGGACTGAACGCGGGTGTCAATACCCTCCTGCTCCAGGAAGTCCTGCAGAGCCAGGGAGTTCATCACGGTGCCGAGCATACCCATGTAGTCTGCTCGGGAGCGGTCCATGCCCGCCTGAGAGAGTTCAGCGCCACGGAAGAAGTTGCCGCCACCAATCACGATGGAGGTTTCAACCTGGCCGACGGTTGCGGCGATCTGCTTGGCGATGCTGCGCACGACCTCGGTCGAAATACCAACTTCACCGCCACCAAAAACCTCACCGGAAAGCTTGAGCAAAACGCGGCGACGGCCGGTCTCGTCATGGTGAATCGGGTGCGAAATAGCTTCGGGCATGGTTCCTCCAGTGGCTTACCTAGGGGTTGTTATAGGTGATCGGGGCGGACTCCTGCCGCCTAGTCCTTATCAAGGATACAGCAAAGCCGGGTAGCCACCAGTGGTGACTACCCGGCTTCAGGCTATAATCCCAACCTCATACGACTTCCCTTACCGGGAACCCGCACTACGGGAGGGTAGAACTGCAGCGAGTCCTTATGCACCCACGCGGAAACGTGCGAATGCGGTAGCGGTTGCGCCAGCCTCGGACAGAACCTGTGCAACAGACTTCTTTGCGTCCTTTGCGAAGTCCTGGTCGAGCAGGGTGTTCTCCTTGAAGAAGCCCTTCAGGCGACCCTCAACGATCTTGTCCAGAATCTTCTCGGGCTTGCCCTCAGCGATTGCGGTCTCGCGAGCAACGCGCTTCTCGGTCTCAACCTGATCTGCGGGGATGGACTCGGAGTCCAGGTACTTGGGGCTCATTGCAGCAATGTGGACTGCAACGTCGTGTGCGATCTCCTCGGTGTTCTCACCGGAGACAGCCAGCAGAACGCCAACCTGTGCGGGCAGGTCCTTGGAGGTCTTGTGCAGGTACACTGCAACGTGCTCACCCTCAACGCGTGCAATGCGGCGGACAACGATCTTCTCGCCCAGCAGTGCGCCAGCGTCGGTGGTCAGCTCCTCAACGGTCTTGCCCTCGTAGGATGCAGCCTGCAGCTCTTCCAGGGTGGAAGCGTCAGCAGCAATAGCAGCCTCGAGCACGTTCTGGCCGAAAGCGATGAAGGGGTCGGACTTTGCCACGAAGTCGGTCTCGGAGTTGACCTCAACCATGTAGCCAACGCCGTTCTCGACGCGTGCAGCCACCAGGCCCTCAGCGGTTGCGCGACCCTCGCGCTTGGTGATGCCCTTCAGACCCTTAACGCGGATGATCTCGGCAGCCTTCTGCTGGTCGCCGTTAGCCTCGTCCAGAGCCTTCTTGACGTCGAGCATACCTGCGCCGGTCTTCTCGCGCAGTGCCTTGATGTCTGCTGCGGTGTAGTTCGCCATTGTGAACTCCTTGTGTTGCTGTAATAAATCGGGATGACATCCCGGTGGTACATATGGCGGACGGCGCCGCGCCCAGGTCAGGGCGGGCGCCGTCCGAACGTGGTCCCCGCGGGCGGGGGCCACAAAGCATAAAGCTTAGTGGGCTAAGAAAGCTTACTTAGCTGCCTCTTCAGCCTGTGCAGCCTCGTGCTGCTCCAGGAGCTCGCGCTCCCAAGCTGCCATGGGCTCCTCAGCTGCTTCAGCCTTGCCGTTCTTCTTAGCGTTGCGCTCGATCAGGCCGGCTGCCACTGCGTCAGCAATCACGCGGGTGAGCAGGTTGACGGAGCGGATAGCGTCGTCGTTACCGGGGATCGGGAAAGCAACCTCGTCGGGGTCGCAGTTGGTGTCGAGGATAGCAACAACGGGGATGCCCAGCTTCTGAGCCTCGTTAACTGCCAGGTGCTCCTTCTTGGTGTCAACAACCCACAGGAGGGAGGGAACCTTGGACAGGTTACGGATACCGCCGAGGGTCTTCTCGAGCTTCTCGAACTCGCGACGCATGAGGAGCAGTTCCTTCTTGGTGTAGCGAGAACCTGCTACATCGTCGAAGTCAATCTGCTCGAGTTCCTTCATGCGCTCGATGCTCTTGGAGATGGTGCTGAAGTTGGTCAGCATACCACCGAGCCAGCGGTGGTTCACGTAGGGCATGTTCACGCGGGTTGCCTGCTCAGCGATAACTTCCTGAGCCTGCTTCTTGGTACCCACGAACAGGATGTTGCCACCGTGTGCGACGGTCGACTTAACAGCCTCGTATGCCTTGTCGATGAAGGCGAGGGACTGCTGCAGGTCGATGATGTAGATGCCGTTGCGCTCGGTCAGGATGAAACGCTTCATCTTGGGGTTCCAACGGCGGGTCTGGTGACCGAAGTGAACGCCGGAGTCCAGCATTTCACGCATAGTTACGACGGGCATGTCGTCTCCTTTTTGTGGTGCCGCGCGGACCTCCCATTCGGGCTAGCCCAACGCGCGCATAGTAGTTATCAGTTTTTCCTGGCGGCGGTTAGCGTTCACGGTTGCCCGTTCAGCTCAGGCCCTAACCACCCCGTGTGGGTGGACCGAAGGTCCCTTATCGGCTCCCCATGTGAGGATGCCGCTCACGCCGCGCGTCGTCAGTGGTACTGTACGGAACCCCTCGAAGAGGGAGAATACCCGCGCAGGCACACTGCAATACGACATTGTACCGTATATTCCGCGATTAATCCGCCGGGTCGGGGTTAAAACCTGCGCGGGCGGTTCGGGTGTGTGCAGGGGCACTGTGGATAACGGATTTTAAGGCGGAACCGGCGGAGTTATCCACAATTTTTCGCGAGGCCCTGCGGGGCGGGGCAATTCGTGATGTGCTCAGAAGATGAAGCAGAACATGATGACATTAGCGACAACGCTACGGCGCGCGATGCTGACGGCGTGCTGCCTGCTGGGTGCACTTGTGAGCGCGGGCGGGCAGGTCTATACGGGTGGGCAGGGTTATTTGGGCAGCCAGGGCTATTCGGGCTGGCTCAGTTTTACAGGTGGGACAGGCGTTACAGACGGTGCCACCGCAAGTGCACAAGCTCCCAGCAGCGCACACATTCCCCACACCGTTGAGCTCACCGCGAGCCGACTCCGCTACCGCTCCCCCACCGCCGAATCCAGGCCGCGGGTGATCCGCCCCTTTGAGAATCCCGCCCAACGCTGGAGCGCAGGGCACCGCGGCGTAGACCTTGCCGTACCCGAGAACGACCGGCGCGTCTACACACCGGCACCGGGAAAAGTGGTTTTCAGCGGCACAGTCGTCAACCGCAAAGTGCTGGTCATTGCGCATCCGGATGGGCGGCGCAGCACCTTCGAACCCATGGACGAGACGCTCCCGGTCGGCACCACCGTTACAGCCGGTGAGGTCATCGGCACCGTCGCAGACGCGGCGGACGGCAACAGCGAGCGCCCCTACCGGCGGTGCTCCACTCCCTGCCTGTACTGGGGTGTACGCCAGGGAGGCGCCCGCGGGGACGGCAGCGGCAAGACCGCCGAGTACATCAACCCCATGAGCCTGCTAGGGTCGAAGGAACCGAGCATTCTGCTACCCGTGCCGGGCGGATACTAGGGGCAGCTACTTACTGGAGGACGTCACCGTCGTCAGCACCGAACTGGTTCGGCTGTACGGGCTGGTTGGGCTGTGCAGTCTGACCGGGCTGAACCGCCTGTGCTGTCTGCGCTGCCTGCGCATCGTACGCGGGCATTGCCTTGGTCGGTTCAGTCTCACCGTAGTGCAAGCCCTGCTGCGGGGTGAACACCTGAGTCGGCGAATCATCACCGGCGGTGTAGGCGGTGTTCTGTGCCGGGTAACCGGGCTGAGCAGCATAACCGTTCTGTACCGGGTAGCCGTTCTGTGCCGCGTATCCGCCCTGTGCCGGGTAGCCATTCTGTACGTCAGCCTGGGTTGCACCGTAACCGGTCGCAACACCCGCCGCAGCACCCAGTGCCGCAGCCGAAGCGGCACGACGTTCACGGCCCTTCGCACGAGCCGCCGCAATCTTCTTGCGGAAGACGAAGAGCAGAACCAGGATGAGCAGCAGCAGACCCACAATAACCGCATCCACGATCACGTCGGTCAGGCTCAGACCGGACGCCGGAACAGTCAGACCGGAGGTGGTGCTGACACCGCGGTCGGTCTTGACGCTCAGCTCGCCACCATTCACGGTCAGCTGCACGTGCTGAGAGCTCTTCGCGATGCTGTTCGCGGCATCTACCTTCTGCTGCTCCAGCGAGGAGAAGGTCGGAGCCTTGAAGGTGAACTCGAAGGGAGCCGCGTAGTAGTTACCCAGCTTCGAAGAGAGCTTAATCTCAGGGGTCACAATGTAGTCGGAGCCGAAGGGGTGGTAGCCACCGGGGCGGGTAACGGTCACCTTCGAATCGGGCAGGTATTCGTTCAGGCGCTGGTTGAACTCGTTCTGGTCCTTACCGCGAACCTTCACGCTCACGATGGTGGCGTCGCCGTCCTGACGAACCTCGGTCTCGTCATTACCGCCGCCTGCGAAAACGTCCTTGAGCTTCTGCTCAGCACCCGCAACATCCGCGGTCGGGAATGCGTAGAGGAAACGAGCTTCCATGGAACCATCCAGGCCCAGGGAGGTAGCCACCTTCATACTCTTCATCTCAATCTGACGTGAAGAAACACGGTCAACCGCAATGAGAGTACTGCTACCGCCAGAACGGGAGGAACTAGCGCGACCCTCGGGGTCCACCATGTAGGACTTATCGTTGGTGTCCATGATGGTCAGAGTCAGGCCATCACCGCTCGGGGAGCACAGTAGCGCGCAGTCCAGCAGACCCGAAATCTTCTTCTGAACGGTGAAGTTATTATCCTTCGCCACTACCTCACGGCTAGCGGAGAGATCGGTACTACCTGCACCAAACAGCTTCTTGAGACCGTTGCCTAAATCCTCAATCGAAGAAGCGCTAAAGGTCAGGGTACGGCCCACTTCTTCCTTCGCGCTGGGGGTCGAAGCGGAAGGAGCGTATGCCTTCGCCTGCGAGGATTCCAGGCCCTTCTTCAGCTCGGAGCCCTCAGGCTTGACCTGGTTCAGGTAGGCGTCGACCGCAGAAGCGGTCTCGGTGTTCATGATTTCCTTCGCGACGAAGGAAACCATCACGGAGTAACCGCCGTCCTTCTCCTTTACGTCAAGAATGACGTTACGGAAACCGCGGTCCTGAACATCCTTTGCGGAGATCTTAGAACCACCGGAGTTCTTCACTTCCTTCTCGCCAAACTTCACAGTGGTTTCATCGCTGCTGCTGAGAACGCTGTTCTTATTGGAAGCAGACACAACACCGTCCACTACCAGAGCTTCAGGAAGCCAGCCCAGCAGATCGCCCGAGCTGAAGTTTTCCTTCACCTGAATACCCTGCACCAGACCCTGGTCAGAGTTGACGATGCTAATCTGCGGCTTGATGTCGGAGCCCGAAGCCTTCAGCAGAGAGGTCACCTTGGAGTGGTACTCGTCCACGGAGGAGAAGGATACCTTGAAAGTCGCACGAGCCTTGTCACCCTCAGACTGAATACCTTCGTATTCCAGGCCCTCGGGCAGGTGCTTACGTACGGACGCATCCAGCGCCTGGGTTCCACCCTTAACCTTGTCCTGGTTATCCTTCATGTTGAAGGAAACCAGAATGGTGCGGGTACCCTTCTCAGCGCTCTCAAGGCCCAGCTGAGTCTCAATCTTTGCGCTGCAGGCGCTCAGAACCAGGGCGGCAATGGTCAACAGAACCGCCAGGAACATCCAGCGCTGACGAGTCGGCGCGCTCGGGGCGTGAGTCATCGCGTGCATACTAGGCTCCCATCAGGCGAATAGCCACGTAGTAAACAATCATGGATGCCAGAACCCACGCGGTGCTCAGCGCCGCATGCATGATAATCGGGGACTTCGCGAAGCGACCCAGACGATTCAGACCAAGGTAGGTCAGAGCCTCCCCCGAGAACACGGCGAAAGCAAGCACCAGGCCCATGAGCATGGTCAGGAAGAACGCCCCGCCACCGCTACGGGTGAGGGTCAAGAAGAACACGAGCAGGTTCAGCACCAGGAACGAAGGAATCAGCGCCAGCGAAGACACCGACACCGCGTGCATGCTCGCGGTGAAGGACGCCGGCGCCTTGCCAATGCGCGCGGTCAGCTGCAGCTGCACACCGCGCAGAACCTGCACACCAAAGATGGCGAGAGCCATCAGCACGTACGCCAGAATCATGCGTCCGGTCGGTACAGCCTGTGCGGCGTAGGCGCCACCGTAGGCGGCACCACTTCGGCCACCAAACATGTAGCCCAACATGGACATCATGACAACCGCCGCCAGAATTACCAGCTGGCTGAAGAAGAAGGCACCCACCAGCGCCTGCAGAGTCGTGGGAACAATCCAACCCCACGCACCTGCGGAAGAGATGCGGGCGTGCGCGGTTGCCGGGTTGCTGGAGAAAACGTCCAGGAACGCGTTCCAGGTAGCACCCAGCGCCTTCACCGCCGGATGCGGTGCGCTCGGCGCATAGGTTGCCTGGCCGGGCTGACCCGGCTGAGCAGCCCCAGGCTGAGCAGTACCGGGCTGGGGTGCGGAGGCAGGCTGACCGGGCTGCGTGGGGACTGCCTGAGCCTCAGCATTCGGCTGTGCATTAGCGTTTACCTGAGCGGGCTGGGGCGCCTGCTGAGGCTGAACAGGCTGCTGCGGTGCTACCGGTGCGGCAGGCTGAGCAGAATTAGCCGGTTGGCTCGGCTGCACAGGCTGGCTCGGCTGAGCAGCCTGACCCGGAAGCGAAGCATCCTGCGCGGGGTGTGCGCCGGCATCGTAGCCGTAGCCGCCGGCTGCACCCTGCGACGGGTTGGTGGGAGTGTTCTCCGACATTGAGATCCTCTCGTATGATGTGTGGAAGCAATGCCTACCGGCTGAATCGGCATCTACCGGCGGCATCGCACTGTCTTTCGTGACAAGACTCTTCAACCCTACCGTATTGAACGCTATGATGCGTCTTCGTTCGTCATTTACTCATTTATATCGCCGTTGATGCATTCCATGCACGAAAATAGCCCCCCTGAGTGCACGACAAAAGAACACGAAAAGAGGGCACGAAAAAGCCCCGCCCGCCGACAAGTGGGTGAAGTCGACGGGCGGGGCCGTAGGGAGTGCGGGGCTCGAACCCGCGACCAAGGGATTATGAGTCCCCTGCTCTAACCGGCTGAGCTAACTCCCCATCCGGTGCAGTGACGGCGCGCAATAGGCGCCAGCACCATCCTCTAGAGTACCTGAACGGCGACTGAGAACGAAAAACGCTCCCTCCTACTCACCGCTCAGGGTCTAGAGAAACTTAGCCTAAAGAAACTTAGCGGCGCGAATCCAGGTAACGCTGGTACGGTGCATCGCTCACGTACAGTTCCTCGAAGGTGCGCCAGGTGTTCTCGGCACTGTGGAAGCCCACGATACGGCGGGACTCGCGGCCCATCTGCTCACGCTCAGCGGCGGGCAGGGAGAGCACAGCCTCCAGCTTCTTCGCCAAATCCTGAGCGTTATTGGGTTCGAAGAGGTAACCGTTCACGCCTTCCTCCACCAGGTGCGGCAGAGCCAGCGCGTTCGCGAGCACCACGGGGGTGGAGGCGCTCATCGCCTCCAGGGACACCAGGGACTGCAGCTCGGCGGTACCGGGCTGGCAGAACACGTCAGCCATCTGGTATACCTCGGGCAGATGCTCATCCGGAACGAAGCCGCGGAAAATCACGCGGTCGGACACGCCGCAATCGTGCGCCTTCTGCTCGAGAGCTTCACGCAACTCACCGCCGCCGGCAATGTCAAGCACCACGTGCTCGAGGGTATCCGGTAGCAGGGACAGCGCCTCAATGAGCACGTCCACGTTCTTTTCTTCGGCAAGGCGACCCACGAAGGCAATGCGCAACTCACCGGGGACCTTACCGGCGTCAGCACCCTCAGCCAGCTCGTAGTCGCTGATTTCAATACCGTTAGAAACCGGCATGACCGGGCGGTCAAAATGACCCAGGTCGCGCATCGCATCCGCACCAATCTGGGTGGGGGTGGTAACGACCGCGGTCTTGGAGAAGCAGAAACGCATATCCTTCCAGGTTACCTTCTCAATCACGCGCTTCACGGGAGAGGGGAACGGCAGGAACGGATCAAGGTTCGCGGGCATGAAGTGGTTAGTTGCGATAACGCGAATACCGCGGCGCTTCGCCTGGAAAATCAGGGCGCGACCAATGATGTAGTGGCACTGCACGTGCACCACATCCGGGCGGACCTCGTCAAGGATTGCGCCGACCTCGGACCAAATCTCCCAGGGCAGGCAGATGCGGTTCGTCTCGTGGGTCGGGGGCAGATGCGAACGCAGGCGATGCTCCACGATACCGCCCTCTACCTCGGTGCGGTAGCTGGGACCGGGGATGGGGCTGGCGGCGACCACGTGTACGGAGTGGCCGCGCTTGAGCATGGAAGTGGCGAGGCGGTGACCGAATTGTGCTGCACCGTTGATGTCCGGCGGGTAGGTTTCTGCGCCAATCAGAATCGTCTTTGCCTGTTCCATGACGGGGCTCCTCATCGGGGTGTAGTGTGTCGGTGACTTTGGGGTTTCGGGTGCGACGGTGCGCCGCTCTACCTCTGTCTGCCGCGTGCACCGGGTGGATCCGGTACGTACAGCATTTGTCTATTCTACCTGTGAGCTGCGTCCTTCTCCGACTTGTGGCCGGGGCCTTTGGCTGGGAGTTGCCTCTAAACCTCACGTTGAGGCTGGAGCCTGCGCCCTGCCCGTAGACGCACAAACGCCCCGATACGAGTATCGGGGCGTTTAGACGCTTGGCGTTAACCGGTGCCGGTTGAGCGGCGAACAGTGTTTAGCGGCGAACCAGGCGGTTCAGGAAGTGCAGGACGGTTGCAATGGATGCGCCCAGTGCTGCGAAGGACTTCCAGCGTGCCTGCAGAACCTCGGGCTTGCGCACGTTCTCTGCCAGGCCGCGGCCGGTAGCTACTGCACCTGCGGCAACCTCGGAGGGCACTGCCTTGAGAGCGTCCAGAGCCTGCTGGGTGTTGTTCTGAACGTCGCCGGTGTAGGACTGCAGGTCGTCGCGCAGGGCTGCCAGATGCTGGCGACGCTCTGCGGTGCGCTGCTTGAGCTCTTCGAAGGTCGGCGGCTTGGGCTCTTCCTCACCGCGTGCCTTGCGCTCTTCAGCTTCCTGACGTGCGCGTTCTGCTGCCTCTTCAGCTTCCTTAGCCTTCTGCTCAGCGCGCTCTGCCTGTTCCTTCTTCAGGCGCTCAGCGGACATAGCGGTACCTTCCTTGAGTACGCCGAGGTCGAAGAGCAGACCGAAGATTGCGGATTCGGGCTTGAACGGCAGCTGAGCCTTAACCTTCTTCAGACCGACCAGGGCGCAGATTGCCAGGACGATGAGGAAGACGAGGGCGAAGACCAGCGCGGATGCCCAGTAGGGCATGACGGTGCCGAGGCCGAGGATTGCTGCGGCGACCAGCGCAATGATCAGGAACAGACCGAAGACTGCTGCGACGCCGAAGAAGGCTGCGCCCTTACCAACGGCGATGCCCTTGGTCTTCAGCTCGTGCTTTGCAATCTGGATTTCGTCCTTGACCTGGCTGGGTCCGAGGGTCTTGAAGGTTTTGCCAGCGTCGATGATGTTCGCGACGCCGGACTTAATCCCGCTAATGCCAGCAAAGAAACGCTTAGGTGCCTTGGGATTAGTAGTAGTGGTCATGACCACCTCTCCGTGACGTGTTTTTGGAGGCTTCTTTTTCGCACTCCACCTCCTATAGTTTAGCCCCTTATGATACCTCCGCGTGACCGTTTGAATGGGGGTTTGCACTATCTCTTCAGGTATTTTTGACTTTCTGGAGGCGTTGTTGAGCTGCAGGCGTAGCTTTCTGGGTTTGGTTACGCCTGTGGATTTGCTCTGGAGGAGGCGCAAGAGGATGCTGGCGGGCCGCTCCCCCGCTACGCGCCGAGTGGGTGTGTGGCGTGTGGGTGGGGAACTTTTCTGTGCGTTAGACTTCACATTTTTGCGGGGTGAAGCATCTTTGCTTCCGCCTACAGATCACTGTTGCTCTGGACTCGACACAGCGGGGTGACGGTTTTTCCGAGCGCGCGAGGAAGTAAAAACCGTTATCCCGCCGAGGGCGTAAGCCCGAGGGCCTGGAGGGAGCGCCCCAGCGCCTGCGTAGGGCGGAGTGGTTACTGGTTCACGACTTAGAGGGAACGTTCCGACTGGACTCGAACTAGCGAGGCGAAGATTTTCCGAGCGCGCGAGGAACCAAAAATCTTTGCCTCGCCGAGGGCGTAAGCCCGAGGGGTTACTGGTTCGAGCCAGAGGAACGTATATAGCAAGAGCCCCGGAACTTCGTTCCGGGGCTCTTGCTATATTTGCTCCCCCGACTGGACTCGACTAGACGAAG
>ERZ1674243.96-NODE-96-length-20078-cov-18.553613_pt1 | contig 20078 bp, 13 predicted proteins | sample MGYA00581201_ERZ1674243 | MGnify/ENA primary metagenome ERZ1674243 (study PRJEB41354, sample SAMEA4873342) | human saliva metagenome | biome: human-associated habitat [ENVO:00009003]; feature: mouth environment [ENVO:08000002]; material: saliva material... | reverse complement strand
GCCCTATAGGGTATCCGATGGGGGATAATGGCTCTATGCAGGTTTCCCTTAGTAGCAACTTTCCGGCTCTGTCACCGAACGATTCTTCCGCCCCCACCCCTGACGGGGAGCGTCTGAACACCCTCATTGAGGAGGCGATTGCCGCCTACTCCCCCGTGCCGCCTCAGGCGAGCGCTGATTCTGCCTCGATGCGTCAGACCCTGATGCAGCTGCTCAGCTGGGCGCATTCTTTGGAACAGGTGGCTGGTCGCGCGGTTGAGCGCGTGCAGATTCTGGGCACCGGCATGCGTTCCGTTGTGGTGCGTGTGGCGTATGAGCCTGCCGCCGAGTCTGCCCAGTCTTTCGAATCTGCACAGTCTTTGCCGACCTCGATTATCGTGAAGCGTTACCGCCGCAAGGATTCGACGGTGAACGCGGGCGGTTTCGGGTACCTGCGCGAGCGCTACGGTCTGGAGGCGCTGAACCAGCAGGTTCCGGGTCTGTTCCCACAGCTCTACGGCGCGGATCCTGAGCTGCGTGTGCTGGCTCTGGAGGATGTGAGCGCCGGAACCGTGGAGGGCGAGCAGTATTCGGTCGCGCACGCCCTGCTGGAGGGCACCGAACAGCAGGCGCTGGACGCGCTGAACTACTACATTGAGGCGTACCGTTCCCTTGCCGCCAGCGGCATTATGGGCGAGGCGGTGGAGGATTACCGCCTGAACCTGGCGCGCGCCGACCGCAAGGCGCAGTTCCCGGGTGCTATCGCCTCGCCGGGGCTGGCTGAGCGCGGTTTGAAGAAGCTGTACGGTGTGGCTGACGAGGCGCGCGCCCCCGAGCACGGTGCTGACAGCCCGGCTTCCAGCTCTGCCGCGCATGGGGACGCCCCCGTTCTTCCCGCCGCTGTTGAGGAGCTGTCCTTCCGTTTCCGCCGCGTTCTGCAGCCCTTCTTCACCAAGCGCCCGCCGGTACCCGAGCAGTTCAAGCTCAACCGCGGCAAGGTGTATATGCTCTCTTCGGGCGATTTTTCGCCGCAGAACGTGTTGATTGGTTCGGCGGACGGGGCGCAGGTGCGCATGGTCGATGCGGAGGGCACCTGCCTGCACCACCGCGGCTTCCCCTTCGTTGAGGCGATGTTGGGCTTCCCCTCCTCGCCGGAGTACCCGCGCTACCGGGTGGACCGTAAGAAGGCGCTGCCGGCGCTGTACTCTGCACTGTTCGAGGACGCCCCGCTGGATGAGCACCTGGCGGAGGATTTGGCGGTGTGCACGGCGGTGACCGTGTGCGCCCTGTTGGAGCTGTACTCTTCTTCGGCGCGTGCCGGCTTGTTGCCTCGTATTCGCCGTGAGGGTGCGCAACTGATGCGCCTGCTGCTGGAAATCGCTGGTTCTCAGGATGCAACCCTCGCCGAGTTCGCGGACCGTCTGGGAGCGGTCGAGTAACCAGCGGATATGGCCTTCGACAAGGTATTTTATAAATCTCAAAAACGTAAGGGTGAGCCCGCCACAGAGTATGTCTGTAGCGGGCTCACCCTTTGTTGTGCCTATTTTATGGTCACCCCAGCATGGGTCTATCTGTGCGTGCGGACCGTCTTTATTCGCCCTCTACCAGAGCTCGTCCTCCTCACCGTAGGCGGCAAGCTCCTCACGAATCACCGACATCGACACCGAAGAGGAGTACCCGCGGCGCGCGAGCATCCCCAGCAGGCGACGGGTGACCCTATCCTTCTCGGCGCGGTCGCTCAGATCCATGCCGGGGCGCAGCTTCTTGCACACCAGCTCGGCGGCGTCCTCACGTTCCTGCTCGTCGGTGCGCTGGGCCAGGGCGTTCTCCGCTTCCTCGCCGCGCACCCCGCGCTCAGCGAGCTCACGGCGTAGCGCGGCGCGGGAGAGCTTCTTGGTGCGGCTCTTCTGCGCCACAAACGTTTGGGCGTATTCGGCGTCGTCAATGAGTTTTGCCGCCTCAAATTTATCGAGCAGCGGCTCAATGAGCTCCGCCTCGAAGCCTTCTGCCTGCAGCTTCTTCCGCAGCTGACCTCGGGTTTTTGCAGAGTACGCCAGCTGGTTGTACACGATGGTTTTAGCACGCGTGTAGGGGTCTGTTTCTTCCGCGGCTCGGGCGGCACGCACCTTCTGTTTCCAGGAAGGCACGTTGCTTTCCGACCGCGAGGAAGCATGTCCCACCTGAGAGCCGCCCGGTTGGGAGCCGCGTGCTCGAGAACCGTCCTTTGGCGATCCAGCCGAAGCGGCGCGGCGCTTTCCGGTACCGACACCCTGTGCCTCCTCCTCGGCAATACCGCGGATAAGTGCTTCTTCGGCGGGGGTGAGTTCTTCGTTCAAGCTACTTCCCTCCCTAAATAGGTTGCTCCCCGAGCCGCGGCGCGTGGGGCTCTTGCGGATTTCCTCGTCGTCACTTCGAGCCCCGAAGGCGGGCGCGTAGGGCGAACGGCTCCGCATTTTCTCTTCCTGCGCCGCGCTCATGCGGCGGAACCCGCGCTTATAGTCGGTGTTCTTGGAGGCGCGCGAAGACTTGCGTTTCTTCTGCTTATCCCGCTGAGCGGCTTGCCTCTCGATCTCTTCCTTCTCTTCGGCAGTGAGCCCCGACCCGATGGAGGCGACACCGGCTCGACTCATACGGCCAGCCGCCATGGGGCGAGGCTCGGCACCGCCGGGGGTAAAAGCACGAACGGGCGCTTCGTCAATGGAGACGGCGGGCAGGTTCGGGTCAACGAGCAGGCTACGACGCGGCGATTCGCCGTCTTCCTCAGAGCTGCCACCTTCAGAATTGACGGGCACAGTCTGCAGGGGCAGCTCGGGTACGCGGAACTTACCGGCGTAGTCGCCGCCGTTATCGCGGGCGATGTTTTCTTCAACAAAGCCGTGCGCGGCGGGGTGCCAGTCCGGGAACTCCTCAGCGGCTACCGAATCCGTGGTCCTGTTCCGCACCCACTTTTTGGGTGCGTTTTCTGTGGCCACTGACTTCTTCTTATGCGCGGGCTTTTCAGCCTGCCGCGCTTTCGGCTTGGATTTTTGGGGTGCGGTTTCTTGGCCCCCACGCTGCTCCGCTATCGCTTCTGCGGGTGCTGCTTCTGCGGGTGCCGCTTCGTCCGAGGGTACCCAATACTCCCCCGCGTACTCTGCTTCAGGGTACTCTGCTTCAGGGTACAAAGGCTCTGCCGGATAGGGAGGTTCACCCTCATAGGGCGGCTCATCAGGGTATGGGGGCTCATCCTCATACGGGGGCTCTTCAACAGCGGGAACAGTAGCCTGCGGCGCCTCCCAGGTGAGGGTGGGCTCCGCCAGGGCGGCAGGCGCCTCAAAACTGAGCGCCTCGAAGCCGCCTACCTCAACCGGAGGGGCAACAGGTTCAAAGGAAACAGACGCAGAGAAGTCAGAGCTCTCGAAGGCTGAACCCTGCAGAGCTGAGGAACCAAAGTGCGGTTCGGTCGCATCCAGCGCCGCAAATCCGGCATCGCCGTCACGCACGCTGTTTGGCTCGCGCTCTTCATGACCGTTCTGTTCCGTCATGTTCAGTTCCTCCTCTCCCCTGTGTCGGATCGTTTGATAGCTCCCTTTGCCCCGCTGTAGGGCGCTCCCCCATTGTAACGAGGCATTGTCCCGGCGCCCCCGATACTCCCGGTAACGCGCTCCCGTTAACGACAGATTGCCGTGCACCGTGCGGAATGCACAGCACACGGCAATCGTCGTGGCATTACAAAGCCTTATATGAGCGCTTAGAAATCCTCAGCCAGCTCGTCCAGCGGGTCGTTACCCTCAGACTCAGCAGCTACCTGCTCGTCAGCTTCTTCCTCAATGATGCCCAGCTTCACCAGAACCTTGTACTGCAGTTCCTCGGTGAGCTCGGGGTTGTCCTTGAGCAGCTTACGAACGTTCTCGCGGCCCTGGCCCAGCTGCTCACCGTCGTAGGTGAACCATGCGCCGGACTTCTTGACGATGTCGTTCTCCACCGCCAGGTCCAGGATGCCACCCTCAACGGAGATACCCTCACCGTAGAGGATGTCGAACTCAGCCTGCTTGAAGGGCGGAGCCATCTTGTTCTTCACAATCTTGGCGCGGGTGCGGTTACCGATCGGGTTAGCGCCGTCCTTGAGGGTCTCAATGCGGCGGATGTCGATACGGACCGAAGCGTAGAACTTCAGCGCCTTACCACCGGTGGTGGTTTCGGGAGAGCCGAAGAAGACACCAATCTTCTCACGCAGCTGGTTGATGAAGATTGCGGTGGTGCCGGTTGCGGAGAGGCGACCGGTAATCTTACGCAGAGCCTGGCTCATGAGGCGAGCCTGCAGACCCACGTGGGAGTCACCCATGTCGCCTTCAATTTCGGCGCGGGGTACCAGTGCTGCAACGGAGTCGACAACCACGATATCAACGGCACCGGAACCAACCAGCATGTCCATGATTTCCAGTGCCTGCTCGCCGGTGTCGGGCTGAGAGACCAGCAGCTGGTCGATGTCCACGCCCAGCTTAGCCGCGTAAATCGGGTCCAGCGCGTGCTCGGCATCGATGAACGCTGCCACGCCGCCTGCCTTCTGAACGTTCGCTACAGCGTGCAGTGCAACGGTGGTCTTACCGGAGGACTCGGGACCGTAAATCTCGATGACGCGGCCGCGGGGCAGACCACCAATACCCAGAGCGGCATCCAGAGCGATAGCGCCGGTGGAGATAACCTCGGTCTTGGTGATTTCCTTATCACCCAGGCGCATGACTGCACCCTTGCCGTAGTTCTTGTCGATCTGTGCCATCACGGCTTCAAGTGCCTTGGCGCGACCCTCTTCGGGAACGCGAGCTACGCTCTGAGACTTGGTGTTCTTAGCCACGGTAGTACCTCGTTCTTTGTGTTGTCAGTGGTTGACGGGAGTAATGTTTCTTCGGAATCGGTGGGACTCGTAATCGAGACCTTGAAGGTTTTGGCCTACCGGTTCCTTCTGAGACTACTCTAGGGTCACAGCCTGACAGGATAAGGCCATTTTTTAAAATCTGTGGAAAACTTTGAAGATTTTTCCGAAAAATTCCTGATGTGGAAAAGTCTAGCATGAGTCGAACAAAATTACGACCCGGTTTCGAATAAATCGGATAGGGTTTCGGCATATATTTTCGAAAAACCCCGGATTCTCGGCTAATTATTCGAAAATACCTCCCGCACAGGCGCCAGCACTCGAACAAACGCTAGGGAACAGACGGTGGGCACCGCCCATACGCTAGAACACGCCAGGCTCACTACCTAGCGCAGCGGTTCCTTATCCGGACCCAGGCGGCGCTCCTGCGGAATCTCCTGCTCATCACAGATCGCCAGCCACACATCCCTCGGGTTAACGCCCTGGTCCAGCGCCTCCGCAGCGGTCACATGACCCAGCGAGCCCAGCACCAGGTCCCGCGCAAGTACCGGAGCATACCCGGCACCGAACTCATACTCCATGCACGCCCAAAATTCGCTCAGCTTCACAAGCGCTCCTTCCGCTTCACCGCTAGTTTGCTTCATAATTCGTCACATCGCTCGGTAATAAACCGAGAATAAGCGATGCCGCACACCCACCTTACGGGGATGCACGGCATCGCTTCACGTTTAGCGCGGCATGTGCCGCCTCGCGTTACTTCGAGAGAATGTAGTAATCGCTCTTGTACTGCTCAGACATCTCAGCCGGAACAGTATCCGGGATCTGAACGCCCTCGAGAACCGCCATACGGTCGGCAACCTCACGCAGCATCTGGGACATCGGAATGTCCAGAGCCTGGCAAATCCACGCCAGCAGTTCGGAGGAAGCTTCCTTCTGACCGCGCTCAACTTCGCTCAGGTAACCGAGGGAAACACGGGCACGCTGGGAAACCTCACGCAGGGTGCGGCCCTGACGCTGGCGAACGTCGCGAAGGACCTCACCGATTGCCTGTCGCAGGGGAACAACCTTAGCTTCCTCAACGACCGGGGCGGCCTGTCGGGGGGTCTCCTCGATTTCCTTCCACTTAGTAATGCCATTAATCGATACGCGCTGCTTAGCCATGAGCTTCTATATCACTTTCCTGAGTAGGTATTCCCGACGCGCGGGACTGTACATAGTTAAGCCTAACTGATTTTTGGAGCGTGAGCTAGGAGCCCCGCCATTTTTGTCTTCTTCTTACGGCTTGTATCTATTCAAACAGACGAACCTATGCCTTTATTCCCTCGGAGCTGAAAGAACCCTGTGAATATATTTGAACCGTAAATTTTTTTAGGTAGGCGCCGCACAGACGACGACACAGCCGCTCCAGGCGCCGCGCAGCACAGCACAGCACAGCACAGTCTAGCACGCTACGCCAGCTCATTCTTCAGAACCCCGCCAGCACCGCCGCGCACCGCACGCGCCAGCAGGGCAATCGCATCCGCGCTCGCCGCCGCACGAATCTGCGCCCGGTCCCCCGAATAGTGCCGCTCAAACACCTCAGAACCGGACGGGGAACACACACCAATATAGACCGTACCCACCGGCTGACCATCCGCAGAATCAGGACCGGCAACACCCGTGGTCGACACCGCATAATCGGCACCGCACACACGCGCCGCACCGACCGCCATCTGCACCGCCACCGCAGGATGCACCGCTCCCTCACGTGCCAGCAGCTGAGCGTCCACGCCCAGCACCTGAGACTTCACCTCGTAGGCGTACGAAATCACGCCGCCGCGGTAATACGCGGATGCGCCCGGCACCGTACAAATCGCACCGCCCACATCCCCGCCGGTCAGCGACTCAGCCGTCGCCACCTGCACCGGCCCCTCCTGGGCGGCGCGCAACTGCACCGCATCACGCAGTAACAGCGCCGCTGCCTCCGGAGTGCCGGAGAAAACCTCAGCGGAGGAAAGCTCAAGGGACAGAGCGTCTTCAAGTACGAGGGGAACCATCATTCTCTCCTTTCAGCGGCGCACCGCCGCCCAAAACCTCACGCGGCACGCAACGCACCGCAGGTACAGCGAAGGGGAGCAGCACATGCCACTCCCCTCGCCTCTACTTACCGCCGCTCTGGGAGGCCTGAGCCTGCAACCAGTTACGACGCAAAATATACGCATCACGCACATACACCAGGCCGGTCCACACGGTAATCGCGGTGACCGCGCCCATCAGAACCCAACCCGGAAGCAGCCAGCCAATACCCAGCTGGCCCAGCGGCAGAAGCATCAGCACCAGCGCCACCGTCTGTAGCACAGTCTTAATCTTGCCGCCCTTACTAGCAGCCATCACACCGTACTTAATGACGAACAGACGCATGATCGTAATGCCCCACTCACGCAGCAGAATCACGATCGTGACCCACCACCACAGCTCACCCAGCGCCGACAGCACAATAAACGCCGCGCCGGTGAGGAACTTATCGGCAATCGGGTCAGCAATCTTACCGAAGCTCGTAATCAAGTTACGCGAGCGCGCCAAGTAGCCGTCCGCCCAGTCCGTGAGCATGGCAAGAATGAAAATAATCCATGCGAGCCAGCGGTGCGTTGGATCAGCGGCACCAAAAGTACCGCCCGCAACCAGGGCAACGATAAAGAAAGGAACCGCAATAATACGCAGAACCGTCAACACATTCGGCACATTCCAGTTCGAAGGCTTCGCTGTGCTGACCGCACCTGCGGGTGCGGAATTGCGAGCTTCACTCATAACGGCTCCTTACGGGTAGATGGCTTTCGACGGTGAGAGACCGCGTACGCACCGACACCTAAACGTATCGGGGGTACGCAAACACCCCGTACCGTCCATTATACGTGTGCCGTAGCAGACATCACAGGGACGATGCGGGGTGCATGTCGCGCACTCACACAGCCGAGTGGACTCAGCCGAATGGATAGGGCTCTGAAGGGCTAGCGGCCGGTCAGCTGCCAGGCGTCCTCCGAGCCCTCCTCATCGGGCTCATCGAAATAGTCGGTGACCGCCTCGCCCGGGTCCACCGCATTCGCGTAAGGGTCGGCAGCCGGAGGCTCCTCACCGCGAATACGTGCCAGGGTCGCCTGCAGGTCATCCGGACGGATGAGCACCTCACGTGCCTTCGAGCCCTCCGAGGGGCCCACCACGCCCTGCGACTCCAGCAGGTCCATGATGCGGCCAGCCTTCGCGAAGCCCATGCGCAGCTTACGCTGCAGCATCGAGGTCGAACCGAACTGGGTCGTAATCACAATCTCCGCCGCCTGCAGCAAATCGTCGAGGTCATCGCCGATTTCCTCATCAATCTGCTTCTTCGCGGCAGAGACCATCACGTCCTCACGGTAGATGGTCGGCGCCTGCTTCTTCACGTGCTCAACCACGGCGTGAATCTCAGACTCAGACACCCACGCGCCCTGAACACGCATCGGTTTCGAAGCACCCATCGGCAGGAAGAGCGCGTCACCCTGACCAATCAGCTTCTCAGCGCCGGGCTGATCCAGCACCACGCGAGAGTCAGTAACCGAGGAAGTCGCAAACGCCATACGAGACGGAACGTTCGCCTTAATCAGACCGGTCACCACGTCCACCGACGGACGCTGGGTCGCCAGCACCAGGTGAATACCCGCCGCACGCGCCAGCTGCGTAATACGAACAATCGCCTCTTCCACGTCACGCGGGGCGACCATCATCAGGTCGGCAAGCTCGTCAACAATCACCAGCAGGTACGGGTACTCGTGCACCGTGCGCTTGCTACCGGGATCGGGCTGAATCTTACCCTCACGCACCGCCTTGTTGAAGTCGTCCACGTGCTTATAGCCGTAATGGGCGAGGTCATCATAGCGGGCGTCCATCTCACGAACCACCCACTGAAGAGCCTCAGCAGCCTTCTTCGGGTTCGTGATGATGGGCGTAATCAGGTGCGGAATCCCCTCATAAGCGGTGAGCTCCACGCGCTTGGGGTCGACCATCACCAGACGCACCTGGTCGGGGGTTGCGCGCATCAGAATCGAGGTAATCATCGAGTTCACGAACGACGACTTACCGGCACCGGTCGCACCGGCGACCAGCATGTGCGGCATCTTCGCGAGGTTCGCCAGCACAAAGCCGCCCTCAACGTCCTTACCCACACCCATGACCATCGGGTGGTGGTTCGCGTGAGCCTGCGGGGAACGCAGCACATCACCCAGGGCAACGGTCTCACGGTCCGTATTCGGAATCTCAATACCAATCGCGGACTTACCCGGAATCGGGGACAGAATACGAACATCCGGGCTCGCCACAGCGTACGCAATGTTCTTGCTCAACGCCGTCACACGCTCAACCTTCGTGGCGGGACCCAGCTCAATCTCATAGCGGGTCACGGTCGGGCCGCGCGAGAAGCCGGTGACCTGCGCATCCACCTTGAACTGCTCCAGCACATTCGTCAGAGCCTCAACCACGTGCTCGTTGACCTCGGAAGATTCCTTGGCGGGAGGACCAGCAACCAGTATCTCCTCCGAGGGCAGCACATAGGTGCCGCGGGAGGACTGCACAACCTGCTCGCCGCGCGCCTGCTCGGTGGTCGCCACCTGAGTGTTGTTCTGCAGCGGGCGGGATGCACCAGCCTCGGGCGCTCGCGAAGCCGCGGGAGCCGCGTTCTTCGGGTGCGCACCCGGCGAGTGCATGCGGGTCGGAATCGGCGGCTGCGCCGCTGGTGCGGCAGACTGTGCAGAGTTCACCACCTGGTGCGGCTTAGTCTGCGGTGCAGCTTCCTCAGAAGCGCCGAAGCCGTCATATGCCTCAACGTCAAAGAGGGGCTCCTCGCCAGGAATACGGTTCACGCGGCCGTTCGCCACGGCGGCACGCTGCACCTGATCCAGGCGGGCTGCGGGCGCATCCGACGCCTCAACGTCGAAGAGGTCAGGGCTACTCGAATAAGCACCGTTCTGCGCAGACGTACCCTGGGCGGACGCACCCTGCGCGGCCGGTGCCTGGTTGAGGCGACCGGGCAGACGGGACAGACGGTTCGGCTTAGCCGCCGGGCGCGCCTGCTGAACGGATCCCTGCGCAGAATCCTGTGCAGAGTCCTCCGACTGTACCGGCATCTGCGTGGTCTCCGGATGAGTCTCATCCACCACGGCGCTCACGAATGCTTCATCACCGGCGTACTCATCCAGGGAAGAATCGGTCGACGCAGCGGGAGCAATACCCAACCAGCCGCGCAGACGAGCGAACAGGCCACCAGACTTCTGAGCCGTACGTGCCGGCTTCTCATCCTCGTACAGGTAGCTGCGGTCATGCTCCTCAGCGTTCAGGTCCACGGTCTGAGTCGCATCCGAAGGGCTATCCTTCGCGGAGGTTCGAGTCGTGCCGTTCGGCTTCTCACCCAGAGCCAGACCGACCAAGTGCAAAGTACGCGGCACCACCTGACGAATCGGGGTATTCGTCAGAACCATCAGACCGGCAATACCCAGAAGCAGGTGAATCAGAATCTCAACGAACGCAATACCGCCGCTCACACGCACAATGGGAGTGCCCAGCAACACGCCAGCCACGCCACCACCAGCCCAGACGGCGTCAAAACCATCCGCGAACGTCGGGTGACCCGCATGGCGTGCAAAGAACAGGGATGCCGCCATCAGCATGATGAAGGACCCCACCGCCACGCGGTTATTACGTTTAATCAGGTCGGGCCCACGGAAAACACACCACGCCATGATGAGGCAGAACACCGGAATCAACAGGGCGCCCTGACCGAAAATACCACCCAGCATGGTGTGCCAGGCGTCCAGGGGCGCGCGCAACAAACCGAGGGAGGTGTGGGCACGCCAGTTGTACCACTCCACCCCGGCGCTAATCATGCCGAACAGCAGGATGGTGAGCGCGCCACCGTCACGGCGGTCTTCGGGCGCAAGGTCGGTGCGCACCGCGCCAATGGAGCGGAAGAGCCCGCCGATAGCGTGAGCGATGCTCAGCCAGACGGAGGAGATAGCGCCCGCTACAGGGTTCGCCGCGTTGGCACCGCGCTGGGCACCGCCTCGGGAGGTGGTGCGCTTGCGGGTGGTCTTCTTAGTGTTTGCTTTAGTAGAGGTCGTGTTACGACCCTTCGTGGTCCGTGGAGCCATACCTTTTAGGGTATCAACCTTCCCGTTAATGTACCGATTCTTTCGTTATCAGTGAGCTAAAAAGTGCGCCCCGCCCGGTGCCTATAGAGGTGTTGATAGGGCGCTGATGAGGCGCTTCTCCCCTACTGCGTTCGCTTTCGCCGAGCTTTCACGCAGCTTTCGCGCAGCTTTCACGCGTACGTTGCGCAGATACACGGCAGGCGGGGCCGACACCAAGTATCGACCCCGCCTTTTCGCTATGCCAGGCAGTTAGCCTCGCGCAGAGTATTAGTTCTTCGCAGCCTTCGAGGTGTTCTCAACGACCACGGGAACAATCATGGGCTTGCGGCGCAGACGGCGAGAAATCCAGGCACCGATGGTGCGGCGCACAATCTGCTGCAGCTGCTGCACGGTGTGCACCTTCTCCGGTGCGCGGTGCAGAGCATCCTCCAGAGCGGCGGTAATCTTCGGAACGATCTCGTCAAAGACCGAGTCGTCCTCAGCGATACCGCGAGCGTGAATATCCGGGCCGGTCACCACGCGCTTGGTGGCGCGATCCACCACGGTCACGATGGACACGAAGCCCTCTTCACCCAGGATGCGGCGGTCCTTCAGGTCGCTCTCGGTGACCTCACCGACGGAGCGGCCGTCAACGTACAGGTACTCGCAGGGAACCTCGCCCACCACGGACGCCACGCCATCGCGCAGATCCACGACGGTGCCGGACTCGCAGAGCAGCACGTTCTTCTTCGGAACGCCGGTCTCCATCGCCAGGTCGCCGCTGGCAATCAGGTGGCGAACCTCGCCGTGAACCGGCATAACGTTCTTCGGCTTGAGAATGTTGTAGCAGTACAGCAGCTCACCCGCGGCAGCGTGACCGGACACGTGAACCTTCGCATTGCCCTTGTGCACCACGTTAGCGCCCAGCTTCATGAGGGCGTTAATGATGCGGAAGACGCTGGTCTCGTTACCGGGAATCAGCGAGGACGCGAGCACCACGGTGTCGCCGGGCTCAATCTGAATCTTGTGGTCGCCGTTCGCCATGCGCGACAGTGCCGCCATCGGCTCGCCCTGCGAACCGGTGCACATCATCACGATCTGGTCGGGGCGATAGTCGTCAACCTTCTTCAGGTCCACCAGCACGTTAGCGGGGACCTTCAGGTAGCCCAGCTTCTCAGCGATGGTCATGTTACGCACCATGGAGCGGCCCACGAGCACGACCTTGCGGCCACGCTCAGCGGCTGCGTCCAGCACCTGCTGCACGCGGTGAACGTGCGAGGAGAAGGACGCCACAATGATGCGGCCGCTTGCGTCACGGAAAACGTTCGACAGCACCGGACCGATGTGCTTCTCGGTCGGGGTGAAGCCGGGAACCTCAGCGTTGGTGGAGTCCGGCAGGAACAGGTCCACGCCCTCCTCGCCCAGGCGAGCGAAGTGGCGCAGGTCGGTGATGCGGCCATCCAGCGGCAGCTGGTCCATCTTGAAGTCACCGGTGTGCAGAACCTTGCCTGCCTTGGTGCGGATGTAGACAGCCAGCGCATCCGGAATCGAGTGGTTCACAGCAACGAACTCGCACTCGAACGGACCAAAACGCTCCACCTGGTGCTCCTTCACCGCGAGGGTGTAGGGCTTGATGCGGTGCTCGGCGAGCTTCGCCTCAACCAGTGCCAGGGTCAGTTCGGAACCGACCAGGGGGATGTCGGGGCGGCGGCGCAGCAGGTAGGGAACCGCGCCGATGTGGTCCTCGTGGCCGTGGGTCAGCACCATGGCAACCACGTCGTCCAGACGGTCGACAATGTAGCTGAAGTCCGGCAGGATCAGGTCCACGCCGGGCTGGGACTCTTCGGGGAAGAGCACGCCGCAGTCAACAATCAGCAGCTTGCCGTTGATTTCGTACACGGTCATGTTACGACCGACTTCGCCCAGGCCGCCCAGGGGCACCACGCGCAGGGTGTCCTTCTTCAGGCGGGGCGGGAGGGGAAGATTCGCTTCAAAGACGCTCATCGTGTGTCTCCTCTTTCTTCTATGTTTTCTTGTGATGTCTGTGATTCGTAGACGACGCTTCGTACCGCAAGCGCTCCCGCCGGTTCGGCTCTCATGTGCCGAGGCGGAGGTGCTGCCGGTGCGTCCAAATCACCGAAAGTATTTAAAAGTATTGGGGGCGTACTGCGCGGGTGCCTCTGCCTAAGTTACGTCCCTGTCTGAGTGGGGGCCGAATCATTGGGCGGTAAACCGTGGCAATACGCCAGAGCGGACCCCTCACCCATTGCTAGGTGTGGAGTCCGCATCCGTTGACTACATCATGCGCCCCAAAAGCGGGGTGTGACGGTAGCCTAAGTCCTCTATATATACGCGCTCTGCACGATAAGTTGTGCAGGTTCTGCGTTAAAGTTTAGGCGTTCTTCAGGGTGTGAGCGATACTCGAGGAGAGCAAGTCAGCTCGCATAGCCTGGGCAACCTCCGGTTCGGAGAGTACGTGCGGCAAGCGAACGACGGGCTCATCCAGCACACCCTGCCAGGAAAGGATTTCCTTGGCAGCAACGCAACCGGGGGCACGACCCATGGTTGCTCGGACAATCGGAGTCAGTTCCAGGTGAAGACGCTGAGCCTCCACCAGGTCCTGTGCAACGACAGCATCAATCAGGGCACGGAAGAGTGCAGGTGCCACGTGTGCGGTCACCGAAACGAGGCCGACGGCGCCCATTGCCATCCAGGGAAGGGTCAGTCCGTCGTCGCCGCTGTAGTAGTGCAGGTCGGTGGTTGCCATGACCTCGGTTGCGGCACCGAAGTCTGCCTTGGCGTCTTTCACCGCTACAATACTATCAATTTCTGCAAGGCGACGGTAGGTTTCGGGTGCGATGGGGATGCCCGCACGACCCGGAATATCGTAAAGCATGACGGGGGTCTCAGTTGCCTGCGCAACGGTCGCAAAATGGGCGTAGACACCCGGCTGAGTCGGCTTGTTGTAATAGGGGGTCACAACCAGCAGGCCGTCCACACCAATCTTTTCGGCACGGTGCGCCAGCTCAATAGTATGCGCCGTATCGTTCGAACCAACACCGGCAATAATCTTCGCGCGAGAACCGACGGTATCCTTCACAATCTGGAAGACGCGCTCGTTCTCGTCATCGGTCATGGTGGAGTATTCACCGGTGGTACCGCAGACCACCAGACCATCGTGGCCGTTCTCCACAAGGTAGTTCGCCAGGTCTGCGACCTGCTTTTCATCAACGGAGCCGTCCTTCGCGAAGGGGGTCACCATTGCGGTCAGGAGGCGACCGAAGACGGGTTCAACAAAAGTACCGGGGTTCGAAAGGTTCTCAGACATATGTCCAGAGTACGCCCGAAATGCAGATTTTTCCGTTAGAACGCATAAGTTTTCATGCGTGTTCTACTATTCGGACTCTTTCAAACCCGCGGTACTTCCACGAGAGCCTATGAAACCGGGCACATAGCCTCGGCGTTATCAGTCTCATACCGAAAATAAATGTGGCATTGACTAGGGATCGCAGGGTCAGAGCCTAACGCATGCCCTTCGCCTGACCGCCCGAACGCAACGCCCACGCGTTACGCATCGCCGCACGGGCACGCTTGCGCTCGCCGCCCGCATCGTACATGCATGCCAGGTTGAACCAAGCCTTCCAGCTATTCGGCTCCTGCTCCACCGCCGCCGCGAAGCTCTCAAACTCCACCGCCGCAGCCTCACGGTCCACACGACCCGCCGGGGTGCGAGGCAGGGTATCCTCCGCAAGCTCACCCGAAGCAGCCAGCTCCTGAGCCATACGCTGAATACGAGCGCCGAAAAGCACCTCACGCACCAGCGCCCACGCGCCCAGAATCGGCAGCAGAATCATACCCGCGCCGAGCACCATGCCAGCCACAGAACCGGAAGTCAGCATCACGAAGCCCTGCTGCGCAATATGCACCAGGTACAGTGCCAACAGTGCGCAGGTCAGCGCCGCGAAAGTCTTACCCCAGCCGCCTGCATCCACCGTCACGAAGACAGCACTAAAAATCAGCACACCCAAAATAGAGGCACGCGCCGCCAAAGGCAGTGGCAGAATCAGCACGGTCAGCACCATCAGCACGCAGGCGCAGACAGTCCACAAACGTAGCGAAGTCCACCAGGGGCTACGAGCCTCGGAAGGTACCGGCGAGGCGTCGGGTGAAGTCTGTTCAGACATAACGCTCCCCTACGACAAATCCATGTAGGCGTCCAAGCCCACGCTCAAACCCGGATGCACCGCCACCTCACGCACACCCAGCAGCACGCCGGGCATGAAGGAGGCACGGTCAAAGGAATCGTGACGAATCACGAGCTGCTGCCCGGGATCGCCCAGCAGGATCTCCTGATGCGCCACCATACCGCGCAGACGCACCGCATGTACGTGAATATCATCGACCACAGCACCGCGCGAGCCCAAAGGATCGGAGGTGGTGGCGTCCGGGCTTGCACCCACGCCAGCCTCCGCGCGGGCGGCGGCCACCTTGCGGGCGGTGTGCACCGCGGTACCGGAGGGGGCGTCCACCTTGTTCGGGTGGTGAATCTCAATAATTTCTACCGATTCGAAGTAGCGTGCCGCCTTCGCCGCGAACTCGGTGGCGAGAATCGAACCAATCGCAAAGTTCGGGGCGATGAGCACACCCACCTCGGGGTGCTCTACCAGCAGCTCGCGCAGGGAGTCCAGACGTTCGGGGGTCCAACCGGTCGTACCGACCACAGCATGCATACCGTGCTCCACCGCGAAACGCACATTCGCCTCGCTAGATTCGGGAACGGTCAGGTCAATAACAACCTCTGCGCCGGCATCGACCAGCTCCTGCAGGTCGTCGCCACGGCTCAGTGCCGCCACCAGGTCCATGTCTGCGGAGGTGTTGACGGCGCGCACCGCCTCAGAGCCCATGCGGCCTGCGGCACCGAGTACCGCTACCTTCCAGATTTTTTCGTCGCCCTCGTGGGCCATCTTCTCTCCTCCGTAGCTTTTGTGCACCCCGACGATGGGGCAGACGCTGTGACGTACAGCCTCTATTATCCCCCGTGTGGGCGCGGTGCACGCCATCGCACACACGGGGTGAGATGCCCTGCGGAACCTCAGCGGCATAAAAAGCGAAGTAATCTAACCGTCATACAAGCCGTTTAATACGTTATCTATAGGTAGCAACCATATAATTAGGAAGTATTTCTATAATTTCCATCCTACGGAGTGCCTTGACAGTATGAAGTCCCTCTTTACCTCCTCCGTGCGTCCAGATGAGGCTAACCGGCGTTATATTCTGCCGGGTCTGGACGGTCTGCGAGCAATCGCTGTGCTCCTCGTGATGGTGTACCATTTCTGGCCCACCGTACTACCCGGCGGCATGATTGGCGTGGATATCTTCTTCGTCATCTCCGGTTTCCTGATTACCTCCCTGCTTCTGCGTGAAGGTGCGCTCACCGGCAAAATTGCCCTGGGCAACTTCTGGATCCGCCGTGCCCGCCGACTGCTTCCCGCCATTACCCTGCTGATTCTGGTTCTCGGACCGGTCAGCCTGCTCATTGGCGGCGATATTCAGGTGAACCTCGGCCGACAGCTCGCCGGTGCGGCGACCTTCTCGTCCAACTGGATTTCTATTTTTGCCGGTAACGACTACTTCGCGCAGACCTCCCCGGAGCTCTTCACGAACTTCTGGTCCCTGGCAGTGGAAGAACAGTTCTACGTGGTCTGGCCGCTGCTCATTGTTGGTTTTGGCCTGTTGTTGCGCCGTTCGTGGCGTCGTTTTAGCGTGGTCATGGTGCTGGGTATTATTGCGTCGCTGAGCACCGCCACCGCTCTTCTGATGTCTGGCGCACCCATTAGCCGCGTCTACTACGGTACCGACACGCACCTGTACGGCCTGCTGCTCGGCGCCCTGCTGGCGTTCGCGCGCCCCTGGTCGCTGTACCCGCCGCTGCAGCAGTCCGTGCTGTACCGCGTGGCTCAGCCCTTTGGCCTGGTCGCCTTCGCCCGCGTCATGATTAGCTGGCTGTCCCTATTTGCACTGATTCCCTACGCAATCCTCGTTCCCGAATCGGCTCCCGGTGCGATTCCCTGGGGCCTGTTTGGCGCCTCCCTGCTGGCACTGGGCGTGATTCAGGGCATGCTTCCCGACATGCTTGCTGGCGCCTCCGAGGTGCTGCGCCGCCTGCTGAACTTCGCTCCCCTACGCTGGGTGGGCGAACGTTCCTATGGCCTGTACCTGTGGCACTGGCCGCTCGCCGTGGTCATGCACTACCTGATGGGTGCGGACCGTTCCCCGCTGGTGAACGTGGGTGTTCTGGTGGCGACCTTCGCCATTGCGGAGATGTCGTACCGCTGGGTTGAGACCCCGATCCGCCGCTACGGTTTCCGCGGTAGCGCTAACCGTGCGGTGGCGGCTTTCCAGTCCTCTCGCACCAAGTTCCTGCCGGTTTCGGTGGCTCTTGCCGCTGTTGTGGCGGCTGCTTCGACCGGTCTGGCGGTACACACCGCTCCGGCGATGACTACCGCCCAGCAGTCCGTTGAGGACGGCAAACGTGCCGCCGCTGAGCGTCTGAAGGCGCGTCAGGAGGCGCAGGCTGCGAGCGCATCGGCAAGCCCGAGCGCTGCGGGTAAGGACGCGAAGGCTTCAGCTTCAGCGAGCCCCTCGGCTTCTAAGGCTGCAACCGGTTCGGTGAACTCTTCGCAGGTGACCATTGTGGGTGACTCCATTGTGGTGGCGGTATCCCCCGAGCTGTACGACAAGATGCCCGAAGCAACTATTGACGCACAGGAAGCACGCACCATCGCCAAGGCCCTGCCGATTATTAAGTCCATGGGTGCCAACGGCCAGATTCGTAAGACCTTCGTACTGTCGGTGACCGCGAACTCTACCATTCTGGACGGTCAGCTCGACGAGGTTCTGGCGGCTATGCCTGCCGATTCTAAGCTGGTGCTGGTCACCGGTTACGGTCCGCGCAACCTGACCTGGATTGACTACTCGAACGGTAAGATTCGTGAGTTTGCGGCTCAGCATTCTGATCGTGTGATTATTGCGGATTGGAACTCTACGATCCGCCAGGCTCTGCAGACTCAGAGCGGTCTGCTGGCCTCTGACGGCGTTCACCCGGAGGCTGCCGGTCAGGAGCTCTACGCCCAGGTGCTGATGGAAGCTATCGCCAAGGCACAGAAGTAGCCCTGAGCAGTAGTTTTTCGGGTTCTGCCGCTCATGCTGAGCGTCAAGAGCATGGGCAGCAGAGCGCCCGGAAGCACTTCTTGGAGGCATCTCTTTGACTTGGAGGCATCTCTTCGATAGGTGCCGATACATACAAAATGCCCGTTCCCTCCCCCGATTTGGTGGGGTGTGGGAACGGGCGTTTTTATGCCTTATTCGCGTTGAGGGTTAGCGCACGATGGTGGTAATCATCTGCTGCTGCCCCAGGTACGCCGCCAGGTCGCGAACCTCCTCCAGGGAGACCGCGCGGATCTTCTCCAACAGCTCATCGGTGCTGGTGAACAGTCCAGAGTCCAGCTCGGCGCGACCCAGGCGGGACATGCGCGAACCCGAATCCTCGCTACCGAGCACGGTGGAACCAGCCAGCTGGCCGCGGACCTTCGTCAGCTCCTCCTCGGTAATACCGGCGGTGGCGAGCTTATCGAACTCGTAGCCCATGACCTCGCGCACCTGCTCGGTCTTAGCGGGCAGGCAGCCCGCGTACATGCCGAAGTAGCCGGCATCCGAGTACGCACCGGAGAACGCGAACGTGCTGTAGGCGAGGCCTCGCTTCTCACGAATCTCCTGGAACAGGCGCGAGGACATGCCCGCACCGAATGCGCTGGTCAGCACGCTCATTGCGTAGCGGCGGTCGTCACCGGCGATAATGCTCGGGCAGCCCATCACAATGTTGGTCTGCTCGAAGCCCTTCTCCACCTCACGCAGCTCGCTCAGCGGAACGATGCCGCTGTCGGTGCGTACGCGACGCGGTGCCGGTGCCACGCCCTCCTGCAGGTTCCAGCCGTAGCGGGTCAGCGCCTCCAGCACGAGGCGGACCATGGTGCTGTGCTCTAGCGAACCTGCGGCAGAAATGACCAGGCGGTCCGGGGTGTAGTAGCGCTTGTAGTGCTCCCACACGGCGTCACGCGGCACCTCGGTAATCTCCTGCGGGGTACCGCCAATGGGGCGTCCCAGCGGGTTCTCGCCCATGAGCTGCTCCACGAAGTTCTCGAAAGCAACGTCGGTCGGGTCGTCCTGGTCCATGGCGATTTCTTCAAGGATCACGCCGCGTTCCTGCTCCAGGTGAGCCGGGTCCAGCAGGGCGTTGGTGACCATGTCGGTGATGACGTCCACCGCCATGGGTGCGTCATCGTCGAGCACACGCGCGTAGTAGCAGGTGTGTTCCTTAGCGGTCAGGGCGTTGGATTCGCCGCCTACCGCGTCGAAGGAGGATGCGATGTCCAGGGCGGTGCGGGTGCCGGTGCCCTTGAACAGCAGGTGCTCCAGGAAGTGGGTGGAGCCGAGCATGCCGGGGGCTTCGTCGCGGGAGCCGACTCCCACCCAGAATCCGATGGATACGCCGCGGGTACCGGGCATTTTTTCGGTAATCACGCGTACGCCACCGGGCAGGATGGAGCGGCGCACCTCGTTACCGCCTACACCCTCGTAGATGAGGCGGCCGTGCTCGTAGTTGAGCTCTTCGGCGGTTGCTTCAAGCTCGACGGGCAGGGAAATAGACATTCAGCGTCCTTCGATATTTCGATTAGCTAATTTTTCGTTCAAGAAAGCGAGGCAACGCAAACAGCGGAACCCGTAGCTTCTGAGCACAGTACCCCATCAGGAGCGAGGCGAGGATCGCGAAGATCGTTCCTCCCACCAGGAACAGGGGTACCGAGAAGAAACCGGTCTTAATCAGTACGAAACGGAAAGCGGCACCGCACACAATGTGCGCAATAAAGATTTCCAGGGAGTGACGGCCCAGGTAGGCGATCCAGCCGCTCCACGGAACCCGAGCCAGCAGGTAGGAGAGCGAGAGCACCGCCAGTGAGGACATCACCGTTGCGAGAATACCCATAGCTACCGCACCGACATTATTCGTGAAGTAAGGAATGACGGTAGGCGGAGTAGCCTGAATGTTCATCAGAAGG
>ERZ1674243.94-NODE-94-length-20629-cov-9.552493_pt1 | contig 20629 bp, 17 predicted proteins | sample MGYA00581201_ERZ1674243 | MGnify/ENA primary metagenome ERZ1674243 (study PRJEB41354, sample SAMEA4873342) | human saliva metagenome | biome: human-associated habitat [ENVO:00009003]; feature: mouth environment [ENVO:08000002]; material: saliva material... | reverse complement strand
CCCGAAAAACGCCCCGCTTCGCGCCTACGCGAAACCGCGCCCGCACCCTCGCGTCCGCGGAACGCGACAACACGCCACGACCTGCGCATTCTTCACGTTTTCAGCGAGATACGGACGAATCGGCGGCCCGCCGAAAACTAATTTTTGCCCCGCCGAAGGCCGAAAATGGGGGCGTTTGTGGTCTCAAATGTTAAAAAACGGCCTTCAAACGAAGAAAAGCACGTTTTCATTTGGACGATTAGTAATTTAACCAATACCTTTGCACCATAATTTATCGGAGTCGACAGACCAAGCTCCGAAAAAACGCCCCGATCGAGCCCCTCGATCACCGACCGGAAGGGAAGCGGCGAGCACCACAGCGGTGCACCGTGACAACCCCAAGGGACACGGGGACGCACACGATGAAACAATGAGCTGAAACGCCGAGACGAAAACAAGAACGCTCCGTCGCTCCACACACATCCTGTGACCTCCGTAAGGAGAGAAGCCTGCAACTGACAACAGCTTGAGCAAACGAGATGCGAATCCGAACGCACTAGAGATGCCCAACCCGGCCACGGCGCCGCCGCCGACACAGCGGCAAGCGACGCCCGGCACGAACAAACGAGAGACCACGGACTCATCGCAGAGATGACCGGGCCCACCGCCCACGCCTCCCCCTCGCCACGTGCCACACCGACTGCCCCGCGCAGCACTTCCCTCACAGCAACTTTCCCCCCGCCCGGGTTCAAACACGGCCCCTGAGGCCACGGCAAGCGCACGCCGCCTGCCCACACATTCCCTCACACGCCACTGGTTCACACCCCCGCCCGAGCACAGCAGGCCCTCCGGCCGCGGCAGGCACCCCGTCGCAGCGACGATCCCCTCCCGCAACAAGGCCCGCCCCTCCGCACCCCGCGAGGCAAAGGCCGCCCGGCGCCGGGCGAAAAGACCCCGCCTCGGCACACACCTACCGCAAGCATCACCACATCCCACCCCGCCCACACAGGCAAGCATACAACAACCATTAGATATGAAGAAATTCTTCTTGCTACTCACCCTCATGGCAGCCGCCTTCATCGGGACAAGCGCACAGCAAGTCGTGATCAAGAACAATCTGCTCTACGACGCGACCACCACGCCCAACCTCAGCCTCGAGTTCGGCCTGAACAAGAAGCAGACCTTTGACGTGCAGGTGGGATTCAATCCCTTCGACCTCGACAAAGCCGCCAACAAAAAGTTCAAGCACATTGCCATCCAGCCCGAATGGCGCTACTGGACGTGCGAACGCTTCAACGGCCTCTTCTTCGGCATCCACGCCCACGCCGGCCGCTTCAACGTTTCGAACATGAAATTCCCCGGCGGCATCTTTCACACCCTCGACAAGCACCGCTACGAAGGCTGGTTCGTCGGCGCCGGTGTCGGACTGGGCTACCAACTCGTGCTCAATCGCCGCTGGAGCCTCGAAGCCGAAGTGGGAGCAGGCTATGCCTATCTGGACTACGACAAATATCGCTGCAACACCTGCGGCAATCTCGAAGCCAGCAAAACCAAAGACTATTTCGGACTGACCAAGGCCGGCCTCTCCGTCGTCTACGTCATCCGCTAAACCCCACACACGTTAAGCCCCTAAGCCACATGATTTTCAAATCTCTCTCAGTCATCGCATTGCTCTCCGCCGCGCTGGCGCTCCCGGCCCACGCCGCAGGAGACGTTCGGGGAAACGTCGGGTTCACCCCCGCCAAGGTCAAAGCCGGACGCGACAGCATCCGCATCGCCTTCGACGTCATTCTCGACCGCATCGACCTCGGCGCCAACGCACAACTCAACCTTCGCCCCCGACTCGTCTCGCAAGACGGCACGCAGGTCTATGAGTTTGCCCCCATCTCCGTGGCCGGCCGCACACGCCACATCATGTGGCAACGCGGCGATCGCACCACGCCCCAACCCCTCCGCGCTCGCGGCGAACGCATGGTCGTGCCCGTCAGCATCACCGCACCCGCCTTCGAGTGGACCCGCAGCGCCAAACTCAACGTCGAGGAGCAAATCACCGGCTGCGCCTCCTGCGAACTCGAACGCCACGAGTTCACCGTAGCCGAACGCCTCTCTCGCGAACCCTATCGCCCCACCTTCGCCGTCGCCTACCTCACCCCCGAGGCCGAAGCCGTCAAGGTGCGCTCCGAGAAGTTCGTCGCCCGCTTCAATTTCCGCGTCAATCGCACCGAACTCCTCCGCAATCTGGGCAACAACGCCGTTGAATTCGCCCGCGTCGACAGCGTGGCCAACGCCATCCTCGGCAACAAAGACGTGACCGTGCGCACCGTGAATATCGACGGTTACGCCTCGCCCGAAGGACAGGAAGCCAACAACATCCGCCTCGCCGACGGCCGTGCCAAATCGTTCGTCAAATACCTCGAACAAACCTACGGCCTCTCCACCCGCCTCTTCCACGTCGAAGGACACGGCGAAGACTGGGCCGGACTCCGCCAGTGGCTCACCGCCAACAACAACCAGTGGAGCGCACAACTCCTCGAAATCATCGACGGACAGGCACGCAATAATAACGCGCGTAAGGATGGCATGCGCAAACTCGACGGTGGCAACGCCTATCGTTTCCTCCTCGACAACGTCTTCCCGCAGCTCCGCCGCACCGAATACCAATTCACCTATGCGGTGCGCAGCTTCAACGCTGCCGAAGCCATCGAGCGCTACAGAACCAATCCGCGCCTCCTCAGCCTGGCCGAACTCTACCAGGTGGGCAACAGCTTCCCCGAGGGCAGCGCCGAGCGCCGCAGCGTGTTCGACACCGCTGAGCGCCTCTTCCCCGATGCGCCCGTGAGCCGCTTCAACGCCATTGCCGGCAATTTGGCCGCAGGTAACAACGGAAACTACGCCGATTTCCTCGCAAAGTTCCCCACTTCTGCCGAACAACTCAACAACCTCGGCGTGCACTACGCCCTGGCCGGCAACTACAAGCAAGCCGCCGAGTGCTTCCGCCGCGCCGGCAACCTGCCCCAGGCAGTCAAGAATCTCCAAGAATTGAGCAAGGTGGAGCGTTAAGACACCGCCGGCCTCACTGCCTCGCGCATCACAGGCCCAAGGTTGTCAGTACACTTCCCCAATCAGATAATCCATTTTATAATCAACAATTTATTCGTTATGAAGAAACATCTTCTCCTCGCAGCAATGCTCCTCACGGCCACGGCCTCTGTAGGAACGTTCACTGCCTGCTCGAACAACGATGATCCGAAGCCTGCGAAATTCGACCAGGACCACGGCACGACGCACATGTCGATCCAGTTCCAGCTTCGTATGCCCGAGAAGGGTGTGCGTGCAGCAGCCGACGGACAGAACACTACCAATCCCCAGCACAACTACGTTGGCAAGTGGATCGGTGCCGACCTCATCAAGTCGGTAGACGTCTACATCTTCAAGACCGATGCAGCTTCGCCCAGCGGCTACTCGCTCGAAAAGCAAGCATCCCTCGGACCCACGGACATCTCGTTCGAACAGCCCAAGGCCGGTAACAACGACGTGGCTTACATCCGTCCCACAAAGGGTTTCAAGGTAGATCCGGGTCAGAAGCGTGTCTACGTTGTCGTAAACCCCAACGCAGAAACGCAAGCTCTCCTCACCGGTGCTACTGACTTCGCTGACTTCGAAACGAAGTACAACGGTGTAATGGGTCTCCAGACCGCAGGTGCTGCTGCTGCCACGAAGTACACTGAAACGGAAGCTGCTGCTGTTACCGCAGGCGATCCCTTCACTGTGGCCGACCACCTCGCAAAGCTCGACGGTACGGGTCAAGACCAGAAGGACGTGATCGTGATGACCGGTAACTACGGTGAAGTGAACGTTGCCGACGGTGTGACCGAAGTGCAAACGATCAGCACCTCTGCTACGCCTCCCAACCGTGCCGAAGTTTCTGTGCAGCGCGCTGTGGCTCGCGTGCTCGTGACTGCCGATCAGGCCAGCTACGAAATCAAGGGTGACGACCCCACGACTCCCACTGTCGAGACTGTTGCCGGCGGCGACGCTGTCAAGGTGGTGACCATCACGGATCTCACCTACGTTGTGGCTCAGGGCGAAAGCTCGCTCTACTTCAACCAGCAGAAGAGCGGCGACCCCACCTACGAATACAAGACGCCCAACAGCACTTTCGTTCCCGTAGGTAATGCCACCGATCCCGGTGCTGACTACGACGTACCCGCTACTTTCGACAAGTACGACTACACGGGTCTCTGGCGCAAGCACGACAACCACTTCGGTGGTCGCGACGTTGTCACCAACGCTACTTACGACGCCAGCAAGGACAACGTGATCGAATACGTGAAGAACCAAGACGGTCTCCACGGTGAATTCGTTCTCGCCAACACGCACGCTTACGACGCAGCCGATCGTGGTGCCAGCGGCTATCGCAAGGGTAACACGGCCTACGTCCTCGTTCGCGGTAAGATCAACCCCGAGTACGTTTACATGAACGACAAGACGGTTGCTCGCGACTGGAGCACTACGCACGCCAACGACGATCTCTTCCTCGGTGACGACGGCAAGTTCTACCAGAGCCAGGCCGCTGCCAACGATCCCGCCACCAACGGCAACGCCGCTGCTGCTGCCATGAAGGTGAAGAAGTTCGTCAAGGGTAAGGTCCTCTACTTCGTATGGGTGAACCCCGACACGAAGAGCGCTACGACTTGGATCAACTCGCCCGCGATCCGCAACAACATCTACCACATCCAGATCAAGGGTATCGCCAACTACGTGTACAACTGGAACCCGCTCGTGCCCAACACGAACGAGCCCGTTGATCCCGCGAAGCCCGTTGATCCCAAGACGAACCCCCGTCGTCCGAACAACCCCAACAACCCCGATCCTCAGCCTTCTGTGCCCGATCCCAACGATCCCAACAAGACGATCCCCGATCCCAAGGAACCCCCGACGGACATCACGCCTAAGGATCCCCTCTCGCTGAAGGAAGCTTGGATGTCGGTTGACGTGACCATCCTCCCCTGGCAGGTTCACACCTTCGAAACCATCCTCGGTCAGTAATCAGCTGTAGATCTTCATTGAGCGCCCGCGCTCCGGCGCCCGCTCACTGACGAACATACCCGCGGCGAGGGAGAAATCCCTCTCCCTCGCCGCAATTTTTTTCTACTCTCTCTCCCTATTTTCTCACATCACGATGAATTTACCTAACAAGCTTACCGGAGTGTTTTTCACCTTAGGACTGGGATTCCTCCTCTCCGGCTGTGAATCCATGTTCCACGATGATCTCGACAACTGCCCCCAGGCTGTGTATGTGAAACTCTACAACACGACTTGTAAGGCAGATTCCATCGGACTCAACACCCAGTCCAACGTTCACCTCCTGGCTTTCGACGAAGACAACAAGCTCGCCGCCAGCGCCGAACTGAAGGACATCGACCTCGGCAACAAGCAAAAAGGCTTCACCGAAGTGCGTCTCCCCATCAAGTCCGACACGCCCGACCAAGACCGCGTTTACAACATCTACGCCTGGACCGGTGTGAACGGCAAATTCAGCGCCGACGCCAAGATCGGCCAAAAGAAAGACGAAATCTTCGCCTCCCTGCGCAGCGGAGCCGAATCGCAATACATGAACCTTGGCAGCGATCGCGTCTACTTCGGCCAAGCCGGCAGATCGGTCGTGCTGAAAAATCCTGCGAAAAACGGATCGCAGGAAGATCATATCGCCGTGCCGGTCGGCGAACTCACCTACCGGCTCAACGTCTCCGTGGTGCTCGATAAGAGCATGCTCGGACGCGTCAATCCCCCCTCCATCCGCGAGTTCGGACTCGAGATTAAGTCCGGCAACGGCACCTACAACTTCGATGCCTCGCACGCGCTGAACAGCGCCATCATGACCTATCAGCCCAATGGCCCCGTCGTGTACAACGACACCGCCCTCGTGGCCAAATATACCGTGATGGATCTGCAAACAGGTCTCGGCAGCCAGGTGCGCATCTCGCACAGCAAAAACGGCCAGACCCGCGATGTCGAAATGCCTATCGACATTCAGCACGATCTCATCGCCGCCATCCTGGCCTATGCCAGCAAGCCCGAGAACAAGTTCAGCTTCAACCTCAATTGCGAGCACGACATCGACCTCAAATTCCTCATCAAGGACAAGTGCGACGGCTGTGGTCAGTACATGTGTACCGGTGTCTTCATCAACGACTGGTTGGTGCACACGTTCGACACCTACCTCGGAAAATAATTAGCTAACGGAATTGCGGGGGCAAGCCAAGTGCTTGCCCATCGCACCCCCATCCCACCGCGCCGCAGCACTCAGCACGACGCATCACCTATATGACTATGCTCCCTTTACACGACATCTTACACCGCACCGGGCTCGCCATGAGTCTCGCTGTGCTCCTCGGCTTGGCCGCAGGGTGCAAGCAAGACTTTGTCGACCCCGAAAAACCCAAAGCACCGGGGGACGTGTATATGTCGGCTGCCGTAAGTATCAGAGGCGTGGCCGGCACCATCAACACCAGTGCCGACTTCGAGGACCGCGTCAAGACGGTGCGACTCATCATTTGCGACACCAACAGCGGAGCCGTCCTCTACAATCAGGTGCACCCCGTCGGGGATTTCACCGGTCAGCCCGAAGGCATCACCACCGTGTGGAGCAAACCCTTCAAAATCACCGAAGGGCAGCGCGACTTCTTCTTCATTGCCAACGAACACGACTGGAACCTCGACGTGCCCCTGGCCTCGGTGGTCAATCGCAGCCAGCTTTTCGCTGACAACGCGCTCACCCACATCGCCTTCCCCGCCGGCTACCGACCCTCGGAAGCCAAGCCCATGCTCATGACCCGCGTCTATCGCAACGTTACGGTCCAGGCCGTGCGCAATGGTAAGGGCTCCTCGCAAACCGACCCCCAGCACTTCGAAGCCGACGGAGACGAACAGGTGGAACTCATCCGCACCCTCGCCAAAGTCAAGCTCACCCTCAAAGGAGTGGTCAATGTCGACGACGTGGCCGGCACACCCACGCCCACGGACATCAAGTTCAAGCGCGTGACCCCCTTCAAGGGCATGACCCTCGTCAATGTCCCGAAGTATTTCTCCCTCTTCGTCAACCCCTACTTCGACGGAGCCGGCTATCCCTCCACGGGACAGTTCTCCACCGACTTCTACAACGCGACCGAACTCGCAGAGACCAACGGATTCACCAAGGCCCAGATGCTCGCCAACTCCGAGGCCCACTACCTCGCCCCCAGTGAGCAGCCCGGTCAGCCCACCACGCTCTACGATTACGTCACCTCCTACTACGTGCCTGAGTATCTGCGTCGCGTGGGTACCAACGATCCCGCCCGCCCCGGCTTTGTGCCCGGATCCACCTCCTTCTATCTCACCGACGGCGGCAACAACGACTACTACAAGTTCTCGATTTGGCAAAGTGCCTTCACCGAAAATCAGCAGGAAGTCAAGACCGGTGCCTACTTCAGCCTACCCAACGCGGCGAACTACTCCAAGTTCTCCACCGTGCGCAACAACGTGTACGAAATCACAGCCAAAGAGGGTTTCCAACTCACGCTCAATTATAATATTGAGGACTGGTGCACGGGCCGCATCGGCCGCGTCTATGCCGGCTATCGCTTCAACGTAGTGGTCGAAGAGCCCACCTTCCCGGGCGGCGAAAGCACCGTGCGCATCGTCACCGCCGAGAAAAACCTCGTGCAACTCGGCCTCGTCGAACTCGTTCCCCTCGTGCCCAACGCCAAGTTCACCGTGGGCGGCGCACAGCAAAACACGCTTCGCTTCGGCAACGCCGCGGGACAGAGCGGATTCCAGGAGCAGGTCGAAGGCACACTCCGCCTCCCCGCCGAGCCCACCGCCGGAACGCCTATCTTCCAAATCAAGTATAACAACAAGATCGTCCACACCGTCAAAAGCGAATAACGATGAAACTTCTCCATACACTCACCTTCGCACTCCTGGCCGTCGCAGCGACCCTCTTCGGAGCCTGCAACAAAGGCTACGAACCCGACGGACCCACCGGCGGTGAAGGCAAGATCAAACTCCAATTTGGCGCATCCGACCTCGTGCAACACGACACCCGCGGCATCGCCACGCCCGCCGAAAACACCGTCAACACCGTCGACGTGGTCTTCTTCCGCGGACAAAACAAAGAAGCCATCACGCCCAACAGCGGCGGCGCGGCCGTCGGCTCCTTCCACTTCGAAGCCACCACCGTGGGCGACTGGGTGAACAACGATCCCACCACGCAAACGGTCTACATCCCCGCCAAGGCCTCGGACGTGAACGGCACCACCGCCGTGACGCTCATTAACCTCCCGGCCTCCGTGCGCGCTCGCCTCGCCGTGGGCGCCACCGATGAGATCACCACCGTCGACGAACTCACCAAAGCCGTGTCGCAAACCCTTGCCACCGTCGAAGATCTCACCACGCCCCTCCTCATGACCGGGCAAACCAACGTGACCTTCGCCAACCCCGCCACACAGGACAACAAGATCGACGTCAACGTCAAGCGTGCCGTTTCGCGATTGGATGTGGTGCTCTACTATGATTGGGACAAACTCATCCCCAATCAGCAGCGCGGCCTCTACACCTTCTTGCAATTCCCCTCGAAAACCTTCGTCGGAGCCAACGCCGACATCACCGGCCGCGTCGACGGTGCGAAGACCCAAGTGGCCGACCTCACGGCCCAGCCCGCGCCGCTCACCGCCACCGACCCCGTGCCCACATCGGAGCTCCCCTCGGTCTACATCAACGAGTACGACATCTCGGCCAAGACCGCTGCCACCGATCCCGCCCCCTACGTGCTGCTTGAGCTCCCCGCCATTCTCGGCGACGGCAACCCGCTCAACGGCATCTTCCCCCCGCCCGCCGGAGGTGACTTCAGCACCACACCTGTCAAGAGCTACTACAAAGTCATCCTCCCCCGCAAAATCGAACGCAACTGCCGCTATGTCCTCCACGCCCACGTGGTAGGCCCCGGCTCGCCCACCGCCGATCAGGCCGTGGTGCTGCAGTTCACCCTCACCGTGCGCCCCTGGATCGAAACCAACGTCCCCGGCTTCGACGGCACCACGCACGAGAACATCTAAGCCTCCCACCGCCACTCACAAAGGGCGAACGTCTGACGCACGTTCAGCCGTTCGCCCTCACTCATATCAACCCTCATCACAGCAGCTTACTCCGAAATGACCAAGAATATCCTCCTCCTGCTGGCCACCGCCGCGGCTCTCTCCTTCACCGCCTGCTCCGGCGACGAGGAAACCCGCTATCCCGAGGCCAAGTCTGAAAAGGTCGCCTGGAAAGTCGACGTGCGCTCACAAACCGGTGAGTCTGTCAACACCGACGCCGCCGACAAGGAAGACCAAGTCGACAACGTGATCCTCGCCGGCTCCACGTATGTGGCCTCACTCACCGGGCAATCCTACTCCGCAGCTGCGGGCGGCACGAACACCGCTGTCTTCAGTGTCGAGAGTTTCCTCGGCAAAAAAGACTTCTTCTTCGCGGCCAACCTCAACATGGCCGACGCTGAGCGCATGGGCATTTCGGGCACGGAGCGCGACTTCAACGCGCTGGAGTTCAACACCAAGGACTATCTCCGCGGACAGTTTGACAACGACGCCAAAAAGCCCATCCCCATGAGCGCCGCCCTCCGCGATGTCGAGTCGCCCACCAACGCCGTGAGCGGACTCACCGCACTCACCAAGAGCGAGGTGCGACTCGAGCGCTGCTTCGCCCGCATCGACATCACCCCCCAGGCTGAAATCGGTAGCGCCTACGGACTGGCCTACATCACACCCTACGATTTCAAGATCACCGGCATCCGCATTGTCAATGTCCCCGCCAAGTTCTCGGTGGGAGGCCCCATCGCCAACTACGATCTCAAGCACGCCGCCAACGCCACCGACTACGATTACCTGGCCTACGACCTGCCCGTCGGCACACCCACCGAAAATTTCACAGGTTTGGTGCGCACCTATCCCACCATTTCGATCTATGTGCCTGAAAATTTCGTGTCGCATCCCGTCTTCGGGTCGGCTGATTTCAACGGCATGACCTACCTCGAAATCTCCTACACCTCGCAGTGGGGCACTGAAGGTGCCCGATCCGAATACCCTGACCCCCAGAGCGGCAAGTGCTACTACCGCATCGGCGAGGCCAAACAGGGCACACAATACTACGGACAAATCCGCCGCAACACTGTTTACAAGTGTTCTTTCAAGCTCGGCGAGAAGTTCGACGATTCCAACCCCACCATGCGCCGACTCAACGGACGCGTTCTCAACTAAAACCACCCATCTGCAATGAACAAGCATTCCTTATCCGTTCGCAGTCTCGCGGCTGCATTCAGCGCTAAGCGAAGCCTTCCCGCACTCCTCGCCGCAGGCTTGCTGATGGGATCCTTCGCCCAGCGCGCACAGGCCCAGACGCCGGCCACTCCCGCCACCCCCACGCCCACACTGGCCGAAGAAACCACCCACAACCTCCAAGACCGCATCACCCTCATCAAGGCCACGGCCGCAGGTACCGTCACCTTCACCCTCGCCCCCGAGGACCCCACGAAAGTGACCCGCGAATACTGGCCCATCGTCTTCATCGACTACGAAAACGACGGACAGAACATCCGACAGATGTACAATCTGACGGAAGACCGCACCTTCACCGTCAATGTCTCCGCCACGCAGGGCGGCGTCATCAAGATCACCGGCGAAGAGGGCATGTGGAAACTCGTTTCGGCCTCGCAAAAGATCAAGGACGCCGACTTCACCAAGGTGCCCTCCATCCGCTACATCGATCTCCACGACAATGTGCTCGGATCGGCCAACGCACAGGCGAAATACACCTTCGACAACGTACTCACCAACGTCGAAACGCTCAACCTCGCCACCAACCAACTCAAGGATATCGACTTCGGCCGCACAGACGAGACGATCCGCGAACTCAATGTTTCGGAAAACCTCCTGGCGAACTTCCCTTCCACCAGCTTCACCAAGCTCCAGAAGGCCGATCTCTCCAAGAACCTCCTCACCGACATCGGCTATTCGGCGAACGACCGCCGCTTCGGCGACGATAAGTCGTTCAAGGAAGCCACCTGGACGGTGTATAAGGGCGGCGATGCCGCAGCCTTCAACCAGGCCCTGGGCGGCAACAATGCCAATATCTACGCCTCGCGCGCCAAAGCCGCCGATGCTGAGCTCAACCTCACCGTCAACAAGCTCAACATCCTCACGTTGCCCACCAAGCCTGAGAACGTGACCGACGAGCACTACTACTTCACGCTCCAAGAGCGCTACGTAGTGCCCCAATCGCCCCGTGGCGACGACACTTGGCGCCCGCTCGAAACCATGACCCTCAGTTCGCAGAGCTATGCCAGGGGATTGGCCAGCTCCTTCAAGACCACCAAGTACGAACTCTGGCGCGAAATCAACCCCGGCACCGACAAATACATCCGCGTGCCCGACAATGAATTCTCCGTCGATCAGCACGGCGATCTCACCTTCCGCCGCGCCTACGGTCCCGGCACCCGCCTCTTCGTGGCCATGACCAACGAAGGCTTCAACACCGGCGGCGGACGTCCCCTCGAATCCTTCGAGCGCGGCACCGGCACCATCACCACCGACGGTTTCGATCAGGTGCTCAAACAGCCCGAAGGCACCCCCTCCGCCGACCGATCCACCTACTTCGCCACCGTTTCCACCACCGGCGCCAACGACATCGGTGACGGTGACACCCGCGCCCTTCCCAAACGCTTCTTCCGTACCAATACCTTTACCCTCGACGGTAGCAAAAACAACTACTGGTACGGCTATGTCAGCACCGACTGGGCCAACAAAGAAAACTGGACCGGACGTTTCGTGCCCAATACCCTCGCGGCCAACTATGCCGACAACGAGCAGTCGGATGTGGTCTTCGCCTCGGTCAACGACAATACCCCCGATCCCGTCACCGGCGTCGCCGCAGAAAAGTATGGCGAATCCGCCATCCGCGACCTCTATGCCGACCAAGATCGCGTGGTGCGCAACTACATCAACGCCACCGAAACCGGACGTGCCATGGTCGCCACCCCCGGCAACCAGATTCTCCTCAAAGAGAAAGCCCTCCTCTGGGATCTTACGACCAGCGCTGCCGCCGCCACCGAGCCCTTTGCTTCGCGCGGCGTAGCCGACTACACCGTCGTGCAGGCCGAAGAGGGTAAACCCAACGGTACCTTCCTCCTGGCCAAACCCGCCGACAACGCCAACTACAAGGCCAACGTCGAGATGTTTGCCAAGTCCTTCGACGGCAACCGCAACAAGGCCTACGCCACCTGGCAATACTTCGGATCGCCCGTCAAGAGCGCCGATCGCAACCAGCTCCCCCTCGAGACCACTTGGGTGCGCAAGTACGATCGCACGCTCAACGTCCCCAACTCCGACGAGAAGTGGACCGACGTCAACAACGGCACCCTCGCCCAGGGACAGGCCTATGAAATCTCGCAGCCTAAGCCCGCCACCTATCGATTCATCGGCGAGCTCAACACCGCAGACTTCACCTTCCCCGTCGACGGCATGGCCTCCGCCACCAACTATCAGGACATGAACATCCTGGCCAACCCCTACACCGGAGCCATGAGCATCGACAAACTCGACTTCTCCGGCGCAACGGCGGCCGACAAGGTGGTCTACCTCTTCAACACCGGCTCGCGCAAAGACTGGATTGCCAACAGCGGTCCCACCACCAACGGCACCACGCAGGGACAATACACCAAGGCCATCCCCACCAACCTCGCAGGTCACGTGGCCGGCATGCCCAACCAGATCCCCTCGCTCTCCAGCTTCATGGTCAAGAGCACCGCGGCCGGCAACCTCAAGTATCGCTATGCCGACCTCGTCACCGCCACCGAGGAGAACCGCGCACCCGAGCGTCGCTTCCACTCCCTGGCTGTCGACGTCGAAAGTGCCAAGACGGCCGATCGCCTCTGGCTCGTTCAAGCCGAAGGCACCACCGATCGCTACGACAACGGTTGGGACGGTGAGAAGATCTTCGCACCCGGCGAAGCTGCCCTCTACGCTATGCAAGATCGCAGCTACCAGGTGACCACCACCGACGCCATCGGTGAAACCAAAGTCGGCTTCGTGCCCGGCGACGGCGAGCAGAACTACAAGCTCACCTTCCACCTCGACGGCGGCGACGGCACGCAGCAATACACCCTCCTCGACAAGCGCACCGGACTCACCCGCGCCATCCACGACGGCGACACCTACGAGTTCACCGCAACCAAGGGCGATGCTGCACACCGCTTCACCATCCTGGGCAACGGCGCGAAGGCCAGTGCAGACCAGCGCGGATTCCAAATCTCGGCCGACCTGCGTCGCAACTTCACCGTCAAGAACTTCACCGACCAGCCCGCCGAAGCCCTCGTCTTCGACGCCGCCGGTAAGATCCAAGCCCGTTTCACTGTCGAACCCGGCAGCGAAAACACCGGCACTGTCGTCATGCCCGGCGCCTATGTGGTGCGCGTGTCCAACAAGGTCACCACACTCACCCAGCGCTTCGTCATGCCCTAAACCGATCCCCTTGCTCAATGTGCCCTTCGGGGCTATATACTCCACCGCTCGCACCGCTTCACAGCCCATGCGAGCGGTTTTTTTGTACAAGGTCGGGCAGCATCCGCGATTTTCCCCGCGGGCTTTCGCCTGTTTCGCACCGCCCATCACGAAAAAATCCGTAACTTTGCCCACACAACTTGCCCATCTCCTCTCCCGACGGTGAGGGAAGGCAAAACCCCGGCGCAGCCCTTTCGCCCTTTTCGCTCACACCGCGGCAAACGGCGCGCCCCTTCCACTTAATCCCCCATAGACATTATGGCACAAATCAGCAAACAAGAAGCCCTCGACTACCACGAAAAGGGCCGTCCCGGCAAGATTGCCGTCGTTCCCACCAAGCCCCACGCCACCGCCCACGACCTCTCCCTCGCCTACAGCCCCGGTGTGGCCGAACCCTGCCTCGAGATCCAGAAACAGCCCCACGACGCCTATCGCTACACCAACAAGGGCAACCTCGTGGCCGTCATCTCCAACGGCACCGCCGTGCTCGGCCTCGGCAACATCGGCGCACTGGCCGGAAAGCCCGTCATGGAAGGCAAAAGCCTCCTGTTCAAAATCTACGGTGGCGTAGACTCCTTCGACATCGAGGTCGACGAGCACGACCCCGAGCGCTTCATCCAAGTGGTCAAGGCCATCGCCCCCACCTTCGGCGGCATCAACCTCGAAGACATCAAGGCCCCCGAATGCTTCGAGATTGAAACCCGCCTCAAAGCCGAGCTCGACATCCCCGTCATGCACGACGACCAGCACGGCACCGCCATCATCTCCTGCGCCGGCCTGCTCAACGCACTCCAAGTCGTGGGCAAGCGCATCGAAGACGTCCGCATGGTCGTCAACGGTGCCGGAGCCGCCGCCATCTCCTGCGCCCGCCTCTACCTCTCCTTCGGCCTGCGCCGCGAAAACCTCGTCATGCTCGACTCCCGCGGTGTCATCTCCACCGCCCGCACCGACATCAACGAGCAGAAGCGCGAGTTTGCCACCACCCGCACCGACGTCCACACCCTCCAAGAGGCCATGCGCGGCGCCGATGTCTTCGTCGGGCTCTCCAAAGGCAACATTGTCGACGCCGATATGGTCCGCTCCATGGCCGAGCGCCCCATCATCTTCGCCCTCGCCAACCCCGTGCCCGAAATCACCTACGAGGAGGCCAAAGCCGCCCGCCCCGATGTGCTCATGAGCACCGGCCGCACCGACTATCCCAACCAGATCAACAACGTGATCGGCTTCCCCTACATCTTCCGCGGAGCCCTCGATGTCGCCGCCACCGCCATCAACGAGCCCATGAAGCAGGCCGCCGTGCGTGCCATTGCCGCCCTCGCCCAGCAGCCCGTGCCCGACTATGTGGCCCAGGCCTATGGCTTGAAGGAGCTCACCTTCGGCGCCGACTACTTCATCCCCAAGCCCGTCGACAAGCGCCTCATCGTCGAAGTCTCCTCGGCCGTGGCGCGTGCCGCCATCGAGAGCGGAGTGGCCCGTCGCCCCATCGAAGACTGGGACGCCTACCGCGCCCGTCTCGCCACCCTCATCGAGGAGTGAGCCCCACCGCACGGTGCCGCGCGCTGTGCCCCCCGATCTCTCCGTTCCCAACGCGAGCGGCACGCCACTCTCGGCGCGCCGCTCGCTTTTTTGTACCCCGATGTGTCCGGGAGTTCGCCGGGTGTGGCCAAGCGTTCGCTCGGTCTGCCCGCAGCGCCCACGGCCGCCGAGGAAGCAGCCGATGTCGTGCCGTCTTCGCCCCGCAGGCTACGTCATTTCCCTTCTCTGAAAAACAGCCCACCCAAAAGAATATCGTATTTTTGCACGTGTGGGGCACCGCCGCCCCTCGGTCGAAACGTTGCCGCGCACCTGCGCACGAGGCACTTGCGTGCTTCGCATACCGCACCCCGGCATTTGCCGACGGATCTCGAACAAGCGACGGAAGTGTTACTCGAATTAACGATTAGGCGGTTGTAATGCCGAAAAACAACCCGAGGGGGTTGTGATGTAAAGTGTAAATAATGTAATGAAAGGTATAATTACGGCCGATGTGGTCGGATCTACGCAGATCAAAACCGAGGATCGCGGCAAATTGCCTGCGCTCATCCACGAGCTCATTGGCGAGATCGCGCAGTGCCGCCCGGAACTGAAGCTCCAGGTGGACATTTTCCGCGGCGACAGCTTCCAAGTGTGGGTCGAAAAGCCCGAATGCGCACCGCTGGTGGCCCTTCTGCTTCGAGCGGGCTTGAGAATGTCGGCACTCCGCGCCGGCGAGCAGCCGCTGGACGCGCGCATCTCGGTGGGCATCGGCAACGTGGCTTATCGGGATGCGCGCGTCTCGCAGTCAGACGGCGAAGCCTTCGTGCTTTCGGGCCGAGGGTTTGACCAATTGGGCAAGCAACAAAGACTCATGGTGCAAACCCCTTCCGAAACAGCGAACGAAGAGCTTCGCGTCGAAACGGCTTTTGTCGACGACATCGTCTCAAATTGGAGTGCGCTCCACAGCAAAATCATGTACCAAGCCCTGCTCCGTGAGATGAGTCAAGGCGAACTGGCTGAAAAAAACAACACCTCGCAGCAAAACGTGAGGAAGAGGCTCGAAAAGGCCAAAGCGAAATTGATCAGGATGTACTTGGACCGAGTCGCATCGCTCATCATCGCCACACAAAACCAACGAAACAACCCATAAATCCCCCTCCGTGAATACGATAAATGCTTTCTTGATGGTGCGTTTGCTCCTTGCGCATTGCATAGGCGACTTTTTGCTGCAGTCGACAACCCTGTGCGAGAAGAAAAGGTCGATCCCCGCGCTCAGCGGATGGGGCTATCAGGCATTGCACGCCCTCATCTACACCGCCACAGTCTATGTTTTCATCGCCGAATGGCAGTGTTGGACACTCCCCCTGCTGGTCGGGGGCACGCACTTCGCCGGTGATGTGGCCAAAGCCTTCGCAGAGCAGCGCATGACCCCGCCCGCCGGTGGACAACGCGGGGCAGACGAAAGCAACAAGCCCTTCATCGATCGCAAGAAGATGATGCTCTTCCTCCTCGACCAGATCTTCCACTTGGGGGTCTTGGTTGGGGTCTATTTTCAGCTGTCGGGCAGTCTCGACCTACCGCCCTTCATCGATTGGACGGCGGTCGGCATCTGCGCTTTGGCCTATCTCGTCGTGCTGAAGCCCACTGCGGTTTTCATCCAAATCTTTTTCAGTGGATTGGCCCACACCACCGACAAAAAAAGCCTGCCGCTCGCCGGCACCTACATCGGCTATTTGGAGCGGGTCATGATCGTATCCTTCATTTTGAGCGGATGGATGGAGGGAATCGGCTACCTGCTCGCGGCAAAATCGGTGTTTCGTTTTGGAGAATTGCGCAACAACAAAGAACTCATGCGCACCGAATACATCTTGCTGGGCACTTTCCTGAGTTTCACGGTGGCCGCAATCGTTGGCTTACTCGCTCACCGAGTGCTTGAGGGGTTCGTCCCTTGAAGTCGAGGTGCAAGTACTTTTAATCCACCGCTTTGCCCATTCGTCAGGCGGTGTAAAGCCGTCAACGCGAGCGTCTGACGCTCGCGTTTTGTTTTTTACCCATGCGTCCACTGCTTTGTCAGCATGGCGATAGGAGGAATAATAAAACCCGAGCGGCACGCTAATCGTCAGCGTGCCGCTCGGGTTGATGGGTCGACGCGTTTATTGTGTCAACTCGTCGGTTGTGGGTTCCGCCGCGTGGGCGTTTTGCTTTCGCTGTTTGTGTTCGCGGAAATACTTTTCGATGACTCCGGTGCCGCCGATGACGAAGCCCATCATCAGCGCAGGCCACAGCAGCGACCAGGCCTGCTGCAACGGAAGCTGGGTGAACATTTCGACCAAAAGCCACAGGCCCATTACGATGAAGAAGGATCGAAAAAAGTAGAGTGTAAGTTTCAGCATAAGATTTGAACCTCGGGAATATACTTAGTCCACTTGTCTTGCGCCGGGCGGAAACCGGTTGTCCCGACCGGACGATCAACAGAGAAATGTTCCCCGGGCGGCGCATCTCTCGTGTTTTATTTTAGTGGAGACTGCGCGTTCAGGGCGATGTGCACCTCATTGCGCGCCTTGTGTGTCGGGCGGTGCCGACTATTCGTCGTCGTCTTTGTCTTTGCGGCGGAACAGGCTGAACAGCGTGAAGCCGATCAGCGCGGCCAGAAAGCCCATGCGCACCAGCGTGGTTGTGGGCGAAGGCGTGGAAGTGAAGTAGAAGACGGCAATCACCACTGCCAGAGAGATAATGATTTTCAGGAAGTTGGGCATGGGGCGGGGAGGGTTTGTTGTGCGGCGCGCAATACGGTCGCCGCGATCGCTTGTTTACTCGTCTACCTGCTTACTTGTCTACGAGTTCCCGCGTCGACTCGTTTACGTGTCCGCGGGTTTACTCGTCTACCGATTTACTTGTCTACTTGTTCTTGCGTCGACTCGTTTACGGGTCTACGAGTTTACTCGTCTATCGGTTTACTTGTCTACTTGTTCTTGCGTCGACTCGTCTACGGGTCCACGGGTTTACTCGTCTACCGGTTCACTTGTCTACTCATTTCCCCCGTCGACGGCATCACAATTGTCCGCGTACGGCAGGGAGGATTTGGGCCAGCTCCTCGACCACGCGGGCCCGTTCGAAGCCCTCGCGGATCACGGCCAGAATGGTGTCGTCGCCCGCGATCGTGCCGCACAGGCTTTCGGGTTCGTGCGCATCGATTTCGGTCGTGATGCTCGTGGCATAGCCCGGGCGGGTGCGCATCACCACTAGGTTGCCCGAGAACTCCATGCTCAGGAAACCCGACGAGCGCAGAAATTGCGGCGTGTGGATCGAAGGTGCCAGCTGACGAACGTAGGCCGGGTGCTCGGGCAGCACATAGCGGTAGCCCCCGTCGCCCGAAACCTTGGCCGCCTTCAGCTTCTGGAGGTCGCGAGAGAGCGTGGCTTGCGTCACTTTGTAGCCCTCTGCGCGCAAGAGTTCGAGGAGTTCTTCTTGGCTCCCCACCGACGTGCGGTTCAGCACCAGCCGAAGCATGTCGAGTCGTTTGTCACGGTTACCCATATTCTTGCATTGTTCGTTTTTTTATCCACGGCAAATGTACAACTTTTTTCTCATTTCGCCCATTTGTCCCGCGAAATGTTCCACTTTTTTCTTGAAAACACCCCGCTTTTTGAGTTTAGTGTGGGGCTTAACGGTTTGGTATATTCGCATGCTCAGTGTGATGAAGAGCATAATTCGCGCCAAGAAATCGGCCGAAATGCGTAATTTGTCCCCGCTTTCGTCGTGCATACGGCCTTCGCGGCGCAGTGGGCGGCGGGGGCGCTTTTCGTTTCACCTCCTCACTCTTTCTCCTTCACTTATGACTTACGGCTACATCCGCGTGAGCAGCGACAAACAGACGGTCGAGAACCAGCGCTTCGAGATCAATGCCTTCGTCAGCCGCCACGCGCTGCACATCGACGGCTGGATCGAGGAAACCATCAGCGGCACCAAGGCCTACGACAAGCGGGCACTCGGCGCGCTGCTGCGCCGCGTGGCGCCCGGCGACACCATCATCTGCAGCGAACTTTCGCGCCTGGGGCGCAATCTCTTCATGATCATGGAGATTCTCAATCTCTGCATGGCTAAGGAGTGCCGCGTGTGGACGATCAAAGACAACTATCGGCTGGGCGAGGACATCCAGAGCAAGGTGCTGGCCTTTGCTTTCGGGCTCTCGGCCGAGATCGAGCGCAACCTCATCAGTCAGCGCACTCGCGAAGCCCTGGCGCGCCGCCGTGCCGAGGGCGTGGTGCTGGGCCGCCCGCGGGGGCGACGCACGGCGCCCGAGAAGCACAAGCTCTATGCCAAGCGCCGACTCATTGCCGACCTCCTGGCCGAGGGGCTCACCAAGAAACACATCGCGCAAATCTGCCGTTGCGACCGCAACACGCTGGCGCGCTTCCTGGCCGATGCGCGTTTTGCGGTGGACTGACGGCGCACGGCGCTCCGTGCTGGTGTGGCGAGGCTTCGTCCGAAGCGTGAGCGGCAGCCTCCCGACGGAGACTGCCACTTGTGGGGTGTGTGCACGAATGAACCGATATTCTGTGAACGCGTGCAAGCTTTTTGCGAGACTTACTTCTGCATTGTCGTGTCGTAAATGAGCGTTTTTTCTTGTTTTTATTCTTGTCAGTGAACTAGAAAAATCGATTATAACCGTTGCGAGCGGTTACGCTTGATAAACTGTTCCCATTTCTGTTCACACCATCGGCAATGGGAAGCCCGTTGATGGTTAAAAGAGGCGGTATGAGTTCGGCAGTACGTTCGCGTTCGCGTTCCGCTTCATCGCGGCAAGCGGCGAGGATTTCGTCGCGCCGAGCGATGGGGATAATAAAGGCCTCGTTACAACCGGTGAGCACTCCGCGGTAAATGTGGATGTCCCACTCTTGCAGCGGTGTGCCGACGGCTGCGATTTTGCGTTTGATGGCGGCTTCGATGGGCGAGGGGATCACTCAACTCTCGTCGGTGGGGAAGGCGCAGGCCGCAGCGTGCTGACGGAAAAGGCTCACTCTCACTCGTCAATGTGTACATTTGCAAGTAGTAAAAGTGAGCGTTCTTTGGCTATCCAAAACAATGTACCTCAATGCACTCCGCTCATTTCTAAATCGTTACCTATTCACCCAACGCTAAATGGTAACACCCTATTACCAAAAAGATAGTTCGCTAACGAAAATATCGAGTCCGCTATTGTTGTGAAGTTACGCAACTATCTTCCTTCACTCTTACAAGCGGATGCAGGAGTGACGCATTAGAGATCATCCTTAATTGATTCCCCAATAGGTGAATGACTCATAGTTCTACTCTAAACATAGAATAATGACATTGGTATAGGTATTCCGCATATTCGGGTTAATTGTCTGATTCCGATATACACTCCAACAGGATTTAATTGGAAAGTTGATGTTTGATTATTTTTGAAAACGTCAAATGCATATTGCCATCGAGTATCCTTCTGAATATGATAGTTACAAACTTCATCTTCTGTAAATGGAATTGTTTCATTTTTTAAATCTTCAAGCAGGGGGATCAACTGG
>ERZ1674243.93-NODE-93-length-20656-cov-15.788991_pt1 | contig 20656 bp, 17 predicted proteins | sample MGYA00581201_ERZ1674243 | MGnify/ENA primary metagenome ERZ1674243 (study PRJEB41354, sample SAMEA4873342) | human saliva metagenome | biome: human-associated habitat [ENVO:00009003]; feature: mouth environment [ENVO:08000002]; material: saliva material... | reverse complement strand
ACTTCCCCGTCTCCCCCGTCGACAAGCAGGCTGACCTGCGTGACGCAATGTGCGTAGCAATGGACGAGGTTGGTCTTGAGGTTGAGCGTAGCCACCACGAGGTGGGCGCAGCCGGCCAGGCAGAAATCAACTACAAGTTCGACACCCTCACCAAGGCTGCTGACGACCTGCTGAAGTTCAAGTACGTCATCAAGGGCACCGCAGACGCATGGGGCAAGTCCGTGACCTTCATGCCTAAGCCCGTGTTCGGTGACAACGGCTCCGGCATGCACTGCCACCAGTCGCTGTGGCAGGACGGCGAGCCCCTCTTCTACGATGAGCGCGGCTACGCTAACCTCTCTGACACCGCCCGCTGGTACATTGGCGGTCTGATTGAGCACTCCTCCGCTGTTCTGGCGTTCACCAACCCGACCGTGAACTCGTACAAGCGTCTGGTTCCCGGCTACGAGGCTCCCATCAACATGGTGTACTCGCAGGGTAACCGTTCTGCCGGTATCCGCATCCCGATTACCGGCACCAACCCGAAGGCTAAGCGTCTGGAGTTCCGCGCACCGGACCCCTCCGCTAACCCCTACTTCGCGTTCGCTGCTCAGCTGATGGCTGGTCTGGACGGTATCCGTAACCGCATTGAGCCGCCGGCACCGATCGATAAGGACCTGTACGAGCTGCCCGCTGAAGAGGCTAAGGACATCAAGAAGGCTCCGGCTAACCTGGAGGAGGCTCTGGCGGCTCTGGAGGCTGACCACGACTTCCTGCTCGAGGGCGGCGTCTTCACCGAGGACCTGATTCAGGCTTGGATTGACTACAAGCGTAAGAACGAGCTGGAGCCGCTCTCGCTGGTTCCGCACCCGCTTGAGTACCAGCTGTACTACGGCGTCTAATTCGCTGGCGTCTCATCTTTCCTTCTGAGCTTTGCCCCGCACCCGCGCTGAGGTAAATTCCGGGATGGGTTTCTGGGGTAAGTTCTAGATAGCAGGCAACGGCCTATACGTTCCTTTGGGAGCGTATAGGCCGTTGTTGTGGTTTCTGCTGGGTTTCTGAGGGGCGCAGGCTCACCGGACTATTTTGGTGACGGTTCGTGTCTAATATTTTTCTTCCTAGATGAGCCTCGTGTATCTTAGTTGCGCTTAGAGCGGCTCTAAGGGCTAAGCTGTTGGTGCTGGCGTTCCCTCCCTTTTTGTCGTGCAACCGGAGGGAATGCCAGTCTATTTTTATGCCCTTGTGCAGTTGACTGCTTTCAGCGTTCTAGAGGTCACATCATAAGATGTCGTGCCCGCTAGTCCCGGGGTTCTTCCTGCACAGGCGTACAATGAAAGTGCGTGCGCCCGGCCTGCGGCACCTACGAATTCCGCGAGAAACGACACCAAAACGCCGTGTTCTCCCCGACGCCCTTCCCCTTTTTAGCATCAGCTAGGGCGAGTATCGCCGATGACCGACCGACCCGTCTGACGCCGCATCCACTGTAACGAGGAGAAATCTCATGGCATATCAGCCGACCATCCTAAACGGTGAAACTGTTTTCCGTAACGAAGTTTTTCAGACCGGCCTCATGTCCCAGCTGCTGGACGGCATCTACGATGGCGAGATGACCATCGGTGAGCTCCTGAGCCACGGCAACTTCGGTGTGGGTACCTTCAACGGCCTCGACGGCGAAATGGTCGTCCTCGACGGCGTCTGCTACCAGGTACGCCACGACGGCTCCGTATCCCTGCCCGACCTGCGCCAGCAGACCCCCTACGCCGTGGTCACCAACTTCGTGCCCATGATCAAGCGCGAACTACCGCAGAACCTACTCCGTAAGTCTGCCTCGCAGATTCTGGACGACTTCACCGTCTCCAAGAACTACATGTACGCCATCAAGATTTACGGCGAGTTCGAATGGGTCCGCACCCGCACCGTCATCAAGCAGGAGAAGCCCTACCCGAAGATGGTTGCGGCCACCGAGAACGAGGACATTGTCCAGTTCGATAACGTGACCGGCACGATTGTTGGCTTCCGCACCCCGATCTACGAGCAGGGCATCTCGGTGCCCGGCTGCCACGCCCACTTTATCGATGATGAGCACGTTCAGGGCGGCCACGTGGTCGACTTCAAGTTGCGTTCGGCAAAGGTCGAAATTTGCCCCGGTACCGGCCTGCAGTTGCACCTGCCGCTAACCCCCGAGTTCTCCTCCGCTAACCTCTCCCCCGAGGACCTGGCTGACCAGATCTCCAAGGCTGAGAAGCACTAAGCTTCTTTCCCGCCGGAACATAGCAACGGGATATATTAACGAAGGAGCCGCCCTCTACTGTTCTATAGAGGGCGGCTCCTTCGTGGTTATACGCGCTGTCGTGTTTATACGCGCTGTAAAGGGCGCTTACGCCTCCGGCACGAACTCACCGTGGCCGCGCTCGCGCAGGGCGGCACGCACCTTCTCAGCGGCCGCATCCAGCTCTTCGGCGGTAGCATCCTTCTTCGCGTTAGCGGGATCGTAATCAGCCATGCCGTCAGCCGGGAACAGGTGGATGTGGGTGTGCGGAACGTCGAAGCCCGCAATCATCAGAGCCACACGGTCCTTATCAAATGCCTGATCCAGGGCACCAGAAATCTTGTGCGCCACAGCGAACAGGTGCGCCGCCAGCTCAGCCGGCAGATCGGGCCAACGGTCGACCTCAGCGCGGGGAACGAGCAGCAGGTGACCTTCCGACAGGGGCATGATGTCCAGGAAGGCGACGCAATGCTCGTCCTTCCAGACGAAACGACCCGGGATTTCGCCATCAATAATCTTGGTAAAAATTGTGCTCACAATACTCTCCTTCATGCGCCGTCATCGGCGCGTTTGAAGCTCAACGGTCAGGCTTACGCCTCAACCTCAATACTCTCACCGGGGTTCAGGTGCTTCAGCTCAGTGCCGTACTTCGCACCGAAGTTCGTCACCAGGCCTTCAATAATGCCGGTGCCATTCTGATTAATCATGCCGTTGTGAATCGGAACCACACGCTGCGCGCCGGTCGCAATCACAAAATCGATGACTTCCTGAACCTTCGACCAGGGGGCGTGAATCGGCACCAGGACGGTATTTGCACGCACGCGGTGAGGAACCACCAGCGAGTCACCCGGGTGGTACACGGCACCGTTAATCAGGTAACCAACGTTAGCGATGGTCTGAATCAGCGGGTGAATCAGGGCGTGCTGACCGCCGTAGGTCTTCACCTCAAAACCGGGGATGCTGAACTCAGAATCAGAGGAAACAAGGGTAACCTCGGCAGCAGGCACAGCCTCCTTGATGACCTGGGCTACAGCCTCGGGAGCCCAAATCTTCAGGGGGTTCTGCGACTCGGCGCGCTGAGCAATCAGCGGCAGCACCGACGGGCCATCAAAATGGTCCGGATGTGCGTGAGTCACGAACAGGTAATCGGCGCCTTCCAGCGCGGTGGCGTGTTCGCCTTCTGCGGCAAAGTTACCGGGGTCAAGAACGAGGGTGCGCCCCTCATTTTCAAGGCGGATACATGAGTGGGTGTACTTCGTCATTTTCATAGTTTTAGTCTACCGCGAACCTCCACACCCGCCCCGAGGCGGCTTCAACTTTTGAGATAAAGCGCAAATCAACCACCTTTTGAACGCCTCTAGTGTAAAGTCGTAAGACAAGATCGACCACACAATGGGGCGGAAATCCGCTCCGAAAGGTTCAGCAATGGACACTCATATTCCCGTACGGAGAATTACGAAGCCCGCCGAAGCCCGAAATACCCGCCAGCGTCGCATCATCAAGGCGACCATGGAAGAGCTCGGCGATTTCATCTCAGCACAGGATCTGCACCTGACCCTCGCGAACCGCAAGGAACAGGTCTCTCTCGCAACTACCTACCGTGTACTGCAGTCGCTGGCTAACGCCGGCGAGCTCGACTCGGTCAAGGGCGTTGAAGGTGAGACCCTGTACCGCCACTGCCAGGTGAAAGATCATCACCACCACCTGCTCTGCCGCCGATGCGGCACCGCCATTGAGCTGGAAGCACCCGCCCTTGAGGACTGGGCGCTGGCAATGGGCAAGCAACACGGCTTCTCGGAGCTGGAGCACGTGGTAGAAGTGACCGGCTACTGCCCGGACTGCACTTTAGCACGTCGCGAGGAAGAAGCGCAGGGCGGCACTGCACGCTAACGTTGCAGGCCAAGCCGCAACCTCTAAGCCCCTCATCTGAGGAGCTATCCCCCATCGAGGGAAAACCTTCTCAACGAAGGAAACGGCGCCTTCAAGATCTTTGACGCCGCTACAGCACGACACACAGGGCATCTGAACAAGGCAACGCCACACAGACTAAGCCCACGCCGCACCGGGAGAAACCCCTTTTCACAGCGGCATCCACATGCACGACAACGAAAGAGCCCCACCTCATTCCCGAGGTGGGGCTCTTTCTATAGGTCCTATGCCTTCTCAGTCAGCTGACGGCCCGACGCGCTATGGCGACGCTTCACGCCACCAATCACACGGCACACCACATAAATCAGGAAGGAAATACTGGTCACGTAGGGGCTAATCGGCAGCGAACCAGCAAGAGCCAGCAGAATACCGCCCACGATGGACGCCTCCGCGAACAGCACCGACAGGATTAGGGTGCGCACCGGAGATGCCGTCACCTGCATCGCCGCAGCCGCCGGAGTAATCAGCAGCGCCAGCACCAGCAGCGAACCGACCACCTGCACCGACAGCGCCACAGCAATACCCAGAATCACCATGAACACCAGGGACAGGAAGCGCATCGGCACACCCTTAGCGCGAGCGACCTCCGGGTCCAGGGAGGCGAAGCTCAGCGGGCGCCACACCATCACCAGCAGGGAAATAATAACCACCGCACCAATAATCATGGTGTGCAGCTGGTCGGCATCCACGGACACGATCTGACCGGTCAGCAGACCGAACTTATTCGCGCTACGGCCCTGGTACAGGGAGAGGAAGAGAATACCCAAGCCCAAGCCGAACGGCATGAGCGCACCAATCACCGAGTTCGAATTGCTCGCCTTAGAGCCCAGAAAGGCAATCAGCAGAGCCGAGGCAATCGAACCGACCATGGAGCCGGTCACCACGTCATAGCCGAGCAACAGGGCAAGGGCTGCACCCGCGAAAGACATTTCAGAGACGCCGTGCACCGCAAAGGCGTGGTCGCGCATCATCACGAAAATACCGACGAAACCACCGATAAGGCCCAGAACAGCGCCAGCAAAAATGGAGTTCTGCAGCATCTGCAGCAGCTCACCATAGCGGTCAAAGACGAAGATACGGGAGAGCAAATCATTCTGTGCGGCGGCAACCGGTGCCAGAGCGGGGAGGGAAGCAAGAATGGTCATCGAGTGGTTCCTCCCGGAAGGTGTAGGGTGCGCTGCGGTTCAGAAAGACCAGACTTCAGGTGGGAGCCGTGAATGTTCTGGTCGGTGCCCTCAATATGGCAGTGGTCGCTGGCGTGAGTCTCGCCCACCACCACGTAACGACCATTAGACTTGAGCACGCTCACCGGGGTTCCGTACAGGGAGGTGAGAGTCTCGCTGGTCATGACCTCTTCCACCGAACCGACCGTGAAACGGCCATTCGCCAGGTAAAGAACGCGATCCACATGCTCAATGATGGGGTTGATTTCGTGGGTCACGAACACCACCGCCACGCCGCGTTCACGGTTGAACCGGTGAATCAGCTCAGCCACCGCGTACTGGTGGTTGAGGTCCAGGGAGAGTAGCGCCTCGTCAGCCAGCAGAATCTTCGGGTCGTTCGCGAGCGCCTGGGCGATACGCAGGCGCTGCTGCTCACCGCCGGAGAGCAGGCCCACCGGCACGTTCGCGTATTCGGTCGCACCGACGGCTTCGAGGAGCTCGTCAACCTTGGCGCGGTATTTGCGGCCGTGCAGGCGGATACCCCAGCGGTACCCGTCCACACCCAGGCCCACGAGGTCACGAGCGCGCATCGGGGTGGAGGGATCGATTGCCTTCTGCTGGGGCACGTACCCAACACCGGGGTTACCCAGGCGGGCGGGCTTGCCGAGCACCGAAATTTCGCCGGAGTTAAGACCGGTCAGTCCGAGGATGACCTTGAGGAAGGTTGATTTGCCGGAGCCGTTCGGGCCGAGCACCGCGAAGTACTCCCCGGCCCCAATATCGAGGGTGAGATTTTTCCAGAGGGTGCGGGCCCCGAAAGCGAGGCTACCCCCGCGAATCGAAATCGCGGGGGTGGCACCGTTATTGTTATCAGTCACTTAGGAGAGCGCCTTTTCGAGGTTGCTGACGTTGGTCTTCATCCATGCCAGGTAGTCGGTGTTCTCGGGCAGGGTTTCGGTGAAGGATACGTAGTTTACAGAAGCGCCCTTCGCGGTCTGCAGCACCTCGTTCGTCTGGGAGGTGGCGGTCTGCTCGTTGTAGGCCAGCAGCTGCACCTTCTTCTCGCTGATAAGGTCCTTGGTTTCCTTCAGCACGAGGGCGGGAACGTCGTTACCCGCTTCGACAGCCTCGGCGAACTCGCTGGGGGTTGCGTTCTCGGCGCCGGTGGAGGAGATCAGGTAATCGGGTACGGGCTCGGTGGAGAGATACTTCTTGCCCGCACCGGAGATGGCCTTTGCGGAGGCTTCGAGGCCGTCCAGCTCCTTGACGAAGTTGGCGGCGTTCGAGCGGTAGGCCTCAGCGTGCGCGGAGTCCAGGGTGGCGAGGTCCTCGGCAATCTGCTGGGCAACCTTCTTGACGGTTTCGAAGTCGTACCAGAGGTGCTCGTTGAACTCGTGAGCGTGGGCGTGATCGCCGCCGTCCTCGTGGTGTTCGCCGCCGCGGTGGTCCTCGACCAGGTGGTTGTACTCTGCGTCGGTGAGCTTGCCGCTGACCTTGACCGCGTTCACGACCTTCTGGGAGGCGTTATCCTTGCCGGCCAGGTCTTCAAGGAACAGGTCGTAGCCCGCGCCGTTGATGACGATCAGGGATGCGTCCTTGGCCTTGAGTCGGTCGGAGCTGGTGGCTTCGTAGGAGTGGGGGTCGGTGCCGGTGGAGGAAATCAGCGCGCTGACCTCAACGTTGTCGCCGCCGACCTGCTTAACGATGTCGGCGTACACGTCGGTGGAGGCGAGCACCTTAACCTTGCCGTTCGAGTTAGCGGAGGCGCTCGAACCGGAGGAGCTGTTCTCGGTGGCGCAGCCGGTCAGAAAGAGGGAGGTCGCCGCGAGGGATCCCAGCGCGGTGAGGAAGTGCTTGCGGGTGATCTTCGGGTGCGACATGAGGGCTCTCTTTCGGTTCGTTCTAGTCTGTAGGTTCCTTAACTACATCATGCGCACACCCGTATAAACAACTCTTTATTGGTGTCATTTGGGTGCTGTTAGGCAACCCTTTTCCCTGTTAGTAGCTTATGCAACAGGGATAGTTAGCTCAGCCTACTGCGCTCCCCCACCGCTACTTTATACTGCCGCTTCATCCCGCCGTCTGAGAGTGCCCTTTGGGTGCATCCATAAGCCGTTTCTGACCGCAAAACAGCCCGCCCCGCGCTCTCCTTCACGAGAGTGCGGGGCGGGCTGTGTGTTCAAGATTCCCCTGTTTTATTTACTCGGGGTATCTCACGATGCGGTTACTGGGCTTCACGCGATTGCTGTCGGCGTACACGCTCACGCACCGCGTCCTGGGTGGTGTCGTTGATTTCGCCGACGAGCTCCTCCAGCACGTCTTCGAGGAAGACCACGCCGAGGGTTACGCCTTGTTCATCCATAACCTGCGCGATATGGGTTCGACTGCGCTGCATGGAGGCGAGCGCGTCGTCAATATCGGTGGTCGGGGTGAGCGTGTCCAGGGAACGCAGCTTGTACCAGGGGAAGGGCTCCTCGAACCGCTCGGGGGCGATGGCGAGGGCATCCTTCACGTGCAGGTAGCCCATGTAGGTTCCGTCGCTGTCGGTAATGACGAAGCGGGAGTAGCCGCTGCGTGCCACAGCGCGTTCCAGTTCGGCGGGGGTGCTGCCGAAGGGCAGGGTGACGAGCTTATCGCCGGGCACCATGATTTCGTAGACGTCCTTCTCGGTGAATTCGAGGGCGCTTTCAATCACGCCGGCGTCGTCTTCCACGGTGCCTTCCGCGGTTGAGGTTGCCACGATGGTCTGCAGCTCGCCCAGGGTGAAGGTGGAGGCGACTTCGTCCTTCGCTTCGACCTTCATGAGCGCCAGCAGCTTATTGGACAGGTTGTTCAGCAGGGCGACCACGGGGGCGAAAATCTTGGAGATGGTCACCAGGGGCGGCACAATCCAGAGAGCCACGCCGCGGGCGGCGAGGGTCACGGCTGCGTTCTTGGGAACCATCTCGCCGAAAATCACGTGCAAGTAGGTGACCAGAATCAGGGTGATACCGAAGGCGAGCACATCCACGATCGCGTGGGACAGGCCGACCAGGTGCAGGGGCACCTCCAGCATGTGGTGCAGCGCCGGTTCTGAGACGTTCAGAATCAGCAGCGAGCAGATGGTGATGCCCAGCTGGCAGGTGGCGAGCATGAGCGAGACGTTTTCTAGCGCGTAGATGACGGTCTGCGCTCGCTTATTGCCTTCTTCGGCGAGCGGTTCGATTTGTGCTCGTCGGGTGGACATGATGGCGAATTCACCGGCGACGAAGAAGGCGTTTCCGGCGAGCAGGATGACGAGCAGTGCGATGGCTACCCAGTCGTTCATGCGTTGCCTCCCTTCTCGGTCTGTTCCTGTGCGCTAGGTGCGGGGGTGAATCGGATGCGGTCCACGCGGCGGCCTTCGAGGGTGTCGACGCGCAGGGTGCCGCCGGTTACGGGGACGCTGTCGCCTACTTCGGGGATGCGGCCGAGGCGTTCCATCATGAAGCCGCCGACGGTTTCGTATTCGGGGCTTTCCTCAACCTCGAGCCCGGGGATGAGGGTGTTGATTTCGTCGGGGCGGCGCAGGCCGGAGAACACCCAGTCGCCGTTGCCGTAGCGTAGGGGGCGTTCGGTGCGGCCGCGGTCGTGTTCGTCGGAGACTTCGCCGACGATTTCTTCGACGAGGTCTTCGAGGGTTGCGATGCCTGCGGTTCCGCCGTATTCGTCGAGGACCACGGCAAGCTGCAGGGCGCCCTGGCGTAGCTGGGTGAGCAGCGCGTCCAGGTGCAGGGTTTCGGGGACCTGCAGCACGTCTTCTGCGAGGGCGCCGGCTTCGAGGGTTTCGCGAACCTCCGGGGGCACGCCGACCGCTTTCTTCACGTGTACGACGCCCACGATGTTGTCGTGATCGCCCTTGTAGAGGGGGAATCGGGAGTGACCGGTGGAACGTGCCAGCTCGATGACTTCGGCAACGGGTGCGGTGTCTTCGAGCATGGCGACCTGGCCGCGCGGGGTCATCACTTCGGAGGCGGTCAGCTCGGAGAAGCGCAGGGTGCGGTCCACGAAGCGTGCCGCGTCGGAGTCGAGGGTGCCTTCTTCTGCGGAGCGGCGCACCATGGAGGAGAGCTCTTCGGGGGTGCGTGCGGCGGAGAGTTCTTCCTTGGCTTCCATGCCGAAGCGTCTGAGGATCCAGTTGGCGGAGCCGTTCATGAGGCGCACGAGCGGGGACATGACGCGGGTGAAGGCGAGCTGCGCGGGGGCGACTCGACGCGCCACATCGTAGGGTTCGGCGATGGCGAGGCCCTTGGGCAGCAGCTCGCCGACGACCATGGAGAGCAGGGTTGCGATGAGCATCGCCAGCACCAGGGTGAGTACGTCGGTCACGCTGGTGGGCAGACCCAGGCTGCTGATGGCGCCGGTGGTGAGCGCCTTGATGGCAGCGTCGAGGGTGTAACCGGTCAGCAGTGTGGTGATGGTGATGCCAATCTGGCAGCTGGAGAGCTGAGTAGAGAGCGTCTTGAGGCAGCGCAGGACGGCGTCGGCTGCTTTATCGCCGGAGTCCTTTGCCTGCTGCACGGTGACGGTTTCGAGCGCCACGAGTGAGAACTCTACGGCAACGAAGAAGCCCGTTCCCAGGATGAGCAGCAGGCCGATGAGTAGGAGAATCAGATCCACTCAGCCACCGCCTCCATCGACTGGTGTGCGGCGCCTTGGGCTTGGCGGGGCAGCCCCGCAACCTTGCTGTCCAGATGCTGAGCATCGGAGGTGGTGTTTTCACGGGTGGCTGCACGGAACATCACGGTACGGAGCGCCGAGTATTCGGGCAGTATTCTGCGCTGGCTAGTAGTCAGAGTCTTACTCAAAGGGTCATCCATACCCCATATTTTAGCGAAGGTTTCGTCTCTTCCCGGTGCTGTAGAGTGCCTGCTCACACGTGCAAGACAGTACTTGTTGCGCACGCGGCTCATTGCTAATCCCTAAGAGTGAAAAATTGCATTGCGGATATAGCGCGATGAGCTGGAAAGTTCACCGTGCTTCTCTTTACACTTATACATAGGAGCATGAGTGTGCCGCCATGCAAGCGGATGAACCCCGACGTTCACGGCACGCTAGGCAGGTTTGTACGGTGCACACCCCGCACATACGGCCACCATCTTAGGCGATGCGCACATGCTCAGCGTGATGATTCGCCCCTCGAAGACGCGGGTCGTCTATGCCGGGGAGAGTCCCGGACGCGACGGATAAATTCACACTAATTGGAAGAGGCGTTTAACGTGCCAAATCTGCCAGAACATCTGGTGCCTGAGGAATTTGCCGGTAACGAATGGTTCGTTGAAGAACAGTACGAGCGTTACCAGAAGGACAAGAGCCTCGTGGACCCTTCATGGTGGCCCATTTTTGAGACCATCGATAAGGCGCTGGGAGGCGCCGGTACCGCTAGTGCAGCTCCTGCTGCGGCACCCGCCGCACCGGCTGCACCTGCCGCACCTGTAGCAACTCCCGCCCCCGCGGCACCGAAGCCTGCGGCTGCGCCTGCTAACCCCACCCCTCCCGCTGCTACCAAGAAGGCTGAACCTGTGGAACCTGTTGAAGACAAGATTGTCCCCCTCCGCGGCCCTGCTAAGGCAGTTGTCACGACCATGGAAGAGTCGCTGACTGTCCCCACCGCAACCACCGTTCGTGCGGTCCCCGCAAAGCTGCTCATTGAGAACCGTGCTGCCATCAACAAGTACCTGGCAAGCACCCGCGGTGGCAAGGTCTCCTTCACCCACATCATTGGTTACGCTGTGATTCGCGCAGTGGCAGCGATGCCTTCGATGAACGTGACCTACGGTGTGGATGAGAAGGGTAAGCCTGTTGCAATCCACAACGCACACGTGAACTTTGGTCTGGCTATTGACCTGCCCCGCCCCGACGGTTCCCGTAACCTGGTCGTTCCGAACCTCAAGGGTGCTGAGCAGCTGAGCTTCCGCGAGTTCTGGGATGCGTACAACGACATCGTTAAGCGTGGCCGTAACGGCGCGCTGACCATTGAGGACTTCCGCGGCACCACTGTTTCGCTGACCAACCCCGGTGGTATTGGTACCGTTCACTCGGTACCCCGCCTCTCCAAGGGCCAGGCAGCCATCATCGGTGTGGGCGCGCTGGAGTACCCGGCTGAGTTCCGCGGCCTGTCCGAGAAGCTCATCACCCAGCAGGGTCTGTCCAAGATCATCACCCTGACCAGCACCTACGACCACCGCGTCATTCAGGGTGCAGGTTCCGGTGAGTTCCTGAAGCTGGTTGAGCACTACCTGCTCGGCGGCGACGACTTCTACGACGCAATCTTCCGCGACCTGAAGGTTCCCTTCGAGCCGGTTCGTTGGGCACGCGACAACCACGTCGATGACGCTCACGAGATTTCCAAGGTTGCACGTATCCAGCAGCTGATTCACGCGTACCGCGTGCACGGCCACCTGACCGCAGCAACCAACCCCGTTGGTTACAAGATGCGTTCGCACCCGGACCTGAAGCTGGAGAACTACGGCCTGACCCTGTGGGATCTGGACCGCGTCTACCCGACCGGTGGCTTCGGCGGTTCCGAGCGTCTGCCGCTACGCACCATCCTGGAGCGCCTGCACGAGGCATACTCCGGCTCCCTGTCCGTTGAGTACATGTACTCTGAGGACCCCGAGGTTCGCGCATGGTTCCAGGAGCGCCTGGAGCGCGGCGTTGCTAAGCCCACCCGCGAGGAGCAGCTGCGTGTTCTCTCCAAGCTGGTTGAGGCTGAGGCATTCGAGAACTTCCTGCAGACCAAGTACCTGGGTCAGAAGCGCTTCTCCCTGGAGGGCGGCGAGTCCCTGATTCCGCTGCTGGATGCTGTTCTGGACAAGGCCGCTAACAACGACCTGAAGGGCGTTGCCATTGGTATGGCACACCGCGGTCGCCTGAACGTGCTGACCAACATTGCTGGTAAGTCCTACGCTCAGATTTTCCGTGAATTCTCCGGCACCGCAGCACCCTACGAGGGTGGCTCCGGTGACGTGAAGTACCACCTCGGTACCGAGGGTGTCTTCACCTCCGATTCCGGTAAGCAGACCCAGGTGTACGTGGCTGCTAACCCCTCGCACCTTGAGGCCGCAAACACCGTGCTCGAGGGTATCGTCCGCGCTAAGCAGGATGTCTACCGTGAGCAGGGCATTGAGGGTCACCCGGTCCTGCCGATCCTGATTCACGGTGACGCAGCGTTCGCTGGCCAGGGTATCGTCATGGAGACCCTGCAGATGGCTGACCTGAAGGCGTACACCACCGGCGGCACCGTGCACGTTGTGGTGAACAACCAGATTGGCTTCACCACCCTGCCGAACGACGGCCGCACCGCAACCCACGCCTCCGATATTGCGCGTATGACCAAGGCTCCGGTCTTCCACGTCAACGCTGATGACCCGGATGCAGTGGTTCGCGCCGCACGCCTGGCATTCGAGTACCGTGAGCGCTTCGGTCGCGACGTTGTCATTGACCTGATTTGCTACCGCCGCCGCGGTCACAACGAGGCTGACGATCCGTCGATGACCCAGCCGAAGATGTACCAGGATATTGACGTCCTGCCCTCGACCCGTACCCTGTACGCACAGGACCTGGTCGGTCGTGGTGATGTCTCTCAGGAAGAGGCAGACGAAGTTCTGGACTCCTACCACTCGAAGCTGGACGCTATCTTCGTCGAGACTCAGTCTTCGGCACCGGCTCCTGCTGGCGCGCACGTTTCCGGTCTGGAACTGCCTGCTGCTCAGCAGAACACCGAGGTCGTTCACGGCGGTAAGACTGCAATCTCCCGTGAGACTCTGCAGCACATCGCTGACGCGTTCGGTAAGGAGCCCGAGGGCTTCACCGTCCACAAGAAGCTGAAGAAGCTCATGGAGCAGCGCGTTGAGATGGGCCGCACCGGCAACGTGAACTGGGGTATGGGCGAACTGCTCGCCTTCGGTTCGCTGCTGATGGAGGGCACCGACGTTCGTATGAGCGGTCAGGACGTTCAGCGCGGTACCTTCGTTCAGCGTCACGCGGTTCTGCACGACCACATCACTGATGAAGAGTGGTCGCCGCTGGAGCACCTCTCTGAGAACCAGGGCAAGTTCCGTATCTACAACTCCTTCCTCTCTGAGTACGGCGTTCTCGGCTTCGAGTACGGCTACTCGGTGGAGCGCCCCGACTCGCTCGTGGTGTGGGAGGCTCAGTTCGGTGACTTCGCAAACGGCGCTCAGACCATCATTGATGAGTTCGTGTCTTCCTCCGAGCAGAAGTGGGGCCAGCGCTCCTCGCTGGTTATGTTGCTTCCTCACGGCTACGAGGGTCAGGGTCCTGACCACTCCTCGGCTCGTGTTGAGCGTTACCTGCAGCTGTGCGCTGAGAACAACATGACTGTTGCCTGCCCCTCGACTCCGGCTTCGCACTTCCACCTGCTGCGTCGCCACTCTCAGCACCGTCCGTACAAGCCGCTCGTGGTGATCAGCCCCAAGCAGCTGCTGCGTCTGAAGGCTGCTGCGTCCTCCATCGAGGACTTCACCGAGGGTTCGTTCCAGCCGGTGATTGGTGACCGTTCGGGTATTAACCCGGCTCAGGTTGAGCGTGTGGTCTTCGTATCCGGTCGTCTCTACTACGATCTGGAAGCTGAGCGCGAGCGCCGCGGCGACACCAAGACCGCTATTGTCTCGGTGGAGCAGCTGTACCCGCTGCCCGAGCAGGAGATCAAGGAGCAGCTGGCTCTGTACTCGAACGCTACCGACGTTGTGTGGGCTCAGGACGAGCCTGCTAACCAGGGTCAGTGGCCGTTCATGGCTCTCAACCTGCAGCCGCTGATTGACCGCCGTATGCGCCTGGCTTCCCGCTCCGCAGCTGCTTCCCCGGCTGCCGGTACCGGTAAGCTGCACGCAGCTGAGGCTGAGGCTCTGCTCAAGCAGGTCTTCGAAGGCTAAGGTCTTCTACTACTAAACCGCTAAGGTTTTAGCTCTTCAAAACCCGTCTTCCCGTCAGATGTTTTTGGCGGGCAGACGGGTTTTTTAGTCTCGGATGCTTACCGGATAGGGTATTAAGTTCGAAAAGAGGCCGGTAAGCGCTTATCCTAGATATGAAGACTATTACTCACGTGCCTTGCCGCCTCTCACGGCGGGCGCATCCTGCTGAAGAAAGAATTCCGTGGAGCAACGCAATATTCGAATTGTGGCAGTCGGCGATGACCTGCTCGCCGGTGTTGGCGACCCCCGTACCCTCGGCTGGTTTGGCCGCGTTATGGCGCGCACCCCGCAGACCACTGCATCCATTGCGGCATATAACCTTGCCGCCCCCAATGAAGGTAGCGAGCAGCTGAATGCACGCTGGTTCGAGGAGGCACGCCGCCGCTTCGTTCCCGGTGCTGATAACCGCCTCATTATTGCTCCGTCGACCTTTGACATTGATTTGGGTCTGACCAGCGCTCGTTCGCGTTTGAACCTGGCGAACATTGTGGATATGGCGTCGCAGAACAACATTAAGGTTCTGGTTGTTGGTCCGCCGCCGACCCTGGACGCTGAGCGTAACCGCCGTATCGCTGACCTGTCGGCGGCGTACGCGGATGTGGTGACCCGCCGTAACCACGTGTACGTGGATACGTTCAACCCGCTGCTTCACCATGAGCAGTGGCGCAACGACCTTGCCGCTAATGACGGCCGCCCGGGTCAGTCCGGTTACGGTCTGATGGCGTGGCTGGTTCTGCACCGCGGCTGGTACAACTGGCTGAACATTCCAGAGCACGGCTAAGAGCCCGCTCCCCCGGTTGGGACTGTGAGTTGATGCGAAGAAAGTTCGTGTTTTTTAGCTCATATCCCGGTTCCAAGATGCAATCATGCCGTTTCTATGAAAAAATAGACGGCGTTGCCCTTATAGCGTGGGCCACCGGTTTTCGGTGACCGCCTCTGCTAGGGCAGGTAATAGGGAGCGCGCACCGCGAAGGTGGGGCGTGCATCCATGAACACTATAAGGAGGCTCTGATGAGCAAGCGCGGTCGTAAGCGCAAGGACCGTCGTAAGGGCGGCGCAAACCACGGTAAGCGCCCCAACGCATAAGGTATCTTGCATACACTTTAAAACCCCGGCGTTTCGGATACTATTCGGACCCGGGGTTTTGCTTTACCCGCAGATGTTTGTGCACGTTCTGCGGAATAAATAGAAGAATTCTACGTTATGAATGTGAACGCCTGGCGCGTTCTTGTAGAGGAGAAACATGGCTGAAACCAACACCGCAGCGGATACCCGCGAGCTGCGCGAACGCTTTACCGCGGACGCTATGCAGTATGTGGATCAGCTCTACGCTGCTGCCCTGCGGATGAGCCGCAACTCTGCCGATGCTGAAGACTTGGTGCAGGAAACCTATATGAAGGCTTTTGCTTCGTACCATCAGTTCACTGAGGGTACGAACCTGAAGGCGTGGTTGTACCGCATCCTGACGAATACGTACATCAATCTGTACCGTAAGCGTCAGCGTGAGCCGCAGCAGTCTCAGGGTGAGACGGTGGAGGATTGGCAGCTGGCTCAGGCCGGTGAGCATGATGCGGTGGGTCTGCGTTCTGCTGAGGCGGAGGCGCTGAGCGCCCTGCCGAATACGGAGGTTCGTGAGGCTCTGAACGAGCTATCTGAGGATTTCCGCATGGTGGTGTACTACTCCGATGTGGAGGGTTTCGCGTACAAGGATATTGCGGAGATTCTGGATATCCCCATGGGCACGGTAATGTCTCGTCTGCATCGTGGCCGCCGGATTCTGCGCGAGAAGCTGCTCGATTATGCGCGTGAGAACGGTCTGCGCCCTTCGACTATCGCAAAGGTAGAAGCGAAGGCTGAGGCGAAAGCTGCACCGAAGGCAGGTGCTAAGGCGCAGCCGGCTAAGGCTGCCAAGCCAAGGGCGTAAAGTCCCCACCGGCGAGCTCTCGTTCTGAGGCGCCTGCGGATTCTTAGCTCCGCTCTTCTACACGTGAGTTAGCCCCCCCATGAGGTTGAGGCTAAACTCCCCTAACGCTTTATATCTTCCGTGTGAAAGGAACCCCCGATGTCAAGCACAGATAAGAATTCTTCCGTCCCCGAAGCTGCTGAAGCTTCCGCAGCTTCCGAACCGCTGGAGGATTGCAGCGGCCAGCCCTGCTCGTCGACCATCAAGCACCTCTACGAATTCCTCGATAGGGAGCTGAGCCCCGAGCAGCTACGCACGATTCAGGGGCATCTGAATGCCTGCCCCGAGTGCGCGGATGTGAAGGACTTTGAGCTGATGGTGCGTGAGAAGATGCGTTCTTCGTGCGCTCAGCAGGCGCCCGAGCAGTTGAAGGCTCGCCTGTTGCAGGATGTGCAGAAGTTCTGCGCCGAGGCGAACCTCTAAACTACCCCCAAGCTGTTGTCCCACTGCGGGACAGAAATCGAACGATGCGTGAAGGCGGTGCACCAATAACGGTGCACCGCCTTTACTCGTATTGTTTGGTGCGCGGTGTTTGGTTCACGCTGTCTGGTTCATTTTGCTTGGTTCGAGCCGCCTATCTCAGCGCTGGAGCCCTCAGCGGCTCGTAAACCCTCAACCGGTAGAATAGGGGTAGACGTCAACCGGCGCAGCCTCTCTGAGCCTGCGCCCTCCCCATGATTTGAACCAGAAGAGGATGTATGAGCGACGCAGCAGTGAAGCTTTCCCCCGGCGATTGGCCCGCTCCCCTGGCACCCGCCTCCAGCGACACCGCTGGCAAGAACGCGCTGGTGCATATTCCGGGTTCTAAGTCGCTCACGAACCGTTATCTGTTGCTTGCTGCTCTGGCTGATTCCCCTTCGTATTTGCGTGCACCGCTACATTCGCGCGATTCGGCGCTGATGATTGAGGCGCTGCGTCAGCTGGGTGCGGGTATCGAGCTGGTGCCGACCGATTCGCCGTTTGGTCCGGATATCAAGGTCACTCCCCTCAACTTTGCGCAGGCAGATTCCGCACAGCCGCAGGCGGTGTCGATTGAGTGCGGTCTTGCCGGTACCGTGATGCGTTTTGTGCCCGCTCTGGCGGCGCTTCTGCCGGGTGAGTTCGCTTTTGATGGTGACCCGCACGCCCGTCAGCGTCCGATGGGTCCGGTTCTGGAGGGTCTGCGTCAGCTGGGTGTGCAGGTGGATTGTGAGCAGGGCGAGAACGCTCTGCCCTTCGTGTTGCGTTCCCCCGGTCTGGCTTCCGCTGAGGGTGTTTCTGGGGCGCCCGTGGTTCGTATTGATGCTTCGACGTCGTCCCAGTTCGTTTCGGCGCTGTTGCTGATGGCGCCTCGCCTGCCGCAGGGCATGGTGCTGGTGCATGAGGGCTCTTCGGTGCCGTCCATCCCGCACATTCAGATGACCGTGGAGGCGCTGCGCCAGATGGGTATTCGGGTGCAGGAGCACTACCCGAGCCAAGGCACCGGTGCAGAGGGTGGCGAGTACCGTTGGACGGTTCGCCCCGGTTCTTTCCCCGGCTTTGAGATGACCATTGAGCCGGACCTGTCGAACGCCGGTCCGTTCCTTGCCGCCGCCGTGGTTACCGGCGAGTCGGTGACTATTCCTCACTGGCCGGCACCCGCGGATGATTCTTCGGCGGGTACGACCCAGGTGGGCGATATGTGGCGTGAGCTTCTGCCCGCGTTGGGTGCGCAGGTTCGCTACGCTGAGGGCCGCCTGACCGTGACCGGTCCGGCGCAGCTTCCCGAGGGCGATTTCTCCTTTGATCTGTCTGCCGGTGGTGAGCTGGCTCCGACTATGGCGGCTGCCTGTGCTTTTGTGAAGGGCCGCGTTGAGCTGACCGGTATTGCGCATCTGCGCGGTCATGAGACGGACCGCCTCGCAGCGCTCGCCGCTGAGATTAACCGTCTGGGAGGTACCGCCCAGGACACCGCCGATTCGCTGGTGATTGAGACGCCCATCCCCGCTACCGCGGAGGCTGCGCCGGTTCTGGCACACACCTACGACGATCACCGCATGGCAACCTTCGCGGCGATTATTGGTCTGCGCCGCCCCAATGTGGTGGTGCAGAACGTAGCCACCGTGGCTAAGACCATGCCCGAATTTACCGCAATGTGGGAGGACATGCTGGCGCAATGGCAGGCCGGCACTTCTACCTCTGACGTTACCGCCGACCAGGAGGTCATTTAAATGGGTTCTTCCCGCATAAACGTGCGTGATTTCTCCGAGTGGGATGAGTCGGATGTGCGCGTGCGCCCGAACAAGAAGGGCTCCCGCCCCCGCACGAAGGACCGTCCGACCTTCAAAGAAGCGATTCGTGGCAGGGTCATTACGGTGGACCGCGGCCGCTGGTCGGTCGTCGTTGATGAGGGTACCGAGAAGGAGCGTACCCTCATTGCGGCGCGTGCTAAGGAGCTGCGCCGCACCGCGATTGTGACCGGTGACTTTGTGGATTTGGTGGGTGACACCTCCGGCGCGAAGGATACCCTGGCGCGCATTGTGCGTCTGGGCGAGCGCACCTCGATTCTGCGCCGTAGCGCCGACGACACCGATCCGTCGGAGCGCGTGGTCGTGGCGAATGCTCAGCAGCTGGTGATTGTGGTTGCTGCGGCAAACCCGGAGCCGCGTACCGGCTTCATCGATCGTGCCGTGGTGGCGGCGTTTGACGCCGGGATTGAGCCGATCCTGTGCATTACGAAGACCGATGTGCGGTACCCGCAGAACCTGCTGGATTACTATGCGGCGAGCGGTTTGAAGATTGTGCTGTCTTCGTCTTCGGATGGTTTGGCGCCGAGCCAGGAGGGCGCTGCCGGTTTGGAGTCGGCACCGGTTCAGGAGCTTCTGCAGGAGCTGCTGGGTCAGGTGTCGGTGCTTCTGGGTCATTCGGGTGTGGGTAAGTCGACCCTGGTGAATGCGCTGACCGGCTCCGAGCGTGCGACCGGTCATGTGAACGCGGTGACGGGCCGTGGCCGCCACACCTCCTCGTCGGCGCTGGCGTTGCGTCCGGTGAACGCGAATGGTGAGCCGATGGAGCCGGGCACCTGGATTATTGACACTCCGGGTATTCGTTCTTTCGGTCTGGCGCATGTGCCGCCGGAGACCGTCGTGGAGGCGTTCACGGATCTGGCACCCGGTGCGGCGGATTGTCCGAAGGCGTGTACTCACGCGGCACAGGCTCCCGAGTGCGGTCTGGAGGCGTACGTTGCTGCCGGTCACGCCGGTAAGAGTGGTCCCGCCCGCCTGGAGTCCTTGCGTAAGCTGCTGCTGTTGACTCCTGAAGAGGGCGATTCGGAGAAGGAACTGGGCGCTCTCGTCTAGGTTCTCTCCCATGTATTACACACAGCACTGCACGCACATTTTTGCTGACTACATCACCGAATACTGAAGAAGAGCATTACTATGAGCCGTCCCCAGCAGTACACCGACGATTTGCGTCTTGCGCATATTCTTGCCGATAGCGTCGATCGTGTGAGCGCCATGCGTTTTCGTGACCGCCCGGTCTTCTCCCCCGTTTCTGAGGTGGTAGAGCCCGCCGAGGCGGCACCCGCCGCGGCACCGTTGGCGCCGTGGCAGCAGGCTACTCAGCAGCCCGTAGAACCGCAGGCGCAGGCGCAGGAGCCTGCCGATTACGCCTCGAGTGTGGCTCAGGAAGTTGAGGAGCTTCTGCGCGCGCAGCTGTCGCGTGTGCGTACTCGTGACGGTATTGCCGGTGCCCATGCCGGCTATAACGGTCAGGCGGCGCGCCAGTGGGTGATTGCACCGATTGCTGAGCAGGATAATTTTCGCCGCGGCGTGCCGGTGTGGGCGACTCTGATTGCTCTGCTGGATCAGGGTGAGCCGGTGGTGGGTGTGGTGTCTGCACCCGCGCTGGGTCGCCGCTGGTGGGCTGCTCGCGGCTCGGGCGCGTACACGGGTAAGTCCTTGGCGCAGGCGACTCGTCTTGAGGTGTCTTCGCTGACTCAGCTGGATCAGCTGTCTGCCGCGTACACCGATCTCTCCTCCTGGAAGGCGGCCTCTGAAGGCGCTGTGGACCGCTCTGGCGAGCTTGTACAGCTTCTGTGCTGCGTGGGTCGTTCCCGTGCGTACGGTTCGTTCTGGGCGGCGTGTATGCTCGCTGAGGGTGCTGTGGACACCGTCGTGGACGCATCCCTGTCGTTCTACGAGGTGGCGGCGCTACTGCCGCTGATTCGCGAGGCTGGCGGCGTCGCCTCCACCCTGGAGGGCGATTTGCCCGAGCACGCGGGCATTTCAGTCGCCGGTGTGCACCCGGTGTCCCTGGTGGCAAGTAATACGGCGGCGGTCCAGCAGCAGGTGCTGGAGGCGCTCGCACCCCGACCCTAGCCTCCCCCCCCCCTGAGCAGGAGTCAGTAAAAGCAGGAGGCAGTAAAAATATAGCGAGG
>ERZ1674243.88-NODE-88-length-22655-cov-15.508009_pt1 | contig 22655 bp, 20 predicted proteins | sample MGYA00581201_ERZ1674243 | MGnify/ENA primary metagenome ERZ1674243 (study PRJEB41354, sample SAMEA4873342) | human saliva metagenome | biome: human-associated habitat [ENVO:00009003]; feature: mouth environment [ENVO:08000002]; material: saliva material... | reverse complement strand
AGAACGGCCGCTACGTGGCTGCTTCCGATACCGACCCGGCGACCCTGAATATCGCTCCGTTGAGCGTTGGCCTGCAGTTGCGTGACGGCCTGTTCGCTGACCGCACCGTGATTTTGACGAGTGCGACCCTGACGGTGGGTGACTCTTTTGATGTTGCAGCCGCTGCCCTGGGACTGCATGGGGAGGGTGCGCCGCGCTGGACGAGTATCGATGTGGGTTCACCTTTCGACTACCGCAAGCAGGGCATCATGTACGTTGCCGGAGATTTGAAGCCTCCGGGCTTTGGTGTGCACGAGGGTCAGCTGGAGCGTCTGCGTGAGCTGTGCGAGGCATCGGAGGGCGGCGCCCTGGGTCTGTTCTCCTCAAAGCGTGCCGCTGAGCGTGCCGCCGAGTACATGCGTGAGCATAGCGACCTGAACATTCTTCTGCAGGGTGAGTCTTCGCTCAAGGCTCTGGTGGAGGAGTTCAGCGAGGACGTTGACTCATGCCTGTTCGGAACGATGAGCCTATGGCAGGGCGTGGATGTTCCGGGTGACTCTTGCCGCCTGGTGGTGATGGACCGCATTCCGTTCCCCCGCCCGGACGACCCGATTGCGCAGGCTCGTACGGAGGCGGTGAACCGTCACCGCGGTAACGGCTTTATGGCGGTTTCTGCTCACCATGCGGCGATTCGTATGGCGCAGGGCGCGGGCCGCCTGATTCGTTCGGTGTCTGACCGCGGCGTGGTGGCTGTACTGGATTCTCGTGTGGCGACTAAACGTTACGGCGGTTTCTTGATGAAGGCGATGCCGCCGATGTGGTCGACGCAGAATAAGGCAGCCGTGATTGGTGCGCTGGCTCGTCTTTCGGCGAGTATTGAGCGTTAGCTCGGGCGAGATCCATTCCTTGCCGCGCCGCCGCCCCGTTTTGGGCATATAAATTTAGACATATAGAAATCACCCCGGTGATACGTGAACGTTTACGTATCACCGGGGTGATTTCTATAGAGAGCTAAAAGCCTCGTAGCTATGTCTTTTAGAGGCTGTGTTGTTTAAAACAGCTTCTTTGAGATGCTGTGGCTGTTTAGAGCCCGCGTCTTTCAGAGACTGCATCTTCTAGAGGCTGTGGTTTTCTAGAGACTACGCAGCACGGAGACGACCTTACCCATGACGGTTGCGCGGTCGCCCATAATCGGCTCGTAGTTGGAGTTGCGCGGCATGAGCCAGGTGTGGCCGTCAACCTGACGGAACACCTTTACGGTTGCTTCATCGTCGAGCAGAGCAGCAACGATATCGCCGTTGTCTGCGGTGTGCTGCTCGCGGACAACCACCCAGTCGCCGTCGCAGATTGCGGCGTCAATCATGGAATCGCCCTTGACCTTGAGCATGAAAAGCTTGCCGTTACCGACCAGCTGGCGGGGCAGGGCAAGCACATCCTCCACGGACTGCTCGGCGGTAATGGGGCCGCCCGCTGCAATTCGTCCAACCAGGGGAACGGGTACGAGGTCCTCATCGCCGACTTCGAAGTTCGGCAGCTCGGGCAGGGAAGAGGAAGCGCTACCGTGGATGCCGACGCCGTTCTCATCCAGCACCTCAATGGCGCGGGGGAGCTTGGGGTCGCGGCGAATGTAGCCCATGGTCTCGAGACGGCCGAGCTGGTGAGTGACCGAAGACAGGGACGCAAGACCCACCATGTCACCAATCTGGCGCATGGACGGCGGGTAACCCTTTTGTTCAATCTCGGTGCGGATCGCGTCAAGAATCTTCTGCTGGCGCGCGGTCAGCGCCGGACGGGGTGCTGTTGCCATTTCTTTTCCTTCGGTCTGTGCCCCGATTTCTGTATTCCGGTCTCTGCAGTCTGTTTGAGACACAGTCCGGTCGGGGCACGGATGGGTGCTTCACACGTTTTCCGATGTCCTAAAAATTTTTTTGGTTCTGCTGAAATTGGTCTTATCTCGTCAGGGGGTGGAGGAATTCTATCCGTGCCGGAGCGATACGCGGGCAACGAGTATGCGCCTCCGCCCTATAAAACTCAGTCAGCAGCACCTGCATTTAGATACAGAACCAAGCTGTAACGGGTACAGAAACCTGCTGTGAGTAGGACTCATCAGGAGCGTGTGGAACGTCTCTTGACACCAGTGTAGAACACTACACCGAAAAACTCAAACAAATATTCTAGATTTTTTCTTCGAAACTCGAAGAAATTTTTAGTACATCTCTGCTAGACTTTAGAACAAGAGTTCGTATATACTCTTGAATCTCTCCTGAAATTCAGGATTTACGGGTGAATGTTCGAAAAATATTCGAAGATTCGACCCGGAGTCTTCCAGGAGGGGCGAGTGAAGGAGTGTTCGAATGTATTCGAATCCTCTGCCTCTCTCTTCGCACGATCTACCCCGGATGCTCTAGGGAGCATCCGGCGAAGAGAGAGCGCAGGGGATGGGGTGTTGGGGCGACCCAGCGCAACCCGGTGCATCCGGCGCTCTGACCGAACTAGAGAATAGCTACCCAATAGTTATCGCCTAACAATCACCACTCCATAGTTATCACTCAACTAGGACCTCCGAGCGGGTATCGCACGGCATTGCTAGACCCGCGGGGTAGCCCCGGGGCGAGCTGAGAGAAAGGAACCACAATGACTACTGCAGCACCTATTGCTTCTCGCGGCACTTCTGCACACCTTCCGGCAGGTTTGGTGGTACTTCACCCCGCCCGCACTACCCAGCGTCACACGCGTGTGCCTTCTTCTCCTCAGTCTGTGCGTTCTTCTCGTGCGGCTCATGCGCCCCGTCCCGCGCAGGTGGCCCAGCCTACCCACGTTCCCGCTGTTTCTGCCTCTGTTGCTTCTACCCCTGCTGTTTCTACTCAGGCATCTTCTGTGGCTCAGGCACCTAGTGCGAAGAGCGTTCTTCAGGCTAAGGGCGGCGAGCTTCTGCGCGCGGTTCCCACTTCTATCCGTCGTCTTGGTACTGTGCGCGGTTTCCTGAAAGGGCTGCCTCTGCTGACCCTGGCGGCACTGATTGTGCTCGGTGCTATTAGCTTCTTTGGTCCGGCGGCTTCTGCCTCCGTGGAGAACGCTTCGGCGACTCGAACCGTCGTCGTGGTCAAGCACGGCGAGACCCTGTGGGATATTGCTCAGGCAGTGGATCCGCAAGGTGACACCCGTGATACTGTGGTTCGTATTATGGAGTTGAACTCGTTGACCAGCACCTCTGTTGATGCCGGTCAGCGTCTGGAAATTCCTCAGACTCAGCGCTAAGCATGGACACGTACGTGGTTGGCTTCTGCATGAGGTTGATGTCTTGACTCCGAACCCGCTATCTCTCAAGCTGAGCGCTTGAGTCGAATTCTTGAGCCTATGAAATAGGAGCGCACCGATGCCTGTTCCCGCTGAACCCACACCCGCTGCAACCACACCCGTCGAAACTGAATCTGTACAGAGTGCTCAGACCGCTCGTCCTGTGGTTGCCGTTTTGGGGGAGCCCGGAACTCGTGGCGCCCTGGTGAAGCTTCTTCAGGATGCGGGGGCGGACGTCATCGTAACCGCTGTGCCCGAGCAGCTGCGTGAGGCTGACGGCATGGTGGTTACCGGCGGTGCGAGCTCTCTCGAGGCGTACGAAGACCTGAAAGCTAAGGACGCTGAGCGCGTGATTGGTCGCCGTGTTGCTGGCGGTCGTCCGGTGCTGGCTGCCGGTGCGGCGTTGAGCTGCCTCTTCGACTCGGTGACGGTGGAGCATCCGCAGATGGGGCAGGTTCAGGTGCAGTGCATGGGGGAGTGGCCCGGTGAGAGCGTGGAGCTTTCTGCCCGAGACCTGGCGCCCGGTGCTTCTGCCCTGCGTTCTTCCTCCGATAGTACGTTGCTCAAGGATCTTGAGGGTGAGGCTCACTTCAAATCTGAGCACGGCGTTTTTGAGTGGGCTTTTGATCAGAGCATTGAATATATTGCCCCTCCGGCGGTGACTTGGACTGTCACCGAGCCCGCCTATATCGCGGCGGTTGAGAACGGTCCACTGACGGCGGTGCAGTTCTGCCCGGTAGGTTCTGGCGAGCTGGGGGCAGAGTTTATGCGCCGCTGGGTTGAGTCCCTGGCGGTGACCGGTCGCCTGTCTTCTGAGTCTCTGTCTTCTGGAGACTCCGCTACTGCGGCGGGAGGTAACTAATGTCTGCACCCGCTCTTGAACTTCTGCCCGCCGTTGATATTTCTGAAGGCTACGCGGTGCGCCCGGTGGGCGGCACCCTGTCCGGTGGTGAGCAACGCCTCGACCCTGTTGAGGCGGCTCTGACCTGGGTGAAGGCGGGTGCCCGCTGGATTCACCTGGTTGACCTTGACCTGGCGTTTGGTCGCGGCACGAATACTGAGGTTCTGGCTGAGGTGGTTGCCGCAGTCCGTGCCGAGAACACCCGAACGGGCTCCGCTCCGGTTCGTATTCAGGTCAGTGGCGGTGTGCGTAATGCTGAGAGTCTGGAGCGCGCCCTGAGCCTGAATCCGGACCGCGTGAACGTGACTAGTGCGGCTCTGGCGGATTCTTCCTGGCTTGAAGGTGTTCTGGCTCATTATGCCGATTCTGATCTTCTGGCTCTTGGCCTCGATGCCCGTTATAACCCCGAGCGGGGCTGGGTGACGGTGGCTCGCGGTACCGATTGGTCGGGGCCTGATTTGGCGGAGGCGCTGGCGTGGCTGGAGAGCGCGGGTGTGCGCCGCTATATCGTCACGGATGTGAGTAAGGACGGTTCTCTGGCGGGCCCGGGTGCGGAGCTGCTGGATGAGGTGCTGGCTCAGACTGCCTGTCGGGTGGTGGCGTCCGGTGGTGTGGCGTCGCTGGCTGATCTTGTGAAGCTGCGTTCTATGGTGCCTTATGGTTTGGAGGGCGTGGTGCTGGGTAAAGCGCTGTATGTGGGTAACTTTAGTTTTGAGCAGGCTCTTGAGGCCGCTGGCTCTCGCTAAAGCTACCGCTCTGCTTTAGCCCGCGTAGATTTCTTATCCGCATAGGTTTTATATATGACGAAGCCCCGTCTTCCTCAATACGAGGGATGCGGGGCTTCGTGATGGCATACACCAGATATGGCTTAGTAGGCCTGCTGGTTTAGCGCACGTCCTGGCTTAGTACACCAGTTGGTTTAGTACACCGGGCCGGTGAGCTTTTCGCCGGGGCCCTTGCCGGGCTCGTCCGGGAAGGGGGATGCTTCGCGGAAGGCGAGCTGCAGGGTGCGCAGGCCGTCGCGCAGGGGTGCTGCGTGCTGGGAGCCGATTTCGGGCGCTGCGGCGGTGACGAGGCCTGCCAGTGCGGTGATGAGCTTGCGTGCTTCGTCGAGGTCCTTGAGGTCGTCGGCGTTTTCGTCTGCTGCCAGGCCGCACTTGACGGCTGCGGCGCTCATCATGTGGATGGCTGCGGAGCTGATGATTTCGATGGCGGGTACGTCTGCGATGTCGCGCAGCTGTTCGTTGACGGCTTCGACCTGCTCTTCGGTGAGTTCGGTGTGGCCGTGTACGGGGGTTTCTTCTTCCGCAGTGAAGCGGAAGTTCGTGTTTTCAGTGCTCATAGTCTTAGAATCTCATATTTCGTTTGTTTCGGTAAATGCGTCCTTAAGAGTGGGTGCTTCTGTGGACTTTCTGGGGGAGTCTCCGCAATTTTTATGGTGTTTTGCGTCTAATTCCTTGCGTCTGTCGGGGATTCTGCGGTATGGTTGTAGACAGTTTGCAAGTGGAGCATGCCTCCCACCCGGTTGACCGCCGCAGGCGTTTGTTTGCGAGTTTTGAGGTGAACGGGTTTGTCCGCCGCTTTCGGCGTACGCTGGTTTGTGCCTCCGCTTGTGTAACTGCGGGGGCTTTTTTAGTGCCCGCAACGGATAGTATTCACGGGGAAACCCACAGAGCACAGGAGCTAGTCATTAGCGAACCACGCATTAACGATCGTATCCGCGTTCCCGAGGTCCGTCTTGTCGGTCCCGGTGGCGAGCAGGTAGGCGTTGTCCCTCTGAAGGACGCTCTGCGTCTGGCTGAGGACGCCGAACTCGACCTGGTCGAGGTTGCCCCGAACGCGAAGCCGCCCGTGTGCAAGCTCATGGATTACGGTAAGTACAAGTACGAAGCCGCAATCAAGGCTCGTGAATCCCGCAAGAAGCAGGCTAATGCCGTTCTGAAGGAGATCCGTTTCCGCCTGAAGATTGATACCCACGACTACGAAACCAAGGTTGGACACGCTCGTCGTTTCCTTTCCGGTGGTGACAAGGTCAAGGCAATGATTCAGTTCCGTGGTCGTGAGCAGCAGCGCCCCGAGATGGGTGTGCGTCTGCTGGAGCGTCTGGCGGCTGAGCTGGCTGAGGTGAGTACCGTTGAGTCTCGCCCCCGTCAGGATGGCCGCAACATGGTGATGGTTCTGGCTCCGCTTCGCGGTAAGGCAGAGGCTCGCCGTGAGCAGGGCGCCGGCGGTCGCAAGGGTCGCGAGCGTATTGACACGACCAAGGCGAAGCCCGTAACTAATTCTTTGGCAGACGCTATGCCTGCCGAGTTGAAGGCACAGGCTTCCGCCGAGTAGGGAACCGGGTCGTCACTTTAGGATGGGCACGCGCCTCCACCGTTGGGTGGGTGTTGCGGGTTCACCCGGTGCCGGTTCCGAGGCACCTCGTTGGGGGTGCCTCACCTTTGGTCCTTGGGGCTGATGCGTGTATCGCTCAACCCCACTAAGCTACCCCGCCGTTGTGGCGGGGGATGAATGTAAGGAGAACGGCAGCTATGCCGAAGCAGAAGACCCACTCTGGTGCTAAGAAGCGCTTCAAGCTCACCGGTAGCGGCAAGGTTAAGCGCCAGCAGGCGAACCGTCGCCACTACCTGGAGCACAAGTCCTCTCGTCTGACCCGTCGTCTGGCTTCTGACCAGATCGTTACCGGCGGCCAGGCAAAGGTTGTCAAGAAGATGCTGGGTAAGTAAGCAACGCTTACTCTCTGCACCTGGCGCACCGATAGTGGTGCGCACTGATTAAAGACTCGCTCCTGTTCAGCGTGATATGTGAGCTGTTCAGGACATAAGACGAAGGAGACACACGTGGCACGTGTGAAGCGCGCGGTTAACGCGCACAAGAAGCGCCGTACTATTCTCGATCGTGCATCCGGCTACCGCGGTCAGCGTTCTCGCCTGTACCGTAAGGCTAAGGAGCAGGTCACTCACTCGCTGGTTTACAGCTACGACCACCGTCGTAAGAAGAAGGGTGACTTCCGTCGCCTGTGGATTCAGCGTATTAACGCTGCTTCCCGCGCACAGGGCCTGACCTACAACCGCTTCATCCAGGGCCTGAAGGCTGCTGGTGTTGAGGTTGACCGCCGTATGCTGGCTGAGCTGGCTGTTAACGAGCCCGCTGCTTTCAACGCACTGGTTGAGATTGCTAAGAACAACCTGCCCGAGGACACCTCGGCTCCCAAGGCTTAATGAGCCTAGGTTGTGTTCTTACCTCGAAAATCTAGGTTCGGGGTAGGATGCTTAAGCGTCGTGAGCGGCCGTCTGCACTTTTGAGTGTGGGCGGCCGCTTTCTGCGTATCTGGGGGGCGCTGGTGACTGTTCTGCGTTTTTGGGTGTGCCTTTGCCTGTACCCTTTAAGAGTGAACTTTTTTGAACGTATTAGTACCCCCGTTGTGATGTCCAATCCGCAGGCAGATCGTGTACGCGATATTGCGAAGCTACGTACCCGCGCTGCCCGCACGAAGAAGGGCCAGTTCCTGGTGGAAGGCCCGCAGGCTGTGCGTGAGGCGTTGAAGGCGCATCTGAAGAAGCCGATTCTGGACGCTGTGTATGTCACGGAGACGGCTTTTGACCGTCATGAGGATATTGCTGAGCTGCTGGAGCAGGTGTACGGCACTCCCACCCCGGAGGAGGGTCGCCGCGTTTTTATGCGTGTGGTGACCGATGAGGTGCTGGAGGCGATGGCTGATTCGGTGAGCCCGCAGGGTATTATTGCGGTTTCCTTTATGGTGGATGCGTCGTTCTCGCTGCTGTGGGGTGAGGGCGCGTTGAACCCGAAGCTGATTGCTGTGCTGTCTCGTGTGCAGGATCCGGGTAATGCGGGCACTATTCTGCGTGTGGCTGACGCGGCCGGTGCCGACTTGGTGATTACGACTAAGGGCTCGGTGGATTTGTACAACCCGAAGACGGTGCGTTCTACTGCGGGTTCGCTGTTCCATGTGCCGATTATTCAGGGCGTGCAGCTGGAGGATTTCGCGGAGGATGTGAAGTCTCAGGGTACTGCTGTGCTGGCTGCTGACGGCTATGGTGCGGTGAATCTGCAGGAGCTGAGCGAGTACACTGCGGCTCGTCGTGCCGGTGTGGAGGCGAGTGCTCCTTCCGGTGTGAAGGGTAATTTTGATCTTTCTAAGCCGACGATGTGGCTTTTCGGGAATGAGGCGCAGGGCTTGAACGCTGAAGAGAAGGCTGCCGCTACGATGCGCGTGGCTGTTCCTGTCTATGGTTCGGCTGAGTCTTTGAATGTGGGTACGGCTGCTGCTGTGTGCCTGTATGCTTCGGCGATGGCTCAGCGCGGCGTGTCCCGCTAGTTTTTCTAGGTTGGGCGGTTCACGGCTGTTGTGCAGCGGCGGGCCGCCTTAGCCTCATAGGTTTTAGAGTTTTAGTTTAGGGCTGAGAAAGGGAAAATATGTCTGCTCCTTCTGGTCATTCGGGTTCGGGCGCGATTATTGCCGCGCTGGGTGCGAATCTGGGTATTGCGGTGCTGAAGTTTTTGGCTTTTGCGCTGACTCGTTCTTCGTCGATGTTGGCGGAGGCTATTCACTCGGTGGCTGACTCGGGTAATCAGCTTTTGCTTCTTCTGGGCGGTCGCGCTTCGCAGAAGCAGGCTGATGAGGAGCACCCGTTTGGTTATGGCCGTAACCGCTATATTTACGCGTTTATTGTTTCGATTATTATCTTTGCCCTGGGTGGCTTGTTCGCTCTGTATGAGGGGTATGAGAAGCTGCATGACCCGCACGGTATTACTGAGTGGCAGTGGGTTCCGGTGGCTGTTCTGGTGGGTTCGATTCTGCTGGAGGGTAATTCGTTCCGCGTGGCGGTGAAGGAGTCGCGTGATCTGAAGGGCAAGCAGAGCTGGATGCGTTTCTTGCGTACTTCGAAGAACCCGGAGCTTCCGGTGCTTCTGCTGGAGGATGCGGGTGCGTTGCTGGGTCTGATTTTTGCTCTCTTTGGTGTGGGTCTGACTCTGTTGACCGGTAATGGTCTGTGGGATGCGTTCGGTACCCTGGCTATTGGTGTGCTGCTGGTCTTTATTGCTGTGTTCCTTGCGGTGGAGATGAAGTCTCTGATTTTGGGTGAGGCTGCTTCTCCGGAGGATTTGGCGAAGATTCGTGCGGCGATTGAGGATGGCGATAGCGAGCGCATTATCCACATTAAGACCGTGCACTTGGGTCCTGAGGAGATTCTGGTGGCGGCAAAGATTCGTATTCATGATGCTGACACCGGTCGTGCGGTAGCTGATGAGATTGACGCGGCTGAGGTGCGTATTCGCGAGGCTGTTCCTGCGGCGCGCATCATTTATCTGGAACCGGATATTTTCCGGGCCTAGCTCTAGGAGATTTTTGTTATGACCGTTGAGATGATCGTTGATGGTTTGCTAAAGATTTTCGTTGCCTAATCATTCTTTTGGTGTACCTGCGTCTGACTCACCGTTCTCAGGCGGGGCACCAGACCCCGATTGATACCATCGGTAACTTTGTCATCGGTGGTGTGTTCGGTGGCGTGTTGTACAGCAAGCAGATTAGCCTGTTCTACTTTGTCATCTACATGGTGTTTACGCTGTGCATGATTCAGCTGCTGAACGTGGCGACCACGAAGATTCGTTTTCTGCATATGGCGGTGCGTGAGCAGCGCGTGCCGGTCATTACGGATGGTGATATCGATATTAAGAGCTTCCAGCAGGCAGATGTGGTTCTTGATCCGATGCGCCTGATTGCTGACCTTCGTGCGCAGGGTATTTACGACCTGGAAGACATTGAGTTCGCTCAGATTGAGCCGAATGGTGTGCTGAGTGTGATTCGTAAGGGCGACGGTGTGCCGAACTTTGCTCTGATTGTGAAGGGTACCTTGGTCACTCGCGATATCGCGGATGCGCACAAGACCGAGGATTGGGTGTACCTGCAGTTGCGTGCGGCTGAGGTCGAACTTGAGGATGTCTTCCTCATGGAGTTCAAGAACGGTAACCGCCTGCTCATTCTGCTCAATGACGGCACTACTATTCGCCGTGAGGTGGCAGAAGCCTCGAATATGAATGATAAGGAAGAAGAGTGGCAGGAAGGCGTGGAGGACGCTCCCGAGCCTGATGATACTGAGGATGCCGAGAAGGAAGTAGCGGAGCACGCTGCTGAGGATGCGCATCCGATGAAGGATTCTAAAGCGTAGAAGAAGGTAGAGAAAGATGAGTGAAGTGTCGCCCTCGTTTGAGGTTCAGGTGGTTGGCGCCGCCGTGGTTGATTCTTTGGTGGCTCCGACCCGTATGCTGGTGGCTCAGCGTTCTGAGCCGCAGACTGTTGCCGGCATGTGGGAGTTCCCGGGCGGTAAGGTCGAGCCGGGGGAGAGCTGCAAGCAGGCGCTGGTGCGTGAGCTGAAGGAGGAGCTGGGCGTGCAGGCGCGCTTGGGTGCTGAGGTGCCCGGCGCGTACCCGCAGGGCTGGCGTCTGAGTGAGCGTCTGGCGATGCGCGTGTTCTTTGCGGAGATTCTTTCGGGTACTCCGGATACTTTGGAAGATCACAGCGCGCTGCGGTGGATGCCGCTTCCCCCGGCGGGGGAGGGAATCCTCGAGGCCACGGAGGCCGCCGAGATTCTGGCGCTGCCGTGGATTCCCGCCGACTTCCCGATTGTGGAGGCGCTCCTGCGTCAGCTCGGTCGGTCTGGGTCGGGTCGGTCTGGGTCGGGCGACGAATGCTAAGGGCGCGTACCTGCGCCATACCGGTAACGCTCTCTTCGCGGTGCCGCCCGGGGTGAAGGATGAGAACGACTACATCTGCTCGGGCCTCTTTAACTAGGCGCGCTCGATGTAGCTGGGCATCTGCCCGATGCTCCAATACCGCCCGATGTGCCGGTGAACGCCCCGATGGGAGGTTCACCGGCACATCGTCATATATGAGTTCGACACGAGCATTTTCTTTGGAAACTTCTTACCGACCGGGTAGTATTGAGGGAGAAATCACATACAAATTGGGAGACAATGATGACTGCTCAACCTCCGTACGACCCGAATGCGTACCGCTCCGACGCGGTACCTTCAGACACCCAGGCCATCTACATTCAGGAAGGTGGCTCCAAGCCGGGTGGAATCCTGTTCCATTCGCCGACCAAGCACCCCAAGATTCTGCGCCTGCAGGAGATTATGATTGTCTCCGCGCTGCTCTGCTTGATCCACGGTGTTATTTCCTCGTTCGCACCGGATAACCTGTCCCCGCTGAAGGGTCTGCCGGAGTTCGGCGTTGCAGGCGGTATCGGCCTGCTGGTTGTTTCTGCGGTTGTGTACATTTGGGTGTACTTCACGATTCAGAAGGGCAAGCGTCTGGGCCTGACTGTCGGTCTGATTTTTGCAATTCTGGGTGCGTTCGTGGCGATTATGTCTCTGATTGGTAATGTCATTGACGCTCAGCGCTACGGCTTCGTGCCCCTGTACGCGGCATGGTTCATTGCGAACGTGCTGTGGATTCGTGCTTCTTTTGACCCGGCTGTGAAGCAGGCTCTGAAGTAGAAGCGCTCTCTTCAACCCTGTTGTTGAAAAGATATACTCTAGAACGCCCGGATGGACTATCCGGGCGTTCTGCTGTTTACGTTTCCTTCTCTGGTCTAAAATGGATAGGATATGCGCCCGTCGCCTTACCCCTGTTCCGCACCCTGTGCGGGTAGCCGGGGGAGAGCAGACGGTGCTGCCTAAGGTGTATAACGAGCCAGCCGGCATAGTGCCGGTGGTATGCAGAGAAGAGTGACAATGACCGATTCCGTGCAGGAACACGAGGGTCTTAACGGCCCGGCTCAGGTTCTCGCCCGCATTGCGCAGGTTCTGGAGGAGAACCCCGAGAACGGTTTGGACGCTATCCGTGAGGCTTTTGAGGCTGAGCGTGAGCGTGCCAAGCAGGAGATTCGCGAGAAGGCTAAGGACTTTGACAGCCTCAAGGAGGTGCGCCTGAGCTTCTTCGGTGAGAAGGGCATCATGAGCATCGCTAACCGCCAGATGCGTGATCTTCAGAACCAGCACAAGGGCCCGGTGGGTAAGCTGATGGGGCAGGCTCGTGCAGCCCTGACTGAGGCTATTGAGGCTCGTACCGCTGAGCTGGAGGCTGAGCGTGAGGCTCGCATCCTGGCTGAGGAAGCTGTGGACGTTTCTGCTGCTTCGCCTCGCCGTTCCCTGGGCGGCCGCCACCCGATTGCTCTGATGCAGGAGCGCCTGACTGATATTTTCGTCGGTATGGGTTGGGAAGTTGCTGACGGCCCGGAGCTGGAGTCTGAGTGGTACAACTTTGACGCTCTGAACATTAAGCCGGATCACCCGGCACGCGAAATGCAGGATACTTTCTACGTTGAGCCGAAGAACGCTCACCTGCTGCTGCGCACTCACACGTCGCCGGTGCAGATGCGCTCGCTGCTTTCTCGCGAGTTGCCGCTGTACATTGTGTGCCCGGGCCAGGTGTACCGCACCGATGAGCTGGACGCGACCCACACCCCGGTTTTCCACCAGATTGAGGGCCTTGCGGTGGATAAGGGCCTGACCATGGCTGATCTGAAGGGCACCCTGGAGTACATGGCACGCGCCATGTTCGGTGAGGACGCTAAGATTCGCCTGCGCCCGAACTTCTTCCCGTTCACTGAGCCTTCCGCTGAGCTGGATTTGTGGCACCCGAACGCTAAGGGTGGCCCGCAGTGGATTGAGTGGGGCGGCTGCGGCATGGTGAACCCGAATGTTCTGCGTGCTGCGGGTATTGACCCTGAGGAGTACTCGGGCTTCGCTTTCGGTATGGGTATTGAACGTACCCTCATGTTCCGTAACAACGTCGCTGACATGCATGACATGGTTGAAGGCGACATCCGTTTCTCTGAGCAGTTCGGGATGGAGATCTAAATTATGCGTGTACCCCTGTCATGGCTGCGCGAGTTCGTGCCTGTAGCCAAGGATGCTTCGGCTGAAGATTTGATGGCGACCCTGGTGAAGGTTGGCCTGGAAGAAGAAGACGTTCACCGCCCCTCTGATGAGCTGTCCGGACCAATTGTGGTTGGTCAGGTGCTCTCTATGGAGCCGGAGACCCACTCGAACGGTAAGACCGTGAACTGGTGCCAGGTGCGTGTGGTTCCGGAGGGTCAGGAGCAGACTCTGACCGGTAAGGGCATTGAGCCTTCTGGTGTTCAGGGCATTATTTGTGGTGCCCACAACTTTAAGCCCGGCGACAAGGTTGTTGTGACCCTGCCCGGCGCTGTTCTGCCCGGTGGTTTCGCGATTACCGCTCGTAAGACCTACGGCCACAAGTCGGCTGGCATGATTGCTTCGACTCGTGAGCTGGGTATTGGCGATGATCACGGCGGCATTCTGGTGCTTTCGACCCTGGGCCTGGACCCGGAGCTTGGCACCGACGCGATGGAGCTGCTGGGCCTGTACGATCAGGCTGCTGAGGTGAACGTGACCCCGGACCGCGGTTACGCGTTCTCTCTGCGCGGTATTGCTCGCGAGTGGTGCCACGCTACCGGTTCTTCCTTCGAGGATTTTGTGCTGGCGTACGGCGAGCGCGCCCCGGAGGCGAACGAGTCCGGTCACCCGGTTTCTCTGCGTGATGACGCCCCGATTCACGGTAACCCCGCATGCACTCGTTTCGTGATGCGTGAGGTGTCGGGCGTGAAGGCGGATGCGCCGGTTCCGACGTGGATGTCTTCGCGTCTGCGTCTGGCGGGTGTGCGCTCGCTGTCGCTGCCGGTGGATATTTCGAACTACGTGATGCTGGAGACCGGTCAGCCGCTACACTTCTACGATGCTGACAAGGTTCAGGGTGAGATTGTGGTGCGTCGCGCCGCTGCTGGCGAGAAGCTGGTGACCCTGGATGGTGTTGAGCGTACTCTGCACCCCGAGGATATTGTCATTGCTGATGATTCCGGCGTGATTGGTCTTGCCGGTGTGATGGGCGGCGCTTCGACTGAGGTGACCGATTCGACTACCCGCATTCTGGTGGAGTCTGCTCGTTTTGATGAAGTGTCGGTGGCTCGTACCGCTCGCCGTCACAAGCTGATTTCTGAGTCCTCGAAGCGTTTTGAGCGTGGCGTGGATCCGCAGATTCAGGCTGCGGCTGCTCAGCGTGCGGTTGAGCTGCTGGTTGAGCTGGCTGGTGCTCAGGTTGAGCCGGGTGTTACTGATGTGTCGCTCGGCTATGAGCCGGTCGTGATTGATCTGCCCGCTGATTACACTGCTGGTCGTATTGGCGTGGATTACTCGCCGGAGCAGATTGAGTCCTGCCTGCGTGAGATTGGCTGCTCGGTGGAGCGTACCGAGTCTGGTTACGCGGTGACTGTCCCGTCGTGGCGTACTGACCTGCGTGCGAAGGAGGACCTGACTGAGGAAATCGCACGTATTGACGGTTACGAGAACATCCCCTCGACTCTGCCGGTGGCTCCTGCGGGTCGCGGTTACACTCCGGAGCAGGCGGGTAAGCGTCGTGCGCTGAACGCGCTGGCGGCTTCGGGTCTGACTGAGGTTTTCGCGTACCCCTTCGTGTCGGCTGATGCGAACAACCTGTGGTCGGCTCCGTGGGTGAGCACCCCTGAGAACCCGGTAACTGAGGTTCCTTCGGTTCGCCTGGAGAACCCGATTTCTTCGGCTGAGGGCTGGATGCGCCGTTCGCTGTTGCCGGGTCTGGTTGAGGTTCTGAAGCGTAACCTGTCTCGCGGTTTCAAGAACCTGGCTATTTTTGAGGCGGGTCACGTGTTCATTCCGGGTGAGCAGCTGGGTTCGGAGTCCATTCCGCCGCTGGGTGCTCGTCCTTCGAATGAGGTTCTGGCTGATTTGAACGCCGGTATTCCGCATCAGCCCACTTTCATTGCTGGCCTGTTTGCTGGTACTGAGCATGAGGTGATGCCCGGTGCTACTCCGCGCGCTTTCGATTGGCGTGACGCTCTGGACGCCGTGCGTCTGGTTGCTGACGCTGTTTCGGCTGAGATTCAGGTGCGTAACGGTGTGCACACTGCGTTCCACCCGGGCCGTGTGGCTGAGGTTCTGAACGCTGCCGGTGAGCGTGTTGGTTTTGCTGGTGAACTGCACCCGAAGCTTCTGCAGGAGCTGAACCTGCCTGAGCGTACCTGCGCGTTTGAGCTGGATTTCTCGGCGCTGTTTGCTGGTCGTGTTGAGGCGCGTCAGGCTACTCCGGTGCTGACTTTCCCGGCTGCTACTCAGGACGTGGCGCTTCTGGTGGACCGCGATCTGCCTGCTTCTGAGGTGGAGCGTGTTCTGCGTGAGGGCGCTGGCGAGCTGCTGGAGGACATCCGCGTCTTTGATGATTACCGCGGTGTCGGTATTGATGAGTCGAAGAAGTCTTTGGCGTTTGCTCTGCGTTTCCGCGCACCGGATCGTACGCTGACTGCTGATGAGGCGTCGGCTGCTCGTGAGGCTGCTGTGGCTGCGGCTGTTGAGCAGCTGGGTGCGGAACCGCGTGTCTAACCGGGTCTAACCCTATGGCGTAATGCCTAGTGCTGACGGGGTGGGAGTTGTTGGCTCCCACCCCGTAGCTTTTGGCGTTGCGTGGTGGGTTTACCTGCTGGGTTGGTTTATGAAGCGTTGATAAGCGCTTTCATTGGTGAACTCATGTGGTTATGGGTACCCTAGAAGATAGATGAAGTGAGGGAGAGAGTAATGGCTAATCGAGAGAACTCGCGCGAACAGGATGAGCTGTCGCAGTCTACTGAGGTCGAAGAAACCTACTTTGAGGATTCTGAGTACGAGGATTCTGAGTATGAGGAGTACGACGAGTACGAGGATTACGACGATGAGGAAGAGAACTCCTCTCTTTTCGCGATGAGTGAGGAAGAGCTGGATGACCGCCCGGGCGTAAACTGGCTGTCGGTTCTTTCTGCGGCGGTTGCGGTTATTCTTTCCATTGTTTTGGCTATTGCGGGTGTCCGTGCTTTTGCGTCGGTGAATAATAACGCCGAGTATGCCGGTAAGAGCTGGGTTATTCAGGGCACCTACCAGGATTTGACTCCTGACCTGATTACGAAGGGTAATGTGGCTCGTTATAAGGGCAACCTGCCGGCTGATGACGCGCTGAACGGTAAGACGTATGTGTCGAACCTGAAGGATAAGTATCAGGTGACTTCGGGTGCTCCGATTGAGTTCCGTGGTTCGCAGACTGGCGATGTTCCTTCCGAGTTCCCGCGTGAGGTGGATGGCCTGTTGGTGGAGAAGGGCGGCACTCTTGAGGTTGTCTACACCGCTGAGAAGGACACGTTGAAGCCTGTGACTGAGGACAGCGTGAATGCTGAGCGTTTTGCCGGTATCGCAAGTATTGTTGGTGCGGTGCTGGTGCTTCTGCTGGGTCTGGGTTTTGCTGTGTGGCTGAACCGCCGTTCGCGCGATGTCGAGTATGAGGACCTGGAGGGTCTGGTGGAGGACGAGCGCTAGGCGTTTTTCGAATCTTGAGGATTGACCGGTTGACGTTTTGTTGAGGGAGCCTGTTTCTGGCACACGTGGTGTTGCTGGAGGCGGGCTCCTTTTTCGCGCTCGCCTACCGGAAGGTTTCTTGACCAGCGCAACGCGTCAGCCCACAATGTTCTTGCACGCTATGCATTCATTGCGAGGTTATGCGCCCGAATGTGTAGATACACGCTACATTCGCGGCGTTCTGTGTGACAGCTGGTGAGATAAACCCTGAAAATTCCCCCATATCTTGGAATAATCCATATTTGGTGCGCATATTTATGTGCATATGTATTATCTTGGGTAGTAAAGAATGTTGCGCTGCGCCACCGTTGGGCAGCTCCGTTCTAAATTCGTGATTGGCACCGTAGGAAGAAGAGATATTATGCCTTTCCCCTCGACCAAGATCGCGCGTCAGGCACGCATCGTTGAATTGTTGCAGACCCGACGTGTCCGCTCCCAGGCTGAACTGGCGCAGTACCTGACCGATGATGGTATGAAGGTTACTCAGGCGACCCTTTCCCGTGATCTTGTTGAAATTGGCGCTGAGCGCATCCGTGATGAAGGCGCCGGCTTGATTTATGCTGTGCCGAATTACCCTGCTCGTCGTGGCGGGGGCACTGCACCTGATGCCCGTATGATTTCCCTGTTTAAGGAGCTGCTGATTACCGCTGAGGGTTCGGCGAATATTACGGTTCTGCGTACTCCTCCGGGTGCTGCGCAGTTCTTGGCTTCGTCTATTGATCAGGGCGGTCTTGAAGCGATTATGGGCACTATTGCCGGTGACGATACGGTAATAGTGATTACTCGTGACCCCAATGGTGGGGCTGCGCTTGCCGAGAGCTTCTTGGATTGGTCTGCTGCTCAGTAGTAGTTGGGGCGTATCTTGCGCTGTTCTTCTGATGTTTCGGGGGAGCGGTTGAAGGTACGCCCTTCTGCTGTCTTCGGGCTCTTTTTGCGGGCTTCTAGCTCGGCTTCCTTTTTCTAGATATACCGATTTTTCTGTGGTGAGAGTTTTCTATCATGTCTGAAATGCACGATTCAGCGAACAATATTGCCTACCTTTTGGCGGAGGCTGGTTCCGGTTCTGATTTTGGGGCTAAGGCGGCTTTGACGATTCCGGCTTCTGACTCTGCTGATATACAGGTGGTGAGCTACGCGCAGTTGGCATCTGCGGCCGCGCAGGTTCAGCGTCATCTGGCGGCGCTCGGTGTTGAGCGTGGTGACCGGGTGGCGTTGTCTATGCCGAATGTGGCGTTGATGCCGGCGTTGTATTACGGCATTGTGGCTGCGGGTGCTATTTGTGTTCCGTTGAATCCGCTGTTGTCGGGTGCTGAGCTGGAGTATCATCTGCGCGATAGCGGGGCGAAGGTGCTTTTTGCTTTTGCGGGTACTCGTCTGGCGTCGGAGGCAACCTCGACGGTGCCGGTGAAGAACGGTTCGGTTCGTTGCGAGATTTTCACCGGGGGAGAGGGCTCACCGGTGGCTCCTTTTGAGGCGCCTGCCGATAGTGCGCTGTCGGACGCTGTTCCGTCGGCTGCTGTTCTGGAGCCTGTCCCGGTGGCAGCGAGTAATCCGGCGATTATTCTCTACACTTCGGGTACGACGGGCAAACCCAAGGGCGCTACGCTGACTCACGCGAATATCCTCTCGAATGCTCGTAGCTGCGTGAGCGTTTTTGGATTCACCGCTGAGGACGTCATTTTTGGTGGTCTTCCGCTGTTCCACGCGTTTGGTCAGACGGTGTCGATGAACGCGGCGTTTGCGGCGTCGGCTACGGTAGCTTTGCTGCCGCGTTTTACCCCTGACGGCGCGCTGAATCTGATGGAGCGTGCCGGGGTGTCGGTGTTGGCCGCGGTCCCGAGCATGTATGTGTCGTTGGCGGCGGCACTGGAGGCTGAGCCTGAGCGTGCGCGCTCGCTGCGTGGTCGCATCCGTTTCGGTATTTCGGGTGGTTCGCCGCTGCCTGCGCCGGTGCATTCTGCGTTGAAAACGCTGATTGAGTGCCCGGTGTATGAGGGCTACGGTTTGAGTGAGACTTCGCCGGTGGTTTCGTTTAATCAGGCGGAGTTCGGCATGGTGCTCGGTTCGGTGGGTCGTGTACTGCCGGGCGTGCAGGTACAGGTCCGTTGCCCGCAGGGTTCCGAGTGCGCGCCGGGTGTGAGCGGTCAGCTGTGGGTACGCGGCGAGAATGTGATGGCTGGCTACTGGAATAATCCTGCGGCTACTGCTGAGGTTTTTGACGGCGAGTGGTTTGCGACCGGCGACGTTGCTCGTGTTGATGAGCAGGGCAATATTTTTATTGTGGACCGTATTAAGGACATGGTTCTGCGTAACGGCTATTCGGTGTATCCGCGTGAGATTGAGGACGTTCTCTATACCCATGAACAGGTGCAGTCGGTAGCTGTGTTGGGCGTGCCGGATGAGCGCGTGGGCGAGGAGGTTGTCGCCGTGGTGATGCCGCGTCCGGGTGCTGATGAGGGTGTGTTGCAGGCGGAGTTGAATGCGCTGGCGCGTACTCGTTTGGCGGCGTATAAGTATCCTCGCCGCTACGTGATGGTGGAGAGCATGCCGCTGGGACCGACCGGCAAGATTCTTAAGCGTGACTTGCGGGTTTTGATTCAGCGGGGCTAATTTTGGCAGACGGTTCTTAGCGCTAATCTGAGGACAACCGCGGGTGAAGGGGGTAGAATCTTGTAGGCGGCTTCTACCGCGTTATTGTTCCCGGGTAGTTTTTCCGGGGCTATCCCCTTCACGAAAGAGAGAGCATGAGCGTTCCCGCTTCTGAGGCTTCGCGAACCCCTATTGAGCAGTTGATTCCGACTGCTTGCGCTACGATTCCGAATTACCCGCATGAGGGTATCCTCTTTTACGATGTGACCACTCTCTTCGCTGATGCTGAGGTGTTCAAGGCGTGCATTGATGAGCTGGCTGCTCGTTTTGAGGGTCAGTTTGATGTGGTGGCTGGTGTTGAGGCTCGCGGTTTCTTGCTGGCTTCTGCGCTCGCGTACGCTACGGGCACTGGCATTATGACGGTTCGTAAGGCGGGTAAGCTTCCGCGTGAGACGTACCGTGAGGAGTATGCGCTGGAGTACGGTAGCGCCGCGATCGAGATTCACTGTAGTGATTTCGCGCCGGGCACCCGTGTTCTTCTGCTGGATGATCTGCTGGCGACTGGCGGTACTCTGGTGGCTGCCGCGAAGTTGGTGGAGCGCGCGAACCTGAAGGTTGCCGGCGTTGGTGCTCTTCTGGAGCTGGAGGGCCTGGGCGGTCGTGAGGCGCTGGACGGTTACCGTCTTGAGACGCTGAGCTTGGTCTCTGAGTACCCGCTGCCGTCGAAGTAGTTTTATAGAGTTTGAGGCGTACCGTCCTTTGGGCGTGTGCAGCTGATATTGATGAGGGGTGCCCCGCCGGTTGAGCCGGTGGGGCACTTTTCTGTGGGGGTAATATTTCGGCGCTACGGAGCCTGTCCTGTAAAATAGTGACCCGTATTTTTGGGTGCCTGTCGCACCCTGTCTTTGAGACACCATAGGTTTAAGGAGCTTACGTGTCATCTGAATCTTTGCCCCAGCAGTCTGCTGATTCTTCGGCGGCTGAGAAGCTGTTTGCTGAGCAGATGGCGGCGGAGCGTGAGTATGTTGCTCGCGTGTATGCTCGCCTGGATGAGCTCCGTGAGGAGACGGCTGAGAAGCTGGCTGCTGTGCGTAAGAATCAGGCGGTGGGCGGTCATCAGAACCGTTCGGAGCGTGACTCTTTTGCTACTCACTATGAAGATCGTTTGGCGCAGCTGAATGCTGTGGATTCTCGTCTGACCTTTGGTCGTTTGGATATGGACCGTGAGGGCACTGATGCGGTGCGCTATATCGGTCGTATTGGTATTACGGATAGCAATCAGCAGCGTCTGCTGATGGACTGGCGTGCCCCGGAGGCGGGTACGTTCTATCAGGCGACTGCTTTCCACCCCATGGGTGTGCGCCGCCGCCGTCACCTGATGCTTGAGGGCCGCACTGTCGTAAATATTGAGGATGAGGTCTTTGATACTCAGATGCTGCAGGATGAGGACACCCTCCACGGTGAGGGTGCTCTGCTGGCGGCGTTGAACAAGAAGCGTACCGGCCGCATGGGCGATATTGTGGCGACGATTCAGGCTGAGCAGGATGCGATTATCCGCTCGGAGCTGCCGGGTGTGCGTGTTGTGCAGGGTGGTCCGGGTACCGGTAAGACTGCTGTGGCGCTGCATCGTGCGGCGTACCTGCTGTACACGAACCGTGAGCGCCTGTCGAAGGCTGGCGTGCTGGTGGTGGGCCCGTCGAATTCGTTCATGTGGTATATCGAGCGTGTGCTTCCTTCGCTGGGTGAGACCGGCGTGGTGATGGCTTCGTTGGCGACCCTGTACCCGGGTCTGCGTGCTGTGCCTGAGAAGGACCGCGCGGTTGCCGCGTTGAAGGGCGATTTGCGCATGGTGAAGGTTATCAAGCGTGCGGTGGCGGATCGTCAGAAGGTGCCGGCTCAGGTTCAGCGTCTGAATGTTGAGGGTACTGATGTTGAGCTGACTCCGGAGATGGTTCGTTCGGCTCGTTCTCGTGCTCGTTCGACGGGCAAGCCGCATAATGAGGCTCGTGAGACGTTCGTGAAGATTCTGTTGAAGGAGCTGACTGCGAAGCTGGATGATCAGCTGAACCGTGCGGCGGGTCGTGTGGTGGAGCGTCCGTATCTGCAGGATGATGTGCGTGCCTCGATGGATGTGCGCCGTGCCTTGAATCTGGCGTGGATGCCGCTGTCGCCTGAGACTCTGTTGCGCTCGCTGTTTTCGAAGCCGCACTATCTGGAGTCTGCGACTCGTGAGCTGTCGAAGGCTGAGCGTGAGCTGTTGGCTCGCCCGGCGGATGCCCCTTTCACGGAGGCTGATGTTCCTCTGTTGGATGAGGCTGCTGAGCTTTTGGGTGATTTTTCGAAGGTGACCGGTGCGGCTGCTGCGGCTCGTGCTGCGGCGGAGCATCGCGCGAACCTTGAGAACGCTGCGAAGGCGCTGGAGAATGTTCACCAGTCGCTGGAGGATATTGGCGCTGATGGCGTGATTACTCCTGAGCAGATTGCGATGATGAATGAGGTTCGTGGCGAGCGTATGACTGCTGCGGCTGCGGCGTCGGCTGATCGTACGTGGGCGTATGGCCATATTGTGGTGGATGAGGCTCAGGAGCTCTCGCCCATGCAGTGGCGTCTGCTGATGCGTCGTTGCCCGATGAAGTCGTTCACGATTGTGGGCGATATTGCTCAGGCTTCTTCTGCTGCGGCTGCTTCCTCGTGGTCGCAGGCGTTGGAGCCGTTTGTGGGTGAGCGCTTCACTCTGGAGGAGCTGACGATTAATTACCGTACTCCGGCGCAGATTGCTGAGGCGGCGGTGTCGGTTGCGCAGGCTGCTGGCTATGAGGTGTCTGCGCCTCGTGCGGTGCGTGAGGGCCAGTGGCCTCCGCAGGTGCATGAGGTTGCCGCCGAGTCTGTTGTGGAGCAGACCGTGTCCGTGGTCAGTGAGGAGGTCGCTCATTCGGGTGGTGCTCTGATTGGTGTGGTGTGCCCGCCGAGCCTGTATGTTCAGACGGCTCAGGCTGTGGCTCGTGCTCATGCTGATCGTACGGGTACCGCGCAGACTGCGTTGGAGAATCAGGTGCTGGTTCTGACTCCGTGGGAAGCGAAGGGCCTGGAGTTTGATGTTGTGGTGATTGTTGAGCCGCAGCAGCTGATCGATGATGCTGGTGGTGCTGTGGGCGACTTGTACGTGTCGATGACTCGTCCGACTCAGCGCCTGCACATGGTGGGTTCGCGGATGCCCGCGGGCCTGTAGCCTTCATAACTCTGTAGCCTCTTTCTGTTATTTCTTTGGGCTGGTGCCGCACCGGTTTGGGCGCTCGCTTGGGTTTTTCTGAGCGTTTGGGCTGGTGCGGTGCTAGGCTTGTTACATATTTTGTTCGAGCGCCTTCGGGCGTTGTTACCTTGTGAATGGGAGAAGCATGTCTGCCGAGATCCTCAACGCGCAGCATAA
>ERZ1674243.84-NODE-84-length-23422-cov-17.943596_pt1 | contig 23422 bp, 22 predicted proteins | sample MGYA00581201_ERZ1674243 | MGnify/ENA primary metagenome ERZ1674243 (study PRJEB41354, sample SAMEA4873342) | human saliva metagenome | biome: human-associated habitat [ENVO:00009003]; feature: mouth environment [ENVO:08000002]; material: saliva material... | reverse complement strand
AAATGCTAGGGTAGAAAGATGCCCACGCAGAAGAACCCGCAGAACCGAGTAGAAGTAGCCCCGCCCGCCCCGCCCGCCGAACCCAACGCTACTGAGTACAGCGCCATCGACAGCACGCACCGCGTCGTGAACGTGTGCGCCGTGGCAATCCGCAACCGGGACGGGCTCGTACTCACCGTGCGCAAACGGGGCAGTGACGGGTTCATGATGCCCGGCGGCAAACCCGAACCGGGGGAGACCCCGCTGCAGACTGCCTGCCGCGAAGTGAGCGAAGAAATCGGGCTCACCCCCGACCCCGACCGGATGCACCATCTCGGACTGCTAGAGGCCGCCGCACTGAACGAGGCAGGCTTTACGGTGCGCGCCGAAACCTTCGAATACGCACCCACCGACGAACAACACGAGCTATTGGCTTCTCTGGTGCCGCAGGCAGAAATCGCTGAGCTGCGCTGGGTCAACCCTGCCATGAGCAGCCCCTCCGATTCTGCATTGCAGGCACCCCTGAATACCGAGCAGATTTTCCCGCTACTGGCGCGCACCCCGCTACCGTAACCGCCGAGCCCAACGTGCCCCTGAACTGGCGGGCGCACACATGAGGTACACAGGTGCATCCGGTACCCTCAACACAGAAACATCTATCGTGGGTAGAACGCATAGAGGCGCTCCACCCCGGAAACCCTCATACACCCCAAGGAGAACCATGAAGAAGACTGACTACAACCTTGCCGTCTACTGCGGTGCACGCTCCGGCAACGACCCGCTCTTCACCACCCGCGCCCAGGAACTCGGCACTCTCTGCGCCCAGAACAATATTGGCGTGGTGTACGGTGGCGGCCGCACCGGCCTCATGGGCACCGTCGCGGGCGCAACCCTGGACGCCGGCGGCGTGGTCTACGGCGTGGTCACCCACAAGCTGGTCGGACTGGAGGGCGTGTACCCCGGTCAGACCACCCTCGACATTGTGGACACCATGCACCAGCGCAAAATCGCCATGATTGAGAAAGCCGACGCATTCGTTGCCATGCCCGGCGGCCCCGGCACCCTCGAAGAGTTCTTTGAAGTTTTCAGCTGGCAGTTCCTCGACATTCACTCCAAGCCGGTTGCCCTGCTGAACGTCAACGGCTACTGGGACAAGCTCATCGACGCCATGCACTACATGGCGTCCACCGGTCTGCTCAACGAACGCTACCTGGACGAGCTCATCATCGCCACCACCCCCGAAGAGCTGCTGGAGGCGCTCGCCAAGGACCTGGAGCGCCGCGCCGCCGAAAAGAATGCCGCTGAATAAAACCAATACTGCATAAAACCAACGCAGAAAACGAGATTGACTATGGCAACCACCCCCACTCAGGCACGCACCCTGCTGCTGACCTTCTTCGGCCCGTTCCCCGGCGTACCCGTGAACCCCACCGTAGCGCTCGCCGAAGGCGCCCAGCGTCTGCTGAGCCAGATGCGCCCGGATTTGAACGTCATCACCCGCGAGCTGCCCGTCAGCTACGACGGATCCAGCGCCGCCCTGCGCGCTGCCCTGCAGGAGGTGCAGCCCGACGCGCTCATCAGCCTGGGCGTGGCGGTCGGCCGCGATGTGGTGAGCCTCGAGCAGGTCGCCATCAATCTGGACTCCGCGGGTATTGAAGATAACGACGGCGACCAGCGCTGCGATGAGCCGATTGCTCCGGGTGGTCAGGAGGCGTACTTCTCCTCCCTGCCGGTGCGCGCCAGCTACGAGCGCCTGCGCGCGGCGGGGGAGCCGGTCGAGATTTCGTACACAGCCGGAACCTACGTGTGCAACCACGTGTTCTACGAGGGCCAGCGCATCAGCCGTGAACTGGGCCTGAGCATCCCCGCCGGATTCGTGCACGTGCCTGCAACCTGCGCCGATGGCAAAGAGGCCACCGAAGGCACCGGCATGACCGCCCACCGTGACGCCGGTGGCGTGGTGCGTGACGAGCAGGGCATCCCGCAGCTGCCCGAATCCACCGTGGTGCGCATTATTGCTGAGGTCGCCTCCGATACCCTGCCCGCCGTGAACTAGCAGCACGGTATAGAGCAAAAACCCATATAACAAAACCGCCGGATAGCCTCCCTAACTGGGAGCCTATCCGGCGGTTTGTGCATCCTATACCCGCAGGTCATAAAACCCTCGGGGCTATGTTTGAGCTACTACTTGGTGCGGTTCTTCAGGTAGTAATCAATCAGCGAAGCGGTCGAAGAATCCTGACGAGCCAGAACCTCACGGTCACCCTCAATAGCGGGAACCAGGTCCAGTGCCAGCTTCTTACCGAGCTCAACGCCCCACTGGTCGAAGGAGTCAATGCCCCAAACAACACCCTGAACGAAGGTGATGTGCTCGTACAGGGCAATCAGGGAGCCCAGAACGCGCGGGGTCAGGCGCGGCGCCATGATGGAGGTGGAGGGGCGGTTACCGCTGAAGATACGTGCGTTGACCACGTGCTCTGCGGTGCCCTCTGCGCGAACCTCTTCCTCAGTCTTGCCGAACGCCAGAGCCTGAGACTGTGCGAAGAAGTTAGCCAGGAACAGCTCGTGAACGTCCTGCTCGCCGTCCTTGGTCGGGTGGACCGGGTTGGCGAAGGCCAGGAAGTCCGCGGGAATCAGGCGGGTGCCCTGGTGAATCAGCTGGTAGAAGGCGTGCTGGCCGTTGGTGCCGGGCTCGCCCCAGAACACTTCACCGGTTGCGTAGTTGACGAAGGAACCGTCGGCGCGCACGGACTTGCCGTTGGACTCCATGGTCAGCTGCTGCAGGTATGCGGGGAAGCGGTGCAGGTACTGGTCGTAGGGCAGAACCGCGTGGGTCTCAGCACCGAGGAAGTTCACGTTCCAGATGTTCAGCAGACCCATCAGAACGGGGACGTTCTTCTCGAAGGGAGCGGTGCGGAAGTGCTCATCCATAGCGTGGAAGCCGGCGAGGAAGTCAGCGAAGACCTTCGGGCCCAGCACGATAGCCAGGGAGGTACCGATAGCGGAGTCTACGGAGTAGCGGCCGCCAACCCAGTCCCAGAAGCCGAAAGCGTTCTCGGGGTCAATGCCGAATGCTGCAACCTTGTCGAGCGCGGTGGAGACAGCCACGAAGTGCTTTGCCACGGCCTCGGATGCTTCCTTACCTTCCAGAGCGCCAGCCTCTGCCAGTGCGGACAGCAGCCACTCGCGTGCCACGCGGGCGTTGGTCAGGGTCTCCAGGGTACCGAAGGTCTTGGATGCGACGATGAACAGGGTGGTCTCGGGGTCCAGGTCGGAGACCTTCTCGGCCACGTCGGTCGGGTCAATGTTGGAGATGAAGCGGGCGGTGATGCCTGCATCGGCGTAGGGCTTGAGAGCCTCGTACACCATGACCGGGCCCAGGTCGGAACCACCGATACCGATGTTCACGACGGTCTCGATGCGCTTGCCGGTGATGCCGGTCCACTCGCCGTTGCGCACGCGATCGGCGAAGGCGTAAATCTTCTTCAGTACGGCGTGCACGTCTGCGTCTACGTCCTGGTCGTCGACGGTCAGGGCGGGGGTGTAACCCTCGGGGCGGCGCAGGGCGGTGTGCAGCACGGCGCGGTTCTCGGTGACGTTAATGTGCTCACCGGAGAACATAGCCTCGCGAGCCTGCTCCAGCTTGACCTCTTCGGCGAGCTTGAGCAGCAGCTCAACGGTCTCGGAGGTAATCAGGTTCTTGGAAAGGTCAACGTGCAGCTCGTCAGCGGTGAAGCTGAACTTCTCGGCACGGGCGGGGTCAGCGGCAAACCATTCGCGCAGGTTCGGGGTGAGGGATTTGTGATGAGCGGACAGAGCCGACCATGCAGAAGTAGTCGTGGGGTCAATAGAAGTAGTCATACTTCCATTCTCTTATTTTCGGGGGTCTCTGTCACCTCTTTCGAAGGTGATATGGAACGATACGGCGAAAAAATCGAAACCTGGCACGTCATTGTGGGCCTTGCAGTATCAAGATGTAGAGTAAACCCCATGACTTCTTCATCTGAACACACTCCCGCTGATACTCATACACCGCGCTACCTGCTCCTTTCTCGCGAAGGGGAAACCCTTCTCAACGCTGACGGAACCGTGCACTACCTGACCGGTAACGATGCTGCCGAGCCGCTGCCTGAGGAAGCTATCCTGGCGCGCAGCATAATCCGCCCCGCCGCCTACGGTGCTGACGCCCAGAAGAATAGTGGTGCGGAGGTGCACGTGCTCTACTGTGAGGATGAAACCCTCGCGCAGATCGCCGCTGACCTGAATAATCCTCGGGTGCGCGCCTCCAGCAGTGGCTTCTGGTACTACCCGGTCCACGAGGACCCGGAAGGCCGCGCCCACTACGCAACCGCCCTTGCACGCCGCGACTACCTCATCGACATGAGCTACTCCGCCTACAGCGGCGAAGAGGCGCCCCTCGGCTCCAAGGGAATCCGCCGCACCGCCTCGGGCGAAATGGTGTTCCCCCGTATCGAACCCGCCGTCATGGCGCTGGTGACCAGCCGTGACGGCGAGCGCGTACTGCTGGCAAACAACCGCCAGTGGCACCCCAACCGTTTTGCGCTCATCGCCGGATTCGTTGACCCCGGCGAAAACCTCGAAGAGGCAATCGCCCGCGAAGTCTACGAAGAAACCGGCCTGCACGCCCTCAGCACCGAGTACCGTATGAGCGATGTGTGGCCTTTCCCGCGTTCGCTCATGATTTGCTACCGGGTGCGCGTGGATGAGAACGAAACCATCATCCACCACGACGGTGAGATTCGTGCCGCACGCTGGTTCACCGCCGCTGAGCTGCGTGAGGCGATTGCTATTTCGGAGGAACGTGGCAACAGTGACGAGGATGACCCCGCCAAGCTGGAGCTGCCCGGCACGAACGCCGTCGCTCGCCGCATGATTGATGAGTGGCTCGCAGAAAAGCCCTAGTGATACACTGGTAGCTAAGCCCAACGGAGGGGGGTCCGTTTTGGCGTGCCCGGAAACGTTCTCATCGCAGAGCGGGTCCATCGGCAAACACCCAAACCGGCAACGACCACCAGATACCTATCTGTGGGTACTGCCCTGTGACCCCCTGCGCTGTCTAGAGCGCACCCGTTGGCAAGACTATCCCCTAGATTTAAGCGAGAAACTTAACGCATGTCTGAAAACACCGCTTCGCGCCCCGACCTTCGCAATGTGGCTATCGTGGCACACGTTGACCACGGCAAGACCACCATCGTCGACGCGATGCTGCAGCAGACCCACGCCTTCTCTGCCCACGCAGATGTTGAAGACCGAGTCATGGACTCCGGCGACCTCGAAAAGGAAAAGGGCATCACCATTCTGGCGAAGAACACCACCGTGTTCTACAACGGCCCTTCCGCCAACGGTGAGACCATCACCATTAACGTTATTGACACCCCCGGCCACGCCGACTTCGGTGGCGAGGTGGAGCGCGGCCTGTCCATGGTTGACGGCGTTGTGCTGCTCGTGGACGCATCCGAAGGTCCGCTGCCCCAGACCCGCTTCGTGCTGCGTAAGGCACTGGCTGCTAAGCTGCCCGTGATCCTCGTGGTGAACAAGGTGGACCGCCCCGACTCCCGTATCGACGAGGTCGTTGGCGAGTCCATGGACCTGCTGCTCGGCCTGGCATCTGACCTGGCGGACGAGGTTCCTGACCTGGACCTGGACGCTGTGCTGAACGTTCCGGTGGTGTACGCATCCGGTAAGGCTGGCGCTGCATCCCTGAACCAGCCCGCAGACGGCCAGCTGCCCGACAACGACGACCTTGAGCCGCTGTTCAAGACCATCATCGAGCACGTGCCCGCCCCCACCTACGATCCCAACGAGGTTCTGCAGGCACACGTGACCAACCTGGACTCCTCCCCGTTCCTGGGTCGTCTGGCACTGGTCCGTATCTTCAACGGCACCCTGAAGAAGGGTCAGACCGTTGCGTGGGCACGTCACGACGGTGAAATCAAGAACGTCCGCATCTCCGAGCTGCTGGCGACTAAGGCTCTCGAGCGCGTTCCCGCAGAGTCCGCTGGTCCCGGCGAGATTGTCGCAGTGGCTGGTATCGAGGACATCACCATTGGTGAAACCCTCACCGACGCTGAGAACCCCAAGCCCCTGCCGCTGATTAAGGTGGACGATCCCGCGATCTCCATGACCATCGGTATTAACACCTCCCCGCTGGCTGGCCGAGTCAAGGGCGCAAAGGTCACCGCACGTCAGGTGAAGGACCGCCTGGACCGCGAGCTGATTGGTAACGTGTCCATCAAGGTTCTGCCCACCCAGCGTCCGGACGCGTGGGAAGTTCAGGGTCGTGGCGAGCTCGCCCTGGCTATCCTCGTGGAGCAGATGCGCCGCGAAGGCTTCGAGCTGACCGTGGGTAAGCCCCAGGTGGTTACCAAGACCATCGACGGCAAGGTCTACGAGCCCATGGAGCACATGATCATTGACGTGCCCGAGGAGTACCTGGGCGCTGTCACCCAGCTGATGGCTGCACGTAAGGGCCGCATGGAGAACATGGCGAACCACGGTACCGGTTGGGTCCGTATGGAGTTCGCTGTTCCCGCACGTGGTCTGATTGGTTTCCGTACCCAGTTCCTGACTGAGACCCGCGGTGCCGGTATTTCTTCCTCCTACTCGATTGAGCACGAGCCGTGGGCTGGCGACATTGAGTACCGCACCAACGGTTCGCTGATTGCTGACCGTGCCGGCGTGGTGACCCCCTACGCGATGATCAACCTGCAGGAGCGTGGCACCTTCTTCGTGGAGCCCACCTCCGAGGTGTACGAGGGCATGATCGTTGGTATGAACTCCCGTGCAGACGACATGGAAGTTAACATCACCAAGGAAAAGAAGCTGACCAACATGCGTTCTTCGACCGCGGACAACTTCGAAAACCTGACCCCGCCGAAGAAGCTGACCCTGGAAGAGTGCCTGGAGTTCGCTCGTGAAGACGAGTGCGTTGAGGTGACCCCCGAGGCGATTCGTATCCGCAAGGTTATCCTGGACTCCAACGAGCGTGTCCGCGAGTTCCGCCGCCGCGCCCGTGCGAACGACTAATACTGCCGAAGTTACTTCCTAGTGGTTGTAACTGTCGCATAGAGCCGCCGCTACCTTCTGTATGGAAGGTGGCGGCGGTTCTGTTTAACCCTCGAACGCCTTCGGAAAATATCGGCGGGGGAGAGGTATGGGGGCGGAATTGTGCTTCTGCGCGCTGCCTAAAACCGCCTCCGAAAAGCCCGAACACCCCGCGCTGTGCATGCGAGTGTGTAAGATAAAATAATGCGCCTGCACGGTGGTGGCACCCGTCAGCTACTCAACGTCTGCTACTCAACGATGTAAATTGCCGGCGCGCTTTGACCGTCTAAGAAACCCAACCCTGCGTATGAGAGGGAAAGCCTGTGTCTGAAACCGAGAACACTCAGCCTGATTCTGCGACCCCTAGCTATCCCACGCAGGGTGAGCGCATCGCCCCCGGATCGCGCCGTGACCTGCTGCCGAATAACTACGATGCGAAGAAGGCACGCATCCTGTTTGTGCATGCACACCCGGACGACGAAACCTCCTCGACCGGCGCAACCATGGCGTACTATGCGCAGAAGGGCGCGGAGGTGTACCTGCTGACCGCTACCCGCGGTGAACTAGGTGAGGTCATCCCCGAGGAGCTACACCACCTGGAGGTCGGTAAGCCCGGCTGCCGTGATAACGGTGAGGCGCTGGGTGAGTATCGCACCGGTGAGCTTGCCGGCGCTATTAAGGCACTCGGCGTGAAGAAGCAATTCTTCCTGGGTCAGGAACCCGCCGTCGCTGAGGGCGCGCTGCCCCTGTACCGTGACTCCGGCATGGCGTGGGGCCCGGAGGGTAAGCCCGTCGCCAACCCGGTGGCGGCGGAGGACTCGTTGACCGCGCAGCCGCTGGAACCGCAGGCTCAGGCGCTGGTTGCCGCTATCCGCGCCCTCACCCCGGATGTTCTGGTCACCTACGATTCGGACGGCGGCTACGGCCACCCCGACCACGTGCGCGTGTACGAGATTGTGCACCGTGCCCTGCAGATTCTTGAAGATGACGAGGACCGCCCGATTCTTACCTGGGGTATTGAGGGTGAGTTCGACGCGGCTGATCAGCGCCTGCAGGCTGCTATTTACGGTGACGGCACCGCCAAGCGCAAGGCAATGGAGGCGCACCGCACCCAGATTACGGTGGTGGACGAGAAGACTTTTGAGTACTCGAATAAGGTGCCGCAGAAGATTTCTGCCGTGGAGACTTTCCGTGTGCTTGACGGTGACCCGACCGCGACCGTGCACCCGAAGCCGCAGGAGGCTGGTCTGGTGGCGGGCGTTCTGACCGGCTCGATTCTGGGTATTTTTGCCGGCATTGCCGGGTCGATCTACCACGCTTGGGTCGTTTATGCGGGTGATACCGCCCTGCCCCTCGGCTTGCTGGTGGCGTACCTGACGGTTTTCTTTACCGCCCTGTGGTGCGCCCTGTCGTTGCGTCGCGGCTACGCGGCGGCGGTCGTGGCTGTTGCAGTGTTCGTGACCGTGTACGTGCTCGGTTACGGTCGCCCCGATTCGCCGTTCGTGCTGGTGAACCCGGGCCATTCGGCGATTGGTTTCTACGGTGCCCTGTGGTGGTTCGGCGCCCCTGTCGCGGCGATGCTGGGCATGCTCGTGTACACGCGCGCTCGCGTGAAGGACGCGCAGTATTTCTCGCCGCGTGCGGCGCATCAGCGTGCGCGTGCTAAGAAGTAGCCTGAAGGTTATCGCTACGTCATAACGTGGGGGAGGGGCGTTCCGGTTAGCCGGGACGCCCCTCCTGCTGTTTTTGGGCGCTGCACCGCTGCTGTCTTCTGCACCCGCCGGATAGAGGCTCAGGTAGAGGACAATAGGGAAGAAAATTTATGCGTTATTCGGTGAATTTAGCGGAGGTGGAAATAATGGCAACTTCATCAAAAAATTCATGTGACGAAGATTTCATTTTTGGCTTAATCTATTTTTAAAAGTCAGCCGACTAGTCGTAATGCAAATAAATACCAGGTCAGCCTAGCCTAAAAAATACCCCCACAAACCCAATGACCCACTGTCTGATACACCACGAAAATACTGTTAAACAGTCAGCGCGCGATAGACTATACACAGACTTCCCCGCCGGGTACCAACCACTCGGCGGTTTACTCTGTAGATTCTGCCCTGCAGCAGACGACCCGCAGAACGGCGGGCACGGGGCGAACAGCTTCTAGAAAGGCACACCAATGACCTACGTAATCGCGCTTCCCTGCGTGGATGTCAAAGACCGCGCATGCGTTGAAGAATGCCCCGTCGACTGCATCTACGAAGGCGAACGCACCCTGTACATCCACCCCGATGAGTGCGTGGACTGCGGCGCCTGCGAGCCCGTCTGCCCCGTAGAAGCAATCTACTACGAAGACGACGTCCCCGAAGAGTGGAGCGAATACGTCAGCGCCAACGCAGACTTCTTCGACGACCTGGGTTCCCCCGGTGGCGCAGCAAAGCTCGGCCCCACCGGCAAGGACGTGCCCTTCATCGCGGCACTGCCCCCTCGTGGCGAGTAATCCCTGCGGCGAGTAATAACGACAACCGCATAGACTGACCGCACCCGCTAACGGGTGCCAAGAGCCTCCATCTAGCACCCGGTGCCCACGCACCGTCTAGGCGCTGGAATGGAGGCTCTTGCTGTAGGCACGCCAGCGCCCGGACGCTAGACTAAAATGACGAAAACTATTCCCAAGCAACCAGGTGACACAATGACTTACGGCCTGAACCTGCCCGAATACCCCTGGGAGGCGCTCGCCCCCTACCGCGCAACCGCGGCCGCCCACCCGGACGGTCCGGTGGACCTGTCCATCGGCACCCCGGTCGACCCGACCCCGCAGAACATTCGCGAGGCGCTGGCTGCTGCCTCTGACGCTCCCGGCTACCCGACCACCCACGGCACCCTCGCCCTGCGTGAGGCTATTGCTGAGTGGTTTGCGCGCCGCCGCGGCGTGACCGGTCTGAGCCCGGACGCGATCATGCCCACGGTCGGCTCGAAGGAGCTCGTGGCGTGGCTGCCGTTCCTGCTGGGTCTGGGCCCGGGCGATGTGGTCGTGTACCCGCGCGTTGCGTACCCCACCTACGATATGGGTGCCCGCTTCGCCCGCGCCGAGTCCGTGCCCGCTGACAGCCTGGATGAGCTGGACGCTGACACCCGCAGCCGTGTGAAGCTGATTTGGGTGAACTCCCCGGCGAACCCGAACGGTGTGGTGCGTACCGTGGAGCAGCTGCGTGAGATTGTGGCGCAGGCGCGTGAAATCGGTGCCGTGGTGGCATCTGACGAATGCTATGCGGAGCTCGGTTGGGGTGCTTGGGATGAGGTGCGCGGCGGTCAGCCGGTGCCGTCTATCCTGGATCCGCGCGTGTGCGATGGCGACTTCACCGGCCTGTTTGCGGTGTACTCGCTGTCGAAGCAGTCGAACCTCGCCGGTTACCGCGCCGCGTTCATCGCCGGTGCCCCCGAGCTGATGCCGAACCTGATTAATAGCCGTAAGCACGCCGGCATGATTGTGCCCGCCCCCGTGCAGGCTGCCATGATGGTGGCGCTGGCTGATGAGGCACACGTGGAGGCTCAGAAGGACCTGTACCGTGCCCGCCGCGAGGTGCTGGAGGAGGCGATTACCGCCGCCGGTGGCCGCATTGAGGACTCTGAGGCTGGCCTGTACCTGTGGACCACTTTCGGCGAGTCCACCTGGGATTCGATTGGTCGCCTGGCGGAGCTGGGGATTATTGCTGGCCCCGGCGTGTTCTACGGCGAGGACGGCGAAGGCTACGTGCGTATCGCCCTGACCGCTTCTGATGAGGCGGTGGCGAAGGCTGCTGAGCGTCTGAAGGCATCTGCATCTAAGTAGTCCCGACAGGTCTAACTAGCCTGCATGGCAGAAAGCCCCCGCGCCCTCCCACTAGGGAGGAAACGCGGGGGCTTTGCTGTATCCGCTGATTGCCGTTGGCTGAGGAGCCCGAACGAGAAGGGCTACTTGCGGCCGCCGGGCAGAACGAACATCTGAACGGTCGGCGGGTTCGGGTTATCCAACTCGCCGGGAATCAGCTCGCGGGTCACCTTAGCGGAGGTGCGCGATGCCAGGCGGTCGGTAATGCCGGTTGCCACAGCCGTCAGGATGAAGTTCACAATCACGAACAGCGCCGCTGCCAGAAGCAGGGTCTGCAGCACGTTACCGTCACCGGAGCCGATGCGGCGCGCCGAAGCGAGCAGCTCGGGGTAGGAGATGATGTAACCGAGGGCGGTGTCCTTCAGAATCACAACGAACTGGCTGAGCATCGAGGGCATCATCGCGGTGAACGCCTGCGGAATCAGAATCTGAATCAGAGTCTGGCTGGGGGTCAGACCGATTGCCAGACCCGCCTCACCCTGACCGCGCGGAAGCTGCTTCACACCCGAACGCAACAGCTCAGCAATCACCGAGCCGTTGTACAGGGTCAGGCCAATCACCACGGCGATGAAGGGCAGCTGAGCCGGCGGAAGGCCGCTGTACTTGCCCAGGAACAGCCAGAAGAAGATCATCATGATCAGCACGGGCACGGCGCGGAAGAACTCCACGACCACGGTACCAATCCAACGGAATACACGGTACTGAGACAGTCGAGCAATACCGAAGAGCAGACCGAACGCGATGGAGGTGACCACCGAAATCGCTGCCGCCGACAGGGTTGAGGCGAGGCCCGGCAGGTAGTAGGAAGTCCAGGCACGGGCGGTGAACAGATCAGTCCACTTCTCCGGCTCCAGCTGGCCCTTCTCACCCATCACGGTCAGCACGTACACCGCGAAAATCGCGAAGACGATGAGTGCCGCAATGTTGAAGATGCGGGTGCGGCGCTGAGCAATGGGGCCCGGCTCATCGAAAAGCACCGAAGAAGCGGCGCGGGTTTCATTACTGATAAAGGGGTTTTTCATCGCTTCACCGCCAGCTTACGAGAGGACCAGGTGGTCAGGACACCAATGGGAACAACAATAATCACGAAGCCCATTGCGAAGATCATGAAGATGGCAAGCACCATGTTCGCGTCGAACTCAATCATGGACTTCATCATGCCGGAAGCCTCAGCCACCGACGCCACGGAAGCCACGGTCGTGTTCTTCGCCAGAGCAATCAGGGTGTTACCGAGCGGGGTGATGGAACCGCGCAGAGCCTGCGGGAAAATCACCAGGCGGGCGGTGTCGAAGAAGCCCAGACCGATAGCGCGTGCTGCCTCAGCCTGCCCCTTCGGCACGGTGTTCACACCCGAACGAATCGCCTCGCAGATGAACGCCGCGTGGTAAATCGACAGCACAATCACCGCGTACACGAAGAAGTTCGTGTCAAAATCGTGCGAGAAGGAGAGCTGGAACTGAGTCCACACACCCAGAATCGCCAGGGTCATCAGAATAGTCAGCGGAGTGTTACGCACCAGGTGCACGTAGGCGGTACCCACCCAGCGCAGGGACGGAACGGGGCTGATGCGCATGAGCGCCAGCACGGTACCGATGACGAAGGAGCCAATAGCCGCCCAGAAGGTCAGCTCAATATTGGTCATGAAGGCGCCGAGCACATCGTACTTTGCCAGGAGGGCGCCGAGTTGGTCAAAGAATGACATTCGTGAACCTCTCTAGAGACTAGGCGCAGGAAGCGCTCGGGGACGGCGGGTTCTTTTCGGTGTTGTAGTGGTAGCCGGTACCTTCGGTGTACTTGGTGACCAGCCTCTCCCAGGTGCCGTCGGCGACCATCTCGTTGATTGCCTTGTTCACGGCCTCGCACTTGTCGGTGCCCTTGGGCAGACCCACACCGTAGCGTTCAGTGGTGAACGGTGCACCAACCACCTTCAGCTTGCCCTTGTTCGCCTTGGTGGCTGCCAGACCGGCGAGGATGATGTCGTCGGTGGTGACGGCGTCCACCACGCCGCCGTTGAGGGCGACCACGCAGTCGGAGTAGCTATTCTGCTTGACCAGGTTCACGTTCTTGGCGAACTTGTCCTGCACCTTCTGGGCGCTGGTGGAGCCGGTGACGGAGCAGAGGTTCTTGCCGTTGAGGTCGTCCGGGCCGTGAATATCGGTGTTATCGGCACGCACGAGCAGGTCCTGACCCGCGGTGTAGTAGGGGCCGGCGAAGTCCACGGTCTTCTTACGGCTATCAGAGATGGAGTAGGTCGCAAAGATCATGTCCACCTGGCCGTTGTTGAGCATGTTCTCACGGTTGGCACTGGGGGACTCGACGAACTCAATCTGGTCTTCGGAGTAGCCGAGCTTACCGGCGATGTAGCGTGCTACGTCCACATCGAAGCCGGTGTACTGGCTGCCATCCTGGTAACCGAGGCCGGGCTGATCGAACTTGATGCCGATGCGAATCTTGTGGTCGTTGTTTGCGCTGGAGCAACCGGCGAGGGTGCCGGTGAGGGCGAGGGATGCTGCCGCGGCGAGCGCTGCCAGCTTGCGTGAATATTTTTTCATTTCACCCTCCGGATTAGTGGTCGATGATCTTGGACAGGAAGTCCTTGGCGCGGTCGCTCTTCGGGTTGGTGAAGAACTCGTCCGGGTGGGCTTCCTCGACGATTTCGCCGTCGGCCAGGAACACGATGCGGTCGGCGGCCTTGCGGGCGAAGCCCATCTCGTGGGTCACCACGATCATGGTCATGCCTTCCTTCGCGAGGGAGACCATGGTGTCGAGCACCTCGTTGACCATTTCGGGGTCGAGCGCGCTGGTGGGCTCGTCGAAGAGCATGACCTTGGGCTTCATGGCGAGGGCGCGGGCGATGGCGACGCGCTGCTGCTGGCCACCGGAAAGCTGGGCGGGCATCTTGTTCGCCTGGGAATCCACGCCGACCTTTGCGAGCAGCTTCATGGCCTCCGCTTCTGCCTCCGACTTGGAGATTTTGCGGATGCGGCGGGGGCCGAGGGTCACGTTATCGAGGATGTTCTTGTGCGCGAAGAGGTTGTACGACTGGAAAACCATGCCGACCTCTGCGCGGAGCTTGGCGAGGGCGCGGCCCTCCTTGGGCAGTTCCTGCCCGTCAATCTTGATGGAACCGCTGGAGATGGTTTCGAGGCGGTTGATGGTTCGGCAGAGGGTCGATTTGCCGGAACCCGACGGGCCGAGGAGGATGATGACTTCGCCCTTGCCCACGGAAAGGTTGATGTTCTTCAGAACGTGATTAGTGCCGTAGTACTTGTTGACGTCGGTAATCTCTACGAGATTTTTCTGTGCTGCGGGAGCTGCCTGTGCGGACATCACTAACCTTTCATGTGAGATGTATCTATGATGCGGGTTACAAAAATGGTGTGTTTTCAGTTTACATGCGCCATGTAACACGCGTGTAAATTATTCGTTTCCCTATTGAAACACTGTGAATTTTTAAGGGGTAGTGCATAGTTATAGTATTTTTGACGTAAAAATACGGGTCAAAAGCACCTCTTCTGCGTAAAAGGCCCTGACTAGGAGTAACACCGCAAATACTCGGCATGCTCCCGGGAGGTGCCAACCGCCTCCGGTGTGTAACTCGCCTGCCGGCAAAAATTTCAAAAAAGCGCGCAAAAATGCCCGATAGGTGATATAACACCTATCGGGCACTCTTCAACACCCCTCACAAGGGGCTAAAACAGCTTAGGCTTCGTAACCGTTGGGGTTGTTCTTCTGCCAGTTCCAGTGGTCGCGAACCATGGTCTTGATGTCGCGGCTAGCGCTCCAACCCAGATCCGCCAGAGCAGAGGAAGGATCAGCGTAAGAGACCGCAACGTCACCGGGGCGACGATCCACAATCTTGTACGGCAGCTCCTTACCGCACGCCTCCTCGAACGCGTGCAGAACCTGTAGAACCGAGTAGCCGTTACCGGTACCCAGGTTCCAGGTGTGCAGACCGCCGTGCTGGGTAATGTAATCCAGTGCCTTCAGGTGACCGTCAGCCAGGTCAACCACGTGGATGTAGTCGCGCACACCGGTACCGTCAACGGTCGGGTAGTCGTTACCGAAGACGTTCAGGTGCTCGCGGCGACCCACAGCAACCTGCGCGATGAAGGGCACCAGGTTGTTCGGGATGCCCGCCGGGTCCTCACCGATACGGCCGGACTCGTGCGCACCAACGGGGTTGAAGTAACGCAGCAGAGCAATGTTCCACTTGGAGTCGGAAGCAGCCAGGTCGACCAGCATGTCCTCAATGTGCTCCTTGGTGCGGCCGTAGCAGGACTGCGCATCCATGTTCATCTTCTCGATCAGAGGCATGGACTCGGGCTCACCGTACACGGTAGCGGAGGAGGAGAACACGATGGAGTGGCAGTCAGCCTCGTCCATTGCGTACAGCAGGTTCAGGGTGCCAGCCACGTTGGTCTGGTAGTACCACAGCGGCTTCTCTGCGGACTCGCCCACAGCCTTCAGGCCCGCAAAGTGAATCACAGCGTCGGGGCGAACCTGCTTGAAGAGAGCCTTCATACCTTCGAGGTCGAGCAGGTCAACCTTGTGGAACTCGGGGGCGCGGCCAGCGAGTTCAGCGACGCGCTTGAGGGACTCCTCGGAAGAGTTCGCGAGGTTATCCATGACGACGACGTCGTGGCCTGCCTTGAGCAGTTCAAGTACAGTGTGGGAGCCGATGTAGCCGGCGCCGCCGGTAACGAGTACCTTCATGATGTCCTTTCGGGCTTTATATATCCGGAAAAAGTGCTCCGGATGGGGGACAAAAGCTGTTGAGCTGTATCTAATGGTACAGCTGTGCATGGGGTGTAAGTACTGCGGGACACTGTGCGCTTGTGCACTCTGGTGTGAGCATGTGGGAAGCGTTCTTTAGGTGTGTCGCCACTCGCCCCCACCTCGCTGTATAGCTTGCGTCTAATCCCACCAGAAATACCACTGGCGGCTCTGGTGAATAAACTCCGTCAGCTGCTCAAAATCCTCAAACACCTGGAACGGAAGATCGGAACAGAATGCGAATTGCTCGACCGCCACCTTCTTCGCCTCGACCGGGTCTGCTACGGGGCGTTCCACCAGAAACTCCAGGCAGTCAGCACCGTCAAGAGCCGCCGGGATGGCACCGTACTTTTCACGCCAATAGTGGGTGAATGCCAGCTGCGTTTGAGCGTCCGGGCAGTCATTCCAGCCGCCGAAGGGCAGGTACGCGGGAATATCGGCGGGGTCATCGGTCGGAATCTGTAGCAGGAGCATCTCGCCTTTCTCTTCTTCATCCAGGAGCTCATAGCAGAGTAGGGCGGAAAGAGTCGGGGCGTCATCTTCGGGCTCCTCATCGGGCAGAAAATCGGAGCTCATAAACTCGTCGACAAGCTCGTTGAGGTTGAAGTCGTCCGGGTCGTCCTCGTGAGTCTCTTCGCCATCGTCCATAACCTGGCGCAACTGCTGAGCAATGGCGGCGCTACCGTACTCTTCGGCGGAGGCGCCACCACGGGCGGTACGGTAACGCTGCAGGACAGCACGAGTGTAGGCGCTCACCTGCTCGGGGGTTAGAGTCTCAACATCGTCGATAATGTCGTGCTCAAGGGATACCGCAATGACCATGCTTTCAAGCACCGTATCGTTTAGGTTCAGGAAGAAGGGGACGAACCTCTCCGTGTGCCCCAGCTGAGCCAACTCATCGTAACGAGCCATGGCATCAGTAGCAGGAGCGCCCACCGCAATACGCTCGTGCGGGTAGGGGAAAAGGCGCGTAAAGTGCCGGTAGGTTTCGCTCATCGTCGACTCTGACTTAGTCGATTCAGGCATCTGAGTTCCTCTCTGAACTGTACAAGTGGTCAGTCATGGCGGGTACGCTGTACCCGGTACTACCAGCCTAGCGAAAGCCCGAGCATCCCGCCCTGAAAACGGTCATCGTAGCCGCCGCGGATTCGCGCCCAGCCTGTGAGAGCGGCGGAAGAGGGGCCACAGGGCACAGAAAAGGGGCCGGGATGCTTCACGCATCCCGGTCCCTAAAGTTCACTGGCCGACCCCTAAAGTTCACGGGCCGACCCCCAACGTTTGCAAGGGCAACCAGCGCTAGTCCAGGTACAGACTAGTTCAGGTGCAGTGCCTCGTTCAGCTCCACGGTGTTCTTCGCACGCGGCAGAACCTCAATCGCGCCGCTAATCGAATTGCGGCGGAACAGCAGGTTCGACACACCGGACAGCTCCGCAGCCTTCACCACGCGCGCCTCCTGACCGGGCAGCAGAACACTCACGCGCGAACCGGCGGTCACGTACAGACCCGCCTCAACCACGCAGTCATCACCCAGGGCAATACCGATACCGGACTCCGCACCCAGCAGAGAACGCTCACCAATAGACACGCGCTGAGTGCCGCCACCGGAAAGAGTACCCATCGTGGAGGCGCCGCCACCCACATCCGAGCCGTCGCCCACCACAACGCCCTGAGAAATACGGCCCTCAACCATGGAAGTGCCCAGGGTACCGGCGTTGAAGTTCACGAAGCCCTCGTGCATCACGGTCGTGCCGGACGCCAGGTGCGCACCCAGGCGCAGACGGTCACCGTCACCAATGCGCACGCCGGCGGGAACCACGTAATCCACCAGACGCGGGAACTTATCAATGTGGCTCACGCTCAGGTGGCCCAGCTTGCGCAGACCAATTGCGAGCTTCTGGAACTCGGCGGCAAGCACCGGGCCATGGTTGGTCCACGCAACGTTCGCCAGGGTGCCGAACAGGCCGTCCAGGTTCAGCTCGTTGGGGCGAACCAGAGTGTGCGAGAGCAGGTGCAGACGCAGGTACGCATCGACCGCGTCTTCGGGTGCCTCATCCAGGTTGATGGAGGCGGTGCGCACCTCGGTACGGGCGTTGCGCGCCGGATGCTCAACGGCCAGGTCTTCCAGCTCGTCCGCGATGGACAGGTCGGGGGTCTGGGTGAGGGAGGGGGCGGGGAACCACGCATCCAGGACGGTGCCGGCGTGCTCGCCAGAGACAACAACATTGACCAGTGCGACGCCGGAGGCGTAACGGGGAGTGTTTTCAGACATGCCTTCCATTATAGTTTTGGGGGTTAGAGCCCCTTCAAGACCGTCTCATATGCTCGATATGGGCGTTGAGGGCGTGGGTGTCGGCGCGGGCGAACCTGTAAGGTGGAAGGATGAGCGTTTCCCCCAATAATTCTGAGCTTCACGAGGTCCCGCAGCCACCGCTGAACCTGGACGTGTCCATGCCCGAGCTGACCCGCGCCCTGCTGGATTACGAGTCGGTTTCCGGCAATGAGCAGCCAATTGCTGACGCCGTGCACATGGCGCTGTCGTTCTGCCCGCACCTGCACCTGACCCGTGACGGGGACGCCATTATCGCCCGCACCGAATTCCCGCCGCTGCCCGGCGCTGAGGGGGAGCGCACCCGCATCATTCTTGCCGGTCACCTGGATACCGTGCCCCTGCCCACCGTTGAGGGTTCCCCGGGTACCGTGCCGTCCACGGTGCGTGAAGAAGAGGACGGGTACATGCTCTACGGTCGCGGCGCCACCGACATGAAGGGCGGCGTGGCGGTTCAGCTGAAGCTCGCCGCCGAACTGACCGCGCAGGACACCGACTATAACCTGACCTACATCTTCTACGACAACGAAGAGGTCGCCAGCGAGCTCTCCGGCCTGGCGCGTCTGATCCGCAATCACGGTGAGCTCATCACCGACGCAGACTTCGGTGTGCTGCTCGAACCGACCAACGGCACCATTGAGGGCGGCTGCAACGGCACCATGCGTTTCTTCGTGCGCACCCGCGGCCTAGCCGCCCACTCGGGACGCGCCTGGCGCGGCGAGAACGCGATTCACGCCCTGGCGCCGGCGTTGGCGGCGCTCGCCTCCTACGAGCCGAAAACCATTGCCGTGGAGGGTCTGGATTACCGTGAGGGCCTGAATGCGGTGCAGATTTCTGGTGGCGTTGCCGGTAACGTGATTCCTGATGCGGCGGCAATGCACGTGAACTACCGGTTCGCGCCCGATAAGACCCTGGATGAGGCGGTCGCCCACGTGCGTGAGGTCTTCGCCGGATATGAGCTGGATTTTGTGGATCTTTCCCCGGCGGCACGCCCCGGCCTGGACACCCCGCTGGCGGCTTCCCTGATTGAGGCGGTGGGGCAGGAGCCTCAGCCGAAGTACGGTTGGACGGACGTGGCGCGCCTGAGCGAGATCGGTATTCCCGCCGTGAACTTCGGTCCCGGTGACGCCCTGCTGGCTCACACCGATAATGAGCATGTGAGCTTTAGCCAGCTGACCCGCTGCCACGCGGATTTGCGTGCCTGGCTGCTCAGTGACCGCGACGAGGACTAGTCGCGGCGCTGATTCTGCCGGTGCTGGCGCTACTATTTGAATTTAGGTGACCGTCAGGGGTTGACGGTCCTGCATGATATGAGATTGACATGAACTTTCTTCTGATTCTGCTTGCCCTGCTGATTGTGGGCATTACGGCGCTCTCTGTTGTGGCGCTCGGCGGTGAGCGTGCCGTGCCCGGTGCCGCGTTCTTTAGCGGCGTGGGCCGTGACGGTTTGGGCACCTTCGACCGTGTGGAGGATTTCGGCTTTATCGCTCCTGTCGTCGGTGCACCCGAAGATAACAAGGCACTCGAGAACGCACCCGCCGCGGAGGCTGCCGATGCAACCGCAGAATCTGCTGACGCTAACGTGGTTGCCGCTGAGCCGGTTCGCCGCGTCGCGGTTCCGCTGGCTGATGATGCGGAGAGCACCTTGAGCGCGCATGACTTTGTGGAGAAGCGAAAGAACCCGCAGGCTGAGGGTGTTCCTTCGGCGGCTGAAGGGAGCTAACGCCGGTGAGTGTTCCTTCTGCGCACACTAGCCCTGTTCCGCCCGCCCGCGCTAACTCCGCCGCTGACTCGGCACCTCGCACCTCCTCCGCGAAGGAAGAGCAGGGTGAGTCCTTTGACGAGTTGCTGACCTGGGCGTACACCGCCGCCGGTGAGCGCCTGCACCGGGTGGGGGAGCGTCTGCGTGCCCTGCCCGCGTGGCTGTCGGTGCTGCTGATTTACGGTCTGTCCCGCGTGTGGGGTTTCATCGTGTTTGCCGTGGTCGGGCAGCAGCAGCTGCGCAGCCCGTGGGGTCAGCATCTGGATTATTTGTCGTTCATTAGCATCTGGGATGCCGGCTGGTATGAGCAGATTGCGGTACAGGGCTACCCGAGCCAGCTGCCGGTGGATGCAACGGGTGCGGTTCAACAGAATCAGTGGGCTTTTTACCCGATTTTCCCGCAGCTTTCCGGCGCTATTAGCCATGCGACGGGCATCGGGTACTACCCGGTGGCGGCGACGGTTGCTCTGCTTGCCGGTTTCGCGGCGGCGTGGGTGATTTACCTGCTGTTTGAGGCGTCGTTGAAGGCGACCGGTTTCAAGAGTGAGGAGTCGCCTTCTGCGCTGTCCATGTGGGCTGTGGCGTTGGTGTCGTTCTTGCCGGTGGCGCCGGTGCTTCAGGTTCCGTATGCGGAGTCGCTGAACCTGGTGTTCCTTGCCGGTGCGCTGCTGTGCCTGGTTCAGGGACGCTACGGTCTGCTGGTTCCTGTGGCGGCGTTGGCGTGCCTGTCCCGCCCGGTGGGTGTGCCCCTGGGTGCGGCTGCTGGCCTGTGGTGGTTTGCGTGCTGGGTGCGTTCGAGCCGCCAGTCGGGTATGGGTGCGGCGTTTGTGCGTCATCTGGGGCAGCTGGTGAGTGCATTGGTGGTGTGTGCGTGTGCGCTGGTGTGGCCTGCGATTGCGTGGTGGGCTACGGGCCGTGTGGATGCGTACACCGCCACGGAGACGGCGTGGCGCGGTACCCATTTGGCGCCGATTCAGCCGTGGCTTTCGCAGGGTTACCTGTACTTTGGGTATGCGGCTCCGGTGCTGCTGACTGTGCTGATTTTGGGTTTTATTGCCCTGTGTTTGAGCCCTCTGACGCGTAGGGTTTTGGCGGCTCCGTTGAACCTGTGGTGCCTGAGCTATTTTGCGTATTTGATTCTGTTTTTGAATCCGCAGTCGTCGACGTTCCGCCTGTTGTTGCCGTTGTTCCCGCTGGTGATTGTGGTGGCTGCGGCGAGCCGTTCGCGGGCGTATCGTTGGGCGTTGTTGGTGACGGGTGCGTGTGCGCAGTGGGGCTGGGTTGGCTGGCTGTGGCATTGGAAGCAACTCCCCGGCGGTGGAGACTACCCGCCGTAAACCGCTGAATCTATCCAACGGATGTTTGAGACCGCCGGTGTGCTGCCGGCGGTCTTTTGCGTTCGGGAGGCGGGCGTGCCTGCGGTTGGAGCCGCAGCGTTTTAACCCGGCGGTGGAGATTGCCCGCCGTAAACTGCGGGTGCGGTGTTCTCAGCCGTGGGCGCAATGCCCCTCCGTAGCGCGGTAGCGTACGCCTTCTGCTTGTCCAGAGCTTAAAGACACGTCCAGAAAGCGCCGCGGGTTCGGCGGTGCTGGCTCGGAACTGATAATCTATATTCTGTGTTTGGTATTAGTGGCACCGAGTTTATTATTTTGGCCATCATCACGTTCGTGGTGATTGGTCCCGAACGCATGCCCGAATACGCCCGACAGATCCGCGAATTCGTCAAGACCGTGCGCCGCATGGCGTTCGACGCGAAGGACGACTTCAAGGAGGCCCTGGGCGAGACGGGTCTGGAAGATATTAACTGGCGCCAGTACGACCCCCGCCAGTACGATCCGCGCGTGATTGTGAAGCAGGCGTTCGCTGAGGATGACGCCGAGCGTGAGCGTGAGGCGAGGGAACGTGAAGAGGCGCTGCTGAAGGAGAAGGAGAAGGCTGAGAGCCGTGCTCTTCCGCGAGGCGCATACGCCCCCTTCGACGTGGACGCAACCTAAGATTTTGAGATGAAAGAACCCCGCACCGTGATGGTGCGGGGTTCTTTCTATATCAACTTCTAGATGCTCAATCTCTAAACGAAGAGCGGCAGGCTCTGACCCGCCCGCGATTCGCCGGACTGTAGCAGCTGCGAGGCGATGGACTGGATTTCCTCGGCGGTGGGGGAGTCGGGGTGACCCCAGACGACGGGCATGCCCTCGTCGCCACCGGTACGCAGGTTCACGTCCAGCGGGACCGAGCCGAGCAGCGGTACCGGGTAGGAGAGCGCCTCCGAAAGACGCTCAGCGAGCACCTGACCGCCGCCAGAACCGAACATGTCGAGCACAGTGCCGTCGGGCAGGGTCATTGCCGCCATGTTCTCGACCACGCCCACGACCTTCTGACCGGTCTGCAGGCTCAGGGTGCCGGCACGCTCCGCCACATCCACCGCGGCGTGCTGCGGGGTGGAGATGAGCACGAGCTCCGCATTCGGCAGCAGCTGAGCCATGGAGATGGCAATATCGCCGGTACCGGGCGGCAAATCGAGTAGCAGCACGTCCAGGGCGCCAAAGTGCACGTCCATGATGAACTGCTCCAGGGCGCGGTGTAGCATGGGGCCGCGCCACGCCACCGGCTCGTTGCCCTTGAGGAACATGCCGATAGAAATCACACGAATAAAGCCGCCGCTGACCTTCTGCTCACCCCAACGCTGGGCGGGGGCGGGCACGTCCACGGTCGGCGGAAGAATCAGGTCATCCAGGCGGGTCGGGGCATCAGTAATACCGAGCAGCCCGGGGATGGAGAAGCCGTGCACATCCGCGTCAATAATGCCCACCGCAAGCCCGCGCGAGGCGAACGCGGCGGCAAGGTTCGCGGTCATGGAGGACTTACCCACGCCACCCTTACCGGAGACCACGCCGAACACGCGGGTCAGCGAACCGGGCGCGGTAAACGGGTTAGAACGCTCCGGCTTGAGCATCGAACGCAAGGCAGAACGCTGCTGCGGGTTCATCGCACCCACCTGCAGCTGCACACGCTCAATCCCCTCAACGGTTGCGGCGGCGTCACGAACCTGCTGCTCGATGGTGTTCTTCAGCGGGCAGCCCTCAATGGTGAGCAGCACCGTGACCTCAGCCCAGTGGCGGCCGGGAATCGGCTCACCGTGCTCATCCAGTTCAGGATGCACGAGCGCCGTCTCAACCATGCCCAGCTCCGTAATGGGGCGGCGCAGTTCGGGGTCCTCGACGCGGGCAAGCGCCGCGTAGAGGGCATCCTGCAGCGGGTTATCAGCGGTCACGGGCACCTCCCTCACGGGTGCGCTCTGCATGCTGCTGTGCTTGCTGAGATTCGCGGCTCTGAGGCTGGCTCAAATCGCCGTGACGGGAATCCTGCGCGGAGTCCTTTACAGAGTCCTTCGCGGAGCGTTCAGCCTTATCAGAGGACTTATCGGCGCCGTTATCGGCACCCGCAGATTCCTTCTGCTCAGGGTTCTTCTCGGAGTTCTTCTCGGAGCCCTGCTCCTCAGCGTCCTTTTCCTCGCCCTCGGAGATATCGATATCGTCGATAGCCTCCTCCAGGTCCTCAATGTCCTCACTGATGTCCTGCAGCTGCTCAGCGTGACGCTCCTGCTCCTGCGCAATGTTCTGCAGCTCCTCAAGAATGTCGCGCAGCTCGC
>ERZ1674243.81-NODE-81-length-24094-cov-18.157328_pt1 | contig 24094 bp, 13 predicted proteins | sample MGYA00581201_ERZ1674243 | MGnify/ENA primary metagenome ERZ1674243 (study PRJEB41354, sample SAMEA4873342) | human saliva metagenome | biome: human-associated habitat [ENVO:00009003]; feature: mouth environment [ENVO:08000002]; material: saliva material... | reverse complement strand
AGGAAGAACTCATCACCGAGTACCTTGACCCCACCCGCATGCTGCCCGCCCCCGGCCAGGGTGCGCTCGCCCTGGAAGTGCGCGAAAGCGAATTCGAGAACCCGGACCCCGCCGTGCTCGCCGACCCCGAGGTAGCGCGCCCGGTGCGTGCCCTCGGCCGTGCCCTGCTCGCCGCAAACCACCACGAAACCCGCCTCGCCGTCAGCGCCGAACGTGCCCTGCTGCGCCGCCTCGAAGCCGGATGCGCCGCACCCATCGGCGCGTACGCGCACGTGGTTGAAGGCGACCTGGTGCTTAACGTTGTGGTGGCGTCCCCGGACGGCACCGACATGCTGCGCCACACCTCGGCAACCGCCGAACTGGATGTGCCCGGCGCCGAACGCCTGGGCGTGCGCGTGGCAGAAGACCTGCTGCAGATGGGTGCCGCTGCCCTTGCCGGTTTGGACCTGAAGTAGGCGCCATGTCTGCCCCGCCTTCTGATACCTCGCGTTCTGAATCCCGGCAGGTTGATGCCCCGCAGGCTTATGTCCCGCGCACGGTTCTGCTGACCCGCTCCGCCGCCCAGGGCGCCGCCTTCGCACGAGCCCTCGCCGAGGAAAGCCCACAGAACGGGTTGGGGGAGCCCCGGGTACTCTTCGCACCGCTACAGCAGGCACGCACCGTCAAACCGGGCGCAGACCACGCCACCGCGCTGGAGGCGCTCGCCTCCGGCCACTATGCGTGGGTGAGCTTCACGAGCGCCAACACGGTTCGCGCCTGCGCCGAGCTGTGGGGTGACAAGTTCGCCCGCGCCTGCGCGAGCGGTGGAGTGTGTATCGCTTGCGTGGGTACGGCAACCGCCCGTGCCGTACACGCCCAGCTCGGGCTGGATGCAGATTTTCAGCCGCAGGTGCAGAGCGCCGCGGGAATGCTCGCGGAGTTCGAGCAGCCCGTAGCTGAAGCCCCCGCTGTGCTGGTTTTGGAGGGCTCCAACGCCCGCCCGACCCTGCGGGAAGGCCTCAAGGACCTGGGCTGGGACAGCCGCCGCTGCGTGCTCTACGACATGGTGCCCGCCGAGCAGGTGGCGCCCGGCGAGCTGAGCCTCAGCACCGCCCGCGCGCTCGTACAGGGGAATGCCGTAGATGCCGCCGCCCCGGAAACCCCCTCGCCGGATGTGCTGGTGGTGACCGCCCCCTCCCGCCTGCACGCCCTACTCGATGACGCACCCGCGCTACCGCCCGATTCTGTGCCGCCGGTGGTGGCGATTGGGGCGAGTACCGCCTCCGCATGCCGCGCCCTGAACCTGCGCTACGTGCAGGCTGATTCGCCGTCACCGCAGGATTTGGCGCGCGCCGCTGCATCCCTCATCTACTAAGACCACATATTTTTTATCGAGTTTTCAGGAGAGATCATGAACCTCACCCGCCGCCCGCGCCGCCTGCGCACCACCGCAGCCATGCGCTCCCTCGTCGCTGAGACCACCCTGCGCCCCGCGCAGCTGATTCAGGTGTTCTTCGTTCGCGACGGCATTGATGAGCCGCAGCCGATTCGTTCGATGCCCGGTCAGTACCAGCACACCCTGGAGAGCATCATCCCCGCCGTGCGTGAGGCGTACGAGGCGGGCATCCGCTGCATTGACCTGTTCGGTATTCCCCGCGATGAGGATAAGGACGAGGTCGGCTCGACCGCCTGGGATCCGCAGGGCATCCTGAACCGCGCGATTGCTGTGTGCCGTGAGGAGTTCGGTGATGACCTGGTGGTTATGGCTGATACCTGCCTGGATGAGTTCACGAGCCACGGTCACTGCGGCGTGCTGGTCGATGACTGCCACGGCACCCTCGTGGTGGATAACGATCAGACTGTGGAGCTGTACTGCAAGATGGCGGTTTCGCAGGCGCGTGCGGGTGCGCACACGGTGTCCCCGTCGGGCATGATGGACGGCCAGATCGCGGCGATGCGTGCCGCCCTGGACGAGGCCGGCTTTGAGGACGTGTCGATTCTGGCGTATTCGGCGAAGTACGCTTCGGCGTTCTTCGGCCCGTTCCGTGACGCGGTGGAGTCGACCTTCAAGGGCGACCGTAAGACCTATCAGCAGGATCCGGCGAACCGTCGCGAGTCGCTGCTGGAGGTGCGCGCTGATCTGGAGGAGGGCGCGGATATGGTCATGGTGAAGCCTGCCGGTAGCTACCTGGATATTGTGCGTGAGGTGGCGGAGTTTTCGCCGGTGCCGGTGGCGGCGTATCAGGTGTCGGGTGAGTACGCGATGATTGAGGCTGCTGCTGCGAACGGCTGGATTGACCGTAAGGCTGTGGTGTTGGAGTCGCTGCGTTCGATTCACCGTGCCGGTGCGGACGTCATCCTGACTTATTACGGTACGGAGGCGGCAGGCTGGCTGCGCGAGCTGGACGCCTAACCCCCTCCCTCAATAATGCCGAGAAGCCACATGTGTTTCGAAAAGCCACTTCTTTGGTGGCTTCTCGAAACACATGTGGCTTTTCGCCGTTTATGTTTATGCTTGTTCTTCGCGCACGGGCTTGTACCCGAGGGAGGTGCACACAATGTTGCCGTTGGTGAAGTACTCCGCGAGCTTCTCCCGATCGGCGGGGGAGCGCAGGTCCGCCCAGCGTTCCTGTTCCAGGTAGAACGCAACCTGGGAGGTGAGGCAGACGACCCGCTCATCGTGCACCGCCACAATATGCCTGCGCAGCCACGGGATGCGCTTGGCAAGATTCGGCGGAATCCTGGACGGCACCTTGATTTCGATCTGCCATTGGGACGGTTCGTAGAAGGTCGGCTTGATTTGTTCGGGGTTCTTCGGGAAGACGCAGAACTCCACAATATCGGGGTAACTGTACTTCTTCGCCGGCAGGAAGAGCCGCCCGACGTAGAACGAATCGGGGTTAAACAGCAAGTAGACCTTCAAATAATGCCAACGCAACGCTAGCGCCGCTGCGGCTGTAACCGCCAGCATAATTGAGGCACCACCGATAGGCATTGGCGGGGTGTACAAAATCGTCCAGCCTACCAGGGAGTAGAGGAAGACGACGATTGCCAGCACCAGCGCCACCACCACCACCACGGTCACGCAGAGCCCCAGGTGGAGTCTAGGCGTCGAACGCACCGGTTTAGCTTGGGGATGTGCATCTTGCGGAGCAAAGAACGCGTCAATACGGTTCAGCATTTCGCCCAGGACTTGGGGCATACCCGCGGTGTGGTTATCGAGGTTGAAGTAGCGGGAGCTACGCCAAATGAAGCGGCTCCAGCACGCACCCAGGTAGACCATGTAGAACGGCAACACTAGTGCCGGTAGCAGGATACCGTCACGGGCAATGTCCTTGTACAGCAGAAAGATGGACCGCGCGATAACGCAAGCCCATACGTACATGACGGCGTGCATCCACGCCTCAAACTTAGATACGCCAGAAATGCTATCGAGTTCTTTCCTGGCGCGGGTGAGGTTGGAACGTAGCTTATGTTTGGGGAGCGGGTCGCCGTCCAGGGAGCGGCGTTCGGCGTACCTCATCGCTTTGTCTACGGGGGAGCCCTTGTAGAAAACGTGCAGCCGCCTCGCTTCTTCCTTGCTCATGGTTGAGGAGTAGGCGATATCGACTGCTACGCACACCACCAGGTACAGCAAGAAGGCGATGAGCCATATGTAGCGCAACGGCTCTAGGGGTATCCCCAAAGCGCTCAGCTCCATGAGTTGTCCTCTCTACGGGGGTATCGGTGATGATGTGTGGCTTCGTACCGGGCGCTAGTTCACTGCACGGAAGGACGCGATACGCGCCGCCTTCTTCGTCAGCTCATTCACCGGCTTGTACCCCAGCGTCAGGCAGATGGCGCGACCCTCCACAAAATACAGGGGCAGCTTCTCACGGTCCGCCGGGGAGTCCATATCCGCCCAGCGTTCCTGCTCCAGCTTGAACGCAATATGCGCCACCAAACAATCGATACGGTAATCCCCGAACCCAAAAATCTGCTGGGAACCATTCGAGAAGGTAACGGCAAGACGCCAATCACTGGGCATCTGCTCATCGGGGTCTATGTGCTCGGGGTCCCCCGTGTACCAGGGGTAAACCTTGAACCGCTCAATATCGGAGTACTGGTAGACCTTGGGCGAACGGAAAATACGCCCACGCTTCACCACGGTCGGCGTGAACTGATAGTACGAACGCACCGTACACCACAGGTACGGAATGGCTAGCGCGTAGACAACAAGAAACGCTATTGAGGTCTTACCGATGTAGGTGGGTACATACTCGAGCAGCTCGGTGTTCGCGAGCGAATGAAGGTAGCAGAGCAGGAAGAAACCACCGACGGGAAGAGCCACAAAGAGGAAAATTCCCTGCCCCTTCCAATCAACCTGAATGGGCTCACTGCTGGGCATGGCGACCGTGCCACGGAACGGGGCGCTGAGCCGACCCAGCGTCCTGGTGTAAATAGCAGGCATGCCCAGATGACGTTCATTGGGGCTGAAACCGCGTGCGACGCGCCAGCCGCGGCGACCCCAGCGGGCCGCCCAATACACCATGAGGAACGGCAGAAGCAGCCCCGGAATTAGGATTCCGTCGTACGCCATATCCCAGTACAGAACGAACGTCGAATAGACGATGACACACGCCCAGCCGTACACGAGGATATGCCCAAAATCCATAAGGACGTTCGAACCCTTGATGCTCTCCAGCTGAGCCTCAGCCCTGCGGAATGCCGCTTCTTCCTGCTCGGGCGTGAGGTGAGTGCCAGCATCCGCGAGCTCTGTAATTGCCTCCTTCACATCCTCGACGGGGGAACCCATCACCGAGGTGTAGACTTCGCGCGCTCGCGAGGCGCCAATGAGCGTCGGGTAGGCGACCTCCACCAGCAGGCAGCATGCCAGGTAGATGAAGAAGGTCACCAGCCATACGTTGCGCACCTGCTCCATGGGCAGGCCCAGGGCTGCAAGGTCCATGAGTTGTCCTCTCTAACGGTGTCTCTCTACGGGGTATCGGTGATGGTGTGTCTACGATGCTGAGAAGCCACATGTGTTTCGAAAAGCAACATAAAACGTGGCTTCTCGAAACACATGTGGCTTCTCGCGGTATATAGGCTGCAGGTTTACTTGTACTGCGCCTTCTGGAAGGACGCGCGGCGTGCCGCCTCCTCCGCATGCTTACCGGCAGGCTTGTACCCCATGGTCGTGCAGATGACGCGGCCGTCCACGAAGTACTTCGCCAACATTTCACGGTCAGCCGGCGAATCCAGCTGCGCCCAGCGTCCCTGCTCAATATTGAACGCAATCTGCGCCACCAAACAATCAATCTGGTGATCATTCAGCGAATAGTCGTGCTTGCGGCCGCCGGGGAGCAGAATCTCCAGCGTCCACTGGCTCGCGTCCTTCGGGTTCAGCTTGATAGCGTCCGGATTCTTCGGGTACACACGGAATGCGCGAACCTCAGAGTAGGGGCGGGACTTCGCCGGAAGGAGCAGACGCCCAGCCTGGAACGAATCCGGGTTGTACAGCACGTAATCGCGGCTACGCATCAGCAATATGATGATCAGCAGAACGCCCGCCGCCAGCAAGAACCAGGATGCGTGACCGATATAGATTGCTTCCCAATCCTCGTCGATGCTCCAGCCCGCCAACGAAATCAGGAAGACCGAGGCGAGTAGGAACGCAATACCGTTGAGAATCCAGTAGACGGTGCGATCGTCACGAATCGGCTCCACACCCGGCACGGTGCCGCGCACACGGAATGGTGCGCTCAGCTTACCCAGCGTCGCCGAGTAGATGCGCGGCATGCCCAGCACACGGTCGTCCTTGCTGTATCCGCGAGCTGCACGCCACTGACGGCGGCCAATACGCGCACCCAGGTACACCATGAGGAACGGCAGAAGCAGCGCCGGCAGCACAATGCCGTCATACACAATATCCCAGTACAGGCTGAAAGTGGAGACCGCCACAATCCAGCCCCACAGGTACATGACCACGTGGAACCAGCCACTAAACACACCGGCGCCCTCAATAGAATCCAGCTTCTTCTTCGCCTTCTTCGTGGCGCTACCCTTGCGAGAGGAGCTCAGCGGCGCACCCATCGCGGTGCGTTCCGCGGTGGCGCGGCGCGCCTCATCAACGGGCGAACCGGACACCTCAAGGTACAGTTCGGCTGCCTTCTCCTTCTTGATGGGCACCGGGTAGGCGATATCCACCAGCAGGCACAAGCCCAGGTACACCATGAAGGCAATCAGCCACACGTCGCGTAGCTGCTCCATAGGCAGTCCCAGAGCGCTCAAATCCATGAGCGGCTCACCTCCTTACGTCTCTCAAACCCTTACGCGGATGCGGCAGCAGCTGCGGCAGCCGGAAGAGCCGAGATGATACGATCCATCGCCTCATCATTGTGGGCGGCAGAAACGAACCATGCCTCGAACGCGCTCGGCGGCAGGTACACGCCGGATTCGAGCATGGAGTGGAAGAACGCGTTGTAGCGGCTGGTTGCCGAGGCCTTGATGTCGGCGTAGTTGTGCACGCCCTCCTGAGAGGTGCCGAACGCGACCGAGAAGAGGTTACCGGCGCTCTGGATGGAGTGGTCCACACCGGCGGCGTTGAACGCCTCGGTCAGAGCCTGCTGCAGCTGGGCGCTGCGCGAATCCAGATGCGCGTAGACGGCGGCATCAGCCAGGGTCAGGGTCGTAATGCCCGCCGCAACCGACAGCGGGTTACCGGAGAGGGTACCCGCCTGGTAGACGGGGCCGACCGGCGCCAGGTGCTCCATGACCTCACGCTTACCAGCCAGCGCCGCGATGGGCATACCGCCACCAATGACCTTGCCGAACGTGAAAATATCGGGAACCCAGCCGCCATCCTCGGGGGCCGCGTAACCCCAGTAACCAGCCGAAGACACACGGAAACCGGTCAGCACCTCATCAAAAATGACGAGCGCACCATTCGCGTGAGCAATCTCGTGCAGGCCACGGTTGAAACCGGGCTCGGGGGTCACCACACCCATGTTGCAGGGCGCCGCCTCAGTAATAACCGCGGCAATCTGACCCTCGTGGTTTGCGAACGCCTCACGCACAGCGTCCAGGTCGTTATAGGGCAGAACGATGGTCTCAGCGGCGGTTGCAGCGGTCACGCCAGCCGAACCCGGCAACGCCAAAGTAGCCACACCCGAACCAGCCTCGGAAAGCAGCGCATCCACGTGACCGTGGTAGCAGCCCGCGAACTTAATAATCTTGTCGCGACCGGTCACACCACGCGCCAGACGAATCGCAGTCATGGTCGCCTCAGTACCGGTCGACACCATACGCACCTGATCAATAGCGCCGGGAATCGCCGCGTTAATACGGTTGACCACCAGCTCAGCCAGCTCAGCCTCCGGCGCGCTCGCCGCACCAAAGGACAGGCCGCGCTCAGCCGCCTGCTGAACCGCCTCAACTACCTGCGGATGCGCGTGACCCAGAATCGACGGACCCCACGAGCAGACCAGGTCAACGTACTCGTTGCCGTCCGCATCGTACAGGTACGCGCCCTTAGCCTTCGCCGCAAACGCAGGAGTGCCGCCCACAGAATTGAAGGCGCGCACCGGGGAATTCACACCACCGGGAATCACCGCGCGAGAACGCTCAAAAAGCTTCTCACTGGTTTCATGATGCAGCGGGTGGGTAGAGGAAGAAGTCATCGTATCGGTGCCTTTCAAACGAGACGGCGAACTAAAGAATTACAAGGGACGACGCACGGCAGGCGACAGAGCCCGCACGCTACTAGCGTCCCGTACCTAACCATCATAGGCGCTACAGATGAACCGCAGGTGACAAGCACCTGAACGTACCGAAAGGTGACGATAAAACACAACAGACAAGTTAGGGAACAGAGAGGATGCGCAACGCGCTAACGCAGGTGCCGGTCAGTATCCAGACGGTTGAGCACCTGAGTGTCCTGATCAAACAGCCAGTTCTTATCAAAGAGCAGACGCACAAACGCCAGGCCCATACCTAACGCCATGAAAATCAGCAGGGACTGCACGAAACCGCTCGCCGCCGAGTACATGTCACCGCTAGCAAAATGCGACATCGAACGGTAGAACGGAACACCCGGAACCATCGTCACCACCGCCGGAACCGACAGGGAAATACGCGTGTACTTGCGCTGATGCAGCGGCGCCACAATCTCAGCCAAAATACCCACACCAAACACGGCAATCGTCGCTGCCATATGCGCGGGCATGCCCGCCTCCACCATATGAATACGGACGGGGTTCGCCACCGCAGCAATCACACCACCCCACACACACGCCACCGGGGAAGCGGCAAAAAGCATCGCGAAGCCAGCCGCCGCAACACCCGAGGAAAGCACCTGCAACACCAAATACAGGGTCGGGTCAAGGTTAAGAGGCGCAGGAGCCGCCAACGGCAGGTGGAAGAGCGAACCCAAAACCCACACCGCAAACGACGCACTCAGCAACAACAAACCCACATAGGTTAGACGCGAAATACCCGCCAAAAAGTCCATGCGGGAAATATCGAGCATGCCCGTCACCATGGGGAAACCGGGCACCAAGAACAGTACCGACGAAATGAAACCAATCATATGGTTCGGGCTAATCCAACCCACCGCGACCAGCACATTAACAAGCGCAATGTACAGGCCCGCCGCCAGGAAGCCGCACGCCATCCACGTTGCCAAATGGCTCACCCCGCGCTTGAGCAGAGTCGAACGCAAAAACTGGCCGGCACCCGCCGCGAAGAACACCACCGTGCACTCCACCAGGCCGCCGCGGTTCAGGAACGCGAACCCGGCACACGCCACAGCCGACGCCAGCGCCAGCATCCAGCGGGTGTACAGCGGCTTCGCCGAATCGATACGGTCCAGCTCAGCGTTCGCCTCCGCCGGGGTGATTTTTTCAGGAAGCTCAGAAATGAACTTACCCAACTGATCCAGCTTATGAGCGTTAATGCCCATCGTGCGCTGCTCAGCGACCTCGGTACGGAAATTACCGTCCGTGTACGAAGAGGTCGAAATTTCGGTGAAGGTCACCTGCGCGTGATGCTCCTTCAACCCCACAGCCTTCGCCAAACGCGCCATCGACGCCTTAATACGGTAGGCGCTCGCACCCGACTTCATCAGGATGCGGCCCAGGCGGAGCACCACCTGCGACTGCGCCACCAGGTGCTCATGAGCCAGACGGGTAGACCCCAGATAAATACTGCGCGTATTAGTGTCAGGGTACGGCTCGGTAGTGCGGGGCTGATCATCCATGAGAGGCCTTCCGGGTCGTGCTATTCACGTGCTATTCGTGTAGGTGTGGTTCCTTATCTAGCATAGGGGAGAAGCCCAAACGGGGATAGTGTCAGCCCATCAGCAAAGGAGAAGTAATTGGGGATGCAGCCTAGGTTTTTAGCGGCGCAGGTTTAGCGGCGCAGGTTTAGCGGCGCAGTTTTATCGGCGCACGGGCCAGCGGCCGTCAATAACCTCAGATTCCTTACCCGGCTGCGTGCGCAACCACGCCTGGAAGTTCGCCGCCTGCTCCGCCGCCCACTGAATCTGCTGCTCGTGCAGCTGGCGCGCATCCACGTTGAGAACTTGAGGGAACTGCTCGGTCAGCTTCACCAGCAGACGTTCCGCCGCCAGGGCATCATCAGCGGAAGTATGCGCATTCTCTAGAGAAACACCGTACTCGGCGGCAAGAACCTCAAGGGTGCGCTTGCCGCGCTTACGCGGAATCACGTGCTTATGCAGAACATACGGGTCGAGCACCACACCCGGCGGCAGCTCACCGTTGGCAATATTGTGGCGCAGCATCTCGTGGTGCAGCACCGAAAAATCGTAGGCGGCATTGAACGCAATAATCGGCACACCGTCAAGGTTCAGTGCACCAATCGCGCCGGCAAGCTCCCACACGACCTCGCGGGCGGGGCGGCCGTGCTCACGCGCGTACTCAGTCGTAATACCGTGCACGGCGGCGGCACCGGCGGGGATCTCAACGCCGGGGTCAGCCAGCCACTCGCCACGGCGCACCACATTACCCTGAGGATCCAGCAGGATCAGGGAAGCAGTCACGATGCGGGCGGTGGTGACGTCCACACCGGTGGTTTCAAGGTCAAAAGTGGCGCGCAGGCCGTTCATCCAGGTCATGCTATAAGACTAACCCAGCGGCGGTGCGGGCGCGCGCCCGGTCGTCACGCGGCTGTGGATAAGCCCTTGGCGGGGCGGCATATTAAATCACCGAGGCAGCACATAAGTAGCCGACGAGCCCACAAGACCATCGACAAGGTACAACCGCGCTACAGCCGATAGACTGAAACCATGACAACCCAACTTCTCACCGGCATCCCCGGAACCGGTAAAACCCACCACCTCACCGAACGCGCCCTGCGCTACCTCGCCGACGGGAACGACCCCGCCCGCCTGCTCATCCTCGCACCCACCCGCACCGCCGCGACCCGCATGCGAGACACCATCGCCGCATCCAGCGACCGAAGCCTCTCCGTAGCACCCACCCGCGCCTGGGCCGCATACGCCTTCGACCTGCTCAAACGAGGCCAAACCCGCGGGCTACTCAGCGGCGTAGAAGGCAACCTCAAACTCCTCTCCGGCCCCGAACAAGACGTCATCATCGGCGAACTACTCGCCAACCACGCCGAAGGCATCGCACCCGGACCCGCCTGGCCCGACGTACTCCGCGACGCCCTCGCAACCCGAGGATTCCGCCACGAAATCCGCGACTTCTTCGACCGCATGGCAGAATACGACCTCACCGCCGAAGACGTACACACCCTCGCCACCGAACACAACCAGCCCGCCTGGCACGCCCTCGCCCAACTGCACACCGAATACCGTGCCGTGCGAGCCCTCCGCGCCAAAAACGCCTACGACCCGGCAGTACTCATCAACGACGCCTGCCGGCTACTGCTGCGCGCCCCCGAATTCCTCGCAGAAGAACGCCGCCGCTACGACCTAATCCTCATCGACGACGTGCAGGAACTCAGCCCCTCCATCTACCGACTGCTGCGCCTCATCGCCGCAGAAATCGCCCCCGCAGACGCCGCGCACCTGACCGAAACCCACCCCGACCTCTTCGCTGAAGGCCCCCAGGTTGTCATGACCTACAGCGACGAAGCCGTCGTCCAGGGCTTCCGAGGCGCCCGCCCCGACCTCGTCACCACCCTGCAGGCAAGCTTCCCGAGCATGCGCACCCGCACGCTCACCACCTCGTACCGCCTGCCCGCACTCATGATGCCGCTTGTGGCGGACATTCGCCGCCGCCTGCCGCGCTACACCCGGTTCGTGCCGCTCACCGCTGAACAGGAAGGGGTAAAGGACGGCGTGCAGGAGGGGGCTAAGGACAGTGCAAAGAACAGTGCGCCCGCAACCTTTGGACGCATCAACACCACCCCCGCCGATGAAGCCCTCACCTGGGGCGCCGCCGACGAACCGCTGCTGCACCTGGGCGCCGATGGCAAAATCCTCGACCCCGCACACTACCGCACCGCACCCGCCGGCGTGTATAAGTATGCGCTCTCCAGCTCTCAGGACGAGGCGAACCTCATCGCCCAAATGCTGCTCGAAGAACGCATCTACGGCAACCACCCCTACCGCGAGTCCGCCATCATCGTGCGTAGCAGCGCGGACGTGGCGCGCATCCGCCGCGTGCTCTCCTCGAACGGTATTCCCTCGCGTACCTCCGCGGCGCTCGTGCCGGTGCGCGACGAGCCCGCCGTACGCCCCTTCCTGGATGCGCTCAGCCTGCTCGTCTACGCCCGCAAGCGCGGCGAGAAGGCACTGAACCCCGCCGTGCACATGCCCGCTGCAGAAGGTGCGGAGGCGGCCGAGCGTGGCGGTTACGAAACCCTCAGCGCCACCGAAGCTGAAGAGCTCATGCGCCGAAGCCTCGACGACGTCATCGCCGAGGAAAGCCGCGCCAACCCCCTCGGCGGCGCGCAGAGCGCCATCACCCTGCTCACCTCCCGGCTCGGTGGCGCATCCAGCATGGACGTGCGACGACTCCGCCAGCAGCTGCGATCCATCGAACTGCAAAGCGGCGGCCACCGCCCCAGCGACGACCTGCTCCTCGGCGCCCTGCTACACCCCGAAACCCTCCCCGAAGAGGGCGTAGGACGCGCCGTGCACCGCATCGCAGCAGTGCTCTCCGCCGGACGTAAAGCACTCGCCCGACCCGAATCCACCAGCACCGAAGTGCTCTGGGCACTCTGGGAAGCCAGCGGCCTCGAAAAGACCTGGGTCGCCCAGTCGCGCGGCGCAGGCCCCGACGCCGATGCAGCCCACCGCAACCTCGACGCCATGATCGGTCTCTTCGAAGCCGCCGACCGCTTCGACGAGCAGATGCGCGGTGCCGGTGCCGAGCAGTTCCTCGACTTCATCGACGCGCAGGACCTACCCATGGACACCCTCGCCGCCCGCGGCGTACGCCAAGACGCGGTCGAGATTCTCACCCCCGCACTCGCCGCAGGTCAGTCCTGGCGCACCGTATATGTATGCGGTCTGCAGGAAGGCACCTGGCCCAACACCACCGTGCGCGGCTCCCTGCTGAGCACCGGCGACCTTACGGACCTGTGCGATGGGCGCCTCCGCCAGCGCGCCCAGCAGGCAGAACAGCAGGCGGGGGAGGGCGAGCAGCCGGTGCCGCCCGCGCGCATCCGCAGCTACCCCGAACGCGTGCGCGACACCCGCCACGACGAGCTGCGCATGTTCGCCGTCGCCGCCACCCGAGCCAGCACCCGCCTCGTGCTCACCGCCGTACGCAACGACGACCAAGCACCCGGCGAGTTCTTCGACTTCGTGCTGCCCACCGACGCGGTCGGCGACTCCACGGACGTGCCCATCACCCGTGTGCGCCGCCCCGCGACCCTGCGTTCCCTCGTGGCGGAGCTTCGCCGCACCCTCGTTGAGGAATCGCTGAACGCGATGCGTGCCGAAGACGCCCAGCAGGAGGACACACAGCAGAACGGCGCGCAGATGCACAACGCACCGGAGGACGATGCGCTCACCCCGGAGGCTTCCGCGTACCGACTCGATGCCGCCTCCCGCACTCTGGCGCGCCTGGCGAACGCCCAGGCACCGGGCGCCGCACCCGATGAGTGGTGGGGCCTGCTGCCGCTTTCTAGCACGGAGCTGCTTTTTGCGCACCGCCCGGCAGACCACGCTGAGCTGGACCACGCTGAGCTGGACGAAAACCACGGCGAAGAAGACGGCGAAAAGCAGACCGAGACCCCCGGCCGCCGCACCATTGCGCTCTCGCCCTCGCGCCTGGAAACCATTCACAGCTCCCCGCTGGACTGGCTGGTTTCCGCCGCCCGCGCGGAAGCCCAAACCGACCTGTCCCGCTCCCTCGGTACGCTCGTTCACGCCATCGCCGAGGAGTACCCGACCGGCACCCTCGAAGAGCTCCAAAACGCCCTCGACGAGCGCATTAGCTCCCTCGGCGTGCCCGCCCGCAGGGAGGACGAGACCGACGAAGAGTACCGCGAGCGCGTGCCCTGGGAATCCTACGCCCTCTACGAGCGCGCCAAGCGCATGATTCTGCGCCTGAGCTACTACTACCGTCAGCACATGGGGGATGCCGGCTGGCAGAACCTCGGTGTTGAAGGCTCCTTCTCGGTGCGTGTGCCAGTGCCCTTCGACCCCGCCGGTGAGGTTGGCGAGCTGGATGCGCTGCTCACCGGTCGTGTGGACCGCCTCGAGGGTACCGCCCCGGCGGAGGACGGCACCCGCCGCTACGCCATCGTTGACCTGAAAACCGGTAAGTCTAAGCCGACCGGCTCGGAGATGGAGACGCACCCGCAGCTTGCCGCCTACCAGATTGCGGTGGAGGCTGGCGCGGGTGAGCAGCTGGAGGAGCGCTACCGCGCCGAAGCCGCCGCCCTGGAGGCGGGCGAACCGCTACCGGATGCCCGCCCTCGGGAGCTGGAGTACACCGGCTACACGGGTCGTTCCGGAGGCGCGGCGCTCGTGCAGCTGGGCGCCTCGGGCGTGAACGATGAGAGCAAGACTCGTCTGCAGGTTCAGCCGGCTCTGACGGAGCACGATTCGTGGGCGGCTGAGCTGGTGCAGCACGCCGCGGAGCTGATTGCTGGCTCGCAGGTGCAGGCTCGTCACCGTGAGGGCGGCTATGGGTGCCGTCTGCCGGAGATCTGCCCGATTTGTACGCGCGGCCGTCAGGTGACGCAGCCCTAGTAGCCGCGTACCCCCGTTTACTTTCGATATCACTCACCCCGAACCTCCCATGAGAATGATCCATGAGGAAGAGGAATCATGATTGACTCTGGCGCATACGGCGCTGATATGCACGGCGCTACTAACCCCGGCGCTCACCCCGGTTCTGGCACCGGCATGCTTACCCCCGCCCAGTGGTGTGAGCACAATAGCTGGCAGCTGCCCAACGGCGTGCTCTTCTCGGCAGAAGCCGCCGAGAATGACCCCGCGCTGAAGCCTGCCGACTACCGCAGCGCCCTCGACATTGCCGAGATGCTCAACGGTGCCGACGGTAAGAAGCCGACCCCCGAGCAGGTCCGCATGATTGAGGCTGGCCCCGCCCCGACCCTCGTCATTGCCGGTGCCGGTTCGGGTAAGACTGCGACCATGGTTGACCGCGTGATTTGGCTGGTCGACAACGGTTTTGTGCGCCCTGAAGAGGTGCTCGGCGTGACCTTCACCCGCAAGGCGGCAACCGAGCTGCGCAGCCGTATGCGCGCCGGTTTGAACACGCTGCGCCGTAGCCGCCGCCTCGCCCCGACCGACGAGGAGCTGCGCGAGGGTATCGCTGACCCGACCGTGCTCACCTACCACTCCTACGCGAATAACCTCGTCAAGGAGTACGGTCTGCGCCTGGGTGTGGAGCAGGACGCGCAGATGCTTGGCGATGCGCAGAAGTGGCAGCTTGCCGCGCAGATTGTGCAGTACTGGGAGGGGGAGCTTCCCCTCGATAAGGACGGCGTGCCGGTGTCTGCGGCGACCATGATTAACCAGATGCTGCAGCTTTCTGACGAGTGCGCGGAGCACCTGGTGGAGCCGCAACAGGTTATTGACTTCTGCACCGAGCAGTTGGCGGCGTACGCGGCGGTGCCCGAGCCTCGCCGTGAGACGAAGACTGAGAGGGACATTCAGAAGGTTCAGCGTCTGCTGCGTAACCGCCGAGTGTACGCGCGCATGGCGATGAGCTACGCCCGCGTGAAGGCGCGCATGCAGGTGCTGGATTTTGGTGACCTGATGCGCTTTGCCGCCCGCATTGCGGAGGCTGACCCGGCGATCCGCGAGGGTGAGCGTGCCCGCTTCAAGGTGGTTCTGCTGGACGAGTTCCAGGACACTTCGCACGCGCAGATGAGCTTGTTCTCCTCGATTTACGGTGCCGATGAGGCGGCGGGTATTCCGGCTCATCCGGTGATGGCTGTGGGTGACCCGAAGCAGTCGATTTACGGTTTCCGTGGCGCTTCGGACGGCCAGATGTTCAGCTTCTACCGTCATTTCCCGACCAAGCATGTGCGGCCGCTGTTCCTGTCCATTGCGTGGCGTAACGACATTTCGGTGCTGAACGCGGCGAACCACGTGGCGGAGAAGCTGAAGGAGGTTCCCGAGTGGGTGCGTGCCGCCGACGGCGATATTACCGCTGCTCAGGTTCCTGACCTGCGCCCGCGCTGCGCCCTGGTGGGGGAGCCTGGTTCACCCGCTTTTGAGCAGGCTGCCGCGGGCATGGTGGGGCGCGTTGATTTGACGTACCACGACTCTGACCGCGAGGAGGCTGTGGCTATTGCCGAGCGTATTGCGGCGATGCGTGCGCAGGCGGTGCGCGAGTATGAGCGTGCCTACGCGGCGCATCGTTCCGGTGATGGTTCGGTGCGTCCGCGTTTGAAGATGCCTGAGATTGCGGTGTTGGCGCGTGTGCACGGTCAGCTGGACCCGATTCGTGTGGAGTGCGAGCGCCTGGGCATTCCAGTGCAGCAGGTGGGTTTGGGCGGTTTGCTCTCCCAGCCGGAGGTTGTGGATTTGGTGTCGGCGTTGCGTGTGCTGGCTGATCCGAACCGTTCGGATTCTCTGGCGCGCCTGCTGACGGGTGCGCGTTGGCGTTTGGGCGCGGCGGATACGTTGGCGCTGGGTGATTGGGCGCAGTCGCTGGTGCGTGAGCGTGAGCGTGCCCTGCGCGAGCAGATGGCGTTGCGTATGCTCGCGGAGGCTGAAGACGCCGATGACGCTGCTGCTATCAACCTGCAGGCAGAGCACCTGCGCGCCGCCCAGGAGCGCCTGGACGAAACCCTCAAGGGTGCGGTGGAGGATTCCTCCGGCTACGCCTCCCTGATCGAGGCGGTAGAGAACCTGCCGCAGGACGGCGCGGACGGCGAACCTCTCTACGGTGAGCAGTACCGTGGCCGCCGTTTCTCCCCGGCGGCGCTGGAGCGTCTGCGTGCTTTTGCCGAGCAGATGCGCGTGCTGCGTGCCGGTTTGAGCGAGGATTTGGGCACGCTGCTGTACGAGATTGAGCGGACCATGCTGCTCGATATTGAGCTGGCGGTCCGCCCGGGTACCGACCCGCTGGGTTCACGCGCGAACCTGGACGCTTTCCACGAGGTGGCCGCCGCCTACGGCATGTCGGCGCCTCGTATTAACGCGATGATTTACGCCGGCTCTGACGGCGTGAGCGCGGAGGAGGGCGACCCGGGTGCGCGCCGCTTCCTGCTGTCTTCGGGCGGCGTGAGCTACGTGATGGGCTTCCTCGCCTGGCTTGAGCGTGCCGACGATGAGGAGAAGGGCCTGGCGCTGGGCGCTGTGGAGCCCGACCCGAACGCGGTGCAGCTGATGACCATGCACGCCGCGAAGGGTCTGGAGTGGGATCATGTGCTTCTGCCCGGTCTGTGCGGTAGCGCGACCGGCGGGCAGACCCCGAACCTGTGGCAGATGTCGGCTAATACGGCTCTGCCCTGGCCGCTGCGTGGTGACCGCGAGTACCTTCCGTCGATTCTTGAGACCCCGGAGGAGATTACCGCCTTCGAGAAGGCGAAGGACCTGGAAGACTACCTGGCCGAGCACAAGGATGATGCCGCCGAGCATGCCGGCATGGAGGACCGCCGCCTCATGTACGTGGCGATGACCCGTGCCCGTAACCTGCTGGCGTTGAGCGCCTACCGCTGGAAGAGCGCCGCTATGCTCCCCCTGCCGGTGCAGCCCTTCTGGGAGGAGCTGCTGAAGATGCTTTTCAAGTCGCTCTTCGGCATGGGCACCCCCACGGTAGATACGCCCTCTGTGCGCTTCGAAGAGACGATGGATACCCCCTGGGCGGCGCCGCAGCTGGTGGGTATGGGCTTGTCGTACACGATGCCGAACCCCGCCGATAAGCGCAAGAAGGTGCACCTGAACCATGTGCGTCGCTGGGCTGAGCAGCTGGCTGAGTCGAAGTACCGCCTGGTGGAGCCGGTGGCCCTGGTGCACGGTACGGTCGTGGACCCCTCGAACCTGCCGCCCGCCCCCGATGAGGAGGCACTGCTGAAGGAGCTGGAACTCTACCCCGTAGACGCTGACGAGCTCACTCCCGTACAGGCGGAGGCGCGTGCGAACACTCGAGCAACTTACGCCGAGCAGGTGCAACGCTACGCATGGGCGCTGGTTGAGGTCATGGCCCCCGCCCTCGCGCAGGATTGGCAGCTGGCGGCTCCTTCCGTACGAGCACGCACGGTGGCGGAGAACTGTACCCGCCTGAACCTGCCGGTTCCCGAATGGATTATCGAAGCCACCGAGCGGGAGAAATGGCGTGAGGCGCAACCGCCTCAGCCCGGTTTCTCGCCGACGGTGGCGGCGGCGCTGCCGATTGAGGTGCGCGGCCAGTTCGCCCAGAAGAACTACGAGGACAGGAACCCGAACCTGGGTGCGGTGCTGACCGCCATGTGGCCTTTCGACCCGCTGGAGCGCCCCGTGATTTGGCGTTGGGCTTCTGACGATGCCCTCAACCGGGGCACGGAGGCGGTGCTTCGCCGCGGCCAGCACGAGCAGCTGGAACGTGAGATTGAGATTAACTCCTCGAGCCGTCGCGAGGCGGTGGAGCGTGCCGCCCTGGCGGTGGAGCTTGCCGTCGGCGCGGGTGAAGATGACGTGCACCAGAGCGGGGATGTATCGGGGGAGAGCACAAGCCATCCTGCAACCGCCGTACCCGCTGTACACGGCGAGTCCGCCATTCCCGAATCCCTGCGCCAGCAGGCGGTGGACTGGGAACGCGAAGCCGACCTGCTTCTGCTCATGATGGGGCAGACCGACCCGGTGCTGAGCGATCAGCTGCCGGGGCACCTGTCCGCATCCACGTTCATTCGCCTGAGCGAGGACCCGCAGGGTACGGTGCATCAGCTGATGCGCCCGGTGCCTCAGCGTCCCTCGCGCGCGGCAACGATTGGTACGGCGGTGCACGCGCTAATTGAGGAGCACTTCGGAGTGGCGCCGACCGCCGACCCGCTGGAGGCACCCGATGCGGAGGACACGGTGGGCGTTGACCTGCCTGGTTCCGCTGCCGCCTCCGCCGCGCCAACAGACCCCTCTGAATCTGCAAATCCCGCTGACCTGCAGGAACAGGACGAGTTCACCTTCGAGGACGACTTCGAGGAGTCCGAGAGCGAACTGGACGCCTCCGTCCAGCGTCTCTGGGAGCGCTTCGCCACCAGCGAGTGGGGTAGCGACGAGTGGAAGGACCGCATCTGGGCGGTCGAGTACCCGGTCGAAACCCACATCGAGGGCGTAAGCCTGCGCGGCCGTATCGACGCGGTATTCCGCACCGAGGACGAGGACGGCGAACGCTGGGTCCTAGTGGATTGGAAGAGCGGCTCCCGCCCGAAGATGGCGACCATGCAGTCTCGACGTTTCCAGCTGGGCCTGTACCGCATCGCGTTCTCCCGCATTATGGGCGTGGACCCGGAGCGTATCAGCACCGTGTTCGTGTACCTGGGCGGCAAGGGCGTTGCGGAGGTGTGGGACCACCAGATCCGCGGCGGCCTGCCCACGGAGGCGCAGCTGGCGAAGGTGATCCGCGAGGCGCGCAAGGGCTAGGCAGCAAGGCTAAGCGACGGAGACATGCGCTCGCGTACTAGCCTCCTGCACAGTGCCAGTTTGCACAGGCCAGTGCCAGTGCAGTGCGAGCGCCCGCCGTAACTGAATACAGAAAAGCAGCTCACGGAGGCATTACGCCTCGTGAGCTGCTTTTCTGTGTGGACTTCTGCGGTTAATGGCAGAGAACGCCCCTTCACCCCACTGCATTAGGGTGATGAGGCGTCCTCAGCCGCTGAAGAACTATAGAGGTACTTCGTGCCCTCGCACGCTCCGGGAAAGAATCGCGCCGAACGACTGCCGCTCGCGCGGCCTCACTCGCGCCGCCGGCGCCCCGTGGGGTTTGCGTGCGTCTTTACTCTCAAACACAACCTCGAAAGTAACTCTATAGATTTCTGCCATCGGTGATTGGTTGCGCGGTGCATGAATCCGGCTCGGGTCTGACATGACCGGTCAGGGTCCCGTCCAATCTGTCTCTCCACTTTATCGCTGCCACGATATCAGCGCTGGTCAGTGCGCTATGAGGAGTGTGTCCGCTGGTATTCTCGCGGCACAGCAAAAGTATTCCAGGAGTTTTTGAAAAAATCTACAGGGTAAGTTTTTACCCTAAAATGCACTATTTTGAGCATAGTTCAAGGTGAAGTTGAGACTCTGTGGACTCCCGAGGTCAAAAGTTGGTTCATGTGGGTTTGTGGAGTATCTGAACCCGGGAAATATTGTGAATGGCACCTTTTGCGCACCTTCAAGTCTCAGCCTTAATCTGAGTCATTCATGCACAAAAATGCAAAACTGGTGCTCAAAAGGTGAGGGGAAACACTTAAAGAAATTTTGATAAAAAGCCGTCAAAAGCCCCTCCACTAGCCCTTATAGGCATCATCCCGTCGGTTTGGCAGACAGTCAGGACAATTGGTTTCACCAGGCGCGAGTCAGTGGATATGCAACCCCAGTAGATACAGTTCAGCCCCGCAGTGCAGTACTGCGGGGCTGAACTGAAAACCTATGCGGCAGGTGGCACCCTAGTGTGGCAACCTAATGACTACCCGAGCCAATAGCTACTCAGCGGGGCCGACCAGCGGGCCGACCTCCTCCTGTCCGAGCAGTTCGCCGGAGGCGCGCAGGTCGTCCTGAATGTCCAGGAGCATGGACACCGCGTGGGTTGCGCCGTCGCGGTCGCCAACCTCCACGGTGTGGGTGAGCCACTGGGCGATCGCGAACTCCGCGTAGAAGTTCGCGCGCTGCGCCAGGTAGGCGTCGGGCAGCTGAGGCATCTGCTGGCGGTACACCTCGATTGCCTCGTCGGTGAAGTCGATGTCCTGGCAGGAGTACAGCCAGGCGAAGTCCTGCGCGGGGTCGCCCACGTGCACATCGGACCAGCCGGTGACCTCCACGATGCGCGCCGTCGAGGGCGTGACGTGCAGTACGAGGTTCTCGGCCCCCATGTCACCGTGGACCACGCGCGGGCGGAACTGCCACATGGGTCCGGGGGAGAGCACGGTACGCCAGTGTGCGAGTAGGTCGGCGGGCACCTTGCCGGTTGCGGCGGCACGCTCGAGCTCGGCGTTCTTGCGCAGGCGAATCTGCTCCGAAGAGTAGGAGGGCAGGTCGGCTTCGTAAATGATGTCTTCGGGCATCACGTGTAGGGTCGCGATGTCCTTGGCGATGATGGACGCCAGGGAGGGGCGGTTTGCCGCAACTTCGCGGCGGCTCAGCTCAGCGAGCTGGTCCACGTCGTAGATGGTGCCGGGGATGTGCGTGTACACGAACACGTTGCCGCCCGCGTAGGGTACGGTGCCGGCGACGGTGGGTACGGCGAAGGGCAGTCGTGCGCGCAGGCCGGGGCTGAACGACTGCAGGATGAGGTGTTCAGCTTCCAGACGCATGCTGGCGTCGGGGCGGCGCGGGGCGCAGACTCGCCAGCGGCGACCGGTGGAGTCGGCGATGATTGCCGAGTCGAAGTCGTCGCTGTCTTCGCGGACCGGTTCGGCGCCGACGGGGTAAATCCCGGGCACTCCGGCGGAGACGATGGCTGCTAGCTGAAGGGGAGATAAAGTCACGGGTTAAGGTTACCAAACCAATGTGTGCCGTTTAGTAGTTTTTGGGATCTTTATGCCAAGTGGTGAAGATACATGTGGACAAGCCTAAACGTGCTCGCCTGTGCAGCCCGTTGAGCTTCTACTTACCCACTCCAAAAGAGGCGGGTTCCTCACGCCCTGAATGAAAGCAACAGCTAAGAAGCCGCGGCGGGTCTGGAGAACACAGCCTGGGAGAATACAATGGAAGACCGGCTATCACCGCCTCGCGCACCCGCATACACACATGTCAGTATGCCCGCGCGAGCGCATGCCGTCTGCCCGTACCGCCCGCCTTACTGATGGAGCATTATGACCGCCACACCTCAGCAGCCTCAGCATATGATCTCCGCAGACGATATCCTCGCCGGGCTTGACCCGGATCAGCGTGCGGTCGCCACCGAGCTGGACGGCCCCATGCGCGTGCTGGCGGGTGCCGGTACCGGTAAGACCCGCGCGATTACGCACCGCATCGCCTACGGTATTGCGATCGGTCGCTACCAGGGCCCGCGCGTGCTCGCCCTGACCTTTACCCTGCGCGCGGCGGAGGAGATGCGTACCCGCCTGCATCAGCTGGGTGCGCACGGCGTGCAGGCGCGTACCTTCCACTCGGCGGCGTTGCGTCAGCTGGCGTATTTCTGGCCGCAGGTGGTGGGCGGTACGTTCCCGTCCATTGTGCAGAACAAAGCCTCACTCATTACGGAGGCGGCGAACCGTCTGCGCATCAGCACGGATCGTTCCCTGCTGCGTGATTTGGCGTCGCTGATTGAGTGGGCGAAGGTTCAGCTGCTCACCCCGGACACCATCATGCAGCGTCTGAGCGAGAAGCAGCTACCTTCGGCGGTTACCCCGCAGAATATGCAGCGTATTTTCCAGGCGTATGAGGATTTGAAGGATGAGCGTAACCTCATTGACTTTGAGGACGTACTGCTGCTGACCATCGCCATGCTGGAGGAGGACGAGAAGCTCGCCGCGACCGTCCGCAACCAGTACCGCCACTTTGTGGTGGACGAGTACCAGGACGTGTCCCCGCTACAGCAGCGTCTGCTGGATGTGTGGCTGGGTGGCCGCGACGATATTTGCGTGGTGGGCGACGCCTCCCAGACGATTTACTCTTTTACCGGTGCGACCAGCCGTTACCTGCTGGATTTTGCGCGCCGGTACCGTGGCGCGCACACGGTGAAGCTGACCCGCGACTACCGTTCCCATTCGCAGGTGGTGGAGTTGGCGAACCGCCTGTTGGCGGCGCGCCGTCCGCATCCGGATTCGAGCCCGCATTCGTGGGCGCCGCCGCTGGAGCTGATGTCTCAGCGCGGCCCCGGCGTGGATGTGGAGTGGTTCGGTTACGCGGATGATGAGCAGGAGGCTACCGGCATTGCCGAGGACATCCGCGACCTGATTGAGAAGGACGGCGTGCCGCCTTCTGAGATTGCGGTGCTGTTCCGCACGAACGCGCAGTCGGCGGCGATTGAATCTGCGCTGGCTGCCGCCCACATTCCGTACCAGTTGCGCGGCGCGGAGCGTTTCTTTGAACGTCCCGAGGTCAAGCAGGCGATGCTTGCCCTGCGCGGTTCGGCGAAGTCCACGGACGGTACTGAGGACGTCACCCGCTACACCCGCGATGTGCTCAGCGGCCTCGGCTACAAGGAGGAGGGCCCCCTTTCGGGAGGCGCCACCCGCCAGAAGTGGGAGTCCCTCGCCGCCCTGGTGCACATGGTGGACATGATGGCGCAGCACCGCCAAGAGCAGCTTCAGGAGCACCGAGCGAACCCGCGCCCGGGCGTGCCCGAGCCGCTACCTTTGACCATGCACGAGGTCGTGGCGACCCTGAACCACCGTAGCGAATTCAACGACGCACCGCAGGTCAACGGCGTAACCCTCGCTTCCCTGCACGCGGCTAAGGGTCTGGAGTGGGACGCCGTGTTCCTGTGCGGCCTGAACGAGGGCCTCATGCCCATTACCTTCGCGACCACCCCGGACGAGGTGGATGAGGAGCGCCGCCTGCTGTACGTGGGCATTACGCGCGCCCGCAAGTACCTGTGGCTGACCTGGACGATGACCCGCACCGTGGGCGGTCGCGGTCAGCGTAAGCGTTCGCGTTTCCTGGACGATATTGATCCGGCGAAGCGCCGCCGCAGGGCTGAGAGTGCTGGCTCGTCGTATAGCCAGCGTTCAACACAGCCTCGCTCAACACAGCCCCGCCGTTCGTCGAAGGGAAGAGGAGATTATGGCTCAGCGTTTTAAGCGTGAAATTCTGCCCGCCACCGAGGACCGCCCGCAGATTGAGCTGGTCCGCTCGGCGCGCCGCACCCGCACCATCAGCATGCAGCGCGACGGCGTGGATGAGCACGGCAACCCCGCCTACCGCCTGCTCATTCCCGCCGCGAGCACGAGCGAAGAGATTGACGAGCATATTGCCCGCCTGCTGCCGCGCATTCAGCGTCGTGCCGCCCGCCGTGAGCGGGCCACGCAGCTGACGGTTACGGACGAGTACCTGCGCTCCCGTGCCCTGCACCTGGCGCAGAAGCACCTGCCGGAGCTGGTTGCCTCGGGCAGGCTGGAGAAGCTGTCGATTCGCTGGGTGAGCAATCAGCGTCAGCGCTGGGGCTCGGCAACCTACGCGAACACGCAGATCCGCATCTCCTCAGAGCTGCAGGGAGTACCCGAATACGTGCTGGATTCGGTGATTCACCACGAGCTCTGCCATCTGCTGCAGCCGAATCATTCGGCGGCGTTCCGTACCCTGGAGGCGCGTTACCCGCAGCTGCTGCGGGCACAAGCCTACCTGGAGGGGTACACGCTGGGGCGCTCGCGTGCCGAGAGCGAACGTGCCGAGGGCGAGCGCGGCGAAAACAGCGCCGACTAAAATCCAGCCAGCTAAAATCCAGCCGGCTAACGCGCTTCCCGAAAATCAAAGAATCAAAAACCAAACGAAACACTCGAGCGGGGGTGGCTTGTACATTCACAAGCCACCCCCGCTCGAGTGTCAGCTATTTACTTTCGCCGCTCAGCTTTACTTCGCTCAGCTTTACTTTTC
>ERZ1674243.78-NODE-78-length-25446-cov-11.116616_pt1 | contig 25446 bp, 11 predicted proteins | sample MGYA00581201_ERZ1674243 | MGnify/ENA primary metagenome ERZ1674243 (study PRJEB41354, sample SAMEA4873342) | human saliva metagenome | biome: human-associated habitat [ENVO:00009003]; feature: mouth environment [ENVO:08000002]; material: saliva material... | reverse complement strand
CCGATAATTGCGTGGGAACCGAAGCATTTGGGCAAAAAGCCGTAACTTGCCGATCGGAAAATCTCTTCAACCTTCTACTCCTATGCGCAAGAACATCGATCCCCATGCCAGTCTGCCGGCATTTGAGCAAAGCCTCATCGACGACAACCTCGCCCCCAACACCGTGCGCGCCTATGTCAAAGCGGTGCGCGACTTCTTGGCGCGCTTCTCGGCGCTCAACAAGGAGAATCTGCTCCGACATCGCAGCGCCCTCATGGAGCACTATTCGCCCAAGACCGTGAACCAGCGGGTGATGGCCATCAATCGTTGGCTCCTCGCGCTGCGGCGGCCACAATGGCGGCTCAAAGGCGTGCGCCTCGGGCGGCGTTCGTTCGTCGAAAACGTCATCAGCCAAGCCGATTATCTCTATCTCTCGCGGCGACTGCGAGAGCTGGGCGAACTGCGTTGGCACTTCGTGGTGCGCTTTCTCGCCGCCACCGGTGCGCGGGTGAGCGAGTTGGTGCAACTTCGTGTGGAGCATGTGCGTCGCGGCTTCGTCGATCTCTATACCAAAGGCAACAAACAGCGGCGCATCTACATCCCCCTCACGCTGCGCAACGAGGCGCTGGCGTGGATCGCGCAACGCGGCGCAGACATCATCGGGCCGCTCTTTGTCAACTACCGCGGTCGCTGCATCACCCCGCGGGGCATCGGTGCCATGCTCCGTGTTTGGGCGCAAAGGCTGCACCTCGATCCCGCCCTGGTGCACCCCCACGCCTTCCGCCACCGCTTTGCCAAAAACTTCTTGGCCGTTCACACCGATTTGAGTCTGCTGGCCGATCTTTTGGGTCACGAGAGCATCGAGACCACGCGCATCTATCTCCGCCAGTCGAGCGGTGAACAACACGCACTGGTTGATCGCGTGGTGACGTGGTGAGGGGCGCCGGCGAGGAGGGCGGCCGGCGGGTCAGCGCACGGCTACCTCGGTGCCACTCCCGCCTCCGCAACGCCGGCCTCGTGCTCGCATTCACCAAGGCCGCGGCTTTTTTCGATGCGTCGCACTCGACTATTCGGCAAGATTGCGTATATTTGCACAGGCGCGCACGGCGCAGGCGGGAAAACCATCGCGTTTTTGCGCCGAAACGGGGAAGCTCCGCTCAATAACAGGGGCCTTTCGGCTCGCTCCCCCGCCTTTCGCCCCTCGCAGTCGCCCCGTCGCCCCACCCTCCCACAGTCCACCGCCTATGAACTCCCTCTTAGCCCGGTTGCGCCGCTACTTCGTTCGTCGTCAAGACGACCGTCGCAACGAACGCGCCGAAGACTTCCTCAAAGCCCTGCTCGAAGCCGGCGGCACCCTGCCGCGCTCGGCATGGGACGGGCTGTTTGCCCAGCTTGCCCTCGAGTCCGACACGGCCGCCCAGACGTTGGGTCGGCTCGCCCTCGAGGGGCGTGTCGACATCACGGCCGAAGGCGTCGCCCTCACCCCCACGGGTCGTCGCGACGCCCTGGCGCTGATGCGCGCCCACCGCATCTATGAGCAGTATCTGGCCGAACACTCGGGCTATGCGCCCGCCGAGTGGCACGAACGCGCCCACCACATGGAGCACCGCCTCGATGCGCGCGAACGCGAACGCATGGCCTCGCTCTTGGGCAACCCCCTTTTCGACCCGCACGGCGACCCCATTCCCACCGCCGGGCTCACCCTGCCCGCCCTGCCCGCCGGTGCGCGCGACACGGCGGCCGAGGGCCTGCCCGAAGCAGGGACGTTGCTGCGCGTGGTGCACATCGAAGACGACGACGCGCGGCGCTTCGGGCGCATTGCCGCCACGGGTTTGGCCAAAGACGCCGTGGTGCGCGTGGCTGCGGGCGCGGAGGGCAGCTTTGCCTTCGACTATGAGGGCGAACACTTCGCGCTGCCCGCCGCCGACCTCGCCGCCATCGACCTCCGCCCCCTCACGCCGGACGAAGCCGCCGAGGTGCCCGCCGACGCCTTCCGCATGAGTCGGCTCGCCGAGGGACAAACCGCCGTGGTGGCAGGACTTTCGCCCTCGTGCCGCGGTGCCTTGCGCCGCCGACTGATGGATCTCGGTTTCGTACGCGGCTCGCGCGTGTCGGTCGGCATGCGCAGTCCGCTGGGCAACCCCGTGGCCTATGTGGTGCGCGGCACTGCCATCGCGTTGCGCCGCGAACAAGCGCGCCAAATCATCGTCACTCCGTTATGAAATCCCCCTCTTCTTCCTCCTCCGCTCCACTTCCGCACGCTGCCTGCGCCGCGTGTCCCGCCGCTTCGCTCCACTCCCTGCGCCGCCACGGCGAGACGGGGGGCGAAACGCGCTATGTCGTGGCCCTGGCCGGCAATCCCAACACAGGCAAGAGCACCGTTTTCAACCGGCTCACGGGGCTCAAACAGCACACCGGCAACTGGCCGGGCAAGACCGTGGGCAAGGCCGAAGGCTTCTTCGACTTCGGCGGCGAGAGCTATCGCATCGTCGACCTGCCGGGCACCTACTCTTTGGCCTCCACCTCGGAGGACGAGGAGATCGCCCGCGACTTCATTCTCTTCGGTCAGCCCGATGTGACAGTGATGGTGGCCGACGCCACGCGCCTGGAGCGCAACATAAACATGGTTTTGCAGGTGCTGCAAATCACCGATCGGGCGGTGCTGTGCGTCAACCTCATCGATGAGGCTGAGCGCAACCACATCTCCATCGATCTCCGGGCGCTCTCTCGGCGTCTGGGCATCCCGGTGGTGGGCGCCTCGGCGCGTTCGGGTCGGGGCATCGGTGAACTGCTCGAAGCGGTGCGCGCCGTGGCATCGGGCACCTTCGTTTGTCGGCCCCCTCGCGGCTTCGATCTGCCGGCTGATACGGCCGCCGAGGTCAATCGCCTCACCGCGGCGGTGCGCACAGCCCACCCCGAACTGTCCAACGCCGAGTGGATCGCCACCCGCCTGCTGGAACGCGACGAAGGCGTGCGGCGCGCCTACGCCACCCCCGAGCTCAACGCCCTGGCCGACGAGATACACCTGGCCATCGGCCACAACTTCCACGACCGCTGGATGGAGCAGATCTATGCCCGCGCGGGTGAAATCTGTGCCGCTGCCGTTCGGCGTCCCGGCGGCGAGGGGCTCTTGCCGCTCGACGTGAAGCTCGACCGCATCCTCACGCATCGCTTCTGGGGCTTCCCCATCATGCTCGTGTTGCTCTCACTGGTGTTCTGGTTCACCATCATCGGCGCGAACTACCCCTCGGCCTGGCTCGACTCGCTGCTGGTGGGTTGGGGCCACCCTGCGCTGCGCTCGGCGTTCGAGGCCATGCATTCGCCCGAATGGCTCACCGGCCTGCTCGTCGACGGGATGTATCTGACCACAGCTTGGGTGGTGGCGGTGATGCTACCCCCGATGGCGGTGTTCTTCCCCTTGTTCACGCTGTTAGAAGACTTCGGCTACCTGCCGCGCGTGGCTTTCAATCTCGACGAACTCTTCCGCCGTTCGGGGGCCCACGGCAAACAGGCGCTGACCATGAGCATGGGCTTCGGTTGCAACGCGGCGGGCGTTGTGGCCACGCGCATCATCGACTCCGACCGGGAGCGGCTCATCGCCATCCTAACGAATAATTTCTCGCTCTGCAACGGTCGTTGGCCCACGCAGATCCTTTTGGCCACGCTCTTCGTGGCGGCGGCGTTTCCCCGCGAATACGGTCCGACGGTGGCGGCGATGGCCGTGGTCGGCGTGCTGGTTTTGGGCATTGTGCTCATGTTCGCCTCGTCGTGGGCGCTGTCTCGCACCGTGTTGCGGGGCCAAGTGTCGACGTTCCACCTCGAATTGCCGCCCTATCGTCCGCCGCAGTTTTGGCAAACGCTCTACACCTCGCTCATCGACCGCACCATCATCGTGTTGTGGCGCGCGTTGACGTTTGCCGCCCCCGCCGGTGCGCTGATTTGGCTCACCTGCAACATCGAGGTGGGCGGCGCTTCGATCGCGGCTCACCTCATCGGTTGGCTCGACGCGCCGGCGTGGTACATGGGCCTCAACGGCATTATCCTCCTGGCCTATGTACTGGCCATTCCTGCCAACGAAATCGTGATGCCCACCATCGTGATGCTCACCCTCATGGTGTTGGGGCAGGCCGACGCGGCGAGTGCGGGCGTGCTCACGGAGGGCAGCGCCGAACAGACGCGGCAGATTCTGCTGGCGGGCGGTTGGAATCTGCTCACGGCGGTGAACCTCATGCTCTTTTGTCTGCTACACCACCCGTGTTCCACGACGCTCTACTCTATATATAAGGAGACGCGCTCGTGGCGCTGGACGGCACTCTCGGCGTTGCTCCCGCTTTCGCTCGGCGTGTTGGTCACGGTGCTCGTCGCCACCGTGTGGCGCTGGGTGCAATGAGCGCAGTGTCGGCTTGCCCGCGCGCGGTGTCGGCGTGAGGTGGGCCGCCGCGTGTGCCCCGCCCGCTGCTGCTGTCGGTTGCTTTCCGTCGGCAGGCAGCGGGCGGGGTTTTCGGTGGGTGCGCACTGCGATTTCAGCGCCTCTGGCCGTGGCGGGATTGCCTTTTCGCCCCGTGCGGCACTGCCCTGCGCGCGTTCGCTTCGAGCGCCTGCGCACCGCCCGCGACAAGGCGCGACGAACGCCCCGCGCTTTGCACAGAACAATTGGCAAATGCCGCGCATTCACACAATAAAGTCTAACACGCGAGAAAAAATTGGGGGGAAATCGTGCACAATCGGCCGACGGCACTTATATTTGCCGTGCAATCAACGTCTCGTGTCCCCTGCGGACACACAACTATCTCAATCCGCGTTGCTCCGGCTGCGTCCGACTTAACAACTGTCCCCCTCATTCGAACACAGACTTTCGTGCAGTTGCTCGACGGTCACGCGCTGTTCCGATTCGCCCACGCCTCGCGATCGGGACGCCTCCAACCGAGCACGCAAAAAAACCTACAAACGGCGTATGAAAAAACAATATCTCTCCGCATTCGCCCTTGCGCTCTTCGCCTCCACGGCCTTCGCGCAGACCAATCCTGTTCGCACTGTCGCAGAAGTGGCAGTACCCACTGAAAACACCACGGGCAAAGACGTGTTCATCGTCTTGGGCAACAACCTCGCCGCGCGCATCAACACCGACGGCGGACAAATCACCGGCCGGGCCGCCGGTTCGCCCGTGCGCATCGTGACCGTCAATGCCACCGACCACGTTTACAAGATCTACGACGTGAAGAGCGGCAAGTGGTTTGCCAACAAAGGCGGTGCCACGGCCCCGAAAGCCGACGACCAAGTGACCCTTTCGGACACCCCCTCCGAATGGTACATCTATAATAACAACAACGGCGACGACGCCACGCTGCTCGACATCGCGCCCAAGGTAGGCAGCGCCGCCATCACGGACGGCACCATCGCTTCGTGGAACTTCTTCGCCGGTTATGCCGCGGGCAAGCACGTGGGCTACTGGGATGCCAACGACGGCAACTCCGCTTGGCGCCTGTATGACCCCAAGGCGCTGGTGAAATCGAGCGTCGCTGCGCTCGCCGCTGTGGATCCTTCGGCTGCCACCGACGCCAACAACGCCATCGACGCCGCGAGCGACGAAACAGGCTACGCCGCAGCGCTCAAAGCTTTCCGCCAAGCCCTCGACGGCCACAAAGTGCGCTTCGCCAACACGGGACGCGGCGCGAAAAACTACCTCACACTGTCTCCCACCTTCGCGGCTGCCGGTGACGCCGCCGCAACGCCCGGCGCAGAAGACGTGTTCGTGCTCAACTATCACGCCGACAACGACAATTTCTCGTTGCAACACGCCGTGACGGGCCGCAACTTGGGCAATGTGCCCAATTGGAACCAAGCCATTCCCTCCACCACGAGCGATGCCACGCGCTACGATCTGCAGTCGAACGACAAGAACAACACGATTTCGCTGCGCAACGTGAGCATCAACGCCGACAAGAACTATCTGCACCTAGCCGATTTCAAGAGCGGCGACCAGCTGACCGTGGTTCGTTGGGAAGCCGGCAGCGGAGACGCCAACAATGCTTCGACTTGGACGATCGAAAACGCCGACGACATCGACGATAGTGCACTGCTCTCCGCAGCCCAACGTCGTTTTGCTCTCCTCCCCACTCCCAACGACCTGGGTGAGCAACTCGGAGAGCGCACGTTTACTGACGAAGTCAACGAGCTCGTAGATAAACTCAATGATAACGAGGCCCTCACGCTCGAGGAATATCAACAACTCCTCTCGGCCCAAGCCGACAACCGGTTCTATGAACTGAATATGCCCAAGAAAGGCCTGTTCTTCAAGATCAAATCGAACGACGGCAAGCGCTATGTCACGGCAAACGGCGCCACCGACGGCGCTGCTTGGCAGCTGAAAACCACGACCGACAGCACCGACGAAGGCACGATCTTCGGCTACGACGGCTCGCACCTCGTGTCGCTTTCCACCGGCCGCGCCGCGTACTTGAGCGGAGGCAGCCAAGCCAAGCTCGCCGACTACACCGTAACGAATTTCGGCACCGTGGAATTTGGCACCACGCCCGACAACAAATATGCGGTCTACGTCAAACAAGGCGGACAAACGGCCACGATGTACCTCTGGCAGAACGCTTCGAAACCGGGTGTCGACGGTTTGGGCGGTAAGAACACGGGCGATGTGCTCACGCACCTGCAGCTCGAAGAAGTGAAATCCGTGCCCGTCCACCTCAACACGGCCGGTCTCGCCACCTTCACTCCCGCTGATGACATGGTAGTGCCCGACGGCGTGGAAATCTACGTCGCTTCGCAATACGACACCGCCCACCAGCGCATCATCCTCTCGCAGCTTGAGGGCAAGGTGATCCCTGCCGACACGCCCGTGCTGCTCTATGGCCCCGTTTCCACGACGATTCAGCTCACTTACGCCGGAGAAAACGACGCCGCCCCCACGGTCAGCGTCAATGCCTTCCGGGGCAGCTTCACTCCCTCGGCAGTGCCTGCCGGACAAGAGGGCCGCGTGCTCAAAGAAGGTGAGTTCGTCAAGGTCGTTCCCGACTTCGTTCGCGGCATGCGCGCCTTTGTGAGCGCCGCTCCCTCGGCCGGCACGCGCACCGCCCTGGCCTTCCCGGGTGTGACCGCCGTCGAAAGCGTGAAGACCGCCTCCGAAGCCGAAGCGCCCATCTACGATTTGAGCGGTCGTCGCGTGACGAAGCCCGTGGCCGGACAAATCTACGTGCAAAACGGCAAGAAGTTCTTGCAGCGCTAAGGCCTTTGCGCCCTGCGGCGCCCAACCCCACTCTATGAACCGTGAGACAAGTAAATGCCCGACCCCTTCGCGCATTTACTTGTTTCCGCGTTCATCGAAACCGCATTCAACAACGAGAATATATTCAACAACTAAACTCAATCATCAAGATGAAAAAGTACACAACTCCCGTACTCACGCAGTACAACACCGCCACAGAAGGCCTGATGGCCATGAGCCTCCCTGCCGGTGGCGGCGGCAAGCAAACTCCCGGCGGTGCCCAAACCTTCGAGAAGCAGTTTTCGATCTGGGGCGACGACCAAGCCGCCGACGAAAGCGACGACATGGACTTCAACAGCACCGGCATCTTCTAAAAGCTGCCGCACGGCGTCTCTCGGGGCGCCACGCTCGCTCCATTGCAGCCCGCTCTGTGCGGGAAGCCCCCACTGTGGGACTTCTCGTCGGAGCGGGCTTCGTCGTCTTTGCGCGGTAAGGTCGACGAGGCCACGCTGCCCAAGTGCATCGCTCCCGCTGCCGAGGAAACAGCCCGATCGCGAGCACGGCAACACCGCGCGGCAAGGCCAAAACAGCATGCCGAGCGCACAAAAAAACGCGCAGACCTGAGCGGAAAGTAGGCTACTTTCGGCTCAAGTCTGCGCGTTTTTGCACCTCCTTCGCGGTTCGTCGGGCGCGTTGCGGCGCGAAGACGGCGTTTCAGTCCACCTCGTCGTCGTCGTCGCCCCAGGTCCACACACCGTTGCGCAGTCGGGCAGCCGCGGTCGGGGGCTTCGGGCGTGCCGCGGTCGGCATCTCGGGGGCCTTCGGGGGCTCGGCAGCGGCGGCGAGGGCATTCCGCGGGGCGTTGGGCCCTTCGGGTGCCGCGGCCGCACGTTCGCTCACACGAGCGGGGGCCTTCCCCTCGGCATCGGGCTCTTCGGCAGCGAAGCAGGGCGTTGGGGGCGCACCGAGCGGGAGCTCGTCGGCCAGATCGAGGGCCATGACGTCGGTAGCGGCATCGCGCGTTTCCCAGTCGCCCGCAAAGCGCTGCCGGGCCGCCTCCTCGATGCGGCGGAACTCGGGCGTGTCGTGGTAGGCGGTGTGTTTGCGCAGCATCTCCTCGAAGGGCGCCACGGCATGGCGGTAGGCGGCGAGTTCGTTCTGCTGTTGCACGGCGTGGCAGGCCAGTTGGTTGATTTCGCGCTCACGTTCTCGGCGCAGGTTGTCGCACACCACCGCAAGGAGGGGGCCCAGCACCACATCCACCAGGTCGTGACCGCGCATATAGAGGTAGGTCTTGTCGAGCGTCACGCCCAGTTGCTCCAACTCGTCGCGCAGGGGCTTGTAGGTGGCGCGTGCCTGCGGAAAACGGCGTTGCAGCATGGCGATCTGGCGGTTCACGCGGCGGCGGAGGGCTTCGATCATGCGTTCGGGGTGGTGAAGTTGCACCTCTCGCAGTTCGACGGTGCGGGCAAAGTCGGTGAGCGAAAATTGGGTGTAGGCGCCGTAGCGATAGGCCCACACGTTCCACACCAAGAGAGGGTGGACGGTGCGGGAGAAGGCTTGGAGAAAGGCGCGGAAGTCGAAGAGTTCACGATCGTTGAGCGTGGCCATGACACACACGCGGTGCAACACCTCGGCATGGCACTGCAAATTTTCGATGGCGTAGACCCCGGTGTGCAAAACGTGGGGCGAGCGGCACACCATGGCGCTGGTGGGGGTGGCGCCCTGCATCAAAACGTCGTAGTCGGCGTCGACACAGGCAATCATGTGCGGGCCGAGTCGGTTGGCCAAGGCGATCTTCTTGCCCCGGCCCAGGGTGACGCGCGAGGGGAGGACCACTTCGAACTGCACGTGCGGGGCCGCTCGGGTGAGCACGTCGCGCCAGAAGAGGATGTCGTCGTAGCTCTCGACGTAGGCCACGGCGCGCGGTCGGGCACGCCGGCCTTCGAGGCGGGAGGCTGCGGCGATGTAGGCAGAATTGAGTTGGGCGGAGAGGCGAGACATGGCAGTGGGGGGCGAAAAAGTGCGGGACACGAGGGCAACTTGCGCGGCCGGCCGTGCGACACGGGCGGGCGGCCGCAAAAGCAGCCGGCGGCGACGGCCTCAGCGGGTGATGTCCTCGATTTCGGTGACGTGGTCCTCCCACCCGTCGAGGATCACGGCGGGCGAGTGGGTGGTGAGAATGATTTGCGCGCGGGGGTTGAGCGCACGCACCATCGAAATGAGTCGCTTCTGCCAATCGAAATGGAGACTCACCTCGGGTTCGTCCATGAAGAAGACGGTGGGCCGGCGGTCTTGCACGAGGGCAGTGAGCAGGAGAATGAGCATTTGCTTCTCGCCCGAGGAAAGCACGTAGGGCGAGAGGGGCTCATCGTATTGGAGGAAGCGGAGCTCGTTGCTCGAACGGTCGAGGTGCTTGCCGGTTTCGCTGAAGAGGTCGTCGATCAGGTCGCGAAACTGCGTCTTGGCCGCGGCGGCTTCGGCGGCTTCCTCGCGGGCGGTGTCGCTCCCCTCGGTGAGGAGCGCGATCATGCGGTTGCCCACGTTCACTTGGTAGTCGAGATAGCGGCGTTGCAAGCGGTAGAGTTGCCAGTCGAGTTCGGTGACGATGGCCCCGTCGGCGAGGGTGGCGATGCGCTCGGCGGGGAGGATGCGGCTGTCGACGGAGCGAACGAGATCGTAGCGCACGAGTTCGGCGTCGTCGGGGGCGAGGGTGAGGGCCACATCGTCGTGTTGTCCGCCGCGCAGGGTGCCGGAGGGCGCGAGGTGGGCGGCGCGCTGCACGAGGCGGGCGAGGATGGTGCTCTTGCCGGCGCCGTTTTTGCCGCTGAGCACGTTGACATCGGGCCGCAGCGTCCAGTCGATGGGCTTTCGCCCGTTCCAAAGACTGCTGATCTCGATGCGTCGGATGTGAGTTGCGTAGTGAAAATCCATGTGCCTGGGGGTTTTGTGACCGCGGGGGGCGGTGTGCCGACAAATATAAGCATAAAAGCGGAGCCGATCGCCACCTTCGGTCGCCAAAAGGGCGAGAAACGTCGATTTTCGCCCCTTTTTCGTCGGGTCGTTTCGCTTTGTTGTGACAGCCGGCACGACGTAAGTGCGTGACAATGGGTAACTTTGCGGTACAGAATACGAAAATACGACGGCCTTTTCGGCTTTGTGATTGACAAAGTGCAGCCGGCCGCCCCACAGAATTAACGCATCCTCACCATGAAGAAGGTACATTATCTCCCCCTCGCCCTGCTGTTGGGCGCCGGCGTGGCATTTGCCGCCCCTCGGCGCGTGATCACGGGCACTGTGGTCTCGCAGAAAGACGGGCGTCCCCTCGAGTTGGCCACGGCTCGCCTGGTGCTGCGCGCCGACACCACGAAGTTTTTGGCCGGCGCCGTGACCGACAGCCTCGGCCGCTTCCGCATTGTCACCGACACCACGGCCGCCCTGCGGCTGCGCGTGGGCTTCGTGGGCCTGCGCTCTGCGGGGCGCGACGTGAACTTCGCCGCGGGCGGTGCCGACAGCCTCGATGTGGGCACCCTGGCCCTGGCGGGCAACGACATGGCCCTGCGCGCCGCGGTGGTGAGCACGGCCGCCGCCCGCGTCGAACAGCAGGGCGACACCACGGTGTTCAACGCTTCGGCCTTCCGCACGGCCGAAGGCTCCACGCTCGAGGCGCTCGTCAAGCAACTGCCGGGGGCCGAGGTGAGCGACGACGGCACGGTGAAGGTGAACGGCAAGACGGTGAAGGAATTTCTCATCAACGGCAAAGACTTTTTCAAGGGCGACACGAAGGTGGCCATGAAGAATCTGCCCACCAACCTCGTCTCGCGCCTGAAAACCTACGACAAGAAGAGCGACTACGCCGAGCAAACGGGCGTGGACGACGGCGAAGAGAGTTTTGTGCTCGACATCACCACCAAACGTGAGCTGAACCAGAGCTTCATCTCCAACCTCGACCTGGCGGGCGGACGCGACGACAAGGGCGACGGCCTCTACTCGGCCAAACTCATGGCCATGCGCTTCACCGACCGCTCGCGCGTGGGCTTCATCGGCTCGCACAACAACGTGGCCGACCGCGGTTTCGGCGGTCCGCGGGGCTTCGGGGGCAACAACGCCGGGCGCACCACTTCGACCATGGCGGGCACCGACTTCTCGTGGGACAACGGCCGCGGCAAATTCGAAGCCGGCCGCCTCGAACTCGGGGGCAACGCCATCTACTTCCGCAACGACAACCGCACGGAGACCATCTCGTCGGTCGAAAACTTCGTCACCGCCACGCAAAAAGGGAGCTTCGACGCGGCCCACGCCGACAGCCACGGCCTGAACCAGGACTTCCACGCCCGCCTGCGCCTGAAGTGGAACCCCGACTCGCTCACGCAACTCTCTTTCCGCCCGAACTACGACTTCAGCACGGGCCGCACGACGCAAAACTCGCGCTCGGCCTCGTTCGACACCGATCCCTTCGCGCACTACGGGGTGAGTGCCGTCGACGACGTGCTGGCGCGCGTCCACAAAACCCGCTTTGTCGGCGACACGGTGCACGTGGCCGACGATTTCCTCAAGAACGTCAACACGCGCTACGACCTTTCGCGCACCACCACCCACAAGGTGGAAGGCGAACTCAACCTCACGCGCCTCATCGGGGGGCGCAACGGCCGCAACATCGCCTTCGAAGCGCGCGGCGGCTACACCACCACCGCGGCCGACGCCTATTCGCGTGCCGACCTCTACAAGCGCGTAGCGGCCGACGCCGCCGGACCGCGACTGGCCGCGGGCGGCACACACCAGTTCTCCGACCGCCCCTCGACGCAGTGGAACTATCGCGTGGGCCTCTCCTACGTGCAACCCCTCGTGGGCAAACTCCTGCTCGAAACTCGCTACGCTTACGAACACAAATACACCTCGGGCGACCGCACCCTCTACAACCTCCTGAGCCTCGACGGCTACAACACGCTGAGCGACTTCCTGAGTGCGCACACCGGCTTGGGCACGATCTCGCAACTCTACGTGCCGGGCTCGTCGAGCACCCTCTCGTGGCTCGATCCCGCCCAACTGCTCAGCCGCCTCAACGCCGACGACGTGCAAGCGGCCGTGCGCGACGCCCAAAACTCGCAGCACGCCACCTATCGCTACGACAACCACCGCGTGAACCTCGGCCTGCGCTACAACGTGGGTGCCGTGCGTCTCTCGGCCGGCGTGCAGTTCTCGCCCGAACGCACCCGCCTGCAATACGAGCGCGCCAGCATCGGCCGCATCGACACCGTGCGCAATGTGCTCAACTTCGCCCCCAACGTGCGACTGCGCTATGCGTTCTCGAAAACCGCCAACCTCGATTTCAACTACCGCGGACGCTCCTCGCAACCCTCCATGACGCAGCTCATCGGCGTGGTCGACAATGCCAACCCCCTCCGCATCTCGGTGGGCAACCCCGGGTTGCGCCCCGTGTGGAACCACGAGATGCACCTCTTCTATAATGCCTACAACGCCGAACGCCTGCAGGGTCTCATGGCGCACGCCGACCTCACGCTCTCGACGGGCAACATCTCGCAACTCACCGTCTACGACGACGTGACGGGCCGCCGATTCACCCGCCCCGAAAACATCGATGGCAACTGGAACGCCGCGGCCGGCCTGACTTTCAACACGCCGCTCGATCGCGCCAAGGTGTTGAACCTCGCCACCTCGACCGATGCCAACTTCACCCGCTCGGTGGGTTACGTGGCCACTTCGGGCACCGCCTCCACCCTGCCCGACGCGCCTTCGCTGCGTGAGGTGAACGCCCTCTTCGCCGGCGTGCATGCCGACAAGAGCCGCACCGCCGTCACCGCCCTCTCCGAGCGCCTCGATCTGTCCTACCGCCGCTCGTGGTGGGACGCCACCCTCAACGGACGCGTGGCCTACCAGCACTCCAACTCCTCGCTGCTCACCACCGGCAATCTCGACACCTGGAGCTTCGCCTACGGCGCGGAGGCCAACTTCACCCTGCCTTGGGGCATGACCCTCTCCACCGATCTGCGCATGACCTCGCGCCGCGGTTTTTCGACCTCGGCCTTCAACACCAACGAGCTCGTGTGGAACGCCTCGGTCTCGCAGTCGCTGCTGAAAAACAAGGCCCTCACCCTGCGCCTGGAGGCTTTCGACCTCTTGGGCCGGCAGAGCGAGATCAGCCGTTCGCTCACCGCGCTGGCGCGCACCGACTCGTGGACCAACATGCTCAACCAATACGTGATGCTCCACGCCATCTACCGCCTCAACCTCTTCGGCGGCGCCAAAATGCCCGAGCCGCCTGAAGGCCACGGCCCCGAAGGTCGCCCCGGCGGCAAGTTCCGCCCCGTCATGCCCCCGCAAGGTGGCGGCCCCGGCGGCCCCGGCGGTCGAGGCCCGCGCTTCTGACCCGCGGCACGCTTGCGCCCATGGCCACACGCACCCCGCTTGCACCTTCTCACGGTGCAGGCGGGGTGTTTTGCGTGGAGGCGATCAGACCGGGCCCGAGGAGGCCGGCGCCCCACCGCGGGGCAGCACAAGCCGCTTCGGCACACGGCGCGAAACGACGGCACCGACCGCCTACACCGAGGCGACACTCGGGCGGACGGGCACGCCTTGCCCACCGACGGAGCCCGCGGTGCTCGCAAAAAAGCGGCGACCGGCCGACGAAAACCCGCAGCTTTTGTGCCATAACGCCCCGCTTTCTTCGTCGCGGCGGGAGCGCGGCGGCAAAAGGCCGAAAAGCAGCGCGAAACCACGGATACAATCACCGAAAGGACAAAAACATTAACTTCTCGCCACCGAATCATCAGCAAAAACACGTTTTCACGCCGTGCACTTCCGGGGAAATGCAGGCCGAAATTCGCACGTTTCGTCGGCTTGGGAGGCAACCGGGGGGGCGGAGTATTCATTTTATTTCAAGGCTTCCCGAACGAAAAACAAAAAAGAATCGACAACGCACAGGAGGATGCGCCGCAAATTGTGCATTTTCACGCTTCGACCCACTCACTTTGTCCACTCGTCCAACGATTGCCCGCGTCGACGCTAAAAATCAACGCTTTGCCATTTCGTCTCGTGGGGCACAATGGGCAAAAAACGCTCGCTACGGGTGCGCAATCCCCCGTTATTCGTGCAAGTCTGACGACAAAAAGCGGTTATTTCGTCTCCGAAGACCGTTAATTCCATTCTAAAAATTGGTCAACTTGCAGTTTATTCAGATATTTGTGGCAGCTACTTACCGAAATGTGCGGTCGCCGTCACCGCATCACTCCCCTTTCCCTCACAAACGTCAAGATGAAACAACCACTTCCCCCTCCCCTCCGTCTCGCCACCCCCACCCTGCTGCGCCGAAGCATGGCGTCCCTCGTTGCGCTCCTCGTGCTGCTCCTCGGCCTCCCACAGCATGTGGCGGCCCAGGGATGCCCGACGTTGGACACGGGCGATTTCACCGCCACCCTCATAGCCGCCAACAGCGACTGCCACACCCCGGCTCGCCTCTCGGTGGTTTACCGCAACGCCGTGGCGGGTTTCACGGCCATGACCTACAGCGTGTCGAAAAACCGCACAACCTGGGGCACACCGGTGGTGACGCCGCGCCCGGGCAGCGAGGCGGTGTTGCCGCTCGACGGGTGGAACGAAGGCGACCCCATCTACATTCGCGCCACGGCCACCTGCGGCACGCAGCAGCCCCGCGTGGTGCTGCCCAAAATCATCTATCACGTCAAAACCTCGGCCGATGTGCTGGCCACGCCCGTGGTGACGCCGGCGGGCGGTTGCGAGGCCACGAGCGGTGCCGTGAGCGTGAGTCTGACGGGCGTGAGCGGTTTCTCGCGCGTGCAGTATAAGCTGGAGCGCGACCCCGTGCGCGCCGGCCAACAGGCCGTGCCGGTGGGCAATCTCACGGCGCGCAGTCCCTACCAGCAGACGCTCTTTTTCAACCTCGCGCCGGGCCGCTACACGCTGCACGTGCGCGCCACGCCCAACTGCACCCCCACTGCGCCGGGGGCTGCGTGGAAAGACGGCGCCTACGAGTGGGAACAGCCCGTCGACGTGGAGCATTTTTCGGTGATTCCCACCCCCATTCTCACGCGCGGCACCTGTCCGGGCGGTGTGACGATCGATGTGGCCAAAGTGGTGGGCATCGGCGGTTTGCGCTACGGAATTTGGAAAAAAGGTCAGCGGGCCACCGGCGCTCCGGCGCTGCAAACGGCCACGGTGACCTATCCGGCGTTCACGCACACCTTCACCGGGCTGCCGCTCGGCGACTATGAGGTGCAGGCCTCCTCGACCGACTGCGAAGCCCGCGCCACGAGCTCGTTTTCGGTGACGGCGGGTGCGCTCGTCCAGCCCCAAGTGACGATCATCCGCCACACCTATGCGGGTTGTGCGGCGGGGCAAATCGAAGTGGCGGTGGAAGGCACCACAGCGGCCTGTCCGGTGAGCTACACCCTCACGCCCGCGGCAGGCGGCACGCCGCAAGTGCGCAGCAACGTGACGACCGAACGCACACAGTTCACGGGTCTCGCTGCGGGCACCTACACCCTGACCACCTCCTACGGGGGCCAGACGATGACCACGCCCGTGGAAATCAAAATTGTGACGCCCGGCACGCTGAAAGTGGAGCCTTCGCCGGCCGATGTCTACTGCAGTCCGACGGGCCGCATGAAGGTGACGCTCGAAGGCGGCACGCTCGACGAACCGGCCACGCTGACGCTTTCGCTCAACGGCACGGCGGTGCGCTCGGTCAACCTCAATGCGGGCGAAACCACGAAGCAAATCGACGATCTGCTGCCGGGGGCCTACTCGCTCGCCCTGCGCACGGAGTGCGGCGCCACGGCCGAAGCCGAAACCGCCATCGCGGCCAAGAACGTGCCGAGCCTGCTCAATCAGAGCTTGATGTTCTACGTCGAAAACTTCGACTTCTGCTCTCCCAAACCCCTGTGGAACGTGCGTGTCGACTTCCAAGGCTACGGAATCACGGAGGCCGACATTCACAATGCGCTCGACGGCGCCTCCTATGAGGTGTATTCGGAAGACGGGAAGCTGCTGGCCAATGGCCCCATCCCCGCCGATCAACTGGCCGAACTGGCGTCTAAAAACCGTCAGCTCTCTTTCTACATCAAAGTGCCCCCCACCGACGGCTCCCTCTCGTTCATCATGCGCCCTTCGTGCGGTGATCCCGTTCTCTTCAGGGGCAACGGTTTCCTCATGTCGAAGCAAAACGAACCGGGAAGCCAACGCCCCAAACTGGAAAAGGAGATCACACGACTCGAATGCAACAAGACGCACGTGAAATTCTACCTGCAAAGAGGGAGTGTGGGCAACGGCATCGTGAAAATCAAGGACAAGACCACGGGAGCCCTCGTGGCCGAAACCAAAAGCATGGGCGCTCCCCTCTACACCACCGCAGAACTCGACCTGCCCAACGGCGACTACATCTGCGAATATTGGGTGGACTGCCCCGACGCACCGCACTACACCGAACCGCTCCACCTGGACAACCTCCACATCGAGCCCACGGTGAATGTCTCCGACAACCAACTCTGCACCTCGAACGGCAGTATCAGCTTGAACTACTACCAAAATTACGGAGAGACCAGCACCTTCCTTTACAATGACGTGAAGCACGCAGAACTGCGCGATGCTTCCGGTGTCTTGCTCAAGGAAATCACCGCCCGCGACACACGTTACACCTTCGACCACCTGGGTGCCGGCACCTACACCGTCAAGGTGGCTCCCGTCGATCCCGGCTCTTGCCTCCCGGCCTTCACCAAAACGGTGGAGATCAAGGAATATGAAATCGACTACCCGGGAAGTACTCCCCCGGGACAGCCCTCTCCTGCCTTCCCCTTTGACGAAGATCCGCCGGGTGTCATCCCTTACAAAGACAGAAAGAGCTATCGCGTAGAAACCGGCGCAACGGCCGACGACAACACGCTCAAGATCGACTTCTACGCCCCGCCGGGCGACTACAAGTTCGTGTTCCGCAACGCCGAGGGCACGGTGATTCAAACCAAAACCATCACCAATCCCGACACGGGCCAGCCCAAGAGCAAATTCACCGCGGAGTTCAACCACCTGCCCGACTACGTAGAGATGGATTTCCCCACCCAGTGCGGAACGCACTGCACCGAAAAGCTCTATCTCACCGCCCTCGCGCCGAAAACAACCGACCCGCTGCTTGACGGAGCGCTGAATGTGACGCCCATCAACGCCGTGCCGGGTTGTCAAGACGGGAAACTGCTGGTCACCTCGCGCCTTGTGGCCAACGGCGCTCCGCAAAAGCCCACACGCATCGCCGTCTACGCGATAAAATACACCACCCCGTCGGCTCCTGCCACCTACACCGAAGTAGAATCGACCAGCTCGACAGGCATCATCACTGAGTGGATAAGTAAATCGCTCCCCATGGGCAGCTACCAGGTGTACTATTATTATGGTGAGAAGCGCCTCGACGCTTACGCGTACATCAACATCTCATCTGCCCTGCCCCTCTATTCATTAACTCCCTCCACCCCGCCGGGGCAAAAGGGCATTTTGATCCTCTTCCTGAACTCACTTTCGCCCAACGACCGCGTGCGTGTGCGCTTCATCGACCCGAATTCGGGCGCAGTGAAGAGCGAAGAAATCAGACGCGGCGGGAAAAGTGACTCACTCCGCGTGGCGCCGGGCAACTATCGCCTCGAAGTAGAAGGCCTCAACGGCTGCTACATGGGACAGGTCTACACACAAGACGTCAGCATCCCGGAAGCCCAGCTCCAGCTCACCGTGAATACCAACACCATGCAGTGCGCCAACGACGGTAAAATCACCATCCAAGCGCTCAAAGGCTACGGTACGGTCGACCAAATCAACTACGAAATCGTGCCGCCCGGCGGAGGAGCCTCCATCAACGGCCAAACCACCACCCCCTATGTGCCTAAGGAATTCCCGGGGCTGGCGCCCGGCTCCTACACCATCAAGGCCACCGGCGTGGTGCTCCGCGGATTCGACGGACAACCCCACAGCTACGAATCGACGAACTACGCCTATTTGGGCAGTTCGTACCAAACTCTCGTGGCCCGCAGCGCCCCCTACGCCGGCAAAGCCTCCTATGCTTGCGGCAACAGCGGCGGCGTAGGTCTCTACACCGAAAAGGGCAGTTTGAAACGCCTCAAAGTCTACGTCACCGAAACGCCCAGCGGACCGGTGCACCCTCGCCGTGAATTGACCAAAAACACCGAGGGCCGCAAGAATTATGACGACTATGCCGAAGGCTGGCGCTACACAAGTCAGGAGCAAACCGAGAGCCATCTGACCTGTTGGGGGAACGATTTGGCGCCCGGCACCTACAAACTCTTCGTCACCGACGGATGTACCGACATCGAAATCCCCAATGCCGAGGTCAAAGAGCTCGAAGACAAAGCGCGCTTCACCGGGGGCAGCTGTGTCACCATCGAGACCAAAGAGCTCAACTCGAACGTGCTGAGCTTCCGCCTCAACTTCGATTTCCGCGACCTCCCCGAAGCGCAGCGCAAAGGGGCCTACCTGAACTACGAAGTGCAGGTGACCCCGCCCGGCACCGCGCCCGACGAGCACAAATGGTCGCACGGCGGCTCGCCTTCCTACGACTACAACTCGGCCAGCTTCGTCCACAGTCGCGCGCGCTTCGACCTTTCGGGCGGCTACGACGTGTATTATCGACTCATCGGCTGCCCCGCCACGATGAAACACGTGCATCTCGACGAACATAAGCTCTGCAATCCCTTTGAACTCTCGACCGAAGACTCGAAATGCAACGAGACGAAGGCCAAACTCACCGAGTACGACACGGGACACCCCTACCGCATCGTGGTGGTGCGCACCCGCGACAACCAAACCGTGTATGACCAAGTGAAAACGCTGGTCTACAAGAGCAACTTCCCGCCGCAACTCGCCGACGAACTCGTGTTCCCAAGCAATGAGAACTACAAACTGACCATCACCTCGCAAAACGAGGAAATGGATCCCTACATCTATATGCTCTCCTCGCGCTCCAACGCCCTGCTCCTGGAGCGCAAAGCGAAGCGCCCCGCCACGTGCCGGAAGATCTTCTACGACTTCTACACCCAAGGCGACTGCTTTGAAGACAAGCACACCCGCGTGATCGACAAAGCCACGGGCGCCACGGTGCTCGATGCCCCGCACTTGAGCGACCTGACCGGCGATGTCGCGCGCAACTTCCCCTTCGAACGCAACAAGGAGTACACGTTGCAATATGTCGAAGCGGACGGCACGACCACCAACCACATGACTTGGAAGGCCGAATACGTCCTGCCCAACGCTTATGCCTACGACAACATCCAGCTCGGCGGCAGTTGCGACAGTCTGCCCCCCAAGACCGCCGGCGCCCACAGCGAGCTCAGCAGGCTCCTTGTGGACTGGGAAGCGGGATCGGGTGACAAAGTCTTCGAGCAAATCAAGCAAATCGTCGTGCGCAACACGGCGACGGGCAAAACCTACGTGGCACTCGACTTCAGCGGCGACCCGACCAACACCACCTACAGCAACACCACGCAGACCTATCGGGGCTATCTCTCGCCCTCTGCGTGGAGCGAAGTGCGCGCCCCCGGCGACACGGTGCGCAACGTCACCCCCGAGCTCGAACCCGGCACCTACGCCCTCGAAGTCCGCACCGCCTGCAACAACTACACCTCTTCCTTCACCGTCACCTACAAGCCGCCCTTGGAATTGAAGGTGAAAATCAAGAATGTAAAGATCGAATGCGACGGCAAAATCACCTTCACCCCCACCGGCACGGCCAAGTTCCCCGACACCGGGCAGGAGGCCACCTTCCAAAACTACACACTCGACAGCGATCCCTACACTTATCTCAACTGGGGCGACCCGGTCGAAACGTATAAGCCGAAGGGCCAACTCAACATCAACCTCACGCTCCCCAACGGCGGCTACTGCACGCGCCAATACACCTACGACATCGGCTACGAACCCCTGGCTTTCGACCGTGCCAACACGGTGAGCTTCTTCTGTGCCGGCGCCCACTCGGGCCAAATCAACGTGGCACTCAAAGGCGGGCACAAGCCCTACATCTACGAACTGCGCACGCTCGACGGCACCCTCGTGGAGAAGAAAAGCGCCCATGGCGCCGTGACCTTCGAACAAGGCAGTTTGGGCTCTCGCTACCGCATCGAAGCCACCGACTCCTGCGGACTCACGCACGTGCACCAAGACGTGTTGCTGCAAGACCCTGCCGCCATTTCGGGTAGCATCGACGGCGACCTCTTTGTCTGCGACGGCGATCCCGTGCGCATCAAAGCCGTCAAATTCCCCGGCGCCACCTACACCTGGACGCTTCCCGACGGCACCCACAGCCACAATCAGGAACTCTCCTTCGTGGGCACGCCCGACAAGGCCGGCGAGTACACCGTCGACATCCAGCTCAACACCTGCAACGCCACCATCACCGGCACCTACACGCTCGGCGTCGGCCACCTGACCGAAAGCACCGGCACACACACGCAGCGCACCTGCGCCGGTCAGAGCGCCGTCTTCGCACCGGCCGATCCCGTGGCCACGCTCAACGGCGGAACCGTCAACCAAGACGACCTCGAGTTCCAGTGGCAGTACACCAAGACGCCCACCGACGCCAACTCGTGGAAGCCCATTTTCGGCGCCACGGAGAAGAGTGTCGAATACGTCGCCGCCTATCCCGGCACCTACTACCTGCGTCGCACCACTCGCTTGGGCGACTGCGTCGCAGTGGGCGGTTTGTGCACCCTGACCGTCGACCCCGGCATCACCGTCACCATGAGTGCGGCCGAGCGTCGGGTGGTGATCGACCACAAGAACCCCTTCTTGCTCACCGCCGGCCTCATCACCGGTCCCGCCGCCCGCACCTACGTGTGGCAGCGCAGCCTCGACGGCAAGACGTGGACTGACATCGGCACCGACGTTTCCTACACCGAAACGCAACGCCTCGCCCCCGTGGTCTACTACCGCCGCATCATCCGCTCGGGCACGTGCGAAACGAAGGGCGAACCCATCACCGTGATCTTCAAGCGCCGCTATCCCGCCATGGTCAATCCCCAGTTGCGCCAGCGCGTCGACCAGCATTGGTGATCCCCGCACGGCCTTGTGCCTCGCCCCGCCTGCGATCTCGATCGCACCCCACGCCATCGCCCCACGCAGGGATACAATTTCGGCGAGCCGCTCCTTCCACCTCGGGAGCGGCTCGCCCTTTTTCGTCCCGATTGTCGCAATGGCAGTTCCGCGAGGCGCGAAAATTCCCCCTCCGCTCACGAAATCCGAGAACAAACGTTTGCAATTCAACAAAATATAAGTATTTTCGTAGCAACTTTCCCCGCGTTTTCTCGGCAAAAGCCCCCACTTTTTGCTCACCCGCTCCGCCTTTCGCCGGGTAGCCCCGCCCCCATCTCGGAAAGTCCCTCCCTCTCAGTGAGGTGCGCCCCACTCAGGCGACACACATCCCGCCAAGGCGACACACTTCGCGTCACCTGCGGCAAAAGTCCCGTCCTCGCGGTCATCTCCCCGCCTCCGGGCAAGCCTCCCCCGCCCCTATCCTCCCAAACACCCCATCCATGAACGGCATCGATCCCTTCACCCCCCAATATCCCAACCGCCTCATCGACAACGCCGATCCCTCGGTCAGTCTGTGCGAAGTGTTGCGCTCGTGTCTCAACGACGAGCGTTTCGACACCCTCCACATCGCCACCGGCTATTGGGACCTGCCCGGCATGACCCTCCTCATCGCCGAGCTCGAAGGCTTTTTGCGCCGCGAAGGCACCCGCATCGAACTTCTCATCGGCAAAGACCCCTACGTCTACGCCTCGATGGTGCAAAAGCCGCAGTACAAAACCGCCGACTACCCCGCCGACTTCATCCGCACCGACCTCAGTGCGCTCGCCGTCACCGAGCAACACGTGCGCGCCCTCGCCCTGCTGCTCACCCACTGCCCCGGCGAGCGCATCAACGTGCACCTCTACTGCGGCACCGACGCTGACGGTCACGAGCAGTTTCTCCACTCCAAGTGCTACATCTTCACCGGTTCCACCTACTCGTGCGGCATCGTCGGGAGTTCCAACTTCACCGGCAAGGGACTGCTGGGCAATGCCGAGCTCAACTACCTCGAAGGTTCGTCGGCCATCGTCACCGCCCTCAGCGGCCACGGCAGCACCTTCGACGGTCACCTCGCGTGGTTCCGGCGCAAGTGGGCCGACTCCACCCCGTGGTCGCAAACCTTCCTCGAACAGGTGGTGCGTCCCACCCCCGGCTGCCGGCGTGCCGAGCAAGCCACCGCCCCCCTCACCCCCCACGAGCTCTACATCAAAGCCCTCATCGACAAGTTTGGCGACATTCTCGACGAACAATTCTCGCACACCCTCCGTTCCTATCTCCCCGCCGACTTCTCTGCCCTCGACTATCAGCTCGATGCCGTCAAACAGTGCTGGCACATTCTGCATGAGCACGGCGGTTTCCTCCTCTCGGACGTGGTGGGTCTGGGCAAAACCGTCGTCGCTCTCCTGCTCGTCAAGCACTTTCTGACGCAAACCCCGGCCGATGGTCCGCGCCCGCGGCGTGTGCTCATCGTGGCGCCCCCCGCCGTGCTCGGGGCCTGGCGCGACACCATCGACCACTTCGACGCCACCGCCCCCCACCCCATCGCTTCGCACATCCATCTCACCACCCCCGGGCACATCAGACGATTGCTCGGCGACGACCTCCCCGACCCGCTTTCCGACGAAGCCATCGCCCCCGACACCTCTGACGATCCCGACACCCTCGATGCCGCCACTCTTTTCGACATTCCCAACAGCGAAAACGACATTTGCAATAACGCTACCGACAATCCCGACGACAACCTCGACGACACTCCCGACGACAACGACGCTGCCGGCAAGACCTCGCCGCTCACCGCCGCTCAATTCGACGCCTCGCACCCCAAAGCCGATTTCGGTCTCGTGATCATCGACGAAAGCCACCGCCTGCGCCACCACGAAACCCGCGCTTACCGTCAGCTCGACGAGCTCATCAGCAACATCTCCGCGCGCCACGGTCTCTGCCCCTATGTCGGTCTGCTCAGCGCCACACCGCAAAACAACAAGCCCACCGACCTGCAAAACCAGCTCTACCTTTTCTTCCGCAATCGCACCGCCACCACCCTCACCAAGGCCGACGGTGGCAACCTCCAAACCTACTTTCGGCGCATCAATTTCGAGTATCACAGCATCATCCGTCGGCGCTATCCCAAACCCACCGACCCCGATTTCGGAAAGCCCCTCTCACCCGAAGAAGCTGAGCAACTCAACGTCCGTCTCGCCCATCTCTCGGCCGATCTCCGCGACCACGTGCTGCAAGACCTCCTCGTGCGCCGCACCCGCACCGACGTGCAGCGCTACTACCATGCCGATCTCCACTTTCCCGAGGTGGTCGGCCCCGAAAGTCTGCACTATCGGCTCAGCCCCAGCCTCTCTCGCCTCTTTGCCCACACCGTCAGACTCATCGGTCCACGAATCTGTTCTTTTTTCGGGACCGAAGATTCGTCAGGCCCCCAATTTATTGCCTCCGACTTCCACTCCATTGGTGGCTTAACCTACTCCCGCTACCGCGCCCTCGAGTTTCTCACCACCCCCGCCCACATTAAGCGCTACGCCTGGCGCAACATGACCACCGACCGCATTTCGCGTCAGCTCGCCCTCCTAAGTCAGATCAATCTCATCAAGCGTTTCGAGAGCAGCTTCACGGCCTTCAAAATCTCACTCCGCCACCTGCGGCAAAAAACGCAAGTCATGATCGACATGTGGGAGCACGACGCCATTTTCGTGTGCCCGGCCTTCGACGTCAACGCCCTTTTCGACCTCCCCGAGCGCTACAAGCAAACGGGCATCCGCCTGACGTTCGACGACGTGGCCGCAGAAATCCGCCAAAAGATCGCCGCCCTCCCGCCCGAGAAGAACTCCAAGGGCCAAAACGCCGAATACCACCGCGACGACTTCCACCCCCTCTACATCGAAGCCCTGCACAGCGACCTCGAATTTCTCAATGCGCTCATCGACGACTGGAACAATTATTCCGACGACCCCAAGCTCGACGCCTTCAAGCGGGCGCTCGTGCCCGTGCTTCTCGACCCCGCGCGCAACCCCTCGGGTCTGCTGGTCATCTTCACCGAGAGCGCCGACACCCTCCACGCCGTGGCCCACGCCATCGAGAGCGTCGATCCCAATCTGTCCGTGCTCACCGTCACCTCTGCCAATCGTCACGACGTCGAACCCCAACTGCGCGCCAATTTCGACGCCAACTACCGCGGCACCCCCCGCAGCGACTTCCGCATTCTCGTCACCACCGACGTGCTGGCCGAGGGCATCAACCTGCACCGCGCCAACACCATCCTCAACTACGACACCCCGTGGAACGCCACGCGCCTCATGCAGCGCATCGGCCGCGTCAACCGCATCGGTTCCACGGCCGATCGGGTCTACGTCTACAACTTCATGCCCAACGTCGAGGGGGATTCCATCATCCGGCTGGTGCACAAGGCCCACACCAAGCTGCAAACCTTCCATCATCTCTTTGGCGAAGACAGCCGCATCTTCACTTCAGCCGAAGAAGTGGTGCACCACGAACTGCACCCCGACACCGGCGGCGTGAGCTCGGAGCTCGAGCGCTATCTCTACGAGCCCAAGCGCTACAAAGACGTATTGTCGGGGCTGAAATTCAACGATGAAAAGAGAAAGAACATTTTCGGTTTTACAGCCGATGTAAGCATTTACGGTTGATAAGCTGTTTCCATTTCTGCTCGCACCCATCGGCAATGGGGAGTCCGTTGATGGTCAAAAAATGATCGCTTCTTCTCGCCTTTGATAATACGGATTTCGCTGTACTCTTCCGTAAACTCTCTCTTGTATAATCCCGAATAGGCTTTTTGTAGTGCCTCGCTGGGGAGTTTCCGTGCGATACATCTCCGCCATTCTGTCGTCAGAAAAATCCTTTTTCGGAGCATCAGACGGATATTCAAAAGCTGGTAGAAGCTGGAAAATCCACTTTGTCCCAATCTACAATAGTTTTATAGAATAGAATTCTTGCCAAAATGTCACCTCTTTAATTCTGGCACATTACTTGCAATTTTAATTTGTAAAGTAATAGTAGTTATGGATTTTTTGAAAGACAACTCTGTATGGATAACTCCTCTTCTTGTTGCTATTGTTGGAGGTGTTATTAGTGGTATTTTTTACCTGATTAAAAAAAGGTGGAAAAAGTAATAAGCAGACAATTAAAGA
>ERZ1674243.75-NODE-75-length-25598-cov-41.351956_pt1 | contig 25598 bp, 17 predicted proteins | sample MGYA00581201_ERZ1674243 | MGnify/ENA primary metagenome ERZ1674243 (study PRJEB41354, sample SAMEA4873342) | human saliva metagenome | biome: human-associated habitat [ENVO:00009003]; feature: mouth environment [ENVO:08000002]; material: saliva material... | reverse complement strand
GGAGACCCAGTTATAGATGGTCTTCTGCTCCACCTTGAGGAGCTTAGACACGTCAATAATGTCGAGATACTCTGCTCGGAGGGGAGGATAAACCCGAAGTTCATGTTCTTGCCTTTGCAGATAGAGCAGCTCATCAAGCTTAGCTTCCATCAGCATAAGCTTCTCAAAAAGGCTCCGAAACTGAGCCTCGCTCTGGTGTGAATCTAGATGGGGCATGACTTGTTCTCTTGATAGTTTCCTTGGGCATCTTGCCTAAGAATGCCCTGCTCTTTCATGTAGGCAATGTACTTCTTCGCTGTGCGATCTTTGATCTCAAGCTCGCGCATCAAGACATCGCAGAGCTCCTGATAAGATAGATGACTCGTCGTACGGAAAAGCTCACGAACTACAGCAAGCAGCTCGCTACTCTTACGCCGGTCTTTGTCTTCCTTAGACTTCTCCCCTCGGTAGACGTGCATATCAAGAGCCTTATCCCAGCCAAAGAGCATCATCGGCACATCTAAAGGACTACCATCTCTAACTTTTAAGGCCTTGACAACCGAGTATTCAGGGTGATCATCTCTCTCAATAGAGAGAATACCTGCAGCCTTGCGCTGTAGCTCGGATCCAATATGCCCCCTGAGCTTAATCCCGCTCGGCACAAAGTGAAGGACACAGATAAGGCAGGTGTTATAGATACCGGCCAAGCGGTAGAGCTCATCAACGATAGCAATGCTTTCCGTCTCATCATTAGCTGATCGGATGAGGTCGGCAATACCATCAATAACCACGAGGTGAATACCTCCATGCTTATGGTGAAAGATATCCATACTCTCCTGGATAAGCTTCAAGCGATCCTTTCGCGAGAGCGAGGCTAGGTAGAGCGAATGGTAGAAGTCAGGGACAGCCGTGAGCGATGCTCGGCGGAGCGTCTTGCCAAGATTCTTATGCAGCTGAGCCTCTGACTGCTCCGTATCGTAGTGTAGGACCGCCAGCCTCTTTGGATTCGGCGTAACTTCAAGCCCTAGGGTCAGCTCTGCATCCAGGCGTTGCTGGGCAAGAGCTCCAGCAAGAATCGCTGAGACATAGTTACTCTTACCCGTACCCTCTCCTCCCGTAATGCAGAAGAGGTTGTCCTGCGTTCCAAGAGGTACCCCGTTAACTGCTACGAGCGATTTAGAGGCATCAGGAGGGTTATCATAGTCGATTTCACACGAGCGTAGGAGCATCATCGTTTGCGTGTACATTTGAGAGAGGAGCGTATTCAGTAGCCCTCGGAAGTCGGCCTCCTCATTCCCCAGAGCAAAGTAATCCGAAATATCCTTCTCAGCCTTCGTCCCTTTGAGTGGAAGCTGGAGCTGCTTCACATGATAAGCCGACAAGCGCCCTACCTGCCGCTGAGCCTCACGAAGCCCGGTAGCATCCGAATCATAGAGGAGGATAATATGCCGGAAACGTAGCTGTAAACTCTCAATGATACGTTCGGGAATCTGCGCAGTTTCGCTATTGAAGCAAATCGCATGGAAATGCCGAGCGGAAAGCGAGAGAACATCCTTCTCCCCTCCCGTAATGAAGAGCATATCACCTTTACTAGGGAGTTGCTCCATCCCGAAACAATAGGGGCTGGGCATTCGCCCTCCATAAAGGAAGCGCATCTTCGAACTGTTGGGGCGATAAATCTTAATGTAACCATCACCGATGTAAGCATAGATAGGTTCCGTAGGGCTAGCTTTCAACTCAAAGGGCTTACCCTCCTTCGTCTGGCTCCTATAGCTCTTCAATGACCGCACCCGAAAGCGCCTGAGGGTATCTTCATAAATACCATAGTGTGCCCAATAAGCTAAGAGCCCATCATCAAAAGGCTGAATCTCGAAGCTATAGGGGAGCTCATCCTGGACAGACTCACTCAGCGTAGAAGTATGCAAAGTCTCTGTTGCAACAGGTTTCTTTGCCTGCTCTTCCGCAAGGATACGAAGCCCCAGCTCTTGAACAATAATCTGCAGTATCTCACGAAAGCCCGCTCTCAGATCAATGCCCCGCAACTGTGCTACAAACCAAAAGCAATCCCCCGCATAGGAGGGATCGCCATGGTCGTAGTACTTATAGGTCGACGATTTTTTGTCATAGTAGATATGACAAGAAGCTCGCCTATCATCATAGAACGGACTCCGGAAATTACGATGCAGATTGACCTCAAATCCCAGATAGTGACTGAAGATAGTGAGGCCTTGATCCGTCAAAGCCAGTACTTGCTCTTTGTCGATCATCATGGGAATTATCGTTCTGACCCGAGACAACTCGAGAGGATAAGCTTATCCTTATAGCGCAACAGACGATCTAAAAGCTCATCATTACGCATACCCGAGATACGCAAGCGGTTACAGCGAGCGCAGATAAGCAGAGACTTATAGAAGTAGCGTACATCGCCACTCTCCGTATAGCGAAAGCGAACTAGGTTCTTCTTGCGCCAACGATACAGGGTCGACTCCGAGACATTCAACGTCTCTATGAGATCCTTAGTGGACATCTCGAGCTCATCATCAATATCTTGAAGTAGGTGCGTGGTACGCTCAACATACTGCTCAATTCGATTAAGGCGATCTACCAAATCCTGATAGACACTGCTTTCCATAGAGATTACTTCCATCACTTCATATGTGTTGTGACAAATTCAATGTTACCATCCCCCTCCTCGAGTAGTTGTGCAACAAGGCGTTTGAAAGTTGCTTTATCATAGGCAGAGATCTCAATCTTACCCACTGGCTTGGGGACTTCAACTGGAGCATTTGCACTGAGTGCAAGAACCTCTTGAAGAGTAAACCCCAAAAGCTCTGCATACTCAAAGAGCTTATCGACACTGGGGAAGTTACCTTTAGATTCCCAGCGTGAGACAGAGCTTGAGGAAACTCCCAGCTTTACAGCAAGATAGTCTTGCGAAATTCCATTCTTCAGGCGAGTAGCTCTCAGGAGCTCAAGTAGTTTTTCCATATACTCAAAGTTATAAACGCATCCGAGCTCAACCAACCCGTTTCGTGCAAGTTTATGCGCCCAATGCAAGAGGTCTTGCATCAGATGCAACATAGATATCTTTCGGGCTGCAATGGGGCTGATATAAGATAGAGATAGGAAAGGGCTTCCATCAAGAGAGCACTTTATTTTGCCCAGCCACACAGGTGACACTGGTGCACGGTGCAAGCCCCCTATATATAGGGCTTGCACCGTGCACCAGACTGTGTAGCAAGGATATGCGTAAACACCTATAAAAGAGAAGCTTTGCTTATCGTTCGTTTTTCTGTACCTTTGTCAACCGAAAAAGAGAGATGTTTTACTTTCAATAGCCATTCAGAAGAGTAGTCAAGAGTCAGTCAGAAAACTGCTAGACTTTTACTACACTCCCCGCTTGACTATATTAGATAGAACCTGTCATACAACAACATAGGTGGGATGCGTTCATATCCCGCCCTCTCCGCAGTATATAGCATGAGCGATCAAGTGAGCGAGACTCTCTTCGTCGCTCTTTTTTTCTTTATCCCCGCATCGGGGGAAGAGCCGTGGCTACGTAGAGCGCTCCGCAGCTCTACGTCTGCGCACTCCCGCAGGCAACTAAGATGGCATCGTCTTTGTTAGGATAAGAGTGGGACTAAGGCCGGATACGCCTGCCCGCTCAAACGACAAGACAACATAGATAACGAATGATAGAACAAAAGAAAACAGGCGGGTCAGGGCGTCCCTTCCGCTTCAACGAACTCTGGATCTACGCGATCATCCTCGCTATCCTCGGGGGGCTCTTCCTCTGGGATGGTGGCTTCGGCGAGAATAAGGATATGAGTTGGAACGAATTCCGCCAGATGATGAATCAGGGTGCCTTCACCCAGATCACCGTCGACCGCGGGGAGAAGACCGCCACAGCACAGCTGAACAAGCATGCTGCCGATAGCCTCTTCACCCACCGCTCTCCCGTGCTGGGCCGCGAGCAGAAGCGCATCGAGTACACGGTAAAGACGCAGATCCCTACCGTCGACCGCTTCGCCGAAGCCTACGACACCAGCGGCACGACCGCCAAGGTAGCCTACAAGGAAGAGAGCTCTCGCTGGCTCTCTCTCACGGCCAATATCGTCCCCTTCATCATCATCGCCCTCTTCTGGATCTACATCTTCCGCCGCTCATCGGGTGGCGCAGGTGGCGGCGTAGGAGGTGGTATCTTCAATATTAGCAAGAGCAAGGCTCAGCTGTACGAGAAGGAGAGCACCTCAGTGACCTTCAATGATGTAGCAGGTCTACACGAAGCGAAGGTCGAGATCGAGGAGATCGTCCACTTCCTCAAGAATCCCGCTAAGTACACGCAGCTCGGGGGTAAGATCCCCAAGGGCGCACTGCTCGTAGGCCCTCCAGGGACGGGTAAGACCCTGCTGGCAAAGGCCGTAGCAGGTGAGGCACACGTCCCCTTCTTCTCACTTGCCGGCTCGGACTTCGTCGAGATGTTCGTCGGCGTCGGGGCTTCACGCGTCCGTGACCTCTTCAAGACGGCCAAGGAGAAGGCCCCCTGTATCATCTTCATCGACGAAATCGATGCGGTGGGTCGTGCCCGTGGTCGCAACAACAACCTCGGGGGCAACGACGAGCGTGAGAATACGCTGAACCAGCTCCTCACCGAGATGGACGGCTTCGGCACCAATAGCGGTATCATCGTGCTGGCAGCTACGAACCGCGCCGATATCCTCGATGCAGCCCTCCTGCGTGCAGGCCGCTTCGACCGTCAGATCTATGTAGACCTTCCCGACGTCCACGACCGTAAGGAGATCTTCCTCGTGCACCTTCGCCCGCTGAAGATCGACGAATCTGTTGACGTCGACCTCTTGGCACGCCGTACCCCAGGCTTCTCGGGTGCTGACATCGCCAATATATGTAATGAGGCAGCCCTCATCGCTGCCCGCGCTGGCAAGGAGTTCATCTCCCGTGATGACTTCATGAACGCCGTCGACCGCGTCGTCGGTGGTCTGGAGAAGAAGAATAAGATGACCACCGAAGAGGAGCGTCACAGCATCGCCCTCCACGAAGCTGGACACGCCACGGTCAGCTGGTTCCTCCAGTACGCCAATCCGCTGGTCAAGGTCACCATCGTACCTCGAGGTAAGGCTCTCGGTGCCGCTTGGTACCTCCCCGAGGAGCGTCAGATCACCACGACTCAGGCTCTGCGTGACCAGATGTGCGCCACGCTCGCAGGTCGTGCCGCCGAAGAGGTCTTCCTCGGCCGCATCTCTACGGGTGCTGCCAACGACCTCGAGCACACCACGAAGACGGCCTATGCTATGGTCGCCTACTACGGTATGAGCGACAAGCTCCCCAACGTCAACTACTACGATATGCAGGGTGATGGCTACGGCCTGACGAAGCCCTACAGCGATCGTACCGCCGAGCTCATCGACGAAGAGGCTCGCGAGATCGTCCGTGTCGAGTACGAGCGTGCTAAGGAGCTCCTCCGTGAGCATGCCGAAGGCCTCAAGACGCTGACGCAGCTCCTCCTGGACCGTGAGGTCATCTACACCGAAGATGTAGAGCACATCTTCGGCAAGCGCCCTTGGGTCAGTCGCACTGACGAAATGATCCTGGAGCACGAAGAAAAGAATCAGGAGAAGGAGCAGGGACAAGAACAAGAATCCACAACCCCAACAACAGATACAGAAGCAACATCGAATGAGTAACCTCGTCAAGCGAGCCATCTTCGGCTCCCTCTATGTAGGCCTGATCCTCGCGGCACTCCTGCTGCGTGAGCACCTCGTCTACATGATCGTCTTCGGCCTCTTGGCCTTCCTCGGTACCTGGGAGTGGTCGAACCTCGTGTCGACTCACCGCCTCTTCCCCCTGCGCCGCATCTTCGACGCTACGGCTGCAGTCTATCTCTTCTGGGCAACCCACGAGATCGCTGACAAGGGGGTCGCGTACGCCGCCTTCCTCGTACCCTACGCTGGCTACCTGCTCTACATCCTGGTACGCAGCATCTACAGCGAGCGTCAGGCTATGCCGACCGACTTGGCGAAGGTGATCTTCGGACAGATCTATGTCGGGGGCTTCCTCAGCATCGCGAATATCTTCTACACCGACACCGATACCTCGATCATCCTCCTCACGATCTTCGTCTCGATCTGGGCCAACGATACGGGCGCTTATCTGGCGGGCTCGACCCTCGGACGTCATAAGCTCTTCCCCTCCGTATCACCTAAGAAGAGCTGGGAAGGCTTCGTCGGCGGGCTCATCGCAGCCGTCGTCGCTACGGGTCTCCTCCTCGGCTGGGAGCAGTGCTATATCGGTGTCATCATCTCCATCGCCGCTACGTGGGGTGACCTCTTCGAGTCGATGGTCAAGCGTAGTGTCGGTGTCAAGGACTCGGGCAATATCATCCCTGGTCATGGTGGTATCCTCGACCGCATCGACAGCCTCCTCTTCACGCTGCCCTTCGTGGCCTTCTTCCTCTGGGTAGTCTATACCTATCAGCTGATCCACCTCGCCTAATCATCCCCCTGATGAACGTCAGACTTCCCCTTGGTGCACGTGGCACCGCCCTTCTACTCTCGGCCTTTGCCTCACTGTGGCTCCTCGCTTCGTGCGGTGTAAGTGCCCGACAGAGCCGCCCCTCCGATCCCAAGCAGCCTGTGAAGCGTGAGTTCCGCGGCGCTTGGCTCCCGACGATCTACCGCAGCGACTACGCTTCGCTCTCTCGCGAAGAAGCCCGTAAGCTCCTGAGCAACCGCATCGCGCTCCTGCAGCGCCTCGGTTGCAATGCGGTCATCTTCCAGGTGCGTGCCGAGGGTGACGCTTTCTACAAGAGCACCCACGAGCCCTGGAGTAAGTACCTCACCGGTAAGCAGGGCGAAGCTCCCAACCCCTCTTGGGACCCTCTGGGCTTCGTCATCGACGAGTGCCACTCCCGCGGTATGGAGCTCCACGCTTGGGTCAATCCCTATCGTGGTGCGGGCAATGCCGAGGCTTATCTGGCGCCTAACCATGCTGCTAAGCACTCGCCCGAGCTCTTCATCCGCCACGGCAAGCAGCTCTACATGGATCCAGGCAATCCTCAGAGCATCCGCTATATCAGCACCATCGTCCGCGACATCGTACAGCGCTACGATATTGACGCTATCCACTTCGACGACTACTTCTATCCCTACCCACAGGCAGGCTTAGAGTTCGACGACGAAGAGTCCTTCAGCCGCTACGGCCTCACAGCAGGCTACCGTCCCGAGCAGAAGAACGAGTGGCGCCGTGAGAACGTCAACCGCCTCATCTACACGATCCGTCAGACCATCCTCGAGACCAAGCCTTGGGTGCGCTTCGGTATCAGCCCCTTCGGCATCTACCGCAACGAAGCCTCTTCACGCGAAGGCAGCAAGACCTCGGGCCTGCAGACCTACGATGACCTGTACGCTGACGTCCTGCACTGGGTGCGTAAGGGCTGGGTCGACTACATCGTCCCTCAGGTCTACTGGAATATCGGTCATCAGGCTGCCGACTACGCTGAGCTCACGCACTGGTGGGGCAAGCACACCCCTCAGAAGAAGGCACAGCTCTACATCGGCCAGCACGCTGCTCGCACGATGGACGGTGGTCAGCTCGAGGAGAAGCTCGCCCTCAGCCGACAGAATAGCAGTGGGAACTCCTGGTGGTCAGGCGAAGATCTCGTGAAGAACTACAAGGGTCTTGGCGATAGCCTCATCACCAGCTACCAGACCTACCGTGCGCTCCTTCCCGAGGTACACGGTGCTCTCGGTAAGACGAAGGCCCCAGCTGCTATCAGCCTCATCCTCGAGGACACCAACGAAGACGGACACATGATCCTCTGGGATGACTACCGCGAGCCCAGCGATCCCGAGACGGCATTCTACTATGCCGTGTATGCCTTCCCCGAAGGTACGCGCCCCGATATCTCTGACGTGCGCTACCTGATGAGCATCTCTACCAATCCCTACTTCATCCTACCCAGCATGGAGCGTGGTATGACCTACCGCTACATGGTGACGGCCATCAACCGCTTCTGGCAAGAGAGCAAGCCCGCATCGATCCGCATCAGCTACTAAGGAGCTAAGCGCATCACCTGATATATAAGCCGAGGGGGCTACGGAAGCAGTGTCCGTAGCCCCCTCGCTTTGCTTTGGGGATGAGGAAAGGGAGGCGCGTGCTACTTAGCAGGCGAAGAGTTCACCGTGCTGGCACCCGTGACGACCTGGCCGGTCACGACGGGCTGTCCTTGGTATCTGAGGTTCGAAGCTCCCGACACGCCATAGCTGATGGTATCGACGTTCCCAAGGTCGAGGCGCGAAGCTCCAGCGAGAAGGGCCTCGACAGCACGCGTATGGAGCTGCTCAGCACGGAAGTCACATGCCCCCGAGAGGCTCACCGAGAGGTAGTCAGCCTGCCCTGAGAGGCGGATCGAGGAGGCACCCGAGGAGATGATCTCGAGGCTCTTAGCTACGTTCACCCAGCCACGGATGCCCGAGGCACCCGCCGTACTGACGGAGAGGCTGTCGGCGGTGAGGCGAAGGTCGGTGAGGTCAGATGCCCCCGAGAGGACGACGGAGAAGGACGACTGACGGAGGCTGTCTGGCACAGAGATATTAGCGGCATAGGTAGCCTCTACCCCGAGGAGCTTGGGTAGATACACATCGATGTGGGCGCTCTTCCCGCGCTGGACATCATCATAGGGATCGACGCCCGTGCGCTCGTGGCGCGAACTGATGAGGAGGATGTTGTCCTTGACCTTCACCTCGATATCCTCACGGATACGCTTCGGCATTTTCTCGTCAAAGGCGACGGCAGTCTGAGTGCCAACATGGACCGTCACGTTGAGGGGATAGTCGACGACGAGGTAATCACAAGTAGGGAGGTTCTTGAGATCGACTTCGGTGAAGCCGACACGTGCCGTACGACGACACGAGATGATGAAGAGAGCCCCGAGGACAAGGGTGAGAGCCCCGAGGAGGAGTCTGCGGTAATGTGCCATGATAGTGTGCGTATTGGACTTGTGTTTGTGGATCTTAGTACTATCAAAGGTAGCATTTCCTCACAAAAGCAAAGGATATGCAAGCAAAGAGATAGATCTCCCTTGCTTTTGGGCACAACGAGGCGTCTTTTGAGGGTGCAGAAGAAGCCCGCTCGCTATGGGGAATCTCTACCTCTATAGTGGAGGGTGGTATGAACCTATATTGGTCAGCGGGCGAACCTATATAGGTACGTGGGTAGAGCTATATTAGATTGTTGCTCCGCGTAGGGATAAAAGTTGTGGGCGAGTGGCAGATAAGTTTGGGCTACGTGCGTGGACGATAAATCTACGTACGTGGATATTTGGATTTACGTACCTGGTCTTTAAATCTACGTGCATAGATGCGGAAAAACCACTACGGGAAGGCGCTTTTTTCTTCACGAGAATAGCACTTTTCCCTCCGCTGGATAAGAGGAATACGCGCGATAAGGCGAAGGGCGTGCGTATCTCTTCTGGGAGACATATCGGGGAGCTGGGTGTGCGATGCCTTAGCACTCGAAATAGGGTACAGGACTCGCGGCAACAGTCTCCGATATAGATTCGCCCGCTGACCAATATAGGTTGATTTGCCTCCCCTTATGGGGTGCATTCTACAGCCCTTGTGAAGGGCGGTCTTCGCGACGTGGAAAATGTGGGGCAGAGATGGGGAGTTTTATCGCCGTAGTTCGTATCTTTGCCCTAAGGAGACACTTGCAGGGCCTTGCAATGCCGCACACCTCAGAGCCTCCGCCACGACACATACATACACATCTATCAAACGCTATGAAACGAACGACTACAAGCCTCGCCTTGCTCGCCCTCTGCCTGGCGGGGAGCACTGCCCAGGCGCAGACGCTCACGAAGGCGACGAGCTACGGCACCCACGCAGTGAGCCGTCCCGTGATGATCGATTCGGTCGACGTCCACAACCAGAAGTTCTCTCTCGGCTCCCTGCTGAAGACCTCCTACAAGACCGAAGGGCTCAAGGGCACATCCGTCGCAGCGGCATCCAATGGCTTCTTCGCCGTCGCCCAGCCCGCCAGCGGTGCCAGTACGTTCTCCTCTTACTCCTTCCCCCTCATCAGCCAAGGCTTCACCAAGGGCACACTCAAGCTCTATGGCCGTGCTCGCTATGCGCTCTATGATGGCGAGACGCTCTTAGGCTCGAATGAGGATAAGCTTGCCGAGAGCGATACGGTGCCCGCTGTATCTGTTCCGCTGACGCTCATCGCTACGAATAAGAACCTCGTCGTCAAGGTGCTCTCCACCGCAGAGGATAAGGCACGCGGGGACTTCAAGCTCGTCTTTGAGCCCGAGGAAGGCCTGCCTCAGCTCGATCTCAAGGCTGCAAGTGATGGTGTCCGCTACATCAACTGGAACTACCTCACCCACGGCAAGCGCCTCTATTACGCCCACGTCTCCCCCTCAGGCAAGTACGTGCTGGTGACCTACACCAAGCGCGCTCCGAAGAAGGGCGTCAGCTATCAGGAGATCCGCGAAGGTGCGACGGGCAAGGTCCTTCGCACGACGCAGTCCCTCTACGGCGCCGAATGGATGCCCGACGAGGACGTCCTCGTGATGAAGACCTCAAACCGCGCTGGCGACCAGCTGGTGAAGATCGACCCCGTCTCGGGTCGCAGCACCGTATGGATCGACAAGATCCCTGGGGAGAGCTTTATGATCAGCCCCGACAAGCGCTCTATCTACATCTACGAAGAGGTCAAGGGCCCCGAGAAGGATAAGCTCCTCATCCGCCGCCTCTCGCCCGATGACCGTCAGCCAGGCGCGCGCGATCGTCAGGCACTCTATCGCTACGATATCGCCACGGGAGTCTACGAACCCGTACTCTACGGCCACCGCTCAGTGAGCCTCCTCGACTTCTCCGCTGACGGCAGCCAGCTCCTCTTAGGCCTCTACACGAAGGACTGGCAGCACAGCCCCTTCGACCAGACGACGGTACTGCGCTACACGCCTGCCACGGGCCGTATCGATACGGTCTTTACGAAGCAGTTTGAGATCGGTAGCGTTAGCTTCATCCCCGGCACAGAGGACGTGCTGGCTATGGGCTCGCCCAATAGCTTCGGCGGTGTGGGTAATACGCTCCCCAACGGACGTGTGGGCAACGGCTATGAGCACGAGCTCTTCCGCGTCAATATCCCTACGGGCCGTGTCACACCCCTGACGCGCGACTTCGACCCCAGCGTAGACCACGTCCAGTACCACGCTAAGGGCAAGGCCTTCTACATCCTCGCTGATAACGGCAGCCGCCAGAGCCTCTACCGCCTCGACGTCAAGACGAATAAGATCACGCAGATCGACACGAAGGAAGACGTCGTCCGTGGCTTCGGTGTCGCCTCGCACGGCAATACCTTCTACTACTTCGGGCAGAGCCTGAACAATGCCGACCGCCTCTACAGCCTCGATGCTTCGGGCAAGAGCAAGCTCATCTGGGACATCTCGGCAGAGAAGCTCCGTGGCGTGAAGTTCACCCCTGCGAAGGACTTCGTCTACCGCACGCCCGACGGTGTCGATATCGACGGCTGGTACTACCTGCCCCCCAATTTCGACCCCTCGAAGAAGTACCCGATGATCGTCTACTACTACGGCGGGACGATCCCTCTGAGCCGCGAGCTGGAGACGACGTACGACCTGGCGATGTTCGCCGCTCAGGGCTATGTAGCCTATTCGCTGAACCCACGCGGTACCGTGGGCTACGGACAGAGCTTCGCTGCTGACCACCTGAATGCTTGGGGCACGAAGACCTCCGACGATATCATCGGTGCGGTGAAGGCCTTTGTCGCTGCGCACCCCTTCGTCGATGCGAAGAAGATCGGTTGCGCTGGCGCCAGCTATGGTGGCTTCATGACGCAGTACCTGCAGACGCGCACGGATCTCTTCGCTGCTGCCGCCAGCCACGCAGGGATCAGCTCCATCTCCAGCTACTGGGCAGGGGGCTACTGGGGTATGAGCTACAGCACGGTGGCCTCCGAAGGTAGCTACCCCTGGAACAACCCCGACCTCTACACCAAGCACAGCCCGCTCTTCAACGCCGATAAGATCCACACGCCTCTGCTCCTGCTGCACGGGACGTCCGACGTGAACGTACCCCCCAGCGAAAGCACCGCGATGTACAATGCGCTGAAGATCCTCGGCCGCACCGTCGAGCTCATCGAAGTGACAGGCGAAGATCACCACATCCTCGAGCCCGAGCGACAGGATCGCTGGATGCAGACGATCCAGGCATGGTTCGCCAAGCACCTGCAGGGCAATAGCCAGTGGTGGGATCATCTCTACCCCAAGACGCCGCTTGACCTATAGGCCTCGTGCCTATCTCCGCATAGCCGTGCGCCCCGCCCTATCACGATGGATAGGGCGGGGCGCACGCTTTTGGGCACGCTGAAAATGCGCCCTATATGCGGAGGGAAATTTCTGTATATACGGAAATTTATTTCTGCATATACGAAAAAAGATTTCCGTATATGCGAAAATTTCTGCCCGTGCGCACGCAAAAAATTCGCCGTGTGGGAAGCGAAAAATCGGCGTGCGCACGCGGAGAAATTTCTGTGCGCAAGAAAATATTTTTTCGTGCGCATGGAAATTTATTTTTGTGCGCACGGAAATTTTGCGCCCTGCCCAGAGAAGCCAACCCACTCAGGCAGAGACGAAGGTCGCTCCAGCCACAGAGAGCAAGAGCAAGTACCACCGAAAGTCTGCCGAGGGCACGGCAGGGGCGAAGTCTGCCGTTATAGCTGGGGGGAGAGCCCCCATAACTTTTATTATCTTCGCAAAGTATGAGCAGCAACAAAGTATATCAGATCCTCTGGGCAGACGACGAAATCGATCTGCTCAAGCCACATATCCTCTTCCTCAAGGAGAAGGGCTACGAAGTGACGCCCGTCCTCAGCGGCGCCGACGCTATCGAAGCCGTACAGACCCAGAACTTCGACCTCATCTTCCTCGACGAGAACATGCCGGGGATTACGGGCCTGGATGCCCTGCAGCGCATCAAGGAGCTGCGCCCCTTCCTCCCCGTCATCATGATCACCAAGAGCGAGGAGGAAGAGCTGATGAACCAAGCCATCGGCGGTAAGATCACCGACTATCTCATCAAGCCCGTCAACCCCAATCAGCTCCTTCTATCTCTGAAGAAGAACCTTCACCAGAGCACGATCATCAGCGAAGCCACGACGATGAACTATCGTCAGGAGTTCGCTCAGCTCAGCGCGCAGATGAGCGACCGCCTCTCCATCGACGAATGGAAGGACCTCTACCGCCGCCTCGTGCACTGGGAGATCGAGCTGGAGCAGGGCGACGCGCAGATGAAGGAGCTACTGGAGATGCAGAAGACCGACGCTGGCCGCCTCTTCAGCCGCTTCATCAGCCGCAACTATGAGGGCTGGATCCGCGAGCCCGAGACGCGCCCGCTGATGAGCCCCGACCTCTTCAAGACGAAGGTCTTCCCCCTACTCGATGCCGGTGAGAAGGTCTTCTTCATCCTCATCGATAACTTCCGCTACGACCAGTGGGAGTCGGTGAAGGCGATGCTGAGCGAGTTCTACACCTTCGACGAAGACCTCTATCTCTCGATCCTCCCCACGGCTACGCAGTACGCTCGCAATGCGATCTTCTCTGGGCTGATGCCGCTGGACATCGCGAAGATGTTCCCCGATCTGTGGGTCGACGAAGAGAGCGAAGAGGGCAAGAACCTCAACGAAGAGCCGATGATCCAGACGCTCATCCAGCGCTACCGCAAGAACTATTCCTTCTCCTACAATAAGGTCTACGAAGCACGCTTCGGCGAGCGCCTCTTAGGCAACCTCAATAGCCTCAAGCAGTATCAGCTGAACGTCATCGTGCTGAACTTCGTCGACATGCTCTCCCACGCCCGCACCGAGAGCAAGATGATCCGCGAACTGGCCAACACCGAGGCTGCGTATCGCTCGCTGACGCGCAGCTGGTTCCGCCACTCGACGACGTACAACCTCTTCAAGCACATCTCCGAGATGGGCTACCGCGTGATCCTCACCACCGACCACGGTACCATCCGCGTGAAGAACCCCGTGAAGATCGTCGGCGACAAGAACACCAATACCAACCTCCGCTACAAGGTCGGGAAGACCCTTACCTACAACCCCAAGGAGGTCTACGAAGCCATCGTACCGGCGAAGATCGGCCTGCCACAGGTCAATCTCTCCGACCGCTATGTCTTCAGCTACAGCGATGACTTCTTCGCTTATCCCAATAACTACAACTACTACGTGCAGTACTATCGTGACACCTTCCAGCACGGGGGGATCTCGCTCGAAGAGATGCTCATCCCGCTGATCACGATGCAACCCAAACCCTAGACACTGAATGATAAGAAACATCGTATTGGACCTCGGCGGCGTCCTCTTCCGACTGGATCGTGAAGAGGCCCTACGCCGCTTCGCTGCCCTTGGGGTACCTGACGTCGAGAAGATGCTGGATCCCTACCTTCAGAGTGGTTACTTCCTCCAGGTCGAGGACGGGCGCATGACGGAGCCCGAGTTCCGTGCAGCGCTCAGCTCGCTGGCGGGTCGTACACTCACCTACGACGACATCGCTCACGCTTACTTCGGCTTCCTCAGCGAAGTAGACGCCTATAAGTTCGACTTCATCGAGAAGGAGCTCGGGGACTACCGCATCTTCATCCTCTCCAATACCAATCCCTACGTCATGGACTTCTGCGAGTCAGACCGCTTCCTCCCCAGCGGCCGCACGCTCTCGTCCTTCTGCGAGAAGAAGTTCGCCTCCTGCGAGATGGGTATGGTCAAGCCCGACCGTCGTATCTTCGAGACGATGCTCCGTGAGGGGAATATGCGCCCCGAGGAGACGCTCTTCCTCGACGACGGTCCTGCGAACGTAGCCATGGCGCGTGAGTTCGGCATACACACCTACCAGCCCCTCAACGGCGAGGACTGGCGGGAGCCCGTACGCCAGCTCCTCGGCCGACTCAACCAGCACGGATAAGTTTGGCTATCTTTGCAGTCGATAAACGAGCACATTACTAATTCATTTATAGACCATCAACGAATCATGAAGAGAATTGTACTGATCCGTCACGGCGAAAGCGTGTGGAACAAGGAGAACCGCTTCACTGGCTGGACGAACGTAGACCTCTCCGAAAAGGGTGTCGAAGAAGCTAAGAAGGCTGGGGCCATCCTCAAGGAAAACGGCTTCCACTTCACGCAGGCTTATACCTCCTACCTCAAGCGCGCTATCAAGACCCTCAACCAGATCCTCGACGTCATGGATCTCGACTGGATCCCCGTAGAGAAGAGCTGGCGCCTCAACGAGAAGCACTACGGTATGCTTCAGGGCCTCAACAAGGCTGAGACGGCTGAGAAGTACGGTGACGAACAGGTGAAGATCTGGCGCCGTAGCTACGACGTGCCTCCCACGCCTCTGGCTGCTACCGACGAGCGCGCACCTCAGGCTGACCCCCGCTACTCGGGTGTCGTACCTGCTTACCTGCCCCTGACCGAAGCACTCTGCCACACGGTCGCTCGTACACTCCCCTACTGGGAAGACAAGATCTTCCCCTCGCTCATGCAGCACGATGACGTCCTCGTAGCAGCTCACGGTAACAGCCTGCGCGGTATCATCAAGGTCCTCAAGGGTATCTCTGACGAAGACATCGTCGAGCTGAACCTCCCCACGGCCGTTCCTTACGTCTTCGAGTTCGACGATGAGCTCCGTCTCGTCAAGGACTACTTCCTCGGTGACCCCGAAGAGATCAAGAAGCTCATGGAAGCTGTAGCCAACCAGGGTAAGAAGGCTTAAGCCTACGACTCCCCACTACTTGTTAGATAAAAGCGCCCCAGATAGCACGTGCTATCTGGGGCGCTTACCTATATATAGGTATATTGCAGACTGTGAGCTACTAAGCCTACATATTGAGCTACCTTTGCTCCTCGTAGGGAGGGACTTTTCCCTCCGTCATCGTATCACACATTAGTCCGTTCACAGATATGAATACCAAAAAGTGGGCTTCGGTCCTTCTCCTCGCTGGCCTCACCCTCGGCCTCTCCTCCTGCGGTGGCAAGGAAAACAACGAGCCCAAGCCAACACCCAACCCCGTCGTCACCGGCACCGATGGCACCTACGTCATCAATAAGGTGACGGTCACTCCCGAAGAAGTCACCCTCGACGGTATCGGTAAGCTCAACCTCGCCGAGTTCAACTTCGACGAAGCAGTCCTCGGCACGGGCAAGTTCACTCAGGTCACGCTCAAGGACAACAAGATCACCTTCACCGGCAAGCAAGGTACCCGCGAATACGAAGTACAGAATGGTGTTACTATCCACACCCCTAAGCACGGTAATATGCCCATCTCCCCCAAGGTAGGTAGCTTCTCCATCAAGGATGGCAAGCTCTCCGGTCAGCTGGATTTCTCCATGTATATCATGTACCTCAATAGCTACAAGACGCGCTACGGCAAGAGCCCCAGCGACGAGATCACGAAGATCCTCACCGCACTCAACAAGGCTAATACGAAGTCAACGATTGTCTTCGAAGGTACCGTCACGAAGTAGCCTACCCCATACTCTACCCTTGGCTAAGGTCAGAAGGCACGACGCAGTGCCTTCTGGCCTTAATGCATTACACGTATGTCACTCATAAGATGGAATGAGGGGGAGCATCCGCCCCCTACGAGAAGGTGCTATGAACCACTATTGGTCAGCGGGTGAAACCACTACTGGTCGTCACAGCGACCACTATAGGTTGCTTTTCCATCCTCTACAAGATGCTTCAGCATCCCTTACACCGACGCACTTCCTCCCCGCACATCTTAGGTGAATAATCCCCCTAAAGGTGTACGATCTCCACCACACGCAGCACCTTTCCCACAGCCTTATCCCCAGCGTTATCCCCGAGAGATACCCACGACACCGCCCCGTTGGCATCGGTGTATTCGCTCCAAGAGCAGTGCAGCCTCCTCCCCATCTACCGACTTATCCCCAGGCTTATCCCCGAGGAATGTGGACGAGGAAGAGGATAACGCCAGCGTGGAAGTGCGTCCTTTGTAGGGTGTGCACAGGGGAAAGAGGGGGAATAGTTGTACTTTTGTGTCAAGAAGTAAGCCACTTCAATTAACGTATCATAAACAACTCCTATGAAGCCCCACGAGCATGAGCACGGAGACGTGTGTGCTCACGAACATAGTCACGACCACAGCACTCATGGTCACGACCACGGTCATTCCCATAGCCACGGACACAGTCACGGCCATGGGCATCACCATCATCACCACCATCATCCGGAGGGGAATATCCTCATTGCCTTCCTACTGAACCTCTTTTTCTCCATCATCGAGCTCTTTGGGGGGCTCTACACGGGTAGCGTAGCGATCCTCTCCGACTCGCTCCACGACCTCGGCGACTCCTGTTCGCTCGGTGTGGCGTGGTACCTCGAGCGCCTCTCGAAAAAGGGCCGCGATAGCCACTTCAGCTACGGCTACAAGCGCTTCTCCCTCCTCGGCTCACTTCTCATATCCACCATCCTCTTAGTGGGCTCGGTCTTCGTCATCAAGGAGTCCATCGAGCGCCTAATCATGCCGACCGATCCACCTCGTGCGGGTGCTATGCTCGTCCTCGCGGTCTTCGGTCTCCTGATCAATGGCTTCGCTGCCTGGAGAATGAGTGGCAGCACATCGCTCAACGAGCGCTCCATGCGCCTGCACCTGATGGAGGACGTCCTCGGATGGGTAGCGGTACTCGTGGTAAGTATCGTGATGTACTTCTTCCCCTCCTTCAAGATCCTCGATCCCCTACTCTCCCTCGGCATCACCGCTTGGATCCTCTACAATGTCTACTTCGCCCTGCGCGACAACTTCCTCATCCTTCTACAGGGGGTGCCCGAAGGCGTAGACCAAGAAGCCTTCTCAGATGAAGTCCGTGCCCTGCCTGGGGTGCTCGACCTGCACGACCTACATATCTGGACGCTCAATGGCGAGCAGCATATCGCCTCCCTGCACATCGTCTACGACTGTGCAGACGCCACGAGTCCAGAGGCTCTCGCTACCCTCAAGGAGTCAGTGCGCCAGGTCGCTCGCCGCTATCAGCTCGACCATCTGACTATCGAGCTCGACCCTCGGGGATGCAGCTGCGGTATGGAGCAGTGCTAATCCCCCCTCATCGTCCGTATATTTCCCCAGACTCATTCTACTTAATGAAGATAAGAAGCCTCCTGCTCCTTGGCCTCCTCGGCCTCAACTCCGCCACGCTATTCGCCCAAGAGCCCGTGCGACCCTACGACCCCTATCAGGTGCGTGAGGTCGTCGAGGTTCCAGATGAAATCAAGATGGTCCGTGGCGACAAGCTCAAGGCCTATAAGATCACACCCGATGTGGCGCGTGCCGTACGCGTCGAGATGCCCGATACGCTGACGCACTACACCTTCGAGTACATCTCGCCGGAGTTCCGCTCCCTCGGGGTCTCCTATCTGGGGAATACGAATAGCCAGTGGCAGGCGAAGCTCTTCTTCGATCGCCCCCGCCGTGTCGGCGACTTCTTCTATACCGACGGCTACTACCGTATGCTCTACACGCCCGATGCGGTACGCTACTACGACACGAAGACGCCCTTCACCTACGTGCGCTATCACAAGAACTTCAAGAGCAACGAGAGTGAGGACGTCATCACGGCTGACTTCGGGGCGAACCTCGGCAAGGAGCTGAATGTCGGAGCGAGCTTCGACTACACCTATGCCAGTGGCTTCTACACGCAAGGGCGTAGCAAGGATGCTCGCTACCGCGTCTTCACCTCCTATCGTGGCGACCGCTACGAGCTCTTCGGCTACATCGCCAACGACTACTACAAGCAGGAGGAGAATGGTGGGATCACCAACGCCGACTACATTTACAATCCCGAGCGCTACACGAATAGCCGTACCAAGATCAGTTCGCGCGACGTACCCGTACTCATCAGTACGGGTGCGCTGACGAACCGCATCCGCTCTGGTCACGCCTACCTCGCGCAGTCCTACCGCCTCGGCTCCTACCGTACCGTCAAGCGCAAGCAACCCCTGCCCATAGAGGGGCAGGAGGGCTCCGAAGCACTCCAGAGCCTTGACTCCACGTACTTCGTCCCCGTGGGCGGTATCTCGCTGACGACCTACTACAACAAGCAGAGCCGTCGCTTCTTCTCCCACACCGAGAGCGACCAGTGGGGCACGGTCTTCGGCACGCCTGCCGTGACCCATACCCGCACCAATGCCGACGGCACCACGACGACCTATACCCTCCCCAACGACACCGCACAGCTCGTCACCCTACAGAATACCGTCGCCCTCTCGCTGATGGAGGGCTTCCGCCCCTGGGTAAAGTTCGGCCTCTCAGCCTACCTCCGTCAGGAGAACCGCTGGGCATCGCTCCCCGACCTTGCCACAGAGCGCTACACCCGCACGGCACTTAGCTCGACCTTCATCGGTGGGCTCATCGAGCGTCGCGAAGGCACAGGGCTAAACTTCTCCGCCCGTGGGGAGCTGGGTGTCCTCGGCTCGGACCTTGGCGCCTTCAAGCTCGAGGGGGATATCCGCACCGCCTTCAGCCTCTTCCAGAAGCGCTTTGCCCTCGAGGCCGACGCCTATGTCGACAATGCTCGCCCCTCTTACTTCGCTGCACATCACCACGGCACCTACGGCTGGTGGGACAAGTCGCTGAGCTTCACCCGCCGTGCTGAGCTCGGTGGTCGCGTGCACCTCTCCTCCTGGGGGACGAGCTTCGAGGCACGTACGGCAAGCCTGCAGAACTACATCTACTTCGACAGCAAGGGCGAGACACAGCAGCACTCCGACCTCATCCAGGTCCTGGCTCTGCGTGCTCGACAGGCAGGCTCCTTCGGCCCGATCAACTGGGATCTTGAGGCCGCCTACCAGCAGACCTCTGCCCCCTCCGTGCTACCTCTACCTTCGCTCACGGCAGCAGCTGACGTGTATCTGCGCTTCCTCTTGGCGAAGGTCCTACGTGTCGACCTCGGCGTCAAGGGCTATTGGCACTCCGCCTATCACGCGCCCTACTATATGCCCACCGACCAGCAGTTCGCCCTCCAGACGGAAGGCAATGTCGGCGGACAGGCTCCGCTGCTCATCGCCTATGCGAACTTCCGCCTGAAGCGCGCACGCTTCTTCCTCCAGATGTACAATGTGGGTGAGGCCTTCATGACCAACGAGCGCCTCTCGATGTACAAGTACCCCTACAACCCGATGCACCTCTCCGCAGGTGTCGTCGTCGACCTCAACAACTAACCCTCCCCTATGGCTAAGCTCCGCACAAATACCCGCCTCTGGGTATATGCCTTCCTGCTCCTCCTCGCCATCGCTATGCTCCTCTACCTGCGCCGTCAGGTCAAGACAAGCAAAGAGGCGGCCTCGCTCCCATTCATCGAGCGCGACTACCCCGAGATACGCAAGGAGGGCACGCTTCGCCTCCTAGCAGGCTACGGCAGTGGTGGAGAAGTGCAGGGCGGACAGCTCTCAGGCGCTATCTACGAGCTCGCCAAGCAGCTGGAGAAGAAGAGCGGGCTACGTGTCGAGGTCGTGCTGGAGAACCGCTGGGACGAAGCCCTTCGCCACCTCAGCACCGGCACGGCAGACCTCGTTGCCCATCCCATCACGCATACCTCGGCAGTAGATACTACCCGTTATATGCTCTTTGCTGAGAAGACCTCTGGGCCTATCTACCTCGTACAGCGCCGTGCAGACAGCGCGCATCACATCAGCCGTCAGGTAGAGCTCGCTGGGCACTCCATCACCCTGCCGAAGGCCTCTCCCCTCTCGCTCTTCATCGAGCATCTCGGCGAAGAGATCGGCGACAGCCTCAGCATCCGGGTCGACACGCTCTACGCTGCCGAGCAGCTCGCCATGCAGGTCGCCTCGGGGAAGATCAACTATACCGTCTGCACCTCTGAGGAAGCGGAGCGCTTCGCACGCCTCTTCCCCACACTGGACTGCACTCTCCCGCTGAGCTACTCCGTACGCACAGCTTGGCTCATGCGCCGCAATTCGCCCGCACTTCGCGATAGCCTCATCGCTTGGGGCGTCGGACGATAGGTTTTATGCCAGCCGTCTACACGCCATAAGCATAGCGTCCACTGGGCATTATCCCCGATACGATGACGAAGCTCCGATATGAGCAAGAATTTTTTCCCTAAGACCCTTTCCGATTGGCTCTTCCTGATCTTTGTCCTCGTCCTCGGCGGCGAGTGCCACTCCTACTCTCGCCATAGGCGGGCGGAGCGGCGCAGAGCAAGGGATATGAGAAGTGTCGAGCGTGACTACCCCGTGATACGCCAGGAGGGGACACTCCGCCTCATCGCTGGCAACGACTTTCTCAGTGATGATCAAAGCGAGATCTATGACGCTGCTATCCAAGAGCTCGCAAGAGATCTAAGGCAAAAGAGCGGGCTACGTGTCGAGATCGTCCCCCCAGATTCTATAGATTTGCAGTTCAAGCCACTCGGACAACTGTCGACTGGAAAGGTAGATCTCTTCGTCTACTCCAGCATCTACGATGCAGCGATAGATAACCGGGAGTACCGACACTTCGCCGAGAAGCGGGCAGCATCCCTCTACCTCGTCCAGCGCTATGCTGACAGCACACGCTACATCAGCCAGCTCTCTGCGCTCGCGGGCCATACACTGACCCTACCCAAGGGCACTCCCACCACCTACATCCAAAAGTACTTCGTCATGCAGACAGGCGACAGCCTGCGTATCCAGCTCGACACGCTTCACAGCGCCGAGGAGCTGGCAAAGTTGGTCGCCTCAGGGAAGATCCGCTATACCGTCTGCTCCGCCACCGAGGCAAAGCGCTTCGCACGCCTCTACCCCGCACTCGACTGCAAGCTCCCGCTGACTGACTCCGTGCGCACGCTCTGGGTCACACGTCGCAATGCCCCCGCCCTATGCGATAGCCTCGCGGCTTGGGGTGTCGGGCAGTAAATCCTCCCTTCCCCTTACACATAAATAGCGCAGGCTCCTCCGCCACTATGGGCGGAGGAGCCTGCGCTATTTATTAGAGATGTGCGGGAGGAGCTTAGTCCAGATACAGCTCTTCGGGATAGCCGACAGCCTCAAGATAGAGGGCGTGTCCTGGAGCTGACGAGCCAGCACGACCACGATCCTTGGCTTCGACGACGGCAGCGAAGTCCTCGACAGACAGGCGTCCCTTCCCGACTTGGAAGAGCGTCCCGACGACGGCACGCACCATGTTGCGCAGGAAGCGGTCGGCCGTGATCGTGAAGATCCACTGACCAGGCTCCGCGCCTGGGCGCCAGTAAGCCTCGATGACACGGCAGTTATTCGTCTTGACGTCGGTATGGAGCTTGCTGAAGCTCGTGAAGTCCGTGAAGTGCAGGAGCTCAGCAGCAGCTACATTCATCCGCTCGAAGTCCAGCGGGAAGTGCAGGCGCAGCATGCGTGACTCTTGGAAGGGATCCTTGCGCAGCGTCACATAGTAGCGGTACGTACGGGAGGTAGCGCTGAAGCGTGCATGTGCCTCGTCCGTCACAGGACGGATGCTATGCAGAGCGATGTCGTGAGGGAGGTAGCGGTCGGTACGGAAGATCAGCTCACGTGCTGCCTCGAGATCCATCGGCAGATCAACGTGAGCAACCATACCACGGGCATGGACGCCAGCATCCGTGCGCCCAGCACCGACGATAGCGATAGGCTCGGGAGAGCGCGAGACAAGCGTCAGCGCCTTCTCGATAGTCTCTTGGACGGTCGGAGCATCGGGCTGGGTCTGCCAGCCGCTGTAGTTCGTGCCGTCGTAGCTCAGAGAGATGAAGTAGCGCATCTACAGCTTAGCTCTTCGACTTCTTTCCGCGGGGAGAGGACTTGCGAGCTGCACCCTTACGAGCCGTCTTCGCAGGCGTCTCAGCGATGAGCTTCATGCAGTCATCGTAGCTCATCGACGTGGGGTCGACATCCTTGGGGAGCTTGTAGTTGTCAGTCTTGTACTTGAGGTACGGACCGAAGCGACCCGTGCGGATCGAGAGGTCAGCATCTTCGGTGAAGGACTTCAGGAGGCTCTTCTCCTCGCTCTCACGCTTCTCACGGATGATCTCGATAGCTTGCTCTGCGGTGCAGGAGAGGGGATCGGTATCCTTAGGCAGGCTGTAGAACTTCCCTGCGTGGCGGACATAGGGGCCGAAGCGACCCACGGCCACCGTCATCACCTCACCCTCATACTCACCGATATTCTTCGGTAGGTCAAAGAGCGAAAGAGCTTCTTCGAGGGTAATCGTCTCAAGCGACTGCCCCTTCTGCAGCGAAGCAAAGCGGGGCTTCTCGGCATCCTCTGCCGTACCCAGCTGTGCCATGGGGCCGTAGCGGCCGATGCTGACCGATACCTGCAGCCCCGTCGAGGGCTGTACACCGAGGATGCGCTGTCCGACACGCTGAGCAGGACGCTCATGCGTGGCACGCTCTACCTCGGGGTGGAAGCGCTGGTAGAAGTCGCCGATAGCGCCTGACCAAGCGGTCTTCCCTTCGGCGATCGTATCGAACTCTTCCTCGACACGCGCCGTGAAGTTGTAGTCGACGATATTGGGGAACTGGTCGACGAGGAAGTCATTGACGACGATACCCACGTCGGTAGGTAGGAGCTTCCCCTTGTCGGCGCCGTAGACTTCGCTCTTGACAGCACGCTTGACGGCGCCATCCTTGAGGGTCAGTACGGTATAGTTGCGGTGCTGGCCTTCGCGGTCAGCACGCTCTACATAGCCACGATTCTGGATCGTCTGGATCGTGGGAGCATAGGTCGAGGGACGGCCGATGCCGAGCTCTTCCATCTTGCTCACCATCGAAGCCTCCGTGTAGCGGGCAGGGCGCTGCGTGAAGCGCTCTTCCCCCGTGAGGGCTTCGAGCGAAAGAGCTTCGCGCTCCTTGACTGCGGGGAGGAGCTTCGTCACCTCTGCATTGCCTTCCTCACCCGTCGACTCCATATAGACATCGAGGAAGCCTCGGAAGGTGATCACTTCCCCCTGTGCGGTGAAGGCATAGTCCGTACCAGCCACAGGGATCGATACGGTCGTGCGCTCGATCTCTGCATCAGCCATCTGCGAGGCGAGGGTACGCTTGCGGATCAAGTCATAGAGACGCTGCTCCTGAGGCGTACCACCGACACGCTCGCGGTCGATATAGGTGGGGCGAATAGCTTCGTGAGCCTCCTGCGCGCCCTTGCTCTTGGTCTGGAAGCGGCGGGGCTGGTGGTATTCCTTCCCAGGGTGCTTCTCGATCTGACGGGCGATAGCACCGAGGGCTTGCGAAGAGAGGCTCACCGAGTCGGTACGCATATAGGTGATATGCCCCGATTCGTAGAGGGACTGCGCGAGGCGCATCGTCTGCGAGACGGAGTAGCCGAGCTTGTGTGCGGCCTCCTGCTGCAGCGTAGATGTGGTGAAGGGAGCGGCTGGCGAGCGGCGAGCAGCACGGCGCGTGATCGCACCGATAGAGAAGTCGGCCGTAGCACAGCGTGTCATAAGGGCCTCAGCCTCGGCTTCGGTAGCGAAGCGATGATTGAGCTCAGTCAAGAGGCGCTCACCCGAGGGGAGGACGAAGGTCGCCTGTAGGCGGTAAGAAGATTGGGGTACGAAGGCTGTGATCTCACGCTCACGGTCGACGATGAGTCGGACGGCTACGCTCTGCACACGCCCTGCCGAGAGCGAGGGGCGGATGCGCTTCCACAGTACGGGAGAGAGCTCGAAGCCCACGATACGGTCGAGGACGCGGCGTGCCTGCTGCGCATCGACAAGATTCATGTTCACCTCACGTGGGTGCTCCAGGGCATGGAGGAAGGCTTCGGCGGTAATCTCGTGGCAGACGATACGGCGGGTCTTCTCAGGCTTGAGCTCAAGGGCTTCACTCAGATGCCAAGCGATGGCTTCTCCTTCGCGGTCTTCATCGGAAGCGAGGTAGACGAGGTCGGCTTTCTTTGCCGCGGCTTTGAGTTCGCGCACCAGGCTCTTCTTGTCCTCGGTGATGACGTACTCGGGGCGGAAGTGATCCTCTACATTCACGCTGAAGGAATGCTGCTTGAGGTCACGCACATGGCCCGCACTGGCCATGACCTTATAGTCGTTCAGTTGATGTTTTTTGAGAAAGCCAGAGATCAGCTCGGCCTTCTTCGGAGACTCTACTATAACTAAATTCATCTACGGATTACCCTATCTCTTCTATTATAATGGTTACGGGCAGGCACGCCCGGTGCAAAGGTAGCAAAAAGCCCCCACCCCTGCATACTCAGCGCACTCTAAAGAGCAGATATAGAGCACAAGAGGGGACTGGATACAAAAAAAGATCGGCTCACCTCGTATGAGGCAAGCCGATCGTCTTGAAAAAAGTGGAGAATAACGGATTCGAACCGTTGACCCCCTGCGTGCAAGGCAGGTGCTCTAGCCAGCTGAGCTAATCCCCCAGGTAAGTCACTTAAAGTAGTCCCAGGCAGATTTGAACTGCCGACCTCTACATTATCAGTGTAGCGCTCTAACCAACTGAGCTATAGGACTGTCTTTAGGACTATAATAAGGTGAGAAGAAAAGATATCGACAGCAGAAGCGAGTACGCACATTCAGAAAAATCA
>ERZ1674243.71-NODE-71-length-26240-cov-8.673515_pt1 | contig 26240 bp, 22 predicted proteins | sample MGYA00581201_ERZ1674243 | MGnify/ENA primary metagenome ERZ1674243 (study PRJEB41354, sample SAMEA4873342) | human saliva metagenome | biome: human-associated habitat [ENVO:00009003]; feature: mouth environment [ENVO:08000002]; material: saliva material... | reverse complement strand
ATGAGCGTGCCCCAAATGGCCAACTGGGTGATGCCGACGAGGGCGATACCGATGATTTTGCCCATCATGAGTTGGAAGGGGCGCACGCTCGAGACCATGATTTCCATGATGCGGTTGTTTTTTTCTTCGAGCACGCCTTGGAGCACCATCATGCCGTAGGACATGACGAAAAGGTAGATGAGCATAGTCGTGGCAAGACCGATGACGCGGGCGAGGGTGGTCGACGAAGTGGTGTCGCGTCCGTTGGCATCCCACTTGTTGGTGTGGGCTTTCACATTGCGCTGCATGTCGGAGACGATGACATTGAGCTGCGGAATGTTATAGTGTTGGAGTTTCTCTTGGCGCACGGCTTCGTCGAGGTTGTTTTCCACATAGTCGATGAGGTCGGGCTGCACTTCCTTGGCACCGGAGATGCTCAGTGCATCGGGGTGCCGGGAGAGGTCGCCGCGAATCTCGACCACGGCTTCGAAGGGACTGTCGGCGGATTTGTAGCCGGGACGCAACACGCTGTCGACGGTGAGCGAGAAACGTGCATCGGGCTTGAAGGCCGTGGCATAGCGGCCGGTGGGATCGATGACTGCGATTTGGCGTGCCGTCTCGTCATTGCCGATGCGACTCAGCAGAAAGGGCGTCGCGATGATGCCCACGAAGAGGAAGGGCATGAGGAGGGTGAGCACGATGAAGGAGGTCTTGCGTATGCGGGTGAGGAACTCGCGGCGGATGATGAGGAGTATCTTATTCATGGTCGGGGGCTGAGGGAGTGGAGAGGTCGGCGCCGACGGTGCGCACGAAGATGTCGCGCATGGTGGGGAGATGTTCGGCGAAGGCGATGGGTTCGACTTGTGCGGCGAGGTGGCGGAGGAGTTCGGCGTTGGTGGCGGAGGGCGATTTGCGCAGCAGGTAGGTGCGGTGGCCTTCGGCGTCGGGAGCGCCGGCTTCGGTGATTTCAAAAAGGCGGTCGACGGGTCGGAGCACTTGGCCGGCAGCGGTGAGGGAGTAGGTGTTGTCGCGGAAACGGCGGCGCACGTCGCTCACTTCGCCGCTGAGTACCACGTGGGAGTGGCTGATGAGGGCGATGTCGTCGCAGAGTTCTTCAACGCTCTCCATGTTGTGGGTGGAGAAGATGACGGTGTGACCGGCGTCGCGGAGTTCGAGGATTTCGCGCTTGAGGAGGTCGGCGTTGAGGGGGTCGAAGCCCGAGAAGGGTTCGTCGAAAATGAGCAAGGGTGGGCGGTGCACCACGGTGGTGATGAATTGCACTTTTTGCTGCATGCCTTTGGAGAGTTCTTCGAGGCGCTTGTTCCACCAGCCGGTGATTTCGAGTTTCTCGAACCACGTTTGCAAGCGGCTTTTGGCTTCGCGGGCGGAGAGGCCTTTGAGCTGCGCGAGGTAGACGGCCTGTTCGCCGACTTTCATTTTCTTGTAGAGTCCGCGTTCCTCGGGGAGGTAGCCGATGCGTGCCACATCGTTTTGCGTGAGGGGGTGTCCGTCGAAGGTGACGGTGCCGCTGTCGGGGGCGGTGATGTGGTTGATGATGCGGATGAGGGTGGTTTTGCCGGCGCCGTTGTGACCGAGCAGGCCGAAGATGTGGCCGCGCTGTACATCGATGCTCACATCGTCGAGGGCGGTGTGGGTGGCAAAGCGCTTGCTGACGTGCGAGGCGGAGAGAATGAGGTCGTTCATGCGGGGAGCTTGATGAAAAAGTCTGCGACGCGGCGTGATGAGCCGGCCGCAGACGGTGGTGAGTCGATATCGAATCAGGGTTCGGATTCGCCTTCGATGTAGTCTTCGAGATAGAGTTGCTCGCCGTCGAACACGGCGTAGGTGAAGAGTTGGATCCAGTCGCCGAGGAGTACGACGCGGGCGCTGCGGGAGAGCATGAGGTCGTAGTCGAGATGGCGGTGCCCGAAAATGAAGAAGTTGATGTCGGGGTGATCCTTGAGATAGGACTTGGCAAAGAGAATGAGGGGCTCTTTGTCTTCGCCTTGGAAGGGCGGTTCGCGCCCGTCTTCGCGCTTGAGACGACTGTGTTTGGCCCATTGCAGGCCGAAGCTCACGCCCCAGCGCGGATGGAGGGCGGCGAAGAGACATTGCGCCAAGCGATTGTGGAAGAGGGCGCGAAGGAAGGTGAAGCTGCGACTTTCGACGCCGAGACCGTCACCGTGGGCGAGATAGAAAATCTTGTCGGCGATTTCGACAGTGCAGGGTGAGGTGTGGAGCACCACACCGCACTCTTCGACCAAATAATCGTGCATCCACAGGTCGTGGTTGCCGGTGAAGTAGTGGACCTCGACACCGAGGTCGGTGAGTTCGGAGAGTTTGCCTAAGAAACGTGTGTAGCCTTTGGGGACGACGGTTTTGTACTCGAACCAAAAGTCGAACATGTCGCCCAACAGGTAGATGGCGCCGGCTTTGAGTTTGATGGAGTCGAGAAAGCGTACCAAACGCCGCTCTTGCATGCGGCGGCTTTGGATGGCGAGACTGCCCAGGTGGGCGTCCGACAGGAAATAGATGGGCTTCATGTGGCGGGATTTGTGGGGGGAGAAGGGGGGCGACCGCTCGTTTCGGGGCGATAGCGACGAAGCTGACGGGGATCGTAGAGGGCGCTGTGGTCGGGCAGGCGGAGATCGGTGGGACTCAGGCGACCGACGTGGTAACGACCGGCAGCGGCAAAGGTGAGGAGGTGCAAACGGCAGTCGGGAACGGCACGAAAGGTGCGCGCAACGGCGGTGAGGGTGGCGCCGACGGTGATGACATCGTCGACGATGAGCAACCGGCGGGCGGTGATGGAGCTGACATCGCGCAGGGCAAAGATGCCTTCGACGTTGGCGTGGCGTTCGCTCGGAGAGAGGGTGGTTTGCGAGGGATTGTCGACGGTGCGTTCGATCCAGTCGGTGCGTACGGGGAGGTGGAGTTCGTCGGCGAGACCGAGGGCGATGTGTTCGCTCTGGTTGTAACCGCGTTGCTGTTCGCGCCGGCGAGAGAGGGGAACGGGGACAATGGCCTCGATGCCGTCGAAGAAGTCGCCCGACGAGAGGGCGGTGCCCATGACGCGCCCCACCATACGGGCTAGGTCAGGACGATTGCGGTATTTGAAGGCGTGCACGAGGCGGGCCACGGCATATTCCGGTTTGTACCAGGCGAAAGCATTGACGCGGTCAACGTTCGGTTCGCTCCAAAAGAGCCGTTCCAGCGGGTTGCCGGGACGTCCGTCGAGATGGGTGTAGGGAAGGCGGAGCCAGCAGGCGGGACAGACCCCGGCGCCGGGCAGCGGATTGCCGCACATCACGCAGCGTTCGCCCAAAAGGAGGGCGAGGGCGGAACGGAATGCTTGCCGAAGGTTCATGCGCCGGGGGAGGTGGAATGGGAGTTAAATGAAACCCAGGTCGAGCTTGGCTTCTTCGCTCATCATGTCGCGATCCCATTCGGGTTCGAACACAAGGTTGATGCGCACATCTTTGATGCCGGGAATGCTCGAAGTCTTGATGCGCACGTCTTCCACGATGAAGTCGGCAGCGGGACAGTTGGGCGCGGTGAGCGTCATGTCGATATCGAGCAGACCGTCGTCGGCGAGGTCTATATTATAGATGAGACCGAGGTTGTAGATGTCGACGGGAATCTCGGGGTCGTAGACCGTTTTGAGCATTTCGACGATTTGTTCTTCGATCTTCAGTTTTTCTTCGGGAGTCATAGGATGAGTTGAGTGTTGAGTTGTGGTTAAATACGTCGGTGGTCGGCGTAGCTGTAATAATTGCCGTCGGCGAGCACGAGGTGATCGATGAGCCGGAGTTGCACGGCGTCGCAAGCCCGCTGAAGCTCGAAGGTGAGCTCATCGTCGGCACGCGAAGGTTGGGGATTGCCGGAAGGGTGGTTGTGGCAGAGCACGACATGCACTGCATTGGAAACGAGGGCTTCGCGCAGCACGATGCGCACGTCGACGGTCGTTGTGTCGAGTCCTCCGCGACAGACCTGCACGCTGCGAATGAAGCGTAGGTTGTTGTTGAGCAGGAGAATGTGGGCTTCTTCCACGGGAGCGTCACGTAGCTTCTCGTAGAAGAAGCGGTAGATCTTTTCCGAGCAGTCGAATTGTTCGGTGTCAGCATCTTCGGTCTGTCGGCGCGCGCCGAGTTCGCAGGCGGCCAGTACGGTGACGGCTTTGGCGGGGCCGATGCCGCGGTAGGCGCAGAGTTCCTCAATGCTGCGTTTGCCCAGTCGTTTCAAGCTGCCGCGGCAGTCATCGAGTAGTCGCTGCATGAGGGTCACGGCGTCCTCACGGTCGTTGCCGCTGCCGACGAGAATGGCGAGCAGTTCGGCCGGTGAAAGGGCGTCGGCGCCTTCGTTCATGAATTTCTCGCGCGGCCGATCGCCGGTGTCCCACTCGTGGATGGCTTTTTTGCGTGGCCCATCGAAGGTTGGCGCCGAGGGTTCGAGGAGTTTCACGGTGATGGAAGTTAAGGTGTGGGAGGAACGGGAATTTATTGGTAGAAGCTCTCGGAAAAGGCTTCAAATTCACCGCTGTGCAGCACGCGGCACTGCCACCAAGCGCGGAGATAGCCGCTGCCGTAGCCGAGTAGTTGAACAAAGGCGGCGGCAACGGCACGACAACCCACACCGAGTGAGTGTTCGCGGCGAGTGGCGTCGATGCCGATGAGCAGCGCGAAGAGCAACAGGGGAGAAAGTGCCGCGAGAGCGAGACATCCCTGTCCGAAGATGCCTAATAAAACGGCGCACAACAATAAAAAGAGGACGCCGAGGGTGAAAACGGCCGGAAGTAAGTGCACCAATTTGTGCGTGCCCGGATGGCGCCGCGAAAGGTGGATGCGGGCGATGCCGCTGTTGTGGACTTGCTTGAAAAACTTACGCAAGTCGGTGCGCCGCTTGTGATACACCCAGGCGTCGGGAAAGAGGCGACAGCGATAGCCGCCTTTGAAAATGCGGGTGGAGAAATCGATGTCTTCGCCGAAACGCATATTGGAAAAACCACCGAGCGCTTGGTAGACGTCTCGGCGCACGCCCATGTTGAACGAGCGGGGATAGAACTTGTCCATCCCTTTCTTCTGTCCGCGAATACCGCCCGTGGTGAAAAAGGACGTCATCGCATAATTGATGGCCTTCTGCATCGGGGTGAACGAGCTGTGGGCGCGATCCGGCCCGCCGAAGGCATCGCAGGGTGAGGCGTTGAGTTCGGCATCGACGGCGGCCAGATAGCCTTCGGGGAGGAGAACGTCGCTGTCCAAGATGAGCAGATAGTCGCCTTGGGCGCGTTCTGCACCGTAGTTGCGCGTTTGCCCCGGTCCGCTGTTGGGTTTGGAATAGTAGTGGACGCGAAGGCGGTCGGCATAGCGGGCCACGACGGCATCGCAGGGGACACTGCTGCCGTCTTCGACGATGATCACTTCGAAGTCGGTGAAACTTTGGCGCGTCAGCGAATCGAGCAGCTCATCGCACTCGTTGGGACGGTTATATACGGGGACTATGATGGAAAATCTCATATTTGCGAAGCATTTCGCACCCGAGGGTGTGAAGAAGTATTTGCCTTTTGGCTGTGTGAGGGCAAATATACGTAAATTGTAGGGATGTTCCAAATCGCAGCGCCGTTTTCTGCCATGTGGATCATGCAGAAAATGGGGTAGAATCAGGGAGTTCAGTTCGTGAGCGTCCGCAGGATTGGCGGAATGTGTTTTTCGAGCAATGAAAAGGCGAAAGGCGACGACAAAAATAGGGGTGGATGCCGAAAAAATAGGGGCGAAAACCGAAAAAGCGGGGAGCAGATGTCGTAAATACGGGGAGGGAAAGCGAGAAGCCGGGAAAGAGAAAACGAAAGGGAGTGGAGCGCGCGAAAGAAGGAAGAGAAAAGAACGAAAGCCGGGAAAGAGAAAACAAAAAGGAAGCGAAGAGCGCGAAGGTTGGAGAGAGAAAACGAAAGCAGGGGGAGGGAAAAAGCGAAATATCGGAGTCGCCGACGGTCATTTCCCGAGCTGCACCAGCGCACCGACGCCTTCTTGCGCGGCATGCTGCATGATGGCTTGATAGGCCGTCTCCCAATCGGTGTCGAGCGAGAAGGGCGTGGGGGAACGCTCCTCTTTGTCCAGAAATTGAAGGGTCACACTGTCGTTCGGGTCGTTGAAAAGGGGGTGGAGCAGGGAGCTTTCGGTGAAATAGCGTTTCCAGCGTTCTTGTTGTGCCTCAGTGAGTTGACTGTTGTTGATGATGAGGCGGTGGTAGACGGTGAGGAATTCGGCGAGGAAATTGGCTTGACGATCTAACTTTTGGTAGAACAGCGGCAAATGCGACTCGTTTTGCGACATCTTGTGCCAGAGATACATGAGCGCATTTTGTTGAAAGAAGGCAATGCGCTGTGCCGCGATGCCAAAACGGGCATTGCGTTGTCGTTCGATGCTTTTTTGCATCTCATAGTTGAAGAGCGTCTGTGCCTTTGCTTCCTGCTGTGCGCCGCCCGCCAGTAGGCAGAAGGCGCAGCACGGAAATAGGCGACGAAGGAAATGCGTGAAGATCATCATAAAGGCAGGTTCCTAAAAGTGGGTTCCCCCTTCCGCGCCGGATGGGGGAGGAGCGATCCTGACGAACGCCCGTATTCAAGCATTGTGTACGCGATGCGCGTTGTTCTTGACGAAATCGTCCCACGAAGCGCCGGAGCTCCGAGCCACCGTTCGTTTCTTTTCGAGCGCAGGCAGCTGGTTTCTCACGCCGTTTCGGGTGGTGTGGATGTGGTGACAGTAGGCCGCGGCCAGCGCATCGGTGGCATCGAGATAAGGGAGCATGCGGTCGTCGGCAATGTTGAGCAAACGCTGCATCAGCGCCGCCACTTGTTCTTTCGACGCGGCGCCCCGTCCCGTGATGGCCTGTTTGATTTGCATCGGTGCGTACTCGTGGATGGGAATTTGGCGGGCGATGGCAGCGGCAATGACCACACCCTGCGCGCGGCCGAGTTTGAGCATCGATTGCACGTTCTTTCCGAAAAACGGTGCCTCGATGGCCAGTTCGTCGGGATGGAAAGCGTCGATCACGCCCATGATGCGTTCGTAGATGCGGCCGAGTTTGAGATAGACGTCGCTCACGCGCCGCAAATCGATCACCCCCATCGCGATCATTTCCGCTTTTTTCCCGCAGACGGACAGCAAACCGTAGCCCAGCACGTTCGTGCCGGGGTCGATGCCGAGGATAATGCGCTCTTGCGCTGCTGCTGTTGTTCTCACTTGGCAAAAATACAGATTCGCGACGAAAACGCGAAAAAACAGCACCTTAAAGCACGACGTATAACAGATCTTTCTTATATTTGCAGTCCCCAATTCATCAAAACATCATCATCGATTATGTTCAAGAAAGAATTACTTGCCCTCGTGGGTGCGTTTGCATTCAGCGCCATGACGGCATTGGCTCAGGGAGTCATGACCTTCGACAAGACTGAGCACAACTTTGGAAAATTCCCCGAGGAAAAGCCTCAGACTTACACCTTCAAGTTCAAGAACACCGGCGATCGCCCCTTCGTCATCAAGCAAGCTTTTGCTTCTTGCGGTTGCACGATCCCTTCCTATTCTCAGGAACCCGTAGCTCCCGGCAAGCGTGGTGAGATCAAGGTGGTCTACAACGGACGCGGCAAATACGCCGGCGAATTCACCAAGGTGATCACCGTGCGCAGCGATGCCTCCAACGAAACCGTGCGCCTGTACATCAAGGGCGACATGCAAGCCGCCAAGGATCCCAACGCCGGTAAATAATCCCGACGACACCCGTGCCGGGGAGTAGACTCTCACACAGTCTACTCCCCGGCATGTATCGTTTTCACACCTTACTTCCCCCCTCTCACCATGTCCTCCCACATCCACCTCGTCATCATGGCCGGCGGCATCGGCAGTCGTTTCTGGCCCATGAGCAGCGAAGCCCGCCCCAAGCAGTTTCTCGACATTCTCGGTTGCGGGCGCACCATGTTGCAGCTCACCGTCGACCGCTTCGGCGGCATTGTCCCGCCCGAAAACATCTGGGTGGTCACCTCCGAACGCTATGCTGCAATCGTGGCCGAGCAGCTCCCCGACGTGCCGTGCGACAACGTCCTGCTCGAGCCCTGCATGCGCGGCACGGCCCCCTGCATCTGCTATGCCGCCTGGCGCATCAAGAAGCGTGATCCGCGAGCCACACTCGTTGTTTCGCCCGCCGACCACAATGTGCGCGACACCGCCGCTTTCGCGCAGAGCATCGGTGAGTGTATTGAGTTCGCAGCCGAGACCGACGCCATTGTCACCCTCGGCATCCATCCCGATCGTCCCTCCACCGGCTATGGCTACATCAAGGCCGACCTTAGCTATTCCTCCTCGCGCAAGCAAAATATCTACGCCGTCGACGGTTTCCGCGAAAAGCCCGATTTAGCCACCGCGCAAAGCTATGTGGCACAGTCCGATTATTTTTGGAACTCCGGCATCTTCGTTTGGAGCGTTTCCACCATCGTCAATGCCTTCCGCGTCTATGCGCCGGCCATTTCGCGCATCTTCGAAAATCTCCTCCCCCTCTACGACACTGCGGAGGAGCGCGCCGCCATCGCCCGGGAATTTCCCAACTGCGAAAACATCTCCGTCGACTATGCCATCATGGAAAAAGCCGACGATGTCTATGTGCGCCCCTCTTCCTTCGGTTGGAGCGACCTCGGCACCTGGTCTTCGCTCCACGCCGAACTGCCGCATGACAGCTACGGCAACGCCGTGGTGGGCGACGGCGTGACGCTCTACGACACCCACGACAGCATCGTGCATGTCGGTTCCGGTCGCAGAGTCGTCGTGCAGGGGCTCGACAACTGCATCGTTGTCGAAAAAGACGACGCCCTACTCATTTGTCGCATGAGCGACGAGCAGCGCATCGGTTCGTTCCGCAAGGCGAAATAATTTACCGCCGATGCCTGTCGGCGCTTGTCTCCTTCCGTTTTCTCCCCTTTTGAGCTATGTCCAAAACTACCCTTCCGCTCTTCGTCCTCGCTTTGTTGCCCGTCGGCGCATCAGCGCGCGACGGCGTGCGCGTGTTGCCCACCTCCGAGAAGCGCCCCAACGTGCTGGTCATCATGACCGACGACGTCGGCTACGGCGACTTCTCGTGCTACGGCGCCAAGCGAGTGCACACCCCCAACATCGACCGTCTCGCCGCCAACGGCGTGCGCTTCACCGATGCCCATGCCTGCGCCTCCACCTCCACACCCTCCCGCTACGGATTCCTCACGGGCGAATACCCCTTCCGCCGCCCCGGCACCGATGTGGCCGCCGGCAACGCCGCCATGGTCATCCGCCCCGAGCAGTTCACCCTGGCCGATCTTTTCAAAGCCGCCGGCTACACCACCGCCGCCATCGGCAAGTGGCACCTCGGGCTCGGCAGCCGCACAGCACAGCAGGACTGGAACGGACAGATCGACCTCACCCCCGCCGATCTTGGGTTCGACTACAGCTGCATCATGGCCGCCACCGCCGACCGCGTGCCCTGTGTATTCATCGAAAACGGACGCGTGCGCAACTACGATGCCTCGGCCCCCATCCAGGTGAGCTACCGCAGCAATTTCTCCGGTGAACCCACCGGCAAATCAAATCCCGAGCTGCTCCGTTTGCGCCCCTCCCACGGCCACGACATGAGCATCGTCAACGGCATTTCGCGCATCGGCTTCATGAAGGGCGGAGGCAAAGCGCTCTGGAAAGACGAGAACATTGCCGACTCCATCGCCGATTACGCCCTGCGTTGGATCACCGCCACACAGCAACCGGAGGACAGCACACACCGGCCCTTCTTCATGTATCTCTGCACCAACGACGTGCACGTGCCGCGTTGGCCGCACGAACGTTTCCGCGGCCAAAGTCCCATGGGCTTGCGCGGCGACGCCATCGTGCAGCTCGACTGGACAGTGGGGCAGATCATGGACGGACTGCGCAAACTGGGCATCGCCGACAACACCCTGGTGATTCTCACCTCCGACAACGGCCCCGTGCTCGACGACGGCTATGCCGACGACGCCGAAAGCTTGGCCGGCACCCATCGTCCCGGCGGACCGTGGCGTGGCGGCAAATACAGCGCCTTCGAAGCCGGCAGCGCCGTGCCCTTCATCGTGAGCTGGCCCGCAGGCGGCGTGCGCCGTGGCGGCGAAAGCCGCGCGCTCATCTCGCTCATTGACGGCGTGCGCTCGCTGGCTCCCATCGCCGGCGTCGAACTCAACGACACCTTGGCCTGCGACAGCCGCAACTTCTGCGACACTTGGCTCGGACGGTCGGGCGAATCGCGCGACTACATCCTCTCCATGGCCTACAATCGCGAGGTGAGTCTGCGCACCCCCCGGTGGAAATACATCCCCGCCATGAAAGGCCCCGCCATGGTGCCTTGGGGGCCGAAAATCGAAACAGGATTCGCCTCTGAAGCTCAGCTTTACGACCTTTCGTTCAAGAAGGGAGAGAACAAAAACGTGATCGAAAGTCAGCCGCAGGTGGCCAAAGAGCTCGATCTCATCCTGCGCCACCAGCTGGCCACACCCTACTTCCGCCGCCGAGCGAAACATTGATCCGCCGGCCGCGTGCGATTGGATCGCATGGCAGACCGCGAAACACAAAAGCGCCCCCACTCTCGCATGGAGTGGGGGCGCTTTGTGTGGGGCACGGTGCCGGTGAGCGCCGTCGAGGGAGTCGGCTGATGGGCGATCAACCGACGTGCGTCATGAGGTAGTCAAACCAGCGTGTGGGCAGCAGCGTGTGGAGCAGCACAAGGGGGTTCGCACCGAAGCCCACGAGGTAGCGTGTCTTCGGCCGACGTGCATTCACCGCACGGCCGATGGCCTTGGCGATGACCATGGGTTGGCTCAATAGCGAACCGCGATAGAGGCGGCGCAATGCCTTGGCGGCCGCATTCGCTTGTGGGGCATAGACGCCGCCCCGAGCGCTCTCTTCGAGGTGGTCGGCCGCGATGTCGCCCCAGGGCGTTTTGATCGCACCCGGCTCGATGAGGGCAACGTGGATGCCGAAGGGGCGCGTCTCCATGCGCAGCGCGTCGCTGAAGGCCTCGAGCGCATATTTTGTGGCGTGATACCACGCGCCGAAATAGGCGGTGAAGTGCCCACCCATCGATGAGATGTTGATGATCGTGCCGCTCTGCCGGCGGCGCATGTGGGGCAGGACGCACTGCACCAAACGCGCCAGACCGAAGAGGTTCACCTCAAACTGGCGGCGTGCTTCGTCGATGGGCACGTCTTCCACGGCACCGTACGAACCGTAGCCGGCATTGTTCACCAGCACGTCGATGCGCCCTTCGGCACGCATGACTTCGGCCACAGCGGCCTCGATGCTCTCGTCGGAAGTCACGTCGAGACGCAAAGCTTTCACACCGACCGGCGCCAAAGCTTCGATCTGTTCGACACGGCGTGCAGCGCCGTAAACACGATGCCCCTGTTTGGCCAAATATTCGGCTGTTTGATAGCCGATGCCGCTGCTCGCGCCGGTGAGGAGGATGACCTTTTTTTCCATTGTGGGAGATGCTGGGAAGTGAATGATGCGGCAAATATAGCCATTTCTACGAGAAAAATATATTGTGTCCAATCGTTTTTCTCCCGTTGAAGACGGGGCAGATTTTGGTCAGGCGGGCAGCAAACAACCGGTGTGAGAGGCGGTGGAGGTGCGCGCTCGGGTGGAGCGGGAAGAGAGGGGGCGCCGGGTGAACGAACCACTCGCCCTCTCGCGTGCGCGCGATACGCGCGCGCGTCCGCCACTTTTCGATTTTTGCCTTCACTCCTTCACCCCTATGTGGCAAGTTGCAGTGGATCATGGCGTTAGGGGTGAAGGTTTTTGCTCTTTTCCTTTACCTTTTTGGCTATTTTTCTTTCTCTTCTCCATGGTGCCGTGAGGGCAGGCGGGCGGAGCGTGAAGGGAAGGTGAAGGCATTCACTCCCAAAACCTTCACACCTAACGTGTTGGAAAATAGCCGTTTGTGACGTGCGGGTGAAGGAGTGAAGGCAAAAAACGAAAAGCGACTGAGGCGGGTGCGCGTGGGGGCGTACGTGTACGCGCGTGTGCGAAGCGGCAGCGTGCTTCACCCACGGGTGAACGGGGTGAGCGGAAAAAGGGGGGAGGGAGGGTTCGGGAGTGGCGAACTTTCGGCAGAAAGTTGGGGAGTTTTCAAAAACATTCCCTCGCAACATCGTTTTCGAAAAAAGAATTCGTTCTCGTGTTGCGAGGGAAGTGGGAAAAGGCTAAATTTGCGGGCAGAAAAACACCGAAGCATCAATGACATCGCTCCCCATGGAGCGGAAAATCGTGGCCTCATGGCGGGGAAGTTCACGGAAGTAGGAAAGACCATTGCGAATGGTTTCGTGCGTCGGTGCCACCGGGTTCAGGGGTAGAACGTGTGGAGCGCGGCGGCGAGGGTGTTCTGCAGGAGTGAGCACACGGTCATGGGGCCCACTCCGCCGGGCACCGGGGTGATGGCGCCGGCAATGGGGGCGACGGTATCGAAATCGACATCGCCCACCACGCGGAAGCCCGAGGGGCGTGACGCATCGGGCACGCGGGTGGTGCCCACATCGATCACCGTGGCGCCGGGCTTGACCATGTCGGGCGTGACAAAACCGGGGCTGCCGAGGGCGACAATGAGGATGTCGGCGGTGCGGCATTCGGCGGCGAGATCGGCGGTGCGGCTGTGCACACAGGTCACGGTGCAGTCGGCGCCCTCTTTTTGCAGCATGAGTTGCGCGGTGGGTTTCCCCACGATGTTGCTGCGCCCCATCACGACACACTTTTTGCCGGCTGTGGGGATGCTATAGTGGCGCAGGAGGGTGAGGATGCCCAGCGGCGTGGCGCTCACGAAGGCGGGCAGGCCGAGCGCCATGCGCCCCACGTTCATGGGGTGAAAGCCGTCGACATCCTTGCGTGGGTCGATGGCTTCGACCACGCGGTGCTCGTCGATGTGCGAGGGGAGGGGGAGTTGCACGATGAAACCGTCAATGCTTTCGTCGGCGTTGAGGCGTTCGATTTCGCGGAGTAATTCGCCTTCGGTGATATCGGCGTCAAACTGAAGCTCGATCGAGGTGATGCCGCAGCTTCGGCAGGCGCGAATCTTGTTGCGCACATAGAGTTCGCTCCCGCCGTCGTGTCCCACCAAAAGGGTGGCGAGACAGGGCGGCCGATGGCCCTCGGCCACGTGGCGGCGCACGGTGAGGGCGATGTCGGCTTTGATCTGCGCGGCCACAGCGTTGCCGTCGATGAGCAGCGGGGTGTGGTGCGGCGTCATGCTTTGGGCATTCCCGGCATTCCCGGCATGCGGCTCATCATTTGGCGAAGACCGTTGCCGCTCACCATCTTCATCATTTTGCGCGTTTGGTCAAACTGTTTGAGCAGGCGATTGACGTCTTGCACCGTCTTGCCCGATCCCTTGGCGATGCGCGTTTTGCGACTGGCGTTGAGCACCTCGGGGTGGCGACGCTCGTAGGGGGTCATGGAGAGGATGATGGCTTCGACACCGAGCAGGGCGCTGTCGTCGACATCGACGTCTTTGATGGCCTTGCCCACACCGGGAATCATGGCGGCGAGATCCTTGATGTTGCCCATCTTTTTGATTTGCTGCAGCTGTGCCAAGAAGTCGTTGAAGTCGAACTGGTTCTTCTGGATCTTGCGCTGGAGTTTGCGGGCTTCGGCTTCGTCGTATTGTTCCTGTGCGCGTTCGACGAGCGAGACGATGTCGCCCATGCCGAGGATACGATCGGCCATGCGGTCGGGGTGGAAGACGTCGAGGGCTTCCATCTTTTCGCCGGTGCCGACAAACTTGATGGGTTTGTCCACCACGGCGCGGATGGAGAGGGCGGCACCGCCGCGGGTGTCACCGTCGAGCTTGGTGAGCACCACGCCGTCGAAGTCGAGGCGGGAGTTGAACTCCTTGGCGGTGTTCACCGCGTCTTGACCGGTCATGGCGTCGACCACGAAGAGAGTTTCGTCGGGCGAGGTGGCGGCCTTCACGGCGGCGATCTCGTTCATGAGGGCTTCGTCGATGGCGAGGCGGCCGGCGGTGTCGACAATCACCGTGTCGTAGCTCTTGGCCTTGGCTTCCTGAATGGCGGCGAGGGCGATCTTGACGGGATCTTTCTCTTCGAGATTCATGAAGATGGGCACTTCGATTTGCTCGGCGAGGACGCGGAGCTGCTCGATGGCGGCGGGGCGGTAGGTGTCGCAGGCGGCGAGGAGCGGCCGGCGGTTTTTCTTCGTCTTGAGGAAGAGGGCAAGTTTACCGGCGAGGGTGGTCTTACCGGCACCGTTGAGACCGGCCATGAGGATGACGGAGGGGCGGTGCTCGAGTTTGAGGTCCACGCTCTCGCTGCCCATGAGGGTGGCGAGTTCGTCGTGAACGATCTTGACCATGAGCTGCGAGGGCTTCACGGCGGTGAGCACGTTCTGGCCGAGGGCCTTTTGCTTCACGGTGTCGGTGAAGGTTTTGGCCACCTTGTAGTTGACGTCGGCGTCGAGCAGGGCGCGGCGCACGTCTTTGAGGGTTTCGGCTACGTTGATCTCGGTGATCTTGCCTTCACCTTTCAGTATTTTGAACGAGCGTTCAAGTCTTTCGCTAAGATTGTCGAACATGTATATCGATGGATTCTGAGTTACTTATAGGGGACTATTCCGTGCAAAAATACGAATTTCTTTTCATTTGCTCGGCATCGGGTTGAGAGTGAGACAAAAAAGCGCGCTCTCCCGAAAGGGAGAACGCGCGGAAGGGGAGGGCACCATTGCCGCCGTATAGGGGGCAACGAACTATGCATGATCGTTGTTTACTGCGCCTTGGCAGGCAGTGCCGGTTGACGGACTTTGAAAATGTAGGTGCCGAGAGGGGTTACCCCAATACTAAAATCGAACTGCTTGGGTTGTTGTGTGCGATTGGGAGGAGCTACCAATTTGAGGGTTGCTGTTTGCTCGCGTTTGTTGCGGGTCAGGTAGATGACGATGTCCTTGTAGTAAGCCGTGTCCTTGTCCGCTTCGGAAAAACTATGGCGAGTAAAGGTATCCAAGGTTGAGGCATAGCTTCTAAAGGAAATCCAGGGATAATCACCCACGGTGGTGAAAGTTTCTCCCTCAGCTTTGAGCGTGATGTTGATGGGATCACCGTATTGGGGGGGCTTGACATTCGACCAACGCACTTTGGTTTCGGTATCCTCGATGTAATCCTCATTGCAACCGGCAAAGAACGCGCTACCCAACGTAAAACAAAGTGCCAATGTAGGCAGAGAAAGGATTTTTCTGATCATGACGGATTTTGTGTGGGGGTTATCAATGAGTACTGAAGATTGTATCTGTAATATGGGGCTTGGTTGCTTCGAGTGGGTACTTTATCAAAAACGGGACCATTATTGGTGTTGAAGACGCGACAACGATAATAGCCGTTCAGTTCACCGTTCCAACCCCAATTGCAGTGGAGTAGATTGAACTCTTTGCCTTCGGGAGAAATTCCGTTGATAAAACCATCGTAGATCCATGCGTGTCTATGAGAGTATTTGTTGAAGAATATCCATGTTTTCCCTTTCTCGCCATCGCCTCTGCCTAATACCAAATTTCCATTTCTGATGTTGACGAAAATGTTGTGTTCGTTGTAATCTTGTAGAGGGGTCGCGTGGAACCAATTACTTCTGTTTACAAAGTTTATAGCGTCATTTACTGATGCTCCTGTCTGGTTTTCGTATTTTGCTTTGAAGGCGAGCCCCAAATAGTTCATTAAACTGGCGACTTCTTCGGCAGTATCTCTATAAGCGTATCTATTGCGGATTTTCCCATTGTTGTTTTCGCAATCACTGATTATTCTGTCCCAATCATAAGTCCAATGTACCCAAGTTCCGTAACTGTTCCAAGAAAGTTCTTTGGGGACTTTGTAAAAAGAACAAATTTGTGCAAAGGCTGTAATGACGTAGCCGGTGTAGGCGTGTGCCTTTTTCTTGTATCCGGGGCAGAATATATTATATGGATCTTCTTGTCCCCAATTCACTTTGAGAAGAGGGTAGGCTATTTCGGATATTTGCCATCCCTCGTATTTGAATGAACGAACATTTTTAGAGTATTCGTTGTTGTCATGAGTGTTTTCTATTTCGTGTTTTACCGCGTAATCAAGAAAAGAGAGAAATCCCGGATTGTCTTCTTGGGCGAGATCTCCCGCTTTATAGTTGCCTTTGTCGATCAAAGCGAGGATGGGGCTGGTGCGCTTGTCGGCGGCTACGACGGCGAAGCCTTGATTGTCGGCGAAGTTGACGAAGTAGAGGAGCGTGTCGATGGATAGGGAATCGACTGCGGCGCGTGTGGCAAATTGGCGACTGCGCAGGGTTTCTACATTGGCAATGGTGGGACGTGTTGCGCTGCGCGTCTTTTTTCCCATAGCAGCAAGAAAGTCAGCGACTTCGTTTTGTGCTTCTTGGGGAGTGCGAGTTGGAGAATTGTGCTGAACTTCAGGTTGCTTAGCCTGATGTGTCGGTTCATCGTTTTGCTCTGTGCAGCTTGCGACAAAGAGCAAACCGAGAAGGAAAAGAATAGATTTCTTCATAATGTGGTTGTATTGAGTTGGTTTGCTGCAAATTTAATATTTTCTTTGAATGTGACAATGCGAGGCTTGTTTTTTAACAAAGTTCCCCGACCGTGCGAGACGATCGGGGAACCGGAGTATGAAGAAACGGTAAGTATCAGAAGCGGAATTCGGCACTGAGACCGAAGACGTGGTTGGTGCGGGTGAAGAGGTCGGCACCTTGGGGGCTGAGACGGCCACTTTGTACCATTTGGGTCACTTCGCCGGCGGACTGGCGGAGGATAGTGGCTTGCTCGTTGGGATCTTTGGTTGCGAGCAGACCATTGCTGACAGCTGCAATCTTGGTGGCGGTGGCGAGGGTCTGGTGGTAGTCGGCGGATTTTTTGAGATAGTTCTCGTAGAAGGTGCGGAAGTAGGCCGCGTTGAGTTTGACGTGGTCGTTGAGACGGAAGCCGACACCGACACCGACGCTGTAGGAGTTGACGTTGAAGGAAACGTCGTTCATCATGCGGTCGTTGTTGGGGTAGAGGGTGCGCTGCATACCGGCGCTGACTTCCCACTGGCGGTTGAGGTCGTATTCGGCACCGGCGAGGAATTCTTGGGTGCCGTGGTCGAGGAGGTCGTTTTTGTAGGCGTTCTTCACACCGGATTTGGCCTGCTTGTCGAAATAGTAGTGGTAGCCGAGGTTGAGACGGAGGCTCTCGACGGGGCGAACGCGGACACCGAGGGTGAGGAGGGCGGGGATGTCGCTGCGCACTTCGGTCTTGTCGGCGAAGGCGGCAAATTGATCGCCGGCGGCTGCGGTGGTGGCGCTGTTCTTCGACTCGTTGGCGAAGGCGATGCGGGTGCGGAATTCATATTTGGCGGCTACGTCGACATAGCGGCTGTGGAAGTGCGCGCCGAAGATGGGGGCGAGGCCGACTGCGCGTTGGTGCACGTCGATGCTCACGTCTTGGGTGGCTTGGGCGAGGGCACCGGTGGTGTAGGCGAGTTGGCGGTAGGCGCCGAGTTTCTGATTGTAGGTTTGGGCGGCTTGGGCTTGTTCTTTGGCTTCCAAACTCTTGGCTTGTGCCAAAACGGTGTTGCCGGCTTCGCTGGCAGCTTGTGCTTCGGCGGCAGCGGTCTGCGCGTTCTGTTGTGAGACGAGAGCGAGACGGCCGTTGGCTTCGGCGAGTCCCTTGCTGTCGGCGCTCAATTTGCCGAAGTATTCGGGGGCGGCTACCATTTTGTTGCCGCCGCGATCGCCTCCGTTGACGCGGATGTTGCGGAGGTAGCCATCGTAGTGAGCTGCGGCGAGTACACCGCGCACACCGCCATAGATGGAGAAGTGTTCGCCGATGCGGTAACCGGCACCGAGGGTGAGCCCGTAGAAGTATTGGCGGCCGTGCATGTAGGCGTCGACGTCGTAGCGGTTGAAACCGAGCGCGTGATTGGCGTTGCCGATCGCACCGAGGAGGGCGACTTTGCTTTCGAAGCTGCCGAGGCCGTTATTGTAGGTGGCTTTACCACCGCCGCCTACGAGAGCGAGGTTGACCTGGAGGCTGAGGGGACCGTTGACCCAGGCGCCCTGCAGCGAGGGAATGACGGGGGCTTTGGCTTCGGCCTTGAAGGTCTTGGAGGCGGAGTCATTATTGCGAATGCCGTATTCGAAGGCTTTGAAGGCGGATTGGATTTCGCGCGTCTGGTAGGCGGATTGGAGGTTGATGCCGAAGTGGAAACCGGGTTGGAGGAAGTTGACACCGGCAGGATTGGAGTAGACACCGTTCAGGTTGATGTTGGCGTCTTGTGCGGGGTTGCGCAGGAAGGCGACGCTCTGGTTGGTGTTGGTGAGATAGCCACCGGCCATCATGCTCAAGGTGCTGCCGAACAACACGGCCGACAATACAATTTTCTTCATGGGGTGTGTGAAAACGTGGTAGTTGGTTTGGATTGCGAACGCAAAGTTACAACGACATTGCACACAAACAAGGAAACTGTGCGAAGAAGGGGACTATTTTCTGTATATCTTGTCGTATTGTTAGGTGGAGATAGCGGTTTTCGGTGAAATGGAGGAGCGAATTGGCTATTTCTGCACAATTGAGCGGAGAGTGTGAAATGAGGACTGAAATTTTATTCCAATTGGAAAAAGCCTCTTTCGGCGATGTCGTAGAGCGGGAGGTGGTGACAGTGGGCGTAGTGCGTGTAGAGTCGGCGATAGTAGGGACTCAGATCGGCTGAGAGGAGGAGGGTGTCCGGGCGATAGTAGCGAAACAGATGGGTGGGGGGACGATGCACTTGGCGGGTGACGAGCAGGAGGTCGACAGGAAGGGGGGCGGCGGGGTAGGCGTGGGAGAGGGGATGGTCGACCACGGCGATGCGGCGCCCATGGTGGAGCAACACGCCCGGTGCGAAGGCGGAACGTTGTGTGCGGCGACTGAGAAGGGCGCAGCCTGTGGTGTCGCGCAGGGCGGAGAGGGGGAGAAAGAGGGGCCGGAGCTCGCGGGCTTCCCAATCGTGGAGCGCGGTGGAGCGCAGGGCGATGCGGGCGCGGGCCGTATCGGTGCAGAGCAGGAAGGAGGGGCCGTTGGTTTGCAGGAGGTGAATGGCGGTGCAGGAGTAGGTGTGGTAGACGATGAGGCGGTCGGTGGGACGATGATGGCGATAGTCGTCGATCAGGGTGGAGACGCCAAGCAGAACGAGGGGGAGGAGAGGGAGCCACCGGCGCACGGGGAGGCGCAGTTGGTCGCGACGATAGACGACAAACAGTGCAGTGGAGAGCAGGAGGTAGGCGCTGAGGGTGGTGAGCAGCGAGGGGTGAAGCTGAAGGGGGGCGAAGAGACCTTGCGAGAAGAGGCTGAGCGTGCGTTCGAGCCCCGACAGAATGGCGGTGAGCAGAGGGGCGAGGAGCGTGCGGAGCGGGACGAGCAGGAGAAAGAGAAAACTGCCGCTGAGCAGGACGTAGGCGAGGGGAATGACGAGCAGGGAGGAGAAGATTCCACTCCAGGGTAGGCGACAAAAGACGTGGCAGACGAGAGGGGTGGTGGCGAGTTGGGCGGCGAACGAAACGACCAGGAGGTTCCAAACGGCGCGGAGGGAGTTTTTGAGTAGGCGCATGCCGCGCGAATCGGGTGAACGCCGAGCGAGTTCAGCGCCGCGGGGTGTGAGGGGCGTCAGTGCGGGCGGCGGAGGCAAGAGAGGGGCGATGAGTAGGATGCCGCCGACGGCGAGGCAGGAGAGTTGGAAACCGAGGTCGAAGAGCCACTGTGGAAAGAACAGGAGGAGCAGGAGGAGGGTGAGCAGGAGGCTGTGGAGGCCGTGGCCGTCGCGGCGAAAGAGCGAAATGACCGCGGACAGGCTGAACATGAGGGCGGCACGGATGAGGGAGATGGGAAGGCCGGCGAGGAGGGCGAAGAGCCAGATGCCAACGAGAGAGAGTAGGGTGGAAAGAAAAAAATACCGGCGACCGGCTCGGCGGGCAGGGAGGTTGACAAAAAGATTGTAGAGCGAATAGAGAATGGCGAGGTGGAGGCCGGAGAGGGCGAGCAGATGACCGGCTCCACTGTCGCTGTAGAGTTGTCGGGTGGAGCGGTCGAGTGCGGTGCGATCGCCGAGTGTCATGGCGGAGAGCAAAGCAGCGGTGTGCTGATCGAGGTGCTCATGGTATTGGGCGACGAGGTGCGCGCGGGCGACGAAAAGTTGCTCGCGAAGGGTGAGTTCGACGGGGAGATGCGAGAGCTGCCAGTCACCGGTGTAGCAATGGGCACTGCCCGAAATGCCTTGTCTGCGCAGATAGGCGGCGCGGTCGGGCTCGCCGGGGTTGCGCGCATCGGTGGGAGAGGTGATGCGCGTGTGGATGAGGAGATGAGCGCCAACCGGAAGACGACCGGTGGGGAGCGGAGAGGAGGAACGGAGGGTGGAGTCGGACAGAGAGAGTTCGATGAGGCGACCTTCGTCCGCGTCGGGAGCGACGAGTCGGCATTTGACATACCATTGTCCGGAGGAAACGTAGGGGGCATCGCTCACCACGGCGAAATGGGTGCGGGGTTGGCGCTCGTCGGGGAAGTTGAGGCGACTGCGATCGTGGTGGAGAAGGGTGAGACCGAGCAGGAAGGTGGTGAGGGTGATGCCGACGGTGGTGAGAACGGCCGGAGGGGTGCGGCGGAAAAAGAGTAGGGAGGCTGTGGAGAGGCCGACGAGGAGGGTGAAGAGGAAGAGGAGGTTCGTCGAGAGCGCGAGGTGGGGGTAAAAGAAATCCCCCGTTGCAATGCCTGCTGCCAGGGGCAACAGGATACGCAACAGGGGAGATGAGGGGGACGATGCCGGCGGTGTGCTCATTGATCGTCGTTTTTAATGTAGCCTCGGCGTTCTTCCGGGAGTCCGTCCATGATGGTCTGATAACTTTCGTCGAGCAGGCGTTTGATGTTCTCGTGTCCTTGTGACGTGGGATGTATCGGCGCGTGGATCGTGAGGTGCAGCGGGGCGAAGTGGGCGAAATGGAAATCGCGCATGCGCGGCATGACGTCGAAACTGCCGTTGATCGTGATCGGCACGACCGGAAGTTGGAGTTCGTCAGCGAGTTGGAATGCGCCACGACGGAAAAGACCCATGTGGCCGGTGAAAGTGCGGGCGCCTTCGGGGAAGACGGCGAGCGAGGTGCCACCGACCAGGCGCTGGCGCGCGGCTTCCATCGTTTCGGCAATGGCGCGACGACTCGATTTGTCTACGAAAATGAAACCGGCTTTGGCACAGGCATAACCCACGAAGGGAATTTTGCGCAAAGAGGCTTTCATCATCCATTTGAACTCACGGCCGAGGAAGCCGGAGAGGAGGAAAATGTCGAAAGCTCCTTGGTGGTTGGCTACAAAAACGTAGCTCTGGCGCCGTTGCAGGTGTTCGCGTCCTTCGACTTTGACGGGGAGGAAGAGTAAACGGATGGTGAGCCATCCCCAAATCCGGCTGGGGGCGAAAGCAAACCAGCGCGATAATCCCACGGCACAACCTACGGCGGTCACCAGCGCGGTGATGATCGTGAGGAGGAGGAAAATCGGGAAAAAGACGAATAGTTGATAGAGACGATAGAGGAATTGCATGACGATTCGGAGTAAGCGCGAGCGGTGCGTCGGTAACCAATGTGGCGGTTGCCAACGGTGCCCCGATCAATTGCGGCCGTAGCGGCGTGGCATGTAGGTGATGGGACGACCGCAGTAGTTTTCGTTGGTGATGCACCCTTTATTGTAGACCAGAGAGCCGTTGACGAAAGTGCGCATCACTCTCCAGTTGAACGTATGTCCCTCGAGTGGGCTCCAATTGCATTTGGAGAGAATGTGGTTGGGAGTCAGCGTCCAAGGGCAGTGGCGCTTCACGAGTACGAGGTCGGCCATGTAGCCTTCGCGTAGGAAGCCGCGGTTCTCGATGCCGAATGTGCGAGCGGGATTGTGCGACATCAGTTCGACCATGCGCTCAATACTTAATACGCCTTCGTCGACGAGGTCGAGCATGGCGACGAGCGAGAATTGGACCATCGGCATTCCGCTGGCAGCTCGTGCGGCTCCGCCTTCTTTGTCGGCGATCGTGTGCGGTGCATGGTCAGTACCGATGCAGCGAATGCGTCCGTCGGTGAGCGCGGCGCGCAAGGCATCGCGGTCGGCGGCTGTTTTGATCGAAGGGTTGCACTTGATGCGTGTGCCGAGTCGTTCGTAGTCGGCATCGGTGAAGAGCAGATGCGGCAAACAGGCTTCGGCCGTGATGAGCGGATCGTTCGGACTGAAAAGATCCAATTCGCAGGCCGTGGAAATGTGAGCGACGTGTAAACGGGCTTGGGTGGCTTTGGCCAGTGCAATGGCTTGTTGTGTGCTCTTGAAACAGGCTTCGGCCGAACGAATGGTCGCATGATAGCGCACGTGCGGGTCTGCCCCATAGCGCGCTTGATGTTCTTTCATCGCGGCGGTAATCATCGGGGTGTCTTCGCAGTGTACCATGATCGGGAGTCGCGATTCTTCGAACACGGTGAATAGTGCGTCGGGATCTTCCACTTGAAGCGAACCCGTGCTGCTGCCCATGAACAACTTTACACCCGCTACAATGCTGGGATTGATTTGGCGCAAGCGGTGGGCGTTGTCGGTGGTGGCACCGACAAAGAACCCGAAATTCACGTGACAGAGGTTTTGTGCCCGTTCTATCTTTTCTTGTAGCGCCTCGGCCGTCACGGTGGCGGGGATCGTGTTCGGCATGTCGAGCACGGTGGTCACGCCGCCCGCTGCCGCTGCGCGACTTTCGCTGTCGAAATCGGCTTTGTGCGTCAACCCAGGATCACGGAAGTGAACATGTTCGTCGATCACACCGGGGAGGAGGTAACATCCTTCTGCGTCGATGGTGGAGTCGGTGGGAAGTACCGGAGTGACGTCGCGTCCGATGAGAATCTCTTCGATGCGATCGTCTTCGATGACGATGCTACCGAGCTGACTGCCCCCCTCGTTGACGAGGATGGCATTTTTGATAAGCGTTCTGTTGTGCATAAGATCCTAAGACTGCTGTGTGCGTGCCGAGGCACGAAAGATATCAGGCTTTGCGGGGTTTGATCTTTCCGGTGAGAGCGGCCCAGCGTAGGCGCATCACGCCGAAGAGGGCTTCGCCGAAGATTCCGCCGCTCATTTTGCTCGTGCCCAGTTGGCGATTGACAAAGACAACCGGCACTTCTTTGATGCGGAAACCGAGCTTGTAAGCCGTGAATTTCATCTCAATTTGGAAGGCATAGCCTTTGAAGCGAATCGCATCGAGATCGATGGTCTCGAGCACGCGGCGGCGGTAGCATTTGAAACCGGCCGTGGTGTCGTTGATGGGGAAACCGGTGACGAAGCGCACGTATTTCGAGGCGAAATAGCTCATCAGTACGCGACCCATCGGCCAGTTGACCACATTCACTCCCGAAACGTAGCGACTGCCGACCGCCACGTCGTAGCCTTCTTCGGCACAAGCCTTGTAGAGACGAGGCAGGTCTTTCGGGTCGTGGCTGAAATCGGCGTCCATCTCGAACACATATTCGTAGTGGTGTTCGAGCGCCCATTTGAAGCCCGCAATGTAGGCCGTGCCCAAACCGAGTTTACCTTGGCGTTCCACGAGGAAAACGCGGTCTTTGAACTCTTCGGCCATCAATCCTTTCACGATGTCGGCCGTGCCGTCGGGACTGCCGTCGTCGATGATCAAAATGTCGAAAGCGTGTTCTTGCAAACCCGTCACCGCGCGAATGATGGCTTCAATATTTTCCTTCTCGTTATAGGTAGGAATGATAACAATGCTGTCGTTTTGCTGCATAAGTCAAGAGAATGGTGTGATGCACACAGTGGATGGAGGAAGCTGAGCGCACTCCTTATATATAGGGGCCTTCCTCACTCACAAAATCGAGGAAAGCAGCATGATCCGTCGAGGGGCCTCATCGCTTCTCGCATACAAAGGTAACAAATCTCAACAATCATACAAAGGCGTGCCTTATTTTTATCTCGTCTCGTGCTATTTTCGTCGGCTCCTCCGGTGGGAGTGTGGTCGAAAAGGTGAAAATATAGCTGTATTTCGCCCGAAATCAAAGTTTATTTGTAGCTTTGCTCATCACTCAATCCTTACACGGCATGATTAAAGACATCGATAAGCAAATTGCGGCGTGGCATGAGAACAATGAGCCCGCCAAAATCATTGAGTTGCTCGAATCGCTCCCGCAACCCGCGCTCACCCGCGAGCGCATGGGCTGGTTGGCCCGAGCCTACAACAACTTAGCTGGCGAAGAAGACAAGCCCGAGTACTATGAAACGGCCATTCGCGTGCTCGAGAGCGTGCGCGACGAAGAGAGCGAGAAAGACGAACTCTGGAACCACCGCATGGGTTTTGCGCTCTATCATCTCGACCGCGAAGGCGAAGCCGCCGAATACTTCCTTCGCACTCTCGACGGCAATCCCTACGATTCGTTGCGCGACGATACGAAAGCGCTGCTCGACGATTGCTACAAGTTCCTGGCCTTCCCCCGTTACGTCAAAGGCTCGTTTGCCGAACGCGTGGAACAAACTTGGACCGCCTTTGCCGAGCATGAAGCCGAATTGCGTCGCCTCGTCGATGAGGGTGCACCCGGCGAAGAAATCCAACAGCTGGCTTTCTCGAGTTTGCAAACAGCCTTCCCCGATCTTTCGTTCGAGATCGGCACAAAAAACTATCACATCATCCTTTCGGCCGGCGGCACGTGGATGCTCTACTTGCTTTTCCGCTATTTCCTGAGCCGCATGCCCGAATCGGTGCGTGCGCACTGGAAATTCTCCATCGGGCGCAACGCCAACCCCGATCTCGTCATCAATTTCGGCGAAGGCCCTGTCCCGGCCGAAGAGGTGAAGGTGGTCCTCACCGAGGATGAAGGCGGAGAAAGCGTGAGTGTCGAAGTCTACCACCCCTTGTTGCGCGAAGGCGAAAGCCCCGCTTGGTGGCGCGCCGAGGTGCTGGTCGACAATGCCGTGGGCGAACTGGTGAACACCGAGTTTGTTTCGGTGATCAAGGTGCTGGAAGAAGCCCCGGCGGCCGAAGACTGCATCCCGCTCGCCCAACTGCGTGAGGTACTCGCCGAACGCTACGGCGACGATCCCCGATGGGAGAACATCGACGTCATCTTGCAGGGCACGATGAACTATAGTTTCAAAGAGCAGGAAAACATCGAACCCGAAGATCTCCGTTTCGACATCATCCGCGGCACCACCACCGTACCGCGTCTCGTGGGCGAATTTGCGCGCGACGAATCGGGACTCGAAGACCTCCTCCATCGTTTCGGCAGTGTGGGTGGTTTCTTCGCCTTCGACGTGCCCGGTCTGAACGAAATGCCCGAAGCGGAGCGCGATGAGGCAGTCAATGCGGCCTGCACCGCCCTCGAAAACTATGTCCGCAACCACGCCGAAGGCCACTGTGTCGATTTCATCGGTCGTGCCGTGGGACGCTTCCATGTCTATGTGGACTTCATCGCCTACGACATCCGTGCGGTCTGCAATGCCGCGTTCGAATACTTCGAAAACTACGACACCCCGTTCGCCGCCTTCCAGACCTACCGTCGCCATGTGGCTTGGTACAACATGAAGAAGCAAAAGTAAAGAATTTCAGATTCATCCGACATTTGGAGTGATGCGGCAATGGTGCGGTGCGTATAAGCTTAGATGAAAACACCTTTCATCCCTAAAACCGTAGGCCACTCTCTTCATCACCTTTAGCTTATCGACCGGAGTACGGTCTAATCCATTCTCTTTTTCTTTCGATATTAAGCGAAGGCTTTTGGGGTGAGAAACAATATGCGGCTATGGCTGCCATGAGATTCGCGGAAATTTCCGAGTGTCGGATGAACCAAATAAAGTTTGAGAGAAACCATGTGCTCACGTTCCACAAAGCAATTGTAAGAGAGTACGACGGGAAAGTGTTGTCGCCATTCTTTGCAGATCATTTGAGTGTAGAAAGCCTTGAGTGTTCGGTAGCCCGAAGGGTGAAAGAGGATGAGAATGGTGATAATTTCGCTGTCGCTCATCTTAAAAGCACGATTTCTCCTCTTTTTTCCGTCTTCACCAATTGCTTTTTTCTTGAACTGCGGTTCAATTTGCTTACAGAATTCGTCGACCGAATAAAAGATTTCCGTTATCTTTGCAGTGTAAATAGTGTTTATGTGAAATAGTAACTATTTGTTTTTTCTGTCTGTAAAGTTATAAAAATCTTGCCGCGTGAATAAGTTTCTCACC
>ERZ1674243.70-NODE-70-length-26385-cov-25.226016_pt1 | contig 26385 bp, 21 predicted proteins | sample MGYA00581201_ERZ1674243 | MGnify/ENA primary metagenome ERZ1674243 (study PRJEB41354, sample SAMEA4873342) | human saliva metagenome | biome: human-associated habitat [ENVO:00009003]; feature: mouth environment [ENVO:08000002]; material: saliva material... | reverse complement strand
CCCACGACCTGCGGATTAAAAGTCCGTAGCTCTACCGACTGAGCTAAAGGCGCTCCTATCCACACAAAACTGAAAGTGTGCAGATAGAAATACTATACACTACCGGCTCCCAGCCAATGAACGGTACACTAGGAAATCCTATGTCTACACCCGCAGCATCAACCGGCGCCTCCGGGCGCACCCGACACCGCACCCACCACCGCCCCGTCCTTTACTCCGCCGAAAAATTTGAACGCCACGAAGGCGGCATGGACCCCGCCGCACGCGAAGAGGCGGCACACGCCTCCGCACGCATCCTGCTAATGCGTGGACGCGGCACCGATGAGCAGATGACCGAGCGACTTGTCAGCTTCACCGACGACTACGGTATTGAAATGCTCGCCGAACTCTGGTCGCACGCAAGCGCCCACTCCCTGCCGGGTGCGCTGTGGCGTATGTACTGGCTGCGGGATGTGGTGCATCGTTCGCCACGCGGGGTGAGCCGTGCTTTTGAGCTGGGCATGGCGGAGGATTACCGTTCGCACGTGGTGGCGGGTGTTCCCGACCCGCCGAGTGCCGAGGAGGTGGTCCGCACGATTGATAAGATTCTGGCAGGCCTGTACACCGGCGATACGGATATTGCGATGGAACGTTGCGCGGCGTTTGCGCACGTGGTGGCGTTGGGTATTCGCACCGATTATGCGCGCTCTGCCGGGCAGGATGGTGCGGTTCCGGGCAGCCACGAGGTGAAGCGTGAGGCGGTGGAGCGTCGTGCTCGTCTGCCGCGTCAGGCTCAGCAGATGGAGCAGATTGCGCACGATTTGGAGGCGGTCGCCGCCCAGCTTCGCGCCGTTGAGGCTGGTCAGCAGGCTACCTGGGCTTCGGAGGCTGATTCTGCGCAGGGAAAATCGCAGACCAACCTCGAAGCATTCTAGTCTTCTGCAGCGTTTAGGCGCCTAAAAATGCGGGTTCGTGCCGCGAATTGGCACAGGTTCCACATTGGGCCGCAAAGGCGTGATAAGCCTGTTTCTAATTGGCTCTGCACCGGGTGCGGGTGTATAATAATTACAAGATGTCGGGTTGCTAATAGGTAGCCCCGGGCTCCAAATCTTTAGCCGCTTCGAGCGGCCTTCCGCCGAGAGGCGCTCCCAACCCGACATCCCTAAACGTTCCGGTGGGGGTCGAGAAATCGACCCCCACCGTTTTTTGTTTAAAACCCTCACGGGCAACCGCGAACAGGACGGCGCTATAACGTTCACAGGTCGTTACTACAACGTGTGCAGGTCGGACGCTTGTGAGATATGCACGGGCTGTGCGCACCCGTAGCACCCAATACTGGTTAGACTGGGAACTATGCTGCACCGACTTTTCCCCCACGCCAACGAATCCCTCGCCTCCCTCGCTGAAATTTCAGCGCAGGTCGGTGAGGCGGCGGCATTGCTCTCTGAAATGGTCGGCTCCCCCGTCGCGGAGTACCCCGAACTCTTCGAACGCATGCTCACCCACGAGGCGGACTCCACGAACCTGCTGTTCCGTACCCTCACCGAGGTGCGCAGCTCCTTCTCCCCGCCGATTCCGCGTGAAGACCTGTACACGCTGGCACGCAAGCTCACCAACGCCGTTGAGAAACTCACCAGCGCCGCGCACGTGCTGTCCCTGCACAGCATTGACGGCTTCGCCACGCACATCACCTCAATCCTGGACATTATTCAGCGTCAGGCGGTGCTGACCGCCGCCGTCATCCCCAAACTCGCCGATATTCGCGGCCTCGACAACTACTGGATGGACATGCTGCGCATCTCCCGCCAGGCGCTACGCACCGCCGAAGAGTACGACGCGTACATTGCCGAACGCTACACCCCCGAACGGTACCGTCGCTACGCCACCTTCCTCGCGCAGCTGACCGCCGCCTCCAACGCTATGCGTGATGTGTCTGCCGAGATCGGCCGCATTATCGTTCAGGAATCCTAATGTTCCTGGGTCTTCTAGCCTGCTGCGCCTTCATTGCTGCGGTATACGTTACCGGTGTGCACGACGCCTCCAACGCCGTCGCTGTTCCGGTGCGTACCCGCGCCCTTGGCGAGCGCTCCGCCCTGTACCTTGCCGCGCTCTTCAACGTGCTCGGCGTGGTTGGTGCGTTCCTGCTGCTCGGTGAGTATTCCGCCTCGTGGGTGAGTGCCCCGGAGGGTACCACCGGCCTGAACGGCATTGTTGCGGCACTACTGGTCTGCGCTATTTGGGGTGTGCTCACTTGGGTTTCGAGGATTCCGTCTTCCTCAACTCACGCGCTGGTGGGTGCCCTCGCGGGTGTGAGCTGGTGGACCCAGACGAGGAGTGACAGCGCCGCTGAAGGCTTCGGTTCTCTCGCATTCCTGCCGCATATTTTTGGTGCGACCCTGCTGCCGCTCTTCTATCTGCCGCCGCTCATTTTTCTGCTGTCCTGGCTGATGGTGGTGCCGTTCTACCGGCTGGTGGTCGGTCACAACCCGCGCCTGGTGAATCAGCGCGCCCGCGAGGTGCTGGCGGTGTCTGCCTCCGCGATTTCGCTGCTACACGGCCTGCAGACCGGTTACCTGTACCTGCTGCTGTGGGCGCTGCTGAGCGAACGCATCATGGATCCGGCGCTGATTCAGTCCCTCACCCGAGGCGGGATGCTGCTGGGCACCCTCATTATTGCCCTCAGCCTGGGTGCGGGCACGCTGACCGGCGGCCGCCGCATCGGCTACACCTTCGCCTACAAGATGGTGCGCCTAGACCCGTTCCGTGGTGCGGTCGCTCAGGGTACCACCGCTGTGGTGCAGGTAATCGGCTACTTCCTGCTGCAGGTGCCGTTCTCCTCCTCGCACCTGGCAACGGCATCGGCGCTCGGCGCGGGCGTGAATCAGCGTTTTAACGCGTTGAAGTCCAGGATTGTTCTGCAGATTCTTCTGGTGTGGCTGGTAACCATTCCGGCGGGCTTTGTGCTCGGTGTGCTGGCAATGGTGGCGCTACAGTCCATCAGCTAGTTTTTAGGGGCGGCTCGTGCCCCTGCATGCCCACTGTCGCGGGTTAGCCGGGCGGCGGGTTGAGTCTGAACAGTGCACACCTTCATAATGGGTTGAGTTCCTGGGCTGGCACGGGCCCATTCACCCTCGACTGATTGTGGTTATGTCTTCCCCTACCGTAGCTATTCTGGTCCGCACGAAGGGCCGCCCCCGCTTCTTGAGCCGCGCGCTGGAGAATATTGCGCAGCAGACCTTCACCGACTACACGGTATGCGTAATCAACGACGGTGGCGACGAGCAGGCAACCCGCGCCGTCATTGAAGCTTCCCCGCTGGGTTTGCTGGGTTCTAACGCGCAGGATTCCAGCCGCGTGCAGCTACTGACCACCGCCGGCGGCAACATGGAGGCTGCATCCAACGCCGGTTTGGCGGCGACCACCTCCGAATACGTGGCGATTCACGATGATGACGACCTGTGGGCACCCGAGTTCCTGGAACGCACCGTCGCAGCGCTAGAAGAGAGCGGCGCGCTCATGTGCACCACCCGCGTTGTGGAGCGGTACGAACGTGAGAACGCCGACGGCGAGTTCGAGGTGTACGAGGAGCGTATTTTCCACGACGGCCTGCCCGGCATGGGTTTGCAGTTCCTCTTCCGCACGAACCGTGCCGTGCCGATCGGTATTCTCTACCGCCGCAGCCTGCACGAGCTGGTCGGTTTCTACGACGAGTCCCTGCCGGTGGTCGGCGACTGGGAGTTCAACATGCGTGCCGCCTCTGTGGCGGATATTCTGCTGGTGGATGAGCCGCTGGCGTACTGGTCGCTACGCCCCGACGCAGAAGGTGCCGAGGCGAATAGCGTGAAGCGTCAGGCTGATCATGCCCGCTTCGATTCGCTGGTGCGTGCCCGCGCTATCCGCGAGGATTTGCAGGCGGGCGCCCGACCGGGTGCGTACCTGTATCAGGCGCATTTGGCAGCTGACCTGGAGCGCCGCGTGATTGACGGGCACGATCTGACCCGCGAATCCCTGGACATTCTGCGCTCTATTGAGAGCCGCCTGGAACGTATCGAGGCCCGTCAGCAGGCTATTGAGAACCGCCAGCAGGCTATTGAGGAGCGTCTGCGGGTTCTCAAGCACCTGCGCACCCCGGGCCGCGCGCTGCGTTCCTTGGCGAAGCGTTCCCTCAGCCAGCGTTCTCAGGCTCGTCGCGGTACTGAGGATGGTTCTACCGGCGAGAAGGGCGCATAAGGCGTGACAGTGAACAATCATTCTTCTACAGCACTGCCCGTTACTGAAGCACCGCACTTTGCTGAAGCACCGCGCGTGCTCGTCATTGGCGATATCGGCCAACACACCTACCACGTAGGCGACGAAGCCATGACCATTGCGAGCGCTCAGGCGCTTTCCGAAGGCGGCGCGGCGGTCACCCTCATGACCCGCGACGTGGGCCATTCGGCGCGCTATATCGGCGCGGCGGTAAATCATGAAGCAGTGATTCATGAGGCGGCACATCATGAGGCGGGCGCGCCCTACGCGTACCTGCCGTTTTTCCTCTTCCCCTGGGCGCCGGCGGAACGCGAGCTGACCCTCGCGGCGCTCGAGTGCGTCCTGGCGCAGCTGCATGCCGACCGGGAGCGCCCCTCCGTTACCGAGCTGGTGGCGTTGCCGCAGGTGCAGGCGTTGCCGGAGGTGCTGCATCCGCTGGCGCAGACCGTTGAGCGCATGGTGGAGTTCGCGGACGCTATCGCAACCATGGACGCGGTCGTGGTCTCCGGCGGCGGCAACCTCAATTCCCGCTACGGCTGGCTGCTCTACGAACGCGCCGCCGCGGTGCGTGCCGCCGAGTATGCGGGCGTGCCCGTGTACGTGACCGGCCAGTCCCTGGGCCCGGTGCTCAGCCCCGAGGACGCGCAGGTTCTGGAGCGCATGCTCCGCACCGCCCGTTCGGTGACGGTACGCGAAAGCTCCTCACTCGCCTGGTGCCGCGAACGGGATATTGACGCGCGCCTGAGCGTGGATGACGCTACCGACTACCCGGTGGCCTCCCCGGCACGTACCCTGCACTATGCGGAGGGTATTTCAGCAAGTCAGGCACTTAACGAACTGCCGGAGCACTACGTCTGCGTGACCATCAACGGGTGCACCGACCAGCAGGCTCAGCAGATTGCGCGCCTACTCGACGGCATGTGGCGCGAGCACGGCTACGCCCCCGTGTTCCTGAGCCATTTTGGCGACCCGCAGGACCCGACCAGCGGCGATATTCAGGCGCACCAGCGCATCGCCGAGCAGCTCAGCCCCTCCACCCCGGCGACCCTGCTACCGATTCTGCACGCCGACCAGAGCATCACCGTGCACCGGGCGGCGGCGTTCACCCTGACCAGCCGCTACCACCCGGCGGTATTCTCCGCCGCGGCGGGTATTCCCGTGCTCGCCCTCGTGCCGGACGCCTTCACGCAGATGCGCGTGGGCGGTGCCCTGCGTCAGTACGGGCTGGGCAAGTTCACCCTGCCGTTGGGCATGCTCGCCGGTGGCGTTCCCGAGCTGATGGTCACCGCTGCCCTGCGGCACGCGGCGGTGGCATCGGATGCACGCCGCACCGAACTGCTGGAGGTACTGCGCACCGAGCGTGCCTACCTGCTGACGCAGATTCTTGCGCACGGTGAAGAGAAGCCCGGAAAAACAGAAGCCCCCGCACCCTTCCCCACCGTGGAGCAGGTCCCGGCGCTCCCCGAGCCGCTGGCCGCCACGGTGCGCGCTGCACGCGATCTCTTCACCGAAACCTCCCTCACCGCAGGTTTCGAGTGGGCAATGTCTGACCGGGCGCACTCCTGGGATGCCGTGCACCGCGCCGAGCTCGAGCGCCTGCTGGCCGAGCGGGAAGAGCCCCGCGAGGCGGCCGGCCCCGGCGACAACGAACCTCGAGGGGAAGCCCGGGACGAGCGTAACCCCGAGCCGCCGGAGCCCGAGAACCGCACCGGCTTTCTGCGCCGGGTGGCCCGCCGCATCCGCGGGTAAGCCGCGGCGCTCCTCCCCTCCTCGGGCGCTCTTCCAGGGCATCAGCAAACCCCTGGGGGGAGCTCCCGACCTGGCCGGGGGCGCAGGTCGCACGTCACAGAACCGTGAGACCCGGCCTCCCCTCGCCCCGCTCGACTCGACGGTATGATGGTTCCCATGGCACAATTCGCAGACATTCTTCGCAACGCAGGACGTAGTACTCGACAGTTCATTCACGAGGGCATGCACCGAGTGCGCGTCGATTTCTTTCAGTCTGTGCAGATTGTTGCGGCGTCTATGGGCGCTTGGCTTTTCGCTGAGCACATCCTGGGCCACCAGGAACCCATTTTTGCGCCGGTCGCTGCCCTCGTATCCCTCGGCTATGTAAGCGGTGCTAAGCATTCCCGCCGAATCCTTGAGGTCTCCTTCGGCGTGACCCTCGGCATTCTCATTGGCGACCTTCTGCTGATTCTGCTTGGTCACGGTACCTGGCAGGCGGCAGTGGTGCTTTTCTTGACCGTGATTATTGCCCGATTTATTGATAAGGGCATTATTTTTACGATTCAGCTCAGCTTCCAGGCCTGTTTCACGTTGCTGCTACCCGTACCTGACGATGCGTTCACCCGCAGTTTCGACGGTATCGTTGGTGGCGCCTTTGCGTTCCTCACCATGTACCTGATGCCACGCGACCCGCGTAAGAACCCGCGCGCCCGCGCACAAGCTCTCATGGATGCGTTCGCGAAGGTTTTCCAGCATTCCTCCGAGGCAATCCGCTACTACGACTACAACAAGGCGTACCAGAGCCTGCTTGATGCACGCGCGCTGCAGCCGCTCTACGATAGCTGCCGTGGCGACCTGATCACCGCGCAGGGTATGAACGACCTGTCGTGGAAGAGCCGTAAGAACCGCGAGGAGCTGGAACGCCTGGCGAAGACCCTCGCCGCGGTGGATCTGGCCATTCGTAACGACCGCGTGCTCAACCGTCGCATGGCCTCAACCATCCGCCACGTGCAGCTGCGTTCGGCCGCGCTGGTTTCGCTGAGTAAGGCCCTGGACGAGCTGTCGCTGGCCTCCCAGAGCATCGGCCTGGGCATGTCTGCGCCGAGGAAGGAAGAGCGCGAGCACTACATGAAGAAGGCGCAGGACCGCATGGTGCGCCTGGCCGGAACCCTCAACCCGCACTACATGGGTGTGGCATCCTTCGAGGGCGAGTCGCTGGTGCTGATGCTGCGCCTCATCGTGGTGGACTTCATGGAGGCCACCGGCATGAGCCACAAGGAGGCTCTGGACAAGCTAATGCCCCTGGGCGAGGCCATGACGCAGCACGCCCCGAGCACCTCCTCCCTGCCGGTGATTGACCTGCACGTGAGCTCTGAAGAGATGGAGGCGCGCGCCGCCGAAATGGGCGCCGCCACCGTGACGGGTACCGTTCCGGAGAACGCTTCGGAGAATATCCAGCGACAGCCCGATCAGCTACACACCCGTTCGATCAACATCATGCTGTTCGAGAACGAGGAGGAGAATACCTCCCAGCCGCGCACCGACCGTCCCTCGCAGGTTCGCCGGGACTAACGGGGTCGGCGACCAGCCGCAAAGCATAGAGGAGGGGGCTCCCGGTGACCTTCACGTCAGCCGGGAGCCCCCTCCTCGCTTTTGCTGTTTTACTTCTGCGGGAAGAGCAGCGCGAGCGCCTCACCCAGGGTGGTCACCTCGCGCACGGTGACCCCCTCGGGCACGTCCCCCACACCGGTCGGGGAGGCGGGCACCAGCACGTGTGTGAAGCCCAGGCGGCCCACCTCCGCGATGCGCTGGCGAATACCCGGCACGGCGCGCACCTCACCCGCCAGGCCCACCTCGCCAAAGACCGCGAGCTTGCGCGGTAGCGGCTTATTTTGCGCCGCCGATGCCAACGCCATGACGCACGCCAGGTCGGCGGCGGGCTCGGCAATTTTTGCGCCACCAACCGTCGAGACATAGCAGTCGAGCTTGCCCACGTTCAGCCCGGCGCGGCGCTGTAGCACCGCCAGGAGCATCTGGATGCGCGCCGAGTCCAGGCCCGAGACGGTACGGCGCGGGGCGGGTGCCACCGCCTGATCCAGCAGTGCCTGTACCTCCGCGAGCAGGGGTCGGCGGCCCTCCATCGTGACGGTCACGCAGGTGCCCGCCACCGGGTGCGGGGTGCTGGAGACGAACATGCCGGAGGGGTCCAGCACGGGCGCGATGCCATCCTCGTGCATGTCAAAGCAGCCCACCTCGTCGGTGGGGCCGAAGCGGTTCTTAATCGCGCGCAGCATGCGGATATTCGAGTGCTTGTCGCCCTCGAACTGGCAGACCACGTCCACCAGGTGCTCGAGCAGGCGCGGGCCCGCGATGGTGCCCTCCTTGGTCACGTGACCCACGAGCAGGGTGCACATATTGCGTTCCTTCGCGGCTGCAATCACGGAGGCGGCGACCTCGCGCACCTGGGTGACACCGCCGGCGCTACCCTCAACCTCTGCGGAGGCGAGGGTCTGCACGGAGTCGATGACCAGCAGCGCCGGGTCAATCTGCTCGATGTGGGCCAGGGCGGTACCGAGGTCGGTTTCGCTGGTCAGGTAGAGGGTTTCCGCGATGGCACCGATGCGGTCGGCGCGAAGCTTGACCTGCGCGGCGGATTCCTCGCCGGTGATGTACAGGACCGGGCGCGGCGGCTGGGCGTTCTGCGCAGAGGTGTTTTGCGCTGGGGTGTTCGTACGGTTCTGCGCGCCCTTCTGCCCCGCAATCCCGGCGGTGCCGCGCGCGAAGGTGGCGGCAACGTCCAGCAGTAGGGTGGACTTGCCCACGCCGGGTTCGCCCGCCATGAGGATGACCGCGCCGGGCACGAGTCCGCCGCCGAGTACGCGGTCAAATTCGGGGTTTCCGGTGCTCATGTAGGCGGCCACACGCGAGTCGACCTCGGCGATGGGCTGGGCGGGTTTCTGCACGCTGGATGCGGCGCGAGTGCGCGCACGGGTGCCCCCGGCGGCTTCTTCGACGGTGCCCCAGGTCTGGCATTCGCCGCAGCGGCCTACCCACTTGGCGGTGGTCCAGCCGCATTCGGTGCAGCGGTAGGCGGGTGCGGTTTTGGTGGTCTTGGTGCGGGCGCTCATGGCTCTATTGTAGGGGCGGGCCCGCTTTCTTACCGGGGCGAAGGTCATCTCTCGCGACGGGCGTACAGCGGGGTGGCCCGCGCCCGTAAAACCATCCGGGGCCGCCGCAAGTGCCTCCCGGGGAACAACATTTCAACATCGTTTAAAATCAAGAATATCTATTCGTTTTTAAGGCACTTTAGCCCGCCGTTTCGCCCCTGACATCGCCCTTTAGGTGCGATTATGGGTACAATGGTCTTCGTGCAGATGAATTATAGTGACCTTTTGCTGAAAACTATCGCCCGAATCGCCCCCGGCACCGAGCTTCGCGAGGGCCTGGAACGCATCATGCGTGGCCGTACGGGCGCACTCATCGTACTCGGATCCGACCGCACCGTATCCTCCCTGTCTTCGGGCGGTTTCAACATCGACACCGAGTTCTCGGCAACCCGCCTGCGCGAGCTGGCGAAGATGGATGGCGCCATCATCTGCGACCGCGACGCCACCCGCCTGTTGCACGCCGCAGTGCAACTCATGCCGGACGCCTCCATCGATACGAACGAGTCCGGCACCCGCCACCGCACCGCCGAGCGCACGGCGATTCAGACCGGTTTCCCGGTGATTTCGGTGAGCGCGTCGATGTCTATGATTTCGGTGTACGTTGACGGCACCCGCTACACGGTCGAGGACAGCCAGTACCTCATGGCCCGCGCAAACCAGGCGATTCAGACCCTTGAAAGCTATAAGAAGCGTCTGCGTTCGGTGCTCTCCAGCCTGTCTGCCCTGGAGATTGAGTCGAACGTTTCCCTGGCGGATGTGACAATGACCCTTCAGCGTATGGAGATGGTGAACCGCATTATCCGCGAGGTCAGCCACTACGTGCTGGAGCTCGGCGTGCACGGCCGCCTCATTGCCCTGCAGCTGGAGGAGCTGCGCGCCCCCGAGATGACCGCCAGCGACCTGATTCTGCGCGACTACCTGCCCGAGGTGAACGACGAGCTGATTACCGCCGGCGTTGAGGCGCTCCAGAACCTGGACGATATGGACATTGTTGATCTGCGCGCGATTGCCCGCACTGTCGGCTTTGGTGAGAACCCCGACCTGGAGCTTCCCCTGCAACCGCGCGGCTTCCGCCTGCTCGCCGGTATTCCGAGCATTCCGAACGCTATTTCTGAGCGTCTGGTGGAGCGCTTCGGCAGCCTGCAGGCTCTCATGGCGGCATCCCTTGAGGACCTGCGTGCCGTGGACGGCGTGGGTGAGGCTCGTGCCCGCACGGTGCGTGAGCAGCTGTCCCGCATGGCGGAGAGCAGCTTGGAGAAGTACCTCTAAGACCTATACGAAAAGCCTCCGTGCCGGAGACTATCTGGCACGGAGGCTTTTTCTGACCTCACGAGAACCTTTTGCATTATGATGCAGTGACAGCGGAGTTTTCTCCGCACCTTGACACCCCAAGGAGGTCACAATGTCGTACTCACAAACCAAGTATCCGTCGGCTAAGCGCCCCGTCCCGTTCTTCGTGTGGGCGTCCCCCATTCTTTTCCTGATTTACCTGCCGCTGCTGTGGTTCAAGGTCATCCCCAATTCTTTTGAGGTGACCGACCTGTCCACCCTGCTGTTGGCGGCACTGCAGTGGACCGCTTTCGGTAGCCTGCTCGGGTACCTGGGCGAGCGCCGCTTCGCCAAGCCTCGCGCCTCCAAGTAATAGCCAGACAAAAGCTAAAAAGCCCCCGTGCCGGAAGAACATCCAGCACGGGGGCTTCTCACACCCACACGGGGCGAAAACTATAGAAGTGAACTACTGAATCACGAAGTTCACCGGAGCCGAGCTCACACCATTGACGGTCACCGCAGCCCAGTAGGAACCCTTCTGAGCGGCCGAAGCGGAGGAGCAACCCAGCACGTTGATCTTACGGTCCCACGCCAGGTCGGTTGCGCCCTCGGCACCTGCGGCCACCTCAGACTTCTGAACGGCGGTCGCCGCGCACAGGCTGCGGGTGTACACCTGAGCCGCACCGGAGGTGATGTTCAGGTCCACGCCGGTGTTCGCGCCCTCGCCACCCACAGCGCAGGGGGTCTTCGAGGAGTTCGTGTAGGTCACGTGGAAGGACACCTGCTCACCGGCTGCGAAGGTACGCTTCGCGGGGGTGACGGTCACCTTCAGGTCGTTCGCGGTGCACGCCGCAACAACAGCCGCAGTGGTCACCGAGGGTGCGGGGGTAGTCGGGGTCGCCGCGGGGGTGGTTGCCGCAGGGGTTGCCGCGGCGGTGGTCACGCTTGCAGTGGGTGCCGCAGAAGCGGTCACCGAGGGGGTTGCCGAAGCAGTAGCCGACGCGGTTGCAGAGGCAGTCGCGCTAGCGGACGGGGTGGCCGAAGCAGTTTCGGAGGGGCGGGCACTGAAGCTCTGGAAGGGCGCACCGGATGCCGTCGCGGTGGAGGCTACAGTGGCGTCCTTCTTGCCGTTAATCATGCCGACCATGGAGGTCACGCCGGCAACCAGCAGCAAAATAATAGCGAGCAGAGCAATAACCGCCACGATACGACGACGGCGGTACACTTCGGGAGGCAGAACGGGACCATTTTCAGACATACTCTTAAGGATACCGGGTTTAACCCTTAGATTCACAGTGAACTCTGTTCATGCGATTTTGGGAATATATACCCTGTGGCGTAGGCTTTTCGGATGACCTCAGAGCCCAAACGCACCGCACGCACGCGCCCCGAACCGACCCTGCCCGAAGGCACGAATACCGAGGCGCTCCACCTCCGAATCAACGGGTGGTTCCTCGACCAGGCACGCGATTTGCCATGGCGTCGTGACGAGTGCACCCCCTGGGGCGTGATGGTCAGCGAGTTCATGCTGCAGCAGACCCCCGTCAAGCGCGTTCTACCCGTGTGGGAGGAGTGGATGCGCCGCTGGCCCACCCCCGCCGACCTTGCCGCCGAGCCCGCCTCAGAGGCGGTACGCGCCTGGGGCAGGCTGGGCTACCCGCGCCGCGCGCAGCGTCTGCACGGTGCCGCAGTGGCGATTGTGGAGCAGCACGGCGGTGAGGTTCCCGCCGACTATGATGCGCTGCTGGCTCTGCCGGGCGTGGGTTCCTACACGGCGGCGGCGATTAGCGTGTTCGCGTTCGGTCTGCGCGCCACGGTCATTGATACGAATATCCGCCGCGTGCATGCGCGCGCTGTCTCCGGCAAGGCGCTGCCCTCGCGTTCGTTGACGGCGGCTGAGACTCGCCTGGCGGAGGCACTCATGCCCGCCGACACCCCCACCTCCTGCCTGTGGAATGCGGCGACCATGGAGCTCGGCGCGCTGGTCTGCACGGCAAAGTCCCCGACCTGCGAGCTGTGCCCGGTGGAGAATCTGTGCGCCTGGGTTGCGGCGGGCAAGCCGGAGGCGGACTACACCCCCAAGGGTCAGAGCTGGCACGGCACGGACCGCCAGGTGCGCGGCGCGGTCATGGCGGTGCTGCGTGCGGCACATGAGCCGGTGAATCGCGAGCTCATCCTGGGTGCGGGAGTAGGTGCGGGTGTAGCCTCGGCTGGCGGCACGACCTCTTCACCCGCTGCAGCTTCTTCGCCTGACCTGGCGTTCCCGGCGAACACGCCCGCAGCGGTACACCACCCGCTCAAGGCGCTGTACGCCCTCTCCCCCGCCGCCGAGCAGCTACAGCGCTGCTATGCGGGGCTGCTGGCGGACTCTCTCGCCCGCGAAGTCACGCAGGGCGATACAGTGCTCGTCTCGCTCTAGTACCCGCCGCAGAGAGGCTCCTGGAGCCTCCCAAAAGCATAGAAACGCCTGTGGGGCGGCACCGGATGATTCCGGTACCGCCCCACAGGCGTTTAGTGCGCTAAAGCCTAGCTACCTAGAGCTTATTCCAGAGCCTAGTCGTTGCCCTGACCCTCAGCGGCAGGTGCCTCAGCTGCGGGAGTCTCAGCGGGAGCCTCGGAAGACTCGCCCTCGTTCAGCTCCTGCACCGAATCCAGAGCCAGCTCCTTCATCGGCTGAGAAGAGAAGACGAACTTCGCGGAGTCGCCCTCACCCTCAACGTCCACGGTGATCTTCTCGCCGGGCTTGATGTCGCCGAAGAGGATCTTCTCAGACAGGGCGTCCTCAATGTTGCGCTGCATCTCGCGGCGCAGAGGACGAGCACCCATGGACGGGTCGTAACCCTTAGCCGCCATGAGAACCTTCGCAGCGTTGGTCAGCTCAATGGACATATCCTGCTCCGCCAGGCGCTTAGCCAGGCGGCCCACGAACAGGTCCACAATCTGCAGAATCTCAGACTCGGAGAGCTGCGGGAAGACAATGATGTCGTCCACACGGTTGAGGAACTCGGGGCGGAAGTGCTCCTTGAGGTTCTCCATCACACGCGACTGCATACGCTCGTAATCGGCGGTTGCGTCGTCCATCGCCTGGAAACCAACCGGGATGCGGCGGTTCACGTCACGCGAACCCAGGTTGGTGGTCATGATGATGACGGTGTTCTTGAAGTCCACCACGCGACCCTGCGAGTCGGTCAGGCGACCGTCTTCCAGGATCTGCAGCAGCGAGTTGAACAGGTCGGCGTGAGCCTTCTCCACCTCGTCGAACAGGACCACGGAGAAGGGCTTGCGGCGGACCTTCTCGGTCAGCTGGCCACCCTCATCGTAGCCAACGTAGCCGGGAGGCGCACCGAACAGACGGGAGACGGTGTGCTTCTCCTGGTACTCGGACATATCCAAGGTGATGAGCGAATCCTCATCGCCGAACAGGAACTCCGCCAGAGCCTTGGCAAGCTCGGTCTTACCCACACCGGTCGGGCCAGCGAAGATGAACGAACCACCCGGGCGGCGCGGGTCCTTCAGACCTGCGCGGGTACGGCGGATAGCACGGGACAGTGCCGCAATAGCGTGCTCCTGACCGATGACGCGCTTGTGGAGCTCCTGCTCCATAGTCAGCAGGCGGCTGGACTCTTCCTCGGTGATCTTGTAGACCGGAACACCGGTGGAAGCGGCCAGAACCTCAGAAATAACCTCGGGGGTCACGGTGCCGAATGCGTCGCCGCCTTCGCGCCATGCCTTCTCGGCTTCTTCCTTCTCAGCCAGGACCTTCTGCTCCTGATCACGCAGGCCTGCGGCCTTCTCGTAATCCTGGGAGTTGATGGCGTCTTCCTTCTGCTGGCGCAGCTTGGCTGCCTTCTCGTCAAGCAGCTTGATTTCCGGGGGTGCGGTCATGCGCTTGATGCGCAGGCGTGCGCCCGCCTCGTCAATCAGGTCGACAGCCTTATCCGGCAGGAAGCGGTCAGAGATGTAGCGTGCCGCAAGGTTCACGGCAGTCTCGATAGCCTCGTCGGTAATGGTGACGCGGTGGTGCGCCTCGTACTTATCGCGCACGCCCTTGAGGATCTGCACGGCGAGCTCCTGAGAGGGCTCATCAACCTGAATCGGCTGGAAGCGGCGCTCCAGAGCGGCGTCCTTCTCAATGTGCTTGCGGTACTCGTCCAGGGTGGTTGCACCGATGGTCTGCAGTTCGCCTCGAGCCAGCATGGGCTTGAGGATGGAGGCAGCGTCAATCGCGCCTTCGGCGGCACCGGCACCCACCAGGGTATGGATCTCGTCGATAAACAGAATGATGTCGCCGCGGGAGCGAATTTCCTTCAGAACCTTCTTCAGGCGCTCTTCAAAGTCACCGCGGTAGCGCGAACCTGCGACCAGGGAGCCCAGGTCCAGGGTGTACAGGTGCTTGTCCTTGAGGGTTTCGGGGACGTCACCGTGCACGATAGCCTGTGCCAGGCCCTCCACGACGGCGGTCTTACCGACGCCGGGCTCACCAATCAGCACGGGGTTGTTCTTGGTACGGCGGGAGAGGACCTGCATGACGCGTTCCATCTCCTTGTGGCGGCCGATGACCGGGTCCAGCTCGCCCTCACGTGCTGCTGCGGTGAGGTTGCGGCCGAACTGATCCAGGATGGTCGAACCCGCGGGAGTGCCTTCGCGAGAGTTACCCGCACCCACGCCAGCGGTTTCCTTATCGCCGGAGTTGTTGCCGGGATAACCGGAAATCAGGTCCATAACGGCCTGGCGCACGGCAGCGGGCTCAGCACCCAGCTTGACCAGCACCTGGTTTGCCACGCCCTCATTTGCACGAACCATGCCCAGCAGGATGTGTTCGGTGCCGATGTAGCCGTGGTTCAGCTGAATAGCCTCGCGCATGGACAGTTCGAGAACCTTCTTCGCACGCGGGGTGAAGGGGATATGGCCGTTAGGCGCCTGGGGGCCGGGGCCGACGATGTCCTGAACCTGCTCACGTACTGCGTTCAGGGTAACGCCCAATGATTCCAGGGCGCGGGCACCGATGCCTTCGCCCTCGTGAATCAGACCGAGCAGAAGGTGTTCGGTACCGATATAGTTGTGGTTGAGCATGCGTGCCTCTTCCTGGGCAAGCACCACAACACGCCGAGCTCGATCGGTAAAGCGTTCAAACATTTACGCACTCCTTGCATTTTCCTATTGATACAAGAGTACGTTGAGCGCGGCTGAAAGGGCGGGCTGATGGGCGTCTGTTCGCCATCAAGAGAACAGATGAGCTGTTCGGGGCGTTTTAGGCGCGGTTTCGGGGCTTCTGGCGGGGTGCAGGGGTAGTTTTGAGGGGTCTAGCTCACGCAGGTGGGCCTACCCTACAGTCGGATGGGCGCTGCCGGTCGGTGCTGACTGCTTTTGCCGGGGCTGGCTGCTTTTGTCGGGGTTACCTGTGCAGAGTGTGCGCATATTGCCGTCGGATGCACCGCCGACAGGTGCTACGGGTGGGTTCTGAGGGACCGTGGTGCCGATACGAGGGTTTGCAGAAAAGGTGAACGCACAAGAATCCACATATACCAACACTCAAACCGCCTGTTTCCTGCACATGCATGAATATATTGCAGAAATTTTTAAAAATTTATATGTTTAAGTGAGAAATTTCAATAATTCGCAAAAAATATTTGCCGGACAACACGGTACTTATTTCCCGGATAATTCCCGCCTCATTTCGGTGCCCCATCAAGAGATAATCGTAAGTTCCGATAGCGCCACCGAAGATGCAGGGTCCCTAATTATTCGAAAATTTCAGTCAGTACATTCCAACCTCTTCAATGGAATACTCGACTCAACGACCGCGTGAATATCACAGCGCATATCCCCCGCTTTGAAGAGATTAATGCACCATTACCTTTAGTGTTCCTGCCGATGCATGAAATCTAAATGGGGAGCCTGAACTCGACACCATATTGCGCATCCGATTCTCGGATCTTCCTCCTAATAATTCAGAAGCGGGCATTGGCAAAGGATCAATATGTTTTACATGTAAATAGTTAATTGGGGTAGGTGATATAAAAACACTCCACCCTCCGCAGATATGCAGCGCATATCAAGAAATACCGGAGCACAACTAAAGGCGGATGGTGAGAACACCATCCGCCTTTAGCGTCCGAAGAATTAGAGCCCTAAAGCACCAAACCCTCCGACAGCATGAATACTAAGAGCCTTTAACCCTGAGCCTTCATTGCTTCGTAGTATGCGTCCTGAACATCCTGGTGGATGCGGCCACGGTCAGAAACCTTGTGACCGTTAGCCTTAGCCCATTCGCGGATTGCTGCGGTCTCGGGGTTGCGCTTAACCGGAGCAGCGGTGCCACGGGGAGCACGGGTGCGCTGGGTAGCGGTGCCCTGCACGCGGCGGGACTTCGCTACGAAGGGGCGGATAGCGTCACGCAGGCGAGCTGCGTTTGCGGAGGACAGATCGATTTCGTAGTGAGCGCCGTCCAGGCCAAAACGGATAGTTTCGTCTGCGGGGCCGCCGTCGAGATCGTCTTCAAGGATGATGCGAACCTTCTGTGCCATTGAGGCACCTCCTCATCTGTTGCATATATCCTGTGGAGTAAACTCAAAAGCCTCTATCGGGATTGAGAAAATAATGTGCCGGATATATTTATGTACTAATTTTCTTTCATATAGTAACAGAACTGTATTAAAAATTCCGAAAATATTCTGAGCATTGAAACAATGCACCAATCACCCGCAGCGATATATCGCTTCTGTGCATCCCCGCTAAATCTGCACTCGCTACAAGAACATTAAAGTGAAGTTTAGAGTGCAAATACTTTGGATTCTTCCAGACAGCAGACACAGCCCCCAGAGACAAAGACACCTAATAATGCGCCCCGGCGTCCCCGACAATCTGAGCGCAATATAGCGCCCGCACGAGCCTGCACATTAGACCATTCACACCATACATTTCAGCCCTATTCAAAAGCGAAATTCTGCCACCTCTCAACCCCTCATTATTTTCTATGTAACGCGTTCATGCATAAGAGCAGAAACCCCCGCCAGAGTGAATAGAGCAGCATAAATCAGCACCAGAATAGAGTAAAAACGCCCCTGACCTGTGTAAATAAACAGAAACCCCACCCCAGAAGCTATACACCGTGCAAAAGAGTACACAGAAAACGGCGGGTACCGCAGATACAACCGTATCCGCGGCACCCGCCGCATTAACACCCTCACAGGTGAAGGGGAAGCTTAGGCCTCCGGCTTCATCAGGGGGAAGAGAATAGTCTCACGAATACCGGGCTGACGCACCACAGTACCCGGACGCTCCGGATCCTGATCGCCCGCCAGCAACATAATCAGACGGTCAATGCCCAGACCCAGGCCACCCATCGGGGGTGCACCGTGCTCCAGGGCGCGCAGGAAGTCCTCATCCAGCTCCATCGCCTCATCGTCACCGGCAGCAGCCAGCAGCGACTGAGCGGTCAGGCGCTCACGCTGAATGACCGGGTCAATCAGCTCGGAGAACGCGGTACCGCGCTCCATACCGCCAATAATCAGGTCCCACGCCTCAATCAGGGGCTCACCGGAACGGTGCGGGCGAGCCAGCGGCTGAGCGCTCGGCGGGTAATCGTACACGAAGGTCGGGTTCACCAGGGTCGGCTCAACGATCTCTCCGAAGAGCTCGGTCACCAGCTTCTCAGCGTCCCACTTCGGGTCGATGTCCACCTCGTGCTTCTCAGCAATTTCGCGCAGAACGGAAGCGTCAGTCTCGGGGGTGATCTCAACGCCCACAGCCTCGGACAGGCCCGGGTACACGCCAACCCACTTCCACTCACCAAACAGGTCAATGGTGCCGTTCTCAGTCTCAATACGCTCAGTGCCGACAGCCTTCGCGCAGCTCTGGATAATCTCCTTCATGCGCTCAGCCATCACGAACTGATCAGCATAGGTCTCGTAGCACTCCAGGGTGGTGAACTCGGGGCTGTGGGTCGAGTCCACGCCCTCGTTACGGAACACGCGACCAATCTCGTACACGCGGTCAATGCCACCAACCACTGCACGCTTGAGCGGCAGCTCAGTCGCAATACGCATGGTCATCGGCTGGTCAAAAGCGTTCAGGTGAGTACGGAACGGGCGAGCCGTCGCGCCACCGTGCACCAGCTGCAGAACGGGGGTCTCAACCTCAATGTAGCCGTGATCTTCCAGCACGCGGCGGACGGTGCGGGTAATCAGGGCTCGCTTCTTCACCAGCTCGCGAGCCTCATCGCGAACCATCAGGTCCAGGTAACGCTGGCGAACGCGGGTTTCCTCGTTCAGGTCCTTGTGCAGAACCGGCATGGGGCGCAGCGCCTTCGACGCCATCTTCCAGTCAGTCACCATAATGGACAGCTCACCGCGGCGAGAAACAATCACGCGGCCGGTCACGAACACGTGGTCACCCAGGTCAACCAGGGACTTCCACTCAGCCAGGGACTCCTCGCCAACCTCAGCCAGCGACAGCATCGCCTGGATGCGCTTACCCTCGATACCACCCTGCAGGGTCGCAAAGCACAGCTTACCGGTGTTACGGACGAACACCACGCGGCCACCAACATGCACCACACGGTCAGTCTCGTCGCCAGCCTTCAGCTCCTCAGCAGCCAGCTTCGGATCGTACTCGGCGCGCAGATCCTCAATGTGGTTGGGCTCCACGCGGTTACCCTCAGAATCCAGTAGACCCACCGGGTATGCCTCGCGACCCGACTCGATCAGCTTCGCACGCTTCTCCAGGCGAATCTGCATCTGCTCGGACATATCAGCAATCGCCGGTGCGGCAGTGTGCTCAGTGCTCACAGTGATACCTATCTGTGTAGTGTGTTGGGGACTCTTCTAAACGAACGAACGCTTAGCGCAGGTCCATGTTGTCAATCAGGCGGGTCGGGCCAACGAACGCGGCAACCAGTGCCAGCACTCGCTCCGACTCCTCAGTCGGCTCACCGAAAGTCATCGGGTCGACCAGTTCCAGGTAGTCAAGGCGCACGCCCGGAGTGGAGTTGATACGCTCACGCGCACCGTCCAAATCAATCTCGTGGAAGCCACGGTTCAGCGAATTCTCACGCAGCATCGCCAGGGTGCGGGACAGCACCAGGGCAGACTCGCGCTCCTCATCCGACAGGTAGCTATTACGCGAAGACAGCGCCAGGCCGTTATCTTCGCGAACAATCGCCACCGGGCGCATGGTCACGTCGTGGTTGAAATCGCGCACCATACGCTGGATCAGGATGTACTGCTGAGCGTCCTTCTGACCGAAGTACGCGTTCACCGGGTGGTTACCGGCTGCGGGGCGAATAATGTTGAAGAACTTATTGACCACAGCCAGCACGCCATCAAAGTGGCCGGGGCGGGTTGCGCCCTCAAACTTGGTGCCCAGCTCGCCGCTCGAAATGCGGATGAGCGGGTCACCGTCGGGGTACATTTCCTCCACCGAGGGGGCGAAAATGATGCTCACGCCGGCGGCACCAGCCAGGGCAGCGTCAGCCTCGAGGGTGCGGGGGTACGCCTCGTAATCCTCGCCGGGGCCAAACTGCAGCGGGTTCACGAAAATGGAGGCGACCACTACATCATTCTGTTCAGCGGCGCGACGCAACAGGGTTGCGTGGCCGTCGTGCAGGGCGCCCATGGTGGGCACATAGCCCAGGGATGCGTTCGTGTACTGAACTGCGGTGCCGTTCTGCTCCGCCTCCTGGCGAGCTGCTCGGTCCAGTTCCTCCTGCGCTGCGGCAAGGGATTCGGTGATTGCCGTGCGGAAATCCGCAATGGTGGTCACGACTCGGGGCATCGAAGTCTCAGTCATGACGAGAACTCCTTGTTTTCGGGGGCTGAATCATCAATATCGCCGGGGTGGTTGCGGTCCGAAGACTCACCCAGCAGATTCTCAATTCGTCCCAGTTGTTCATCGTTTAACAAACCTCTATTATGCGCTCTTTTTGCGGTTGCGTGTGCCAGAGCGGCATAAGAGTCTGTAATATCACCTGTTTTCTCATGCTCTGAGTACTCATTCAGAGCCTGAAGGTGAGCCTTCACGGTGCCGGCGTCTCCGCGTGCCACGGGCCCGGTGAGAGCACCCTCACCGCTGGCGAGCGCATTGTCCACGGCGGCTCGCACGAGCGGCCCCATGTAGCGTGCCGGGTCCTCAATACCGATGGAGGCGAGCATCTGCTGGGACTGACCCAGGATGGTCACGAGGTGGTTCGCGGCGTGCGCTAGAGCGGCGTGGTAGAGCGCTCGGTCGGCCTCGGCAACGTGCACGGGTTCACCGCCCATCTCCACCACGAGTGCCTGAGCAATCGGGATGAACGGTGCAGGCCCGGTCACGGCGAAGCAGGTGCCGTTCAGGCGCTGCAGGTCCACGGACATGCCGGTAAACGTCATGGCGGGGTGAATCGCCAAACCGATAGCGCCCAGCGCGGTCGCCGGTGCCAGCACCTCAGTGCCGTGACGGCCGGAGGTGTGCACCAGAATCTGACCGGCGGTAATACTTCCCGAGGACACCAGGTAGGTGATGAGGCCCGGCAGCTCGTCATCGGGAACCGCAAGAATCAGCAATTCGCTACGCTCAGCAATCTGCTCCACCGGCAGCAGCGGCACATCGGGAAGCAGCATCGCGGCGCGCTCCTGAGAAGCCTCAGACACCGCGTGAACGCCCACAATAGTGTGCTCACAGGCGCGCAAAGCCGCGCCGAGGACGGCTCCGACCCTCCCGGCGGAAATAATTCCAATGCCCAAACGCGCAGGTTTTGAATGCTGTATCACGGCTTTAAGTATATTCTCCCTTTCACGCAGGCCCTGCCGCCGGTGTCACGAAGAGCACCGACGGCAGGATGCGCTCTGCAGTTTTGCTAGTTGTCTGGCTGAGCTAGCGGGTTAGCTTAGCTGGCGGGCTGGCTTAGGGACGCCCGCTCAGTACCGGCTCAGGTACGCGGTAGTAGGGCTCAATACCCTCCAGGCGAACCGTCATCAGCCACACCAGGTCCTCACAGACGCGCGGCGGCAGGTGCATCATGAGCGTGCGCACCGGGCCGGGCACCGTACCGAAATGCACGCTCGCGCATCCGAAGGCACGCTGCAGCGGGCCCTGGCCCCGGCTCACGCTCAGCACACGGCTGACCGGAACAATCGCCAGCGTGCGGTTGAAACAGCCGCCACGAATCAGCAGCAGGTCGCCCTGCGTATGCTCACCAACGATCGCCCGCGCGGCATCAGAATCAATGCGGGTGGTCGCCCGCGCCGAACCGGCAGTGTAACCGACCGTGGTCACGCCGTTACGCTTCCAGGTGAGCGGGTCCATCCAACGCGCCGAAGAGGGCGTCACAATCATTGCCGGAACCTGCGGCTGCTGACGCTTCAGCGAACCGTCGGCGGTATCCAGCAGCACCTGCGCCTGCAACTCATCCAGGGCGGGCAGAAGCAGACGCAACACCATCAGTGCCTCCTGCCTATTACCAACCGGCAGGGCAATATTGCGGGTCACCAGCTTCTGGTTATCGTTCTGCTCAACACCAATACCGGCAATGGTCATCTTGATGCGGTACCAGCCAAACACACGCCACAGGATGGACTGCTCCACGGCGAGTGCCTGAATACGCTCAACCATCACGTTCTGAGTGTGCGTGCCGGTGAAACCGTACCGCAGAGTCACACCACCCTGACCGCTCGGGGTGATTTTGAAGTTCGCGGCACCATCAAAACGTGCCCACAACGTACCCAAGTAACCGAGCAGCGGTACAAAGGTGCCGGGTAGCAACGCCATGAAAATCAGGAACGGGCTCTCGCCGTCCAGGATCGCGGCAATGACCGCGGCACCAACCATGAGAGCCACGGCGGGCACCAGCCACACCAGATGCTCCAGCATGATGGAGGCAATCAGACGCATATTCGAGATGCGGAAAATCGGCGGCTGCGAGGGGTCAGCCGCGACCGGCATCGGCATGCGAGCGCCGCGGCGGGATGCGCCGGGCTGCTGGATGCCCTGCTCGGGTGCGGGCTGCGAGTAGCCGCCCTGCTGAGGTGCCATCTGCTGATTAGTGGGCTGGGTGCCGCTCTGTACGGGCGCACCATAGGACGCCTCGTAAGATGCCTCGAACGGCTGATGCAGCTGATCCGCGTCCGGCATGCGCTCCGCCGAAATCTGCATGCTCTCGGGCAGCACGTCGACCGGGCGGCCCGCCGCCTCCGAACGCAACAGGTTGATGCTCGCCATCGCGGTACGGCGCAGAACCTCCGCCTTGCGGGCGGAAACGTACTTGATGTGCAGCGCCTCCGAAGAGCCGTCAGCCACCTCAAAACGAAGCTCCGACACACCCAGCAGGCGCGCCACCAGAGGACGCGAAATGTCCACGCTCTGCACGCTCTCCAGGCGAATCGTGCGGTTCTTCTTGAACAGAAAACCGCTACGGCGGTGAATCGCCAAATCGTCCAGGCTGTAGCGGGTAAACCACCAATCAATCGAGCCGCCAACCAGAATCAGCATGAGCACACCGAAGCCGATGAGCTGCGAGTACGTCGCACTGAAATAGCTGCTGTTCTCGTCGAATGCCTGCGTCAGGCGCGCGCCCCACTCGTTCGGCGGGGTCGTCAGAATATTCAGGATGATGCTCTGGAAGAAGCCAAACGCCAGCAGAATAACGAACCAGAGGTTCATGATGAACGTGCGAATATCGGCACGCCACCACTTCTGCTCCTGCGGCACCTGAGACGCAGGAGGCTGCGGCGCGGGGTTAACCGGAACCGGGATACTCATTAGAGTGCCGCCATTCGCTCATCGGCGCGGCGCACCAGATCCGCGCGCAACTCCTCCGCCACATTCAGCGGAATACCGAACAGCACCATCGTGCCGGTGGTCGTACCCGCGGTGCGCACCGTCAGGCGGGCAACACCGCACATGCGCTCCAGCGGGCCCGAATCCACATCAACATACTGGATGCGACCGTACGGCATAGAGCTCATCGAACGGAACACGATACCGCGGCGAGCCATCAGGTGATTCGACTCCAGGGCGTAACCAAGCGCGCGAGTACGGCGCGGAGTGGTCAGAATCCACCACAGACCCCACAGACCAAACACCGCAATCACAGCCAGGCCGACGATGCGTAGCGCCTCCGGACCGCCGAAGAACGCACCCGCACAATACAAGGCAACGCCCGCAAGAATCGGGAGCGCCAGGGCGGAAAGAGTGTGAACAAAACGAACCGTCAGGTAGCGGGAGGCGGCGGGCACCCACTGCGGCTCCGGCACAGATTGCGCAGGAACCGGCTGGGAGCTTACCGGCTGCGCGGGCTGAGCGGGCACCTGCTGAGAAGGCACCTGCTGAGGCGCGTTCGGGTACGCGGCAGCGGGCGGAACCTGCTGACCGTACTGCGCTTGCTGTCCATACTGCGCCTGCTGGTCATGCTGGGTTTGCTGTCCATGCTGGGCACCAGGCTGACCGTAAGCCGCCTGCTGGTACTGCCCATACTGGTTCTGCCCGTACTGACCCTGCTGACCGGGCTGACTCTGCCCATACTGACCGTATTGGCCGTTCTGAGCGTCCTGCCCGTACCGACCATTTGGCGAATAACTATTCTGGTTAGGAGCCGACATAGGTTCCTCCCTCTCGCGGCTTTACAGCACCGGAAGAGGAGGCCGCATCCTCATCATCCTCCGGCGGAATACGACAACAATGCTGCGCCCACAGGCCAGCAATCAGCAGGGCAACACTGCCCACACAATTAACGAGAACCTCCCAAAAGAGCACCGAAAAACCGCGCGTCGACACCATCGCCAGATGGTAGCCAAGAATCGCACCACACCAGCCCGCCAACAGGGCACCGGTCATGATGGATCCCTGCGCATACGCCACCGCACGCGCCGCAAGAATCGGGCCCATATGCGGCGCCTTCTCACGCGTCTGAATACGGCGATAACGAGCCACCTGCACACCCAGCCACACGGCACCCGCCGCAACCAGCAGGCACACCGCGCCGAGCATCCACGAAAAATTCAGCTCACCAAAACCGGCGCCAATCATCACGGAATTCACCATAAGAGCGACAGCGGCAGCACACACCGCCGCCACAATAATCGCCCGATAGCTCAGGGGCTTCATGGTGTTTCCTTTCGGTAGGTTCCTCTACCTTCCAGAGTGCCACATTTAAGGCTGATCAGGTACCTGCATCTCACGCATATAGCTAATAGCGTCTTCATCCGCCTCAACCACTGTGCGGGACAGCTCCGCAACATTCACGACCTCGCGGCTCAGCGGCTCAGGGACCTCATCCGGCCGTTCCCCCGAAGGCTCCGCACGCCGGGTCACCGTCAGGTACGCCTGCGGGTCCATCTGCGCCCACGGCACCAGCACAAAAGCACGCTCCTGCGCCCGCGGATGCGGCAAAGTCAGCACCGGATCTTCAGAGATCACGCCGTCATAGTCAATCACGTCAATATCGAGGGTGCGCGGACCCCAACGCACCAGGCGCTCACGGTGATGCGCCGCCTCCACTGCGTTACACAGCTTCAGCAGCTCGTAGGCGCCCAGGTCAGTGGTCACCTCAATGACCGCGTTCACGAAATCCGGCTGACCCGCCGGGCCACCCACCGGGGCGGTACGGTACAACCCGGAGGCGCGCATCAGCTGCACGCCGCCCGCCACCAGGTCGGCGACGGCACGCTCCAGGGTGTCTTCGCTTTCGCCCAGGTTCGAGCCCAGCGCAAGCACCGCGCGGTGTGCATATTTTGCCCTACCCGCCACTAGCGGCCGCCCTCAGCGGCACGTTCGCGGAACACGCTCACCGCAACGTTACCGAACGGCAACTCAATCGGCGCCTGCGGCTTCGACACGGTAATCTCCACCGCCTCAACGTACTCAAACATCGCGAGAATACCCTCGGCAATGTTCACGGCAAGGGTCTCAATCAGATCCAGCGAACTATTCGTAATGTGGCGGTGAATCAGGTCCACCACCAGCGCATAGTTCGTGGTCTTCGTCAGGTCATCCGTAGCGGCTGCGGCGGAAAAATCGCTGTACAGGGTCGCGTCCACGACGAAGGGCTGACCGTCGCGCTTCTCAAAATCGAGCACGCCGTGGTAGCCCTTAGCGGTAATGCCGGTGAGGGTGATGCGGTCGTGGCGTGCGTAATCTGCCTGGGTCATTGGGGTCTCCTAAAAAGTATTCGGGTAATCGGCGAGCGAGGTTTAGCTGACAGAACGCAACGCGGAGGCGACCGTCACCGCATCCACGCTGGCGGGCACGTCATGCACGCGCACAGCCCACACGCCGCGCGCCGCCACCAGGGCGGTCACCGCCGCAGAGGCTGCCGCACGATGCTGAGCCGGACGCGGCTCCAACAGCGACTGCCACAGCTCGCGCTCCGCCTCGCCCGCCTCGGTTGCGGTGAAGCCGCTCGCGTTCAGACGCTCAGCCAGCGCCATATCCGCCGCCGTCAGCGCGTTGGCAATAAAACGCTTACGGGAACCGGCAATGAGCAGGCGATGCCCCAGACCCTGCAGCTCATCAAGGGCGGCGAGCAGCTCCCAGTCCTGCATACCGCCCTTCGCGAAGCCCAGGCCCGGGTCAAGAATCAGGTTCTGCGGCAGCACACCGGCGGCGAGGAAACGCTCACGCAGGCCGGTCAGCTCCTCCACCACCTCGGTGACGACGCCGCGCGGGTACTCTGCCAGGCTGTTCATGGTCTGAGAGGTGCCGCGCGCGTGCATGAGGATGTACGGCACCTGCAGTTCGGCGGCGGTTTCAATCATTTCGTCGCTCACGTTCAGACCGGACACATCGTTGATGATGTGTGCACCGGCGGCGATGGCGGCGCGGGCGGTCTGCGGGTTCATGGTGTCAACGCTGATGGTGGTGCCCAGCTGCGCGACCGCCTCGATGACGGGCAGGATGCGGCGCTGCTCCTCCTCAACGCTGATGCGCACGGCACCGGGGCGGGTGGACTCACCGCCAATGTCGATAATGGAGGCGCCCTCGGCAATCATGCGGGCGGCATGGGCGATGGCGTCGGTGGCGG
>ERZ1674243.46-NODE-46-length-38084-cov-15.504326_pt1 | contig 38084 bp, 24 predicted proteins | sample MGYA00581201_ERZ1674243 | MGnify/ENA primary metagenome ERZ1674243 (study PRJEB41354, sample SAMEA4873342) | human saliva metagenome | biome: human-associated habitat [ENVO:00009003]; feature: mouth environment [ENVO:08000002]; material: saliva material... | reverse complement strand
AACCTGGCACACATATGAATGTGCCTCCCCGGAACTTCCGGGGAGGCGTATTTATTCAATACCTAGAGCTTAGGCATCCTCAGTGATGGGGGTGTTCAAGGTTGCGTTCTCGGTGCAGCTGTACAGCGCCGCCGAACCGGGGGAGCGCACACCCGCGGTCGGGTTCGCGTTCTGTGCGGTGGCAAGAGCGAAGTCAGAAACCACCTCGTGGTTAATGTAGCTGCCGCCTGCGCCGCCGCCGCTGCTCAGGGCGCTGAGCGAGTAGATGTTGCCTTCGCCCTCGAACTGCACCTGACGGCCGAAAACGGCCTCGTAGTATGAGCCAACGGTCCAGATGTTCAGGCCTGCGCCGCCGCCGCCGTAGCCGGCGCCACCACCGGATGCTACGGAAGTGAGGGAGAGCTTGCCGTAGGTGTGGGAGAGCAGCGCGCCCGAGCCGCCCTTACCGCGGTAAGAGCCGGTAGCGTCCGCACCGCCGGTTCCCTTTTCCTTATCACTCACGGAGTCGCCCTCGTAGCGGTAGTAGCGCGGGAAATCGTAGGAGTCGAACCAGGATTCGGACATGGGCATGAGCTTTAGCTCGTTGTTCTCGTCGAGGACGCCTGCCAGTGCCTCACCGAGGGTGCCAGCTACGCCGGAGCGACCAGCGGTACCGCCGGTGACCATGAAACGCATGTCGAGGGTCTTATCGTCCTCGTCGAGGGGCTTGAACTCCTGGTAGGGGCTTGCCATGAGCATGCCGCCCTGACCGGTGTTGTCGGTGCCCAGGTCGCCGCCCGCGCTGCCGCCTGCGGTGGTGGATGCATCGCGACCGTCCAGCGCCACGCGCAGTGCCGGGTTCAGCTGATCCTTGGGCTGGGCGTTGAAGAGGCTCTGGTGGGTGGTGAGGGTGCCCAGCTGCGCGCCGCCGCCGCCAGCACCGGCAACGGCTACGACGGTGACTGCGCCGTCGCGGACGAGCTCGACCGCGGAGGAGCCGCCGCCGGACGCGCCGTACACGTAGCCGCTATCGGTGCCTACTACCTGCGCTGCGCCGGTTGCGGTGCTGGAGCCGGTGGAGTCGCCGCCTGCTGCGTAGCCTTCGCCTCCGAGTGCGGGCTGTGCGCCGGCTGCGGAGCCGACGCCGCCGTTACCCGCCCAGACGCGCAGGATGTCGCCGGACTTGACCGCAAGAACACCGCTGAGCTGTGCACCGGCACCGCCGCCAGCCAGGGCCGCGTTCGTGACGTCGGTCAGGTATCGGGGAGTGAAGGAAGATGCGGCACCGCCGGCACCTCCCACGAGGTCGAAGCGTACTCGTCCAACGCCTTCAGGGACGAGCCATTCGGTGTATGCGCCAGCCTTGTCGTCGAAGCCGGTTGCGGTCGGCTTGAGGGTCAGAGCGGGGGAGCAGGTGGGCTCGCCGCTTGCCGCCCATGCAGGGACGGTTGCGCTGGCGAGGATAACGGGAGCACTCCACGCCGCACCCTGTACGAGGCGACGGCGCGAAATGCGTGATGCAGTGTTGTGATGTGTCATATTTGGGGTCCTCCGGTAGTTCGCGGATGCAGCCGCGAAGCGACCTGTGGTTGGTTGCGATGGGCCCTGGTTTTTAGTTGACTTTCGAATATTTACGGTGATGTTGAAGTGAATTTTTGAAGTTAAAGTGAATCAGGAAGCCGAACCGTTTTGGTTGGGTACCATCGCAAAGGTTTATGCAGTGAATGCACGCCACGCGCCCTCCCGTGAGGCTCTGTACTGCGCGGGTGCAAGGTCGGTGCCGGCGCCTATGCCGCAGTGTAGAGCTGATTGGCTCCTCCGTGAGAGCGGAGGCGCCGTTCAGTGGGCACGAGTGTGCACGTTATTGTAGGGGTGAGGTTGCTCTCAAGTTCAAATTCGGACGTTAAAAAGACGAAACTAACGTCAAATTTCGGCGAAGAAACAGAAAATGTTTGCATTAGTGTGAATGTTTGTGTATCTTTTTGTTTTTCTGGCTCTGAATCTGAGGGGGCCAGAGCGGTTTTTCACATACACAACAGAGCAAAATCTCAGTCACGAGTTCCAAAGGTTCTTCAGTGTTTGGAGCACCTTTACGCAGGGCTTAGAATAATGATGAATATATGCGCCCGTTTCGCCCTGCTACCGGCAGGGGCGCGGCACGACAGAACGCGGCGCATCGGCACACTGTTAAAGTTCGGCCTAAACCAGCCGACTCCACAAAGGATTTTTAATGACTGAGAACATCAGCAAGCTTCGCATTGAAGGTGGCACTCCGCTCGTTGGTGAGGTTCACGTTCGAGGCGCCAAGAACCTGGTGCCCAAGGCGATGGTCGCAGCACTGCATGGTTCGACCCCCTCGACCCTGCGTAACGTCCCTGACCTGAGCGATGTCGAAATCGTTACCACCCTCGTGGAGCTGCACGGTGCAAAGGTCGACTATGACCGCGACGCTGGTGTTCTGACTCTCAACCCCGCACAGGATGCAACCACCGCTGCAAAGAACGCAGAGGAGATTCAGCTCTTCGGTGGTAACTCCCGCATCCCGATTCTGATGGTGGGCCCGCTGCTACACACCCTCGGTACCGCACGCATCCCCAACCTGGGTGGTTGCAAGATTGGTGACCGCCCCATCGACTACCATATGGCGGCTCTGCGCAAGTTCGGTGCAGTCGTTGAAAAGGATGATGAAACCGGCACCACTCTGATTGTTCCCGAAGAGGGTCTGAAGGGCGCAGAGATTGTGCTGAACTACCCCTCCGTGGGTGCTACCGAGCAGGTTCTGCTTACCGGTGTGCGCGCTAAGGGTAAGACCATCCTGCGCAATGCAGCGATTGAGCCCGAAATTATTGACCTGATTGCTGTTCTGCAGAAGATGGGCGCCATCATCTTCATTAACGAGGACCGCACCATCGTCATTGAGGGCGTGGACGAGCTGACCGGCTACGATCACACGTCCCTGCCCGACCGTAACGAGTCCGCTTCCTGGGCTTCTGCAGCTCTGGCTACCGGCGGCGACATTTTCGTGCGCGGCGCAGATCAGAAGGATATGACCGCGTTCCTGAACCAGTTCCGCAAGATGGGTGGCCTGTACGAGGTGACCGCCGAAGGTATCCGCTTCACCCACCCGGCTCAGCACACCCCCGGTGCTCAGCTGAAGCCCATCGTCTTTGAGACCAACGTGCACCCCGGCTTCATGACCGACTGGCAGCAGCCCCTTGTCGTGGCGCTGACCCAGGCTAAGGGCGCATCCATCGTGCACGAGACCGTGTACGAGGAGCGTTTCGGCTTCACCAACGCCCTGAAGCAGATGGGCGCAGATATTGTCGTCATGCGTGATTGCGTGGGCGGCGCACCCTGCCGTTTCGAGGGTAAGGGCTACGGCCACTCCGCTATTATTTCTGGTCCCACCCCGCTGACCGGTGCCGACATTGAGGTTCCGGACCTGCGCGGCGGCTTCTCCCACATCATTGCTGCTCTGGCCGCTAAGGGCACCTCTCACGTGAGTGGTGTTGAGCTGATTGCTCGCGGCTACGAGAACTTTGAGGAGAAGCTCAAGAGCCTGGGTGCCAACTTTGAGGTGCTGGCACGCAAGGCGTCGAAGGCTCCCAAGCCCGATGCGGCAATCGTCGTTGTTGAGCCCGAGGAAGTTGAGGTTCAGGACTAGTGAGCGGACAGCAGGGAAAGCAGGCTCTGCCTGAGATTGAGCCCACCGCCTCCGGCGATGCTCTGTACAAGGTGCTCGGTAACGCTGCGCGCGGGCTGTACATGCTCATCGCACGCGTTGAGATTGCCGGCCGTGAGAACCTGCCCAAGAGCGGCGGGTACATTATCGTGGCTAACCACACCACCGAGCTTGACCCGGTGACCGTGGCTTTCCCTGCTTTCGTTGAGGGCGCCCTGCCGCGCTTCTTGGCGAAGGATTCGCTCTTCCGTGCACCCGTGCTCGGCTACATTATGCGCAAGCTCGCGCATATTCCAGTGGTTCGCGGTTCGGTGGATGCGCGTAAGTCCCTGATTACCGCCCGCAAGATTGTTGAGGCTGGCGGTGCCGTCGTGATTTTCCCGGAGGGCACCACCACCCACGATCCGCAACTGTGGCCCATGCAGGCGCGTACCGGTGCGGCTCGTCTGGCTCTTGCGACCGGCGCGCCCGTCTTCCCGGTGGCGCACTGGGGGGATGAGCAGATTCTCGGCTACGTGGATGAGCCCGGCGAGGACGGCCGCATCAAGGAGAAGCGTAAGATTTCGCTGTTCCCGCGCAAGACCGTCCGCGTGAAGGTTGGCAAGGCACTGGATATTGCCTCCCTCGTTGAGGACACCAGCCCCGAGGCTAAGCACACCCGCACCGAACTGGGCGTGGTCACCGACGCCATGCTGGATGCTATTACCGCCGAGCTGGAGCAAATCCGCGGCGAGAAGGCTCCTGAGGGGCGTTGGAATCCGCGCACTAAGCGTCGTGAAGCCCCCGGCACCCCCTCCGGTCCGGTCGGTGGCGCACTCGGCGAACCGGACGAAAAGTAGTATTCCCGCTGGGAATCATATGAGAGCCACCGATAGGTGCCCGACCGGGCGCCTTCGGTGGCTCACCCAAGGACCTCACAAGGAAGAGAGGCTGGTGTTTTCGTGACTTTCTTTGGACGCACCCCCGCAGCAAGCCCTGAATTTACCCCTCCGGCAACCGTACAGTCTATTGCGGTGCTGGGTGCCGGTAGCTGGGGCACCGCTTTCGCTAAGATCGCGGCGGATGCTGCCCGTGAGCGTGGAGATGACACTCGTGTGACCCTCATTGGTCGTGATGAGCAGGTGATGGCTGAGTGCGAGCGCACCCGCGAGAACGCCCGCTATTTTCCGGGAATGAAGCTGCCGGATAACATGCACTTCACGGCGGATGCTCCCGCGGCGCTGGCCGGCGCGGATATTGTGGTGCTTGCCTTGCCCGCGCAGGTTCTGCGTTCGCAGTTGCAGAGCTTCGCCCGCTATATTGAGCCGAACGCCATGCTGGTTTCTTTGGCGAAGGGCCTGGAGACCGGTACGGGTCTGCGCATGTCGCAGGTCATTACCGAGGAGCTGGAAGAGGCTATGGCTCTGCGCGGCGCTGATGTGCGCGCGATCGGCCATATTCCGCACCGCGTGTGCGTGCTCTCGGGCCCGAACCTGGCGAAGGAAATCATGGGGGAGGAGCCTACCGCCTCCGTGGTTGCGGCTCGTACCCTGCCGGTGGCTGAGTCTGTTGCTCACGCGATTGCGTGCGCGTACTTCCGCCCGTACACCAACACGGATGTGGTGGGTACCGAAATTGGCGGCCTGGTGAAGAACGTGATTGCCCTTTGCGTGGGTATTTGCGAGGGCCGCAATTACGGCGATAACTCGAAGGCGTCCATTATGACTCGCGGTCTGGCGGAGATTACCCGCCTGGCGGTGACGTTGGGTGGCGAGGCTGCGACGATGAGTGGTCTTGCCGGTATGGGTGACTTGATTGCGACCTGCTCTTCGCCGCTGTCTCGTAACCACACGGCGGGCCGCCTGCTGGCCCAGGGCATTACCCCTGACCGCCTGCATGAGCACATGAGCCAGACCGCTGAGTCGATTAAGTCGGCTCCGGTGGTGGCTGAGTTGGCTCGTCGTCACGGCGTGGAGATGCCCATTGTTGAGGCTGTGGTTGCGGTGCTCTCGGGCCGTATTGGCATTGAGGAGTTGGCGCCTCAGCTACTGGGTCGCCGCCTCAAGCATGAGAGCCACTAGGTTTTGAAGCTTTCTGGTGTGCTGGTAACCCCTGATTAGTGGTGTGTGCCAGGACATACTAGAAGAAGATTGAATGTAAACATCCGAGGACGGATACCGTTGCGGAAGACCGGTGCGTGAGAAACGCATCAGTGACCGCGACGGTATTCGTGCGTTAGGATTATTGACGCATTGCCGTTCCACCTTCCGGACCTGAGGGTAGGGGAACATTGACTAGGAGAAATATATGACCGAGAAGAAGACCGTCGCCCTGCTGTGCGGTGGCCGCTCCTCCGAGCACCCCATTTCGCTCATTACCGCCGCTGGCGTGCTGAGCGCCATTGACCGCACCGCCTACGACGTCATCACTATCGGTATTACCCGTGACGGCCGCTGGTACCTGACTGACGAGCAGGAGCTCGCCGAGCTGACCGCTGGTACTCGCGGTACCGCAGAGTTCCCCGAGGGTACCCAGCAGGTGTTCCTGCCGATGGGTGCCGGTGATTCCTGCCTGACCCTGGTGGACGCTGAGGGTAACGTTACCCGCACCGCACCGGTGGACGTTGTGTTCCCGCTGCTGCACGGCCCCTTCGGTGAGGATGGCACCGTGCAGGGTCTGCTGGAAATGGCTGACCTGCACTATGTGGGTTGCGGTGTGACCGCATCCGCTGTGGGTATGGATAAGCACTTCATGAAGGTTGCTTTCGAGTCTGCTGGCCTGGAGGTTGGCCCCTACGAGGTCATCACCAACCGCCAGTGGGAGCACGAGGACCGCGAGCAGATTCTGGAGCGCGTGCTGAAGCTGGGCTTCCCCATGTTCGTGAAGCCGACCCGTGCAGGTTCTTCCTTCGGTATTACCAAGGTGGATTCGGTGGAGGAGCTCGTGCCCGCGATTGAAGAGGCACGCCGCCACGACCCGAAGATCATTATTGAGGCGGGTATTGTGGGCCGCGAAATCGAGTGCGCTGTGCTCGATGGCCACCACGGCGAGATGCCGCGCGCATCCTACCCCGGCGAGATTGAGGTTGTGGATCAGGACCACGGCTTCTACGACTTCGAGGCGAAGTACGTTTCTGAGTCTTCCGCTGTGACCGTGTGCCCGGCAAACCTGCCGCAGGACGTGCAGGATCGCCTGCGTGAGCTGGCTGTGAAGGCGTTCCTGGCGCTGGACGGCGAGGGTCTGTCGCGTGCGGACTTCTTCTACACCGAGGATGGCCGCCTGGTCATCAACGAGGTGAATACCATGCCCGGCTTCACCCCGATTTCGATGTACAAGACCATGTGGGAGAACACCGGTATCTCTTACACTGACCTGATTAGTGAACTGCTGACCCTGGCGATGGAACGCCCCCTGGGTCTGCGCTAGTTTTAGAGAGTGCTTAACGAGCGGGCTAAGTTCTTGAGCTGACGCTTGGCATATGAATATTTAACGGTGGGGAGTGCCCCTGCTGTAAGGCGCCTCGGTGCGGATTCTTGAGAGTCTGTATCGGGGCGCTTTTTTGCGCGGTGGGCAAGTTGATGGCTGTGTGAGAGGGGTAATTGGTACGTATTAGCCTCTAAATCTTGATGAGAATCGCTCGAATTTCACCCATGAGAAAAATCACTCACACTCGCCTCGAGGCTGCTTGGATAGTGGAGTGCAAGTTTTAAAGTGGTATTGATAAGGCAAAACGTAATTCTGCTCATAAGTGCATGAAATGATGCTTCTAGGTAACGAAAAGATGTTGTTGATGGTCGTTGCACATCTTGAAGCTCAAAGATTGGTATGAAAGCGCTAAAATGAGTAATGAAGAAAAAGTCGATTCGGTAGAATAGATGAAGGCATATCCAATCTGCCCTAGCGATTGGGTATCTATTCACTCACAACGTATCAGAAAGTCAAGGACAACCTTTGGGAAAACGAAACCGTAAGGTGGTCTCTGCGAGTCTGGCGACAGCACTGGTTGCTTCCGGAAGTCCATACGTAGCCTCATTTGCTCAAGATGTGCAGGAGGCAGCGTCACAGCTTCCGCCGAACCCTGTCGGCACCGCAAGCCAAACCCTGGACCCCGCCGCGGCCGCGGCATCTTCCTCTCAGGCGGCAGTACCCACGCTCGCAACCGTGAGCGCATGGCCCACCGCTCAGGGGGACAATAAGACTGACAAAGTGCAGGCAGAGCCCACCGCTCAGCCTAGCGCTTCTTCGAGTGCTCAGCCCACCGCTAGCGCCGAGCCCTCCGCGAGTGCTACGCCCAGCCCGGATGCTACCGCTACGGCGAGTCCTAGCGTAGAGCCCTCTAAGGATGCGACCGCTGAACCTACTGCTACGCCGACCGTAGCTCCTAGCGCAAGTGCCGAACCGAGTGTTGCTCCTACTGCAACTCCGACGGCTGAGCCGACTGTAGCTCCGACTGCGGAGCCTACGGTCCAGCCGACGGCAGAACCTACTGTTGCTCCCACTCCGGAACCGACCGTTGCGCCTACTGTGGAGCCCACCGCAGAACCCACCAAGGATGCAACTCCTGAGCCTACTCAGGATCCGACTCCTGAGCCTACGGTAGAGCCTACCCCTGAACCTACTCCCGAGCCGACGAAGGACGTAACTCCCGAACCGACCCCGGAGCCGACCCAGGACCCCGCTCCGGAACCGAATCCGGTGCCCGCTCCTGAACCGACCAAGGACGTAACTCCCGAGCCGACTCAGGAACCGACTGAGGCACCCACCCAGGATCCTTCTCAGGTTCCGGTAGTCCCGGCCCCGGTTCAGGATCCGACTCAGGAGCCCTCCAAGGAAGCTAAGCAGGAGCCGACCAAGGATGCGGTTATCCCCGTGATTCCGGTAGCTCCCGTAGCTCCGGTAGAGGATAACAAGGACAGCTCGGACTCCAAATCGGTTACCCCGATTGAGACCGAACCTGTTGCTCCGATTCCTCCGGCAAACAACCCTGTGACCGTCCCCGGCAATCGTCAGGAAGTCTCTGGGGAAGATGTCATCATCTCCATTGAGCTTCCGCGACCGGGCAGCTCCTCTGAATCCGCAAGTTCCTCTTCGGGATCTTCGAGCTCTTCACCGAGCAAGGCACCGAGCGACAGGCTTGATGGCGAGGATGACGATCCGTTGCGTTCTGGTGGCACCACCCTCGGACGAATCGCAGCTAATAACGGTTCGAATGACTCCATTCCGGGTGCGGCTGACTGGGTTGCTGGATACCTCTCGCGCAATAAGACAGAGGAGGACCACTCCCACGAGGCAAGCCCCTCGAACTCCTCAAGCTCGGTATCGACTTCGAAGTCGCCTAGCTCCTCCTCCACCTCGGCTAGCGCCAGCCGCTCTGCAAAGAGCGTGGCAAAGGCTGACGGCGCGAATGCCGCCCAGGAGCAGGCCGTGAAGAATGCGGACGCGGACGATTCCGGACTTTCCGGTATTGCACCGCTGATTCTCTTCTCGCTCATCGGTCTGGTGCTGATTGCTCTGGCAATCCGCTACTTCAGCCGCGGAGCATAAGGCGAACATAACGCGTAAGAATACGCGATAATAGAGGATGTGAATCCTCAGACTTTTAGCGAAACGCGGGACAACCCCATGCGAGAGACACCTCTCTCAAAGCTGGGGGAGTCCCGCGTTCTGCGCGCTTTCATGCCGATTATCAACGCCCACAACGAGCAGGTTGCCGCAGCGGCACGCCAGGCGGGGCGCATCGAACCCCTCGAGGTGGGCCCCGGTGACGACTGTGCCGTCCTCGCCGAGCCCGCGCCCGGTCAGCGTACCGTGGTCACCACCGACACTCTCGTTGAGGACCAAGACTTCATGAACCTGTGGCCCGGTGGTATCGCACGGGCGGGTGAGGCCGGTGAGTTCATTCTGGACCCCGCCCGCAGTAGCGGCTACGATGTGGGGCGCAAAGCCGCGACCCAGAACCTCGCCGACGTTGCCGCCATGGGTGCGCGCCCGGCGAGTCTCTTCATCTCACTGAGCCTGCCCGGTAGCACTCCTTACGGCTGGATTGACGGCTTCGCCCACGGCATTGTGGACGGAATCAACGCCTGCGGAGCCACCGAATGTGTGATTGGCGGCGGCGATATTGGCGACTCCACCGAAATGTCGGTGACCGTCACCGCCCTCGGCTACACGGACCGCGCCGTGCTGCGCTCCGGTGCACGCCCCGGCGACACTATCGCCCTGGCGGGGCGTACCGCCTGGTCCGATGCCGGTCTGCGCCTGCTGCTCAACCCGCTCTCCCTGCCCGCCACGGCACTACTGCGCGCCATCGCCGCAGGTCAGGATGCTGAGGCGGCGCTGGGGGCGGTAGCTCAGGCGTGGGCTCAGAAGCAGGCTGAAAAGTCGGGTGAAGACTCAGCCGCTCTTCCTGAAGGACTCATCGAGCTAGCCCTCACCCTCACCCCCGAAGACGCCGCGCATATGCTCGCGGTCTGCGAGCGTGCCGTCGACTCGCAGCACCACCCGGTCAGCCCCATCCCCGCCGGTGAAGTGGCACGCCAGCATAGGGCGAGCTCCATGCTGGATCTTTCCGACGGGCTCGTCAAGGATGCTGGACGAGTTGCCGCCGCATCCGGGGTGCAGATGCGCCTCGACCGCGCCGCCGTGGATGCGTTTGCCGAGCCGCTGCTGCCCCTGGCGCGCCTGCTGTTGGTGATTGGTGAGCGTAACGAGGTGGGGGAGAGTCCCGCATCCCTGGCGCGTACCTTTGTGCTGGTCGGTGGAGAAGACCACGGCCTGCTGGCGACCTTCCCCGGTGAAGTACCCGAAGAGTTCGTGCCCCTGGGCACCTGCGTGGCGGACGCCCCGGAGCGCGGTCTGAGCGCCGAACTCTACGGTGCCGAGCGCCGCCACAATGCGGTGACCGGCGCGGCGGTCGTCATGGACGGCCGATCCCTGGACGGCATGGGCTGGGAACACTACGGGGCTTCCGCATAGGAGTTCCATCGAGTGCCGCGAGGTGCGTGCGGTTTGTAAGTTTAGTCCGGGCTTTCATCCTCCGTGCTTTCATCCCGCGGGATAGACGACGGGCAATACCGTACATTTAACCGAAATTACCTAGAATAGAAGTACGAAATAGGTTGGATTCTGCCCGTGCCGCGGGCGCTAAGATTTAGCCGGGAACTAACCGGGAAATCAGTCGGGAACTAGCCACAAACTCAGCCGAGAACCGCGCGAAACTGACGAAACCGACGAAACTGACGAGGAGGGTAGCGTGAACGCAGAACAGAACCAGCGCACCGAAGAGCGCGAGATTTACCGCCGCGCCTGCATGCGTGCCTACCGCTTCGGCGTAGCGTGGTCCACCGCCGCCCGCACCACCATCGAACGCTACCGCGAGGCGCTCAACGAACTCAACGGGTTCCCCGTGCCCGATAAGGACACCGGCTCCAATATCGCCCACACCCTGCTGACCCTGACCGAAGAGTTTGAGCGGGGCATGGAACAGGTTCTGCCCAGTGAAGTTCTTCCCAGCGAGGTTCTTCCCGCTGGCGAAATTCCCGGCGGGGAGGGCGCCTACATGCCCGAGGCGGCGGGCGCCTCCGAAGAGGAAACCCTTGCTCACCTGTGGATTCAGCTGGGCGGAATCTACGAGCACGCGATTATGCGCGCATCCCGCGTGGCGCGCGGCAACTCGGGGACCCTGCTTTGCGCCTGGGCGCTGGAGGCGGTGCGTAGCTACTGGTTCCTGCCCGGAAACCTCGCCCAGGAGCTCGGTGACGCAGGCGATGAGCTGCCGCTCGTGCGCACCCTGGAAGCAGACTACGAGCGTGTGCTGGCTGGCGGTTCCCTGCCGAAGCACCGCGAAGTGAAGCTGGAGTACGCCCACGCGGAGGCGCGCGCGATGGCGTTCGCGGCTGAGCGTATTCGCGCCAGTGTGGGGGAGCAGATGGTGCCCTCCACGATGCTGTCGGTCATGGTGGAGCTCGCCCGCCTGGACGCACACTATGATGCATCGCAGGACGCAGAAGCTGCTGACGAGGTGCTGAAAGAGCGTCGACGTGCGCTGATGCGTGCCGCTCTGGAACGTACCGCGCAGTTCCCGCCCTCACCCGAGCTTGCAGGTTTCGTGGATGCTGGCGCGCTCGGCTTCTACCTTGCCGTGGTGCACTCCAACCCGCGTTGGGAGGGCGCGATCCTGAACGAGGCGCAGGTGGAGTCCATGCTGCGTGCGCCCTCTGCCGGTGTGGCTTCTGCGGTAGGTTCTGAACCTGCCGAGCACGCAGAAGGTGAGGGGCAGAGTGGCTGGGAGCTCATGGGTACGCTGACCTGCGAGCCCCTCGCCCTGGCGCAGTTGCGCCCCGAACTTGAAGCCATGGGTGACAGTCTGCTCATTACGCCCCTGGACATGGCGGCTGGACTCTGGGCGCTGCACGTGCATGTGCCCGACATCGACCCCGCCCGCGAGCTGATTATGGGCTACGGGCAGTGGGCGGATGAGCGTATTTCCTCCCTGACGGATGGCCACCACGCCGACCACGCGTGCGGTGCGGAGGGCGGCGTATGAGCCCCGCCCGACGTTCCGTGAACCCACAGCAGGAAGCCCTGGATTTGGGGCTTCCCGAGCCTGCGCCCGCTAAGACTAAACCTGCGAAGGCCGAGGCAGCGCAGGGTGAACCCGCAGAGTCAACGGCTGTCGAGCCTACCCGCGCTCAGCGGGGGAAAAAAGCTACGCTTCTACTGAGCGATGAGCAGCTCCGCACCACCGCCGAGCTGACCGTGCGTGATCTTGCCGCCTACGCCCGCGGCGAGGTGAGCCGCGCCGAACTGAGCGAACGCGCGGCACAGCGCGCCAGCGCACCCTACCGTAAGGCGCTCAAGACGCTCAAACATTCGCTGGGCCCCGCCGCGCACACCATGACCGACGACGCTCTCTACGAGCTGGTCGATATTGCGTTGGCGGCGCGGCAGGCAACTCAGCCGGAATCACATCAGCCGGGGGAACCTGCACGGAAAGCACCCGCCCAGAAGAAGCCGGTTCAGAAGGAATCTGCTCAGAAGGAACCGATCCCGCAGGAGAGTGAAACTGCCGCGCGGGATATTCCGGCGCGCCCGCAAAAGGTAACGAAGGCAAGCGAAGAGGTCGAGCAGGAGCCTGCGCCGAAGAAGAGTGCGCCCGAGATAGAAGCTGAAAAGCCTGCGGTCAAAGAGGTAACGGCGAAGAAGACAGCTCCCGCTCAGAAAGCGTCCGCCGCTCAATCTGCTACCCCCAAGAAGGCGCCGGCTGAGCCCGCCAAAGAATCGGGCACCTCTAAAGCCCCGGCGAAGAAGGTAGCTGATTCCAAGACCGCTGCGCCGAAAAGCCCCGCGAAGAAAGCTCCTGCCCAGAAGACTTCCGCGAAGAAGGCCGCTTCCAAGAAGGTTGCGGCTGAGAAGCCCGCATCAGCCGCCGCGGAGGCTAAAAGCCGTGCCCTGGCGCGCTACGCCTCCGAAGACCGCATCGAAAATGCGCCGCTCAAAAAGTACCTGCCCGCACCCAGCGCCAAGGCAATCTCCGCGCACCTTGACCTGCACACCGTCGGGGAAATGCTCGAGTACTTCCCGCGCAAATACCTGCCGCGCGGCGAGCTCAGCTCCTTCGCCGAACTCGTTGAGGGTCAGGACGTCACCATCATCGCCCGCGTGGTGCACGTGAGCACCCGAACCATGGCGGCACGCCGCGGCAAAATCACGGAAGTGACCATCACCGACCGGCTCGCCGACGCCACCGGGCAGGACGCACCCGCCGGTTTTGGTGCCGCTGGTTTTGGTGCTGGCGGTCCCGTATCCGTGGTGCCCGGGCGAGCTAACCGCCCCGGTTCCTCTGCTGCGCCCGCTCAGAGTTGGCAGGCAACCGGGATGCACAACCCGCGCATCAACGCGCTCGCTAACACTCGCCCGAACGCCACCCAGAACCCCGCCGCGCAGATTCCCACCGCCCCGAACCCCACCCAGGGCAGGGGAGCACAGCCCGCCTCCTACAGCGGCTACGCAGACAGCTACGGCCAGGATTCGTTCGGCCAGGATAGCTTCGCGCAGGGAGGCCTCTTTGGCGTGCCCGCACCCAGCCCGAGCACGAATCCCGGTGCGGGCGCGCTCATCGGCTCGCAGATGAAGCTCTCCTTCTTCAACGCCTGGACCGCCGCCCGCGAAATCCACGAGGGCGAAACCATGATGTTCTCGGGCAGGGTCGGCATCTACCGCGGCGAATACACGCTCACCAACCCGCACTACGCCCTGCTCTCGAAGGATGCCTCCGGCGCGGACGTCACCGACGCCGCCACCGCCCCCGTGCCCGTCTACCGCGCCCCCGTGAAGCTGCCCACCGACCGCATCAGCGGCTACATGGTGCAGCTGCTCGAAAAGGTGCCGCTCAAAGAACTTGAAGACCCGGTACCCTACACGATTCGTCGCGCCCGCAAGGTGCCCTCCCTGGAGTGGACGTACCGCGCCCTGCACACCCCCGATTCGGAGGACACCTGGCGTGCCGCGCAGGCGCAGATGCGTTACCGCGAGGCATTCGTGTTGCAGAGCGCGCTCGCCCGCCTGCATTCGGCGCGTGCCGCGCACCTGACTCAGCCGCGCCCCGCCGTGGAGGGTGGACTCGCCGATCAGCTGCTTCAGGTTCTGCCCTACGAGCTAACCGAGGGGCAGCAGAAGGTGGGCGCTGAGATTGCCGCCGATCTGTCGAGCGAATCGCCCATGAACCGCCTGCTACAGGGTGATGTGGGTTCCGGTAAGACCGTGGTGGCTCTGCGCGCCATGCTGCAGGTGGCCGATGCGGGCGGCCAGTCCGCGATGCTCGCCCCGACCGAGGTGCTTGCCGAGCAGCATTTGCGTTCGGTGCTGGACATCCTGGGGGATATGGCGGCGCCCGAAGACTCTGACGATTCAGCCGCCGGTTCTGCCGAGGAAACTCCCTCGAGGAGCGGGGATGAACCCCGCCGTGTGCGCGTGCGCCTGCTGACCGCCTCCATGGGTACCCGCGCCAAGCGCAAGGTTCTGCAGGAGCTCGCCGACGGCACCGCCCAGATTGTGATTGGCACCCACGCCCTGCTCTCCGATGAGGTGAGCTTCCACGATTTGGGTCTGGTCGTCGTGGACGAGCAGCACCGCTTCGGCGTGGAGCAGCGTGACGGCCTGCGCGGCACCGACGGCGCCCTGCCGCACCGCCTGGTCATGACCGCAACGCCCATTCCGCGTACCGTCGCCATGACCGTATTCGGTGACCTGGACGTGTCCGTGCTCGACACCCTGCCCGCCGGTCGCCAGAAAATTTCAACGCACGTGGTGCCCCTCGCCGAGAAGCCCGCCTGGGCGTCCCGGCTGTGGAGGCGCGCCCGCGAAGAAATCGACGCGGGCCACCAGGTGTATGTTGTCGTACCCAAAATCGGGGAGGACGGCGATAGCCTGGAGGAGGGCGCCGCGTTCTTTGGTGCATCCAGCCTGAACGGTGCTGGAACCGGCGCGGGCAACTCTGCCCAGGGCTATTTCGGTCAGGGCGGTAACGCCAGCAGCGACGGCAAGGTTCAGCTGACCTCGGTTGCCTCAATGTACTCGTACCTGAGCGCTGAGGACGCCCTTGTCGGCGTGCGTATCGGCACCCTGCACGGCCGCATGGACCCGGCGGAGAAGACCGCCGTCATGACTGCTTTTGAGCGCGGTGAAATTGACCTGCTCATCAGCACCACCGTCATTGAGGTGGGCGTGAACGTTCCGAACGCCACGCTCATGATCATCATGGACGCCGACCGCTTCGGCATCTCGGGCCTGCACCAGCTGCGCGGTCGTGTGGGTCGCGGCGGCTACGCGGGCACCTGCCTGCTCGTCACCCGCCAGGAGGAGGGCGGCGTGTCCCGCGAGCGCCTGGATGCGGTCGCCTCCACCACGGACGGCTTTGAGCTTTCCCGCATCGACCTGGCGCAGCGCCGCGAGGGTGATATTCTGGGTGCTGCACAATCGGGCTCGAAGAGCACCCTGCGGTTCCTGCGGGCGCTCGCCGATGCCGACATTATTGAGCGTGCCCGCGAGGACGCCCGCTCGGTGGTGGAGAAGGACCCGACGCTGGCTAAGCACCCGTCCTTGGCGCGTACGATTGATCGTGCCCTGGACGCTGACCGTGAGGCGTTCCTCGGCAGGGGATAAGCGCCCAACGGGGCAGAACGCTCTGCCCGCTCCGCCCATCAACCAGCCTTGCCCACCACTCGCTGAAACCGTGACGTCAACACACCGCACTAGTTAAGAGGAGAGACCTATGAGCCGTATTATTTCCGGTGCCGCCGGAGGCGTTCGCCTTGCCTCGGTTCCGGGGGATAATACTCGCCCGACCACCGACCGGGTGAAGGAATCCCTCTTCTCCAAGCTAGAGAGCTACGACATTATTCGTGGCGCCCGCGTGCTGGACGCCTTTGGCGGCTCGGGCGCGCTGGGCTGCGAAGCGCTCTCTCGCGGTGCCGCATCCGTGACTTTGCTGGACACGTACCCGAAGGCTGTTGCGGTGATTCGCAAGAACGTTGCCGCGGTGGAGAAAGCAATGGGGCGCACGGGCACCGGTTCTGCGGCGCGAGTGCAGCAGTCTCAGGCACTGACCTACGTGAAGTCCGCCTCCGGTCCGTGGGACCTGGTGTTTGTTGACCCGCCCTACGCCATGCCGAACGAGCAGGTCAGCGAGCTGCTGGAGGCGCTCACCCCCAAGCTCGCCGAGGGTGCCGTGGTCGTGGTGGAGCGTTCTTCGCGCGACCCGGAGCCTGTGTGGGGCGAGGGCCTGTACTGTTTTTCAACCCGTCAGCACGGCGAGACGGTTCTCTACTATGTGGAGCCTGACGAGGCGGAGGAGCAGGCAGGCGACGAGCCCGGCACGAACATTGAGCCCGGCGAAGACGCTGAAGAGCTCGCCGCCTAAAATCGCCGCCTGACCTTTCCGCCCTCAGCCTGCGCTCGCCCGCATGCCGATAATCCGCATCCTAAATTCGCCCGCATCTACTCATTCCAACGTCCGATATTTATTTGTGAAGGGACCGCCATGATTGCCCTCTGCCCCGGATCTTTTGACCCCGTGCACCACGGCCACCTGGAAATCATTGCCCGCGCCGCTCAGCTCTTTGACGAGGCGATCGTGGGCGTGGCGCACAATAGCTCCAAGAAGTACCGTTTCTCCCTGGAGGAGCGCGTGCAGCTGGTGCGTGAGTCCCTGCAGGAGCTCGGCATTGAGGGCGTGAGCGTGGAGCCGATTCCGCCGGGCGTGCTGCTTGCCGAGTACGCGGCGGAGCGTGGCGCGAAGGTGCTGGTGAAGGGTCTGCGTTCGGCGACGGACTACAGTTATGAGGCTCCGATGGCGAGCATGAACCGCCACCTGGCGCAGGTTGAGACGGTGTTCTTGGCGGGTGAGGACCGCTACGGTGCGGTGTCGTCCACGATTATTCGTGAGGTGGCGTCGCTGGGTGGTGACGTGACTCCCTTCGTGCCGGAGGCGGTCGCCCGCGCCCTGAAAAACACCAAGGAAAACGCCTAGAAAACGCCTCATCAACCCGGGCGCGCACCCGTCCGACACGCCCACCGGCAGGACCCCGGCAGAATAACTCGCACCGCCGACCGGGCACTTAAGTCCCCCAGTAGTAGCCCCGACCGACCGATTAAATGCCGCGCGGCGCCTCCTTAAGGGGATATTTAAGAGGTGAGCGCCACTTAAAGAGATTTAAAAGGCGCTTAATCTTGATTAACGGTGCGAATGACCCCTAGAATGGGACTTTGGTTTATACATTTCGTAAGGAGAAACGCCATTTCACGTGCAGACGCATCGCCGCTGGTTGTATCAGTCACTAACCTGATTCACCGCCCCGGCACCATGGAAACTCTCACTGAGGTTCTGCCCGCACCGGCAGACCTGGGTAACGCGCTCATCGGCGTGGAAGAGGGTTCGGATATTGACCTCGATATTCGTATGGAGTCTGTTGTTGATGGTATCCTAGTTACCGGCTCCGTCGTTGTGGATGTACACGGCGAGTGTAGCCTCTGCTTGGATCCGATTGATTACGAGATGTCGGCCAATATTCAAGAGCTTTTCGTCTTTGAGAAGGCCCCGGCTGGCGGCCCCGAAGACGAAGTAGATGAGCAGTACGCCGTTGAGGATGATTCCATCGACCTTGAACCGGCTCTGCGGGACGCAGTAATCCTTCAACTGCCGTTCCAGCCTGTTTGTAGGGACACCTGCCAGGGTCTGTGCGCCGATTGCGGTGCGCGCCTGGAGGATGACCCCGGGCATCATCACGAGGTGTTGGATCCGCGCTGGTCGGCCCTACAGGGCCTGCTCGGTGCAGATACCGAAAACTAAATTGTTGTTACTAGAGATTGTGAGATAGCTGTGGCTGTTCCCAAGCGCAAGATGTCCCGCGCTAACACCCGCGCACGCCGTTCCCAGTGGAAGGCATCCGTGCCCCAGCTGGTTAAGACCGTTGAAAACGGTCGCGTGACCTACAGCCTGCCCCACCAGGCAAAGGTTGTAACCGACGCTGCAGGCAACGCCCTGTTCCTGGAGTACAAGGGCCGTAAGGTTGCAGACGCCTAAGAAGCGGTGAATCCTTATGACTGAATTTCCTAGTGTTGATACTAGGGAGTTGCGTAAACGTCTCGGAGTCGATATCGACGCCGAGACGTTTTTGCTATCCCTAACCCACCGCTCCTACGCCTTCGAGAACCCCGGGGTGGAGCATAATGAGCGCCTGGAGTTCCTGGGCGATTCGGTGCTTTCCCTGGCGATTGCTGAAGAAGTGTACCGACGCTACCCCGACCTGCCCGAGGGCGAGCTCGTGAAGCTGCACCACGTGGTGGTGTCTACGGTGGCGTTGGCGAAGGTGGCACGCGACCTGGATCTGGGCCGGTACATCCTGCTCGGTAAGGGCGAGATTCACACCGGCGGCGCCGATAAGGACTCGATCCTTGCCGACACCATGGAAGCGATTTTCGGCCTGACCTACCTGGAGTGCGGTCGCGAGGCGGCTCGTGACCTGGTGCTGCGCCTGATTGCGCCGCTGCTCGATGATGAGAAGGTCCTGAACTCTGGACGCGACTGGAAGACCGAGCTGCTGAACCTCGCCACCGCCCGCGGTTGGGGAGACGTGCGCTACGAGGTCACCGGCGAGGGTCCCGACCACGCGCGCGTGTACACTGCGATCGCTATTGTGGCGAACCAGCAGGCCGGTACCGGTGTGGGTCCGAGCAAGAAGGAGGCGGAGCGCCTTGCCGCTGAGCAGGCGTACCGCGTTCTGGTTTAGGCTCATTCAAGCATCCTGCAGGTCTGTTAGCTCTGTGGGCTCTTGATTCTGCAGCCCCGCTGATTGGAGGGAATCATGCCCGAACTGCCCGAGGTGGAAACCGTTCGCGCAGGTCTAGCCGACCATTCGTTGGGTCGGCCCGTGCGGGCGGTGCGCGTGGTCGATGCCCGTTCGCTGCGCAGGCACCTGCCCGGTCCCGCCCACTTTGAGGCGGCACTCACCGGCAGGGCGCTGCGCGGTGCCTACCGCCGCGGCAAGTACCTGTGGCTGACCCTGAGCGAGGCGGACGGCACGCTTGCCGACGAGGCGCTCGTGGTGCATCTGGGCATGAGCGGTCAGCTGCTCGTGCGCGATAAGCCGGACGGAGTTTCCGGTAGTGATTCGGAGGCGCGTGCGGCCTTTGATGAGCAGCCGCGGCACCTGCGCGTGGCGCTAGAACTAGGACCGGCGGGAGCTACCGGTGACACGGGAGCTACCGGCGGCGTGGCGAGCACCAACCGGGCAAGCGTCAACCGGGCGAGCACCGGGCAGCGCTTGCTCTTCGTAGATCAGCGCATCTTCGGCGGCATGTTCCTCAGTCCGCTGGTGCCGGACGTACCCGCAACGGTTGCAACGAATGAAGCAGCGGCGGGTGAAGCAATGTCCGAGGGCGGCACCGATTTTAGCGCCGTACCCGAGTGTTTTCTGGTTCCGGAAGCGGTCAAGCACATTGCCCGCGACCCGCTGGACGAATTCTTCGACCCCGCAGCGGTGCGCCGCAAGTTCCTGCGCACCTCCAGCGGCATTAAGAAGGTGCTGCTGGACCAGTCGGTGATCTCCGGCGTGGGCAATATCTACGCCGACGAGGCGCTGTGGCGTGCGCGGCTGCACTACGCGAAGCCCGCACGCACCCTCAGTGCCGCGCAAACCCGCGAACTGCTGGAGGCGGTCACGCAGGTACTGCGCGAGTCCCTGGCGGCGGGCGGCACAAGCTTCGATGCCCTGTACGTGAACGTGCTGGGGGAGTCTGGCTACTTCGAGCGCTCGCTGAACGCCTACGGGCGTGCCGGGGAGCCCTGCCACCGTTGCGCGGAGGCGGGCCGCACCTCCCTGATGGTGCGCGAACCGTTCCAGAACCGCTCATCCTACCGTTGCCCGCACTGCCAGCGGGCGCCGCGTTCTCGCTAGATAAAGGCTCTCGCTAGGTAAAGGCTTACGATGGGTGCAAATTCACGCTAGATATGCACATGACGGCGTAGCTACGTTCCTCCCAGATGGGGGATGTAGCTACGCCGTCATTCGTTTAAACTTCAATCCTTTAAACCAGGGGGCGGGGGAGTCGTCCCAAAAAGAAGCACCTAGCGGCTGTACCTGTCCCCGTAGAACAAGCCCAGACGCTCGTAGCCTTCCTCAATCGACACGGCGGGCTCCCACTGCAGAAGCTCGCGAGTGCGGCGCTGATCAAACCAGTGCGCGGTCGACAGCTGCTCGGCGAGGAACTCCGTCATCGGCGGCTCATCGCCGGCGGTCACGTTCTTCGGCAGGCGTTCCCAGACGCGCTCAATGACCTTACCCGCCAGGGCCGCAACCTTCGCCGGAACCGAGAAGCGCGGGGCGGGAACGCCCACCGCCTCGCAGAAACCGCCGAGCAGCTCGGCGATAGTGCGCGGCTGACCGTTCGTGACCACCAGCGCCCGGCCCGCAAAAGCGTCGAGGCGCTGGTAGCCGCGCACCACGGCGTCGGCGGCGTTATCAATGTAGAGCGTGTCAATCAGTCCCGTACCGCCAGAGAGTAGCGGCAGGCGACCCGCGGCGGAACGCTCCAGAATACGCTCCACCAGCTGAGTATCGCCCGGACCCCACATCAGGTGAGGACGCAACGCACCCACACGCAAAACCCCGCCACCGGGCAGGGCAGTGCCGTTCGCCTCCAGGGCAAGGAGCTCAGCGGCAGCCTTCGAACGCGCATAGTTACCGCGCGCATGCTCCGGGGACGCCACGCCGGCACCATCGCCCACAATCGCCGCACCGGCATGAGCCACCGACGGCGAGGAAATGTACAGGAACGAACCCACCGAATGGTTCAGTGCCGCCTGCAACAGGGTGCGGGTGCCCTCAATATTGATGCGCTCATAATCAGCCCACTCGCCGCTGACCGAAACCTTCGCCGCGGCATGCACCACACCGTTCACGCCGGTCATCGCCAGATCCACAGCCTGCGCGTTCGTAATATCGCCGCGCACCTGCTCAAAACGCGGGCGAATCGAATCGGGCAGAAGCGCCGCAATACCTGAATCGCCCCGCTGAAAAACGCGCACATCATAGCCGGCACGCAGCAACGCCAGAACGCTCTCACGACCCAGCAGGCCGCTCGCACCGGTAAAGAGGATGCGCTCGCCAATACGCGGCGCGAAATCAGGCTCCTCAACCGGGCGCAACGAACGCGGGGCGGGGTCGGTGTAGCGTGCCGCCAGCGGCTGCGCAGGCTTGCGGAACCGCGCCGTCGGGGAGGTCACCGCATGCGCAGTCGACAGGCGGGGTGCGGGCTCGTGGGAAGAGGGCTCACACGAAGAATGAGGGGACATCATACTCCTTAGACTTAGAGATCCGGCAGGCGCTTAAGCCCCCGCAAGGACCTTCGACGCCCACTCACCCAGGGCGGGGCGGTCAATCTTCGAATTATGGCGAATATCGGTCGGATGCTCGTGCACCACCAGCACCGCGGCAAGCTCCACGCCGGTATCCTCGGCAACCTTCTGACGCACCAGCTGCGACAGCTCGAAGGGCGCCACACCCTCCGCAATGGGGAAGCGTCGAGCGCCGGGCACGCGATCGAGCAGGGCACGCTTGAGACCCGATGCCGACTGGCGCGCCTCCAACGCGGCAGTATTTGCCGAAGCCTCAATGACCAGCACCGGGGCGGCAGTACCGGCAGGGCCCACAGCGACCAGGGCGGCGCGGCGCACCTCGGGCAGGGACTCGGCGGACTGCTCCGCCGCAACCGGGGTCAGCACACCCTGCGAGGTCAGCAGCACGTGCGCGAGGCGGCCCTCAACCCACAGGCGACCCGAAGCGTCCAGGTGCCCAACGTCACCGGTGTGATGCCAACCCGGAGTGCTAATGGACTGCTCCTCGGTCACCCACAGGGTGTCGTAGCGGTCCTTCACATGCGGTGCTGACACCAGAATCTCACCGGTCACACCCGGCTCATGGGTCAGCTCATCCGCCACCGAACCGTCCTGCAGCAGCGGCGCAATAGCCACCGCCGCACCGTACACCGCGAAACCAACGCACACGCCGTCACGGGCGAACGGGTCAAGCACCTCACCGGCAGCATTCGGGGTGCCCTCAGCAATTGCCTGGCGAATCATCTCGAAAGACACATCCGTCACCGGCAGACCCTCGGTCATGCCGTAGGGGGTGTGCAGGGAGGCGTTCGGCACCAGAGCGGAGAGCGCCTCCAGCAGCGGCACGGGAATCGGTGCGCCAGCACTCAGTACGGTCTGAACCTTAGCCAACGCCGCACGCTGCTCAGCGTTCAGCTCATCGGCGGTTGCCACCACATTTACCAGGGCGGCGGGGGATGCAAACACGACCGACGCATCAATAGCCGCCGCAGCCGAGGCCAGGGCAGAAGCCGTCAGAGTCTTCGGGCGGGTCACATCCATCGTCGGGGTTACGCTGGTAGCACCCAGCGCCGGACCCAACAGCGCAAACGGCGCGAAGCCAGCCACCAGGCCGCTACCGGGCGCAAAACCGTACGTATTAGCAATGGCATCACGCATACCCGCCAGCTGACGCTGCGTGTACACCACACCCTTAGCCGGGCCGGTCGAACCGGAGGTGTACAGCACCGCCGCATCAGCATCCGGCACGGGGGAGGGGAACTCCGCCACGGTCGGGGTGGGCACCGGCGCACCCGGAGTGCCGTCAGCGGCGGGCGCGGTAAACACCGAACCGGCAACGCCCAACAGCTTCTCCTGCACCGAACCCAGCGGCTCCACAGAAATACGCACACCCGGCCACAGCAGGGTACGGGCGGCACTGAGCGCGGCGGGAATACCCACCAGGAAGCTCGGGTTAGCGCCCTTCAACGCGCGAGTCAGACCCGGAATACCCAGACCGGTATCAGCCACCACAATGACAGCGCCCAGCTTCATGCAGGCGTAAATCAGGGTGGTCAGGCGGGCACCCGGAGGCACCATCAGGTTCACGCGGTCGCCCGGACGCACACCCAGGGCGTGCAGGCGGGTCGCGGCGGCGTTGACCTGCTGGTTCAGCTCAGCCCAGGTCAGGGTCATGCTCACGGTGGTGCCGTCACCCTTGGGGTCCATATCCACCACGGCGGTGGAGGCGTCGTTGGCGCGTTCGGTCAGGGCAGCGAGCATGGGGCGGAATGCCGCGGGAACAGCACCCTCAGCGGTAGCGCCCTCGCCGGTAGTCAGACCGTGGCGGCGCGCGCGGGCGGCACGATGCTCCGCCTCAACGTTGTGCGGGGGCACCAGAGCGCCATCCTCCCTTGTGCCGAAAGTCTGCGCAAGCCACGAAATCATGGGGGAGGCAATATCGTAATCCTCAATGACCAGGTGCGAGGCCTTCTCGTAGCGGTGCACCTTCGCCTGCGGCATGCGCTCCATCAGGTCGAACAGGTAGCGGCGCTGGAACACCGGGTCCTTCGTGCCCCACTGGAAGAACGCGGGCACGTCCAGGTCACGGATCTGCTCGGCAATACGCTGCATCGGCGTATAGGAAGGAATATCGGTGCCGGTCGGAATATCGCCCACAAAATTACGCACACCCTCACGCCACGCCGAATGAGCGTACGGCGCACGGTACGTACGGTAAATCGCCTCGTTCAGAGGGCTCGGGTACAGGCGCTTAGGCTGCTGACCCACCGGCTGCGGCAAGGCACCATCAAGCGCCCCGGCACCGGCAGAACCCGGCGCGGGCAGGCGGCCCTCATTCTGAGCCAAACCCAAGGTCACATCAATAAACGCGGTCGAATCGTGAGTACCCCACTCGTGCACACCCAACGCCAGGCGCAGGGCGGCAGGGATATTCTCAATGCCGTCATGGTAGACCGCGGTGTTCGTCAGCATCACGCCCGAAAGAATCTCACGATGCTCCAGCGCCCAACCAAAGGACACCAGCCCACCCCAGTCGTGAGCGAGGGTCACGACCGGCTTATCGGTCTCATCCAGACCGAGTGCCTTCGTGAAATCACCCAGGTCAGCAATACGGTCGGTCAGGGAGCGGCGCTCACCCTCCAAATCCAGGTGGGTGCGCTCCGAATAACCCATATCAATCTGATCAACCGCAACCACACGCCACGGGGCGCGCTCATTCACGCCCGCATCCAGCACGGTACGCCACAGGTACGACCAGGTCGGGTTACCGTGCACGCACAGGATCGTGCCAATCGGCTCCAAACCCTGCTCGACCAGCACCGGAAGGTTATCCAGGTAGTGCCAGCGGCGCGCGCCAGCCTGCTGCGCCCGCTGCTCAATGGGGGCGGAGGTGGGCACCTCCAGAAGGTGGGAGTAGCGCGGGTTCACGCCCGCCCATTCCTCCGGGTTATACGGGGGCTGAGCCTTAGGGAAGTTCAAATGGCGCATGCTGGGAATCCTTCCGGATCGAATCGGTGAATGTCTACCGCACAGAGGTTAAGGGCTGCCGGCTAAGGGCTGCTGGCTAACGGGTTACCACTGAATCTCAAGCAGGGCAGTGTTCAGGCCAGAACCCACACCCATGCACAGAATACGGTCGCCCTTCGTGTAGGTCGGCGCGCACTCGGCGAGAGTCATCGGCAGAGCCGCCGCAGCCACATTGCCCCACTTCGGGAAGGTCAAGGGGATACGGTCGCGCTCGATGCCGACCGCCTCGATAATGGCGTTCGTGTGGGCGTTCGAAATCTGATGGGTCACGTAGGAGGTCATATCGTTCCACTCCCAGCCGTCCTGATGCGCCTGCTCCCACGCCTGCGCCACCAGCTCCAGACCGTGCTTGAGCAGGCCCTCAGCGTCAGTGTTCATGCCCTGATCCGCCTCGCCACCGATGCACAGGTTACGGTGCTCAGTGCCCGCGCGGGACACCGAACCGACGATGCGGTGACCCTCCGGGTGGCGGTCAGCACGGCCAATCACAGCCGCCGCCGCGCCCGAACCGAGGGTCAGGGTCGCAAACTGAGCCAGCACATCCTCGCGGGTCGAATCGGGGTTGTTCAGGATGCGCACCGCGGTACGGTGCCACGGGGAGGGGTCCTCGCCAGCGACAATCAGAGCGTAGTCGATAGCGCCCGCATCAATCATGGTGGAGGCGACAGTCATCGCGTTCACAAAGCCCAGGCAGGCGTTCGTAATATCGAAGTTCAGGGCGTGACGCGGCAGCTCCAGACGGTCGTGCACACCCACCGAAACGGCGGGCTCAAAGTTATCGCGAGTCACCGAAGCGTTAATCAGCAGGCCAATCTGGGAGCGGTCAATACCCGCCTGCTCGATAGCCTTCTCGGCTGCGGCAACAACGCCGTCCTCGAAGGTCTGGCCCTCAGCCCAACCGCGGCGAGTGCTAATACCGGCAAGACGCTCCAGCAGGCCCTTCGGCATGCGCAGACGCTTGTAGGTTTGGGCCAGCTGCTCATCGAAGTAGTCGCTCGTGACGACCTCCGGAGGCAGCTCATGGGTAATAGACAGCAGAGCTGCGTTAGCGTGGCGAATGTCAGAGTTTGTGCCGACCTTATCGGCGGATGCATTCATCAATGGTGTGGCCCTTGTAAATAGAAGTCAGTGGGATACAAAGACGGCGGGGATGCGCACAGCGGCCCCGCAGAATTTGTGATGCTCATTCCAATCTACCGCACCGGTCGGGCGAACCCGTATCCGTAGACCCAATATGAACGCCCCCGTTCACCCCGCGCGTAAGATGATGCACAATGAGGAACTTTGAACCCCCTTCATCCCGTGCACGTTCACGCCGCCCGCCCGCCGCACCGCGTACACTAGAGGGATGCCGCCACGCACCACAGAACGTGCCCGGCACACACCAGTTCTTCTGCAGAAAGGCCCCTTGTGCACCTGATGTCGCTGACCCTGCGCGGGTTCAAGTCTTTCGCCTCCGCAACCACTTTTGAGTTCACCCCCGGCATTAACGCGGTGGTCGGACCCAACGGCTCCGGCAAATCCAATGTGCTGGATGCGCTCGCCTGGGTTATGGGCGAGCAGGGCGCTAAGAGCCTGCGCGGCGGCAGCATGAAGGACGTTATCTTCGCGGGCTCCGGCGAGGCTGGTTCGGGCGACGGCGCCCAGCGTGCACCCCTGGGCCGCGCCAAAGTCACCCTGACTTTCGATAATTCTGATGGCACCCTCAGCATTCCCGCTGATCGGGTGCAGATTTCGCGCACCATGTTCCGCTCCGGCGGCAGCGAGTACGAGATTAACGGCTCCCCGGCGCGCCTTGCCGACATTCAGGACCTGCTCTCGGAGGCGGGTCTGGGTCAGCAGATGCACGTGCTCGTCGGCCAGGGGCAGCTGGATGCGGTCCTGCACGCCACCGCGCAGCAGCGCCGCGACATGATTGAGCAGGCAGCGGGCGTGGTCAAGTACCGCCGCCGCCAGGAGAAGACCAGCCGCAAGCTGGAATCTGTGGCATCGAACGTTACCCGCCTGAGCGACCTGGTTGCCGAGCTGGATTCGCAGCTGCAGCCGCTGAGTGAGCAAGCAGAATCCGCCGCGACCGCGCGCCAGCTGCAGGCGCGCATCCGCCAGCTGGAGGCGGTACTTTTGGCCCGTCAGCTGGGTATTCTGCAGGCTGAGCAGACGCAGGCTCTCGCCTCCGAGGCGGAAGGTACCCGCCGCGCCGAAACCCTGAAAGAACAGCTGGAGGCGGCGCGTGCCGCATCCGCGAAGCATCAGCAGGAGCAGAACCGTCTGAACGCCGAGGTCACCGCCTGCCAGAAGGCCGTGTCGACCCTGCGCGAGTCCGCCGCGCGCGTGCGCACCGTGCAGTCCATCGCCGCCGAGCGCGTGCGCACCTACCGCGTGGAACTGACCGAGGCGACCGCCGCCGCCCGCGCCGGATACGAACGCGCCCTGGAACTGCTGGAAGAACGCCGCGAAGAGGCAGAGCGCGCGGTGGAAAGCTACGCCAGCTTTGAGGAGCGCTACGATGCGGCGCTGAAGAACGTTGAGAAGGCAGCGTCCGAGGTGGCGCAGACTGAGCGCGCCTCGGGTGAGGCGGCGCAGTCTCGTGCCCGCGCGCAGGCCCGACTGGATGCCGCCCGCGCCGCGGCGGTGGAGGCGACCCGCGCCTACGCGGCGGCGGCTGAGCGTGCCGCAACCCTGCGTGAGGCGCTGGGCCAGAGCCTGGGCGAAGCACCCGCCGAACTGGACACTGAATCTGCCGAGGCGGTTTTCGACCCCGAGACCGGCGAGCTCGTGGAGCCTTCGAGCGAGGGCGCGAGCCTGCTACGCGTGCTGGATGCCGTGCAGATTGACCCCGAGTATGCGCGTGCGGCTTCTGCGGCGCTGACTTCGCTGGCGACCGCGGCGTTGAGCGTGCCGGTTGAGGGCGCCGAGGTGTCGCAGCTGCGCGGTGACAAGGATGATGAAAGCAGCGAATCTGCCGCGAAGGAACTTTCAACAGAACTGCCTGAAACCACCCTGCCCGAATCCTGCGCTGCCGAGCTGCGCGAGCTGGGTATCCGTCCCGCAACCGAGATGATTGAACCGCTCAGCGAGGATGCCGCCGCGCTCGCCGGCATCGACGAGCACGCTCTGGCGCGCGTCACCGCGGCGCTGGGTGAGCGCCTGGCGGGTGTGCTGTTCGCACCGGATGCCGCCTCCGCAGAGCACGCCCTGCACCTGTTCGCAGAGAATACCCTCGCAGGTCAGCGCACTATGTGGCGTATTTTTGACTCCGTAGGCACCGAGCACACCCGCTACAGCCTGCTCTACCCGGCTGAGGGCGCCAGCCCCCTGGAACTGGCCGCCGCATACCGCGCCGCCTCCCAGGTCGTGACCCGCACTCGCGCCGAACTGGACGAAGCCGAACAGGCCGTTCAGCAGGCTCAGACCGCGGCAGAATCGGCGGTCGAAGCAGAACGTGAGGCGGCGAAGGCGGCGGGCGTGGCGAGCGCCGAGCATGCCCGCGCCCGCGCCCAGGCGGAATCCCTGGAGACTTCCGCGCAGAATATTCAGAATGAGCGCGCCCGCCTGAACGAGCGCCTCACCGCCGCGGAGGAGTCTGTAGCCGAAGCGCGCATCGCCTACGAGTCGGCACGCACCCGAGAGGATTCCTACCTGGCGGGCACGGGGGAGCAGGCACCGGCGGCAAAGATTGAGCGCCGCGCCCAGCGTCTGGGTGAGGTGCTTGCCGAGCAGGTGAGTGAGCGTGAGCAGCAGCTGCACGAGCTGAGCACCGCCTTGAAGAACGCCCAGGAGGGTCTGACCAGCACGAACGATGAGGTGCAGGATTTGCAGGCGGCGCACGCGGCGGCACTGACCCTGCTGGCGCGCACCCAGACGGAGGCGGCGCGCGTGCAGGAGCGTGTGCAGGCTCTGGCTGAGCGTGCCCGCCTGGTGACCGGTTTGACCCTGGAGCAGCTGGAGGAGGAGTACTCCGAGCAGCTGCCGGTTGACGTGCCCGCAGACGAGGCTTCCGAAAACGACGCCACCGAAAACACCGCTTCCGAAAATGCTGCTACCGAAACGGCATCAGAGACTACCGAAGCTTCCACCGAGAGCGTGCGCGCTCGCCTCAAGGCGACCCGTGCCGAACTGGAAGCACTGGGCGCCATTAACCCGCTGGCGCTGGAGGAGTACGAGGCGCTGTCCGAACGCCACGCCTACCTGAATCAGCAGATTGAGGATTTGAAGGCGACCCGCCGCGACCTGAACACGGTCATGGACGAGGTCAGCAGCCACATTGCGGAGGTTTTCACCGCCGCGATGGAGGACATTAATACCCACTACCGCCGCATCTTTGAGACCCTGTTCCCGGGAGGTGAGGGCCACCTGGAGCTGGACGACCCGTCCGATCCGCTGAATTCGGGCGTGGAGATTCACGCGCGCCCGGCGGGTAAGAAGGTTAAACGCCTGTCGCTGCTGTCTGGCGGTGAGCGTTCGCTTGCTTCGCTGGCGCTGTTGATTGCGATTTATATGTCTCGCCCGTCGCCGTTCTACGCCCTGGACGAGGTTGAGGCGGCGCTGGATGACCGCAACCTGTCGCGCCTGTTGCAGGTGATTGGTGAGCTGGGGGAGCGTTCGCAGCTGATTGTGGTGACGCATCAGAAGCGCACGATGCAGATTGCGGAGACCCTGTACGGGGTGTCGATGCGCGGTGGCGTGTCGACGGTGCTTTCTCAGCAGATGGAGGAGCTGCGTGAGCTGCTGTAGTCCGCCGCACACCCACCCCGGCGAACGTCACATGTCCTAGGAATGGTCATGTGCACTCCGGGGTACAGGTCACCGCCTGCGCCCGGGTACTATAGGGGGATATGTGCGAACACCGCCCACCTATTCGCGGTTGGCGTGGTGTTTCGCTGTAATCAGGCCTGATGCCCCGCCCTACCCGCGGCGTGCATCCGGCGGCAACCATCCAGGGAAGGAATAGTGATGAGCGAGAACCTGGCAGATGCTTTCCTCAACGGCGAGTCGTTGAAGAATGCCCCCGGCCCCTATTTTGGTGAGTACGGCGGGCGGTGGATGCCCGAGTCGCTGATTGCCGCCATGGATGAGCTGGAGGCAACCTTTAACGAGGCGAAGAACGATCCCGAGTTCATTGCTGAGTTCCAGCGGCTTTCTGCTGAGTATTCGAACCGTCCGTCGCTACTGACTGAGGTTCCGAAGTTCTCTGAGCATGCTGGTGCGCGTGTGTTCCTTAAGCGTGAGGACCTGAACCACACGGGTAGCCACAAGATTAATAACGTGATTGGTCAGGCTCTGCTGGCTAAGCGTATGGGTAAGACCCGTCTGATTGCTGAGACCGGTGCGGGTCAGCACGGTGTTGCGACTGCTACCGCGGCTGCGCTCTTCGGTATGGAGTGCGTGGTCTACATGGGTGAGGAAGACACTGAGCGTCAGTCGCTGAACGTGGCTCGTATGCAGCTGCTGGGCGCGAAGGTGATTGCGGTTCAGAACGGTTCCCGCACCCTCAAGGACGCCATTAATGAGGCGCTGCGCGACTGGGTTTCGAACGTTGAGAACACCCACTACCTGCTGGGTACCGCTGCGGGTGCGCACCCGTTCCCGGCGATGGTGCGTTTCTTCCACGACGCTATTGGTTCTGAGGCGCGCGAGCAGATTCTTGCTGAGACTGGCCGCCTGCCCGATGGTATTGCTGCCTGCGTGGGTGGCGGTTCGAACGCGATTGGTCTGTTCCACGCGTTCTTGGACGATTCGTCGGTTGAGATTTACGGTTTTGAGGCTGGCGGCGACGGCGTGGAGACCGGCCGTCACGCGGCGACCATTACTCTGGGCCGCCCGGGCATGCTGCACGGCGCGATGACCTACCTGATGCAGGATGAGGACGGTCAGACCATTGAGTCCCATTCGATTTCTGCTGGTCTGGATTACCCCGGCGTGGGTCCTGAGCACTCCTACCTGTCCGATATTGGTCGCGTGACCTACGAGCCGGTGACTGACACCGAGGCGATGGACGCTCTGCGTCTGCTCTGCCGCACCGAGGGTATTATTCCGGCGATTGAGTCCTCGCACGCTCTGGCGGGCGCGTTGCGCGTGTGCCAGCGTTGGGCCGCTGAGAATCCGGAGGCGGCACGCGAGAAGACGATGATTGTCTGCCTGTCCGGTCGTGGCGATAAGGACATGGAGACCGCGCTGAAGTGGTTCGGCCTGGGTAAGGCGATTCCGTCCTCGACCCTGATGACCGGTAATAAGGAAGCTGCCGCATCCGCTGCACAGAACGCACAGGCTGAAAGTGAGGCTAAGTAATGAGCTACCAGGACGCTATTTCTCAGTCGGCACCTTTTACGGTGCTGGATGGTTCTTTCCCCACTCCGAATGCGCAGTCGCCTCTGGCGGCTCGTCTAGCTGAGTGCGAGAAGCAGGGCCGTGCGGCGCTGATTGGTTACCTGCCGGTGGGCTTCCCGTCCCTGGATGAGTCGATTGATGCGGCGATTGCTTTGGGCAATAACGGCGCGGATATTATCGAGCTGGGCGTGCCTTATTCTGATCCGGTCATGGATGGCCCGGTGATTCAGAAGGCGACCGGCGTGGCGCTGGAGAACGGTTTCAAGCTGTCTCAGCTGTTTGAGGCGGTTCGCCGCATTACCGAGGCGACCGACGCAGTGGTTGTTGTGATGACGTACTGGAACCCGGTTCTGGCGTACGGTGTGAAGAATTTTGCGCGTGATTTGGCTGCAGCCGGTGGCGCGGGCATGATCACCCCGGACCTGGTGCCTGATGAGGCGTCGGCGTGGTTTGAGGCTTCTGATGAGTACGGTCTGGACCGTATTTTCTTGGCTGCTCTGTCTTCGTCGCCGGAGCGCCTGGCGACCATCGCGAAGGCGTCGAGCGGCTTCGTGTACGCCGTATCCGTGATGGGCGTGACCGGTGCCCGCACCTCCGTGTCGGAGGCGGCACGCACCCTGGTTGCGGACATTAAGGCTGCCGGTGCGCCTCGTGCGTGCGTGGGTCTGGGCGTTTCGACTCGTGCCCACGTCGAGGAGATCGGCGAGTATGCGGACGGCGTCATTGTCGGTACCGCGCTAGTGAAGGCTTTGGCTTCTGGCGGTGTTGAGGCGGTGGCTAAGCTGACCCGTGAGCTGGCGGGGCGTGAAGGCTAATGTCTGATGTGCTGTCGCTGACGGCCGCGCCGGTAGCTAACGTACTGGCTTCGATTCCGCTGGGTTCGATTCCCTCCCCGAGCGTTTCGTACCTGCAGCTGGGCCCGTTCCGTGTGCATTTCTACGCCCTGTGTATTCTTGCGGGTATGGCGGTGTGCTTGTGGCTGGGTTCTCGCCGTTGGAAGGCGGCGGGTGGTACCCCTGAGCGCGTTTTTGACGTGGCGATGTGGGCTATTCCGGCGGGCATTATTGGTGCCCGCGCCTACCATGTGCTGATTACTGACCCGGGTAGCTATTTCGGTCCGAATGTTGCTGATCCGTGGGCTTTCCTGAAGATTTGGGAGGGCGGCATCGGCATTATGGGTGCCGTGTCGGTTGGCGCGTTGGGCGCCTGGTATGGTTGCCGCCGCTACGGCATGAATTTCCCGGCTTTTGCGGATGCGGTAGCGCCGGGTATTCTGCTGGCTCAGGCGTTTGGCCGCTGGGGTAACTGGTTCAACCAGGAGCTGTTCGGCAAGCCGACGACTCTGCCGTGGGGCTTGGAGATTAGCGCGTCGAGCGGTAATTTCCCCTCGCAGTATCCGGCGGGCACGCTGTTCCATCCGACGTTCCTGTACGAGTCGCTGTGGAACCTGCTGGGTGTGGCGTTGCTGCTGTGGCTGAGCCGTAAGGGCGTGCTGAAGCTGGGTCAGACCCTGTGGCTGTACGTGTTCTACTACGGTGTGGGTCGCCTCTTCATTGAGATGTTCTTGCGCATTGATACCTCGGAGATGCTCTGGGGCGTTCGTATTCACGTGTGGACTGCTCTGCTACTGGTTCTGCTGGGTGCTGCTGGTTTTGTGGTGGCTGGTCGTCGTGCTGCGGCGAAGGCTGCTGCGGGTATTGAGCCGGCTCCTGCAGAGTTCGCTCCGAAGCCTGCCGCAGATGAGTCTGTAGAGGACGCTGAGGAGAAGGTATCTGAGAAGGCATCCAAGAAGGCAGAGCCCGCCGAGGATTCTGACTCTTCTGAGTCTTCGACGAAGGGCTCTTAGCTGACAAAGGGCTCCTAGCTTTCATCTTCTAGCTCCATCTAAATTTCATAGAAAAACCGCCGGATGGGGGAGCGCCCCTGTCCGGCGGTTTTTTATGCCCGCTATTTATGCCGCTGCCTGCTTCTTGCCGCTGGATGTTCTCATGGTGGCATATGCCGGGACCCTGTACGGATTTGGGCTGTTGAGAAGGCATAATAGAGGTATTGCGTGTGGCGGGCACCCGCGTAAGGGGCATGAGGCTCCGCGTAAGGAGTATGAGGCTCTTTGAGCGCCCGTCGCTTCTGCGTTTAGAAACACCCACTCAACGTACAGGATTTTTATCGTGAGCTCTTCTGCCGACGATTCTTCGCGCCCCGTTTCTCCTTCTTCTCGTCCGGGTCTGACCCGTCGTCGTCTTGTGGCTGGTGCGGCGTGGGCTGCCCCGGTTGTTGTGGCGTCGTCGGTGATTCCGGCGTATGCGGCTTCTGATGAGGAAGGCGAGTGCACCGGCCCTTACGAGGATTCGACGATGATCACTGCCGGTGACGGCGTGAAGAAGGTTGCCGTGCTGACGGTTCCTGCGGGCGCTAAGCGTATGCGTTTTGTGGCTGTGGGCGGTGCCGGCGGCACGAACTACACTGTGGCTGATGCCGGTTCCGGCGCCATGGTGGAGGGTTCTATGGCTGTGCGCGGCGGCCAGACTATTACTCTGACTGCCGGTTCGGGCGGTATCGGTAATGGTGAGCTGAAGCCCGCTGAGGGCGGCGACGGCTACGGCGTGGGCGGCTCCTCGAAGGCTTCTTCGCCGGTTCCCGCGAACGTTGTTTCTGCAATCAATAACCTGACCCGCATTTCTGGCGGTGTGACCGGTCGCGGCGGCATGAGCGCTGTGCTGTATTCGGCGTCCGGCGGTGGTTCGTCCGCTATTGAGGTGGATGGTGTGCCGATGATTGTTGCCGGCGGCGGTGGCGGTGCTGGCGTTCTGGCGTCGTATGCGACGGTTCTGCCGAACCCCGCGAATGCGGGTGCTGTGCGCCCGACCGCGCACTATTCGCTCGATAGCTCCGGTGGCGAGCACCAGTTCAGCACCGGTGGCGGCGCGGGTTCCGGTGACGGCGACGGTTCGCCCGGTTTTGTTGGTTTCACCTCGTATGAGGCGCAGTCCGAGCCGATTCTGACGGTGAACCCGGGTTCGGGCGCTGCCGGCGGTGTGGGTGGTGCTGGCGGCGAGAAGCTGAACCCGCCGACCACCGATGGTTCGGTGATTGGTTTTTCGAGCACCTCCACCCAGAAGCTGGTGAGCACTGCGACTGCCGGTGCGGCGGGTGCGAGCGGTTTCCGCGCGAAGGGCGCCGATGGTGTGGCGAGCTATTCGTACCAGTGGGATCAGACTCCGGAGGGTACCGATAACCGCCCGTCGAACGCTGGTGAGCTGTTTAACGGCTACCAGTCGGTGGTTTCTGGAGGCGGTGGCGCCGGTTATGGCGGCGGCGGCTCCGGTGCTGCGTTGAGCGTTTCGGCTCGTGTGGTGTCGCAGAAGTGGAATAACGATTCGGCTCGTGCCCGCTATGCGGTGGGTTCGGTGCAGCTGGCTGGCGGTGGTGCTGGCGGCGGTACGTTCATGGATTCTACGGTGCGCATCATGGATCTGGGTTGGGCGTTGAACGCTCCGAATGGTCCGGGTGAGCGCGGTGCCGGCTATATTGAGGTTGCTTTCTGTTTCTAGGCGGCGGCTGAAATCCACCGTGAATCGTATAGGTGCAGATTGAACCCTTTCTTTAGGGTGGTATGCGCCTCAAACTTAATATTTAAATTTTTTTATGAATGCCCCCAGGCCGCTGGTTTGGGAGGCATTCTCATCTTCTGTGTCGGTTCGTCATAGAGTCATATCAACCTTTAGCGGTTTTTAGCGGTTTAGCGCATTGATTGAAATAGATCTTATCGAAAGCTCATCCTTGCTTGTGAGAATGATTCTAACTAACCCCTCTGTCATATTCGGGGAAGGTTCTTTAGATTGGCGACTCATCATGTTACGGTGGAAATGTGATGTAAAGAATATGCGCGCCCACCCCGCTAGGTTGCAAAGCGCAGATTGCAGATTGTAGCTTGCGGCTTGAGTGCGGCTACCAATGACTAAGGAGTTTAGATCATGTGCAAGGAAGCCATGAAGGCTGTTGTTGTCCCTGAGAAGGTTGACGGTTCGGTTGAGGTTCGCGAGGTTCCCGTTCCGGCTGTCGGTCACGGCCAGGCGCTCGTGAAGATTGAATACTCGGGCGTGTGCCACACTGACCTGCACGTGGCTGCCGGTGATTTCGGTGAGATGCCGGGTCGTATTCTGGGACACGAGGGCGTCGGTCGTGTCGTCAAGGTCGGCGAGGGTGTTGAGTCCCTGAAGGTGGGCGATCGCGTGTCGGTGGCTTGGTTCTTTGAGGGCTGCGGCCACTGCGAGTACTGCACCTCGGGCCGCGAGACCCTGTGCCGTTCGGTGAAGAACGCCGGCTACACCGTCGACGGCGCCATGAGCGAGTACACCCTGGTGCCCGCCGACTACGCGGTCAAGGTGCCCGAGGGCCTGGACCCGGCGCAGGCCAGCTCGATTACCTGCGCGGGTGTGACCACCTACAAGGCAACCAAGGAGTCGCTGGTTCGCCCGGGTCAGTGGCTGGTTGCTTACGGCGCTGGCGGTCTGGGCAACCTGGCTGTTCAGTACGCTAAGAAGGTTTTCGGTGCCAAGGTTATCGCTGTTGATATCAACGACGACAAGCTGGCTCTGGCTCGTAAGATCGGTGCTGATCACGTCATCAACGGCCGTGAGGTTGAGGACGTTCCGGCTCGTATTCGCGAGCTGACCGGCGGCGGCGCTCACGCTGCTGTGGTGACCGCTGTGTCGAAGGTTGCGTTCAACCAGGCTATCGAGTCGGTTCGTGCGGGCGGTTCCGTGGTGGCTGTTGGTCTGCCCTCGGAGATGATGGAGCTGTCCATTGTGAAGATCGTTCTGGACGGTATCCGCGTGGTGGGTTCCCTGGTGGGCACCCGTCAGGATTTGGCGGAGGCGTTCCAGTTCGGTGCTGACGGCCTCGTGGTTCCGGTGGTTCAGCTGCGTGAGGTTGACGAGGCACCGGCTGTCTTCGAGGAAATGACTGCGGGTAAGATTACCGGCCGTATGGTTCTGGACTTCGCTAGCCTCTAAGCTAGCGGATAGTTCGAGGCGCCCGGCGGGGCTTCAAGGTCTCACTCGGCTGAGGTCCTGCCGGTAGCTTCGATGGTTATAGCGCCTAAGGCGCATCCCGTGTGGCGGGGGAGTATGGGTACTCTTTCTGCTGTGCATACGACGCGGGGTGCGCCTTAGTGTTTTTAACGCGGCTTTTTAGGGCGGGGTGGGCTGTAGGTTTTTGAGAGCCGTTATCGTGAGGAGCCGAATTCCTCTGTGAGTACTAGGCACCTAAACGTAATATACGCAGGAATTTATTTTTGAAATATTCGGGGAATATCTCAAAATTCTCACTAAATTAGTTCAATAGAGTATCTTGTTTGACATCTATAGGCCTCAAAATGCATACTTGTATTGTAAACATTCAACCACTGGTTGAGGCGTAATATTTGCCGAAGAGATAGGTTTCGCGTGCGCCTACACCTACCCTAGATGTAACGGGATATGACGTGTGAAGGTTTCGGCCCTCCTAGATATCGATTCCTTCTCCCGGAACGCCATACCCGAGTGAATTTCAGCATCTTCGTACCGTGCCGTTATTCACCGTTGAGTCCTTAATTCCGGCCAGGCGCCCCTTTAGACACCTTCGGATTGAGGTCTCACCAACGATTAGTGTGGGCCCCACGGACATAGTCAATGGGGACTATGTCCGCCACACTAATCCGGGGCTTTTAGGACATTGCATGACTTCGAGGCGGCACGCCCGCCACGCCATAAATTTACCTGCCGGCACGGGTAACATAGCCGGGTTCTCTACTCACTCGGTAACCCACCCGCTGCAGAACGCATCTTGATTTTTGTGTTGTTCAGAAGATGCGCCCTGTAGCAAAAGAACGAGGGGCACCTCTGCCAGGTGCCCCTCGTTTTTATATGCGCGTTGCAGTGTTTATTAGCTGCCGTGCTGTTGAGTAGATTCCACGCTGTTTAGTAGATTCCACGCTGCGCGGTCCAGCGGATCGTGCCGCGCTCAAAGTCCATGTAGTACACGCCGTTCACGTAGGATTCGTCGCCGCGTGCCGCACCGTAGCGGGCGCTATTCTTCTCCCAATGCTTGAAAATCGCGCCGTTACCGTTGGTTTCGTACGCACCGTACGCATCCGACCAGAGCAGTACCTTACCCGAGGCGAACTGAATCTGAGCACCCGTGGAGGTGACAGTCTCGTCGGTCACCGGTGCACCCCAGGCGCCGCGGTGCTGCAGGAAGCGGTGGTAGAACGCGCCGCCGGTGTGCATGCGGTGGGTGCCGGTCTGCGCGGACCACACGTAGGTGGTGTTGCCGGTGAATTCCTGTTTGATGAGGCCGTTGCCCAGGTTCTGCTCGTCGGTGGTGGGCACGCCCCTCATGCCAGCTGCACGCCAGGTTGCATAGATGGCGCCGCGCTCATTGAGGATGTGGGTGCCGGTAGCGGCAGACCAGTAGGCGCCCTCACCGTTGGCGAAAGAGACTGCGATGGTGTCGGAGCGGGTTTCCTCGTCGGTGGTCAGGCCGCGGAATCGTGCCACGTCCGAGCGGAACTTATGATCCAGGCCGCCGTTGGTGACCAGCCAGTGCGAACCGTGAGAGTTCGTCCAGTAGATGGTCTTGCCGTTGGTGAACTTCTGCGCGTACACGCCGTTGGTCAGGGTGTACTCGGTGCCGATCGGGTCGCCGTAGAAGGATCGGTTCTTATTCCAGAAGTTACCGATACCGGTACGAATATCAATCGAACCGGTCGCGGTGGTCACCACGTTCGAATCCTGAGCGGCGCGGTCTTCTGCCGCACGGTCCTCAACCGCGCGATCCTGGCCGTTCGACCAGTTGCGGTGCACCGCGTTGGGGTTCTTTGCCAGAACCTTCAGATCGTTCACGGTGCCGGGGAAGAAGTTCGAGTCACCCACGAACGGGCCCGAGTCAGTGAACTGCCAAATGTCGTAGCCACTCCATCCTGCCGGAATTGCGCCGACCACGGTGGAGTAACTCGCCAGATGCAGCGGCAGGGTGCCGAACTGCTGCGAACCCACGCACTGCGACCACCAGGAGGTTGCAGTGTACACCATGGGGTTGCGCCCGGTCAGCGAACGGTAGGTGTCCACGAAGTCGCGGGTCCAAGCGGTCAGCTGCGCCGGGGTCATGTTGTAGCAGGTGTTGCCGTAGGCGGGGTAGGGGTTGAACTCGATGTCC